>ENA-UOWO01002647-UOWO01002647.1-activated-sludge-metagenome-genome-assembly--contig:-NODE-2647-length-21933-cov-24.957903_pt1 | contig 21933 bp, 12 predicted proteins | sample MGYA00238148_ERZ761564 | MGnify/ENA primary metagenome ERZ761564 (study PRJEB28885, sample SAMN05720194) | activated sludge metagenome | isolation source: Anaerobic digester | place: USA... | reverse complement strand
GTACCTTCTACACCCTTGTTGCTTTTTTCAAGCTTGACTTATTAACATACTATCTGGATTTTTTTGCTACGATCCCAGCCTTATTGTGGGCGTCGGCTCAGGTGGGAACGAGATTAACCGGCAGGTGGGAGCGAGATGGTGAGAGTCGGCTCAGGTGGGAGCGAGATTAACCGGCAGGTGGGAGCGAGATTAACCGGCAGGTGGGAGCGAGAAGGCTGATATGGCCTCGATTGTCTCTTGTTTTTAAGCCGCAATCTTGATATCTTTATGAGACCGGGTTGAAGGAAGAACAATGGCGGATTTTTTCTTCTCCGCACCTGCCGGGACACACGCGCACAGAAAGGAAGACCAGATGCTCAAACAACTCAATCCCTCCGAACTGGTGATTTCGCCCTTCGATATCCTCGACAAGAGCTGGGCGCTGCTGGTCGCCGGGGTGGAACACCCCAATCCCATGACCGTCTCCTGGGGCGGCTTCGGCACCCTCTGGAACAAGCCCGTGGTCACCCTCTATGTGCGCCCGACCCGCTATACCTGGCAGCTGCTCGAGGAGCACCCCGAGTTCACCCTGAACGTCATGCCGGCCCGGTTTCATGGCGCCCTCAATTACTGCGGATCCCACAGTGGCCGCCACATCAATAAATGGGAAAAGGCCGGACTGACGCCCCAGGAGAGCACCACTATCGCCGTGCCGCGCGTCGCCGGGGCCGCCCTCTCCTTCGAGTGCCGCACCCTGGCCTTTCAGGATTTCGATCCCGGCCGCTTCCTCCAGCCTGGAGTCGAGGGCAATTATCCTCAAAAGGATTATCACCGCATCTACTGGGGCGAAACCCTCGCCATCTGGATCGACGATGCCTTCACACCGGGCCAGGAATGAGGCTGGAGCAATTTATATGAATCTCATTCGCATCGCGCTTTCGATTGCCCTGGCCACCGCAACGGTGATCCCGACTGCAGCGGCTGAACCGGCCGGAGCGGCGACGGCCGCGGCGAAGGCCGCTCCCCTCGCCGGCAGCCGGCTTGTTCCGGCGGATCACCCCTGGATCCAGTACTTCGGCCGCTGGGATTTCACCGATCCCCTCGCTCCCGCCCACGGCTGGCCGGGGGTCTATATCCGCGCCGATTTTGAGGGCACCAGCCTCGGGCTGCGCATGACCGACGACGCCTATTACTGGAACCTCTTCATCGACGGCGAACCAGTGACCATCTTCCACGGCAGCCAGTCCGGCACCACCAGCTACAGCGTGGTGGAGGGGCTCCCCGACGGCCAGCACTCCTTGCTGCTCACCAAGCGCAATGAATACTGGTGGAGCCGCTTCACCTTCAACGGCCTCCTCCTCGATGAGGGCAGAGATCTGCTGCCCCCGCCCGAAAAGCCGGCGCGGCGCATCGAGTTCATCGGCGACTCATTCACCAGCGCTTCCGGCAACGAATACGCCTATACCGACACCCCGCCCGATCCCGCCCCCTATACCAATATTTTCGAGGGCTTTTGCCCCATCACCGCCCGCCATTTCAACGCCCAGTACCACATGTGCAGCATCTCGGGCTATGGCATGGCGGTGGATTACAAGGGGGATGCCACCGGCACCATCCCCGCCCTTTTCGACCGGGCGGTCGTCTATAACAGCGCCATCAAATGGGACTTTTCCGCCTGGCAGCCCGACCTGGTGGTAATCTGTCTCGGCCTCAACGACTATTCAGGCCTCGGGGGCTGGAGCGGCGGGGTCAGCGCCGGGAACCAGACCCTCTTCAAGAACCGCTACCACGAATTCGTCGCCCGGCTGACCGGGCTCTATCCCGCCGCCACGATCCTCGCCTTCGCCCCCCATGTCGAGCTCTTGCAGGAGCTGACCGCCGCCGTGGTCCGGGAGGCGCAGGCCGCCGGCTTGGGCCGCATCCACTATGCCGATTTCCCCTATTTCGACACCGGCTACGTCAACGGCGGCCATCCCAATGTCGCCACTCACCACCAGATCGCCGCCCGGCTCATCGCCGCCATCGACAGCCTGCGCATCTGGCCGGAGGAGGCGGATGTGACGCCGCCCCGCTTCACAGCCCTTCCGGCCGATGAGCCCTTCACCCTCTACAGCCCGCTCCTCGAGCTGACCGTGGAGACCGACAGCTATGCCAGCGTGCGCTGGAGCGAAGAGGACCGGCCCTGGGCGCAGATGGAGCACACCTTCGCCACCACCGGCCGCCGGCTGCACCGGACGACCATTCCGGTCGAACACGGCCGCAGCTATACCCTATATCTCCACGCCATCGATGACGCCGGCAACGCCACGGCCTCCTCCGCTGTGCTCCGGTTCACCGTCGACACCACCCGGGCGGTGCGCCGCTGGCAGGAGCTGGAGTACGACGACAGCGCCTGGAAAACAGGGCCGGCGCCCCTCGGCAGTTCCGCGGCCGCCTCCCCTCGCACTCTCATCGCCCCGGTCGATGCCGCCTATTTCCGCCGCACCTTCACCATCGAGGACCTCTCCGCCATCGCCGGCATGGGCGCCCTGATCAAGTGCAGCGACGGTGCCATCGTCTGGCTCAACGGCGAGGAGATTCAGCGCATTAACATGCCGGCCGGCGCCCCCGGCTATTCTCTCTTCGCCAGCAAGAGCGCGGCCATGAGCAGCATGGTGGTGCTCAACCTCCAGAATGGCCTGCTCGGCAAACTGCGCAGCGGCGAGAACATCCTCGCCGTCGAGGTCCACCGCAGCAGCGCTTCGCCCTGGCTGGCCTTCGACAGCCAGCTCACAGACAACCTCAACCGTTTTTACTACAAACTGGGGTCCGAGTGGCGCTGCTGGGACGGCGGGGCAGCCCCTGAGGAGAAGGTGCAGGAGAAGACGAGCCGAGTCCAACCGGGCGTGCAGCCGCCCGGAATATTCCTTCTCGAGCAGAACTATCCCAATCCCTTCAATCCCTCCACCCTGGTCCGCTATCATCTCGCCGCCCCCGCGCAGGTGCGGCTCGAGGTCTTTGATCTGGCCGGCCGCCGCGTGGCGCTGCTGGCCGAGGGGCTGCGACAGGCCGGTGCGCACGAGGCCCGCTTTGCGCCAGGGGAGGCGGGACTGCCCGGCGGCTGCTATTTCTGCCGGCTGCTCATCTCCCCAGGGGATGGCCCGGGCCGCACCCTGACCCGCAAAATGCTCTATCTGAAATAAGGGATGATGTGAGAAATCTGATTGGCATTCTCGTACTAAGCGGGATGTTCTCCGCCGCGGCGCAGTCCAACCCCGTCCTGCTGGTCTCTCCGGAGCGACCGGCTGCCGGCGGGAGCTTCCGCGTCCTCGCCGCCTGGGAGGCCGATCCGGGCAAAAGCCAGATCGTCGTCACCGGTCCCGGTGGCCCCCTGGATGTCCGCACCGGCCGCGAGGGGGGCGGCCCCCCCTGGTGGCGCTGCGCCGGCTTTGAGGCCGGGGCGGCGGGACGCTACCAGGTCGCCCTCAAGTCGGGGCGCACGATTCTGGCCTCCTGCGAGGTCGAGATCACGCCCGGGCCCGCGCCGGTGCGCAAACCGGCCGCAGGAGTCTGGGAGAACCGCCGCGCCTGGGGGCGCGAGAGTGAACTCCTCTATTCGGCCTGGATCGAGGCCCTCTTCGCCGGGGCGCCGGAAGGGAGTTCCTGGCCCTCCCTGCACGAGGTGACGCGCCGGGCGGAGGAGAATCCCCTCTTCAATCATCTCGGGCTGGGTGAGGACGATGCGGCCGGCAAGGTGAGCGTGATCATGGAACCCGACTGCGCCGACAATCCCTTCTATCTGCGCGCCTATTTCAGCTGGAAGCTCGGCCTGCCCTTTGGCTTTCATGAAACCGGCCGCGGCACCCTCAAGCAGCCCCCCCATACCGGGCGCTGGATCACCAACACCTCGCACCCGGGCCAGCCCCATCCCGTGCGCGCCTTCAACGCCTTTCTGCGCGAGGTCATGAACACCATCCACTCCGGCGCCGCGCGCACCCGCCTCGAGGATGAGAGCTCGGATTACTATCCCCTGCCCCTCACCCGGGCGGCCCTGCGCCCCGGCGCGGTCTTCGCCGACCCCTACGGCCATACCTTCACCCTGGTGCGCTGGGTCCCCCAGTCGGGCCGCAAGCCGGGACTCCTTCTCGCCGTCGACGCCCAGCCCGACGGCACCGTGCAGATCAAGCGTTTCTGGAAGGGCAATTTTCTCTTCACCACCACGGGGGTGATCGGCGAGCCGGGCTTCAAGGCCTTCCGGCCCATTCGCGTCGAGGGGGGAAAGCCGCGGCTGCTCAGCAACCGCGAGATCGCCGCAGCGCCGGGTTACGGCGCCCACTCGCTCGAGCAGAAGGGGATGAGCAGCGAACATTTTTATGACACCATGGAAAGGCTCATCAATCCGGAGGGGCTCGATCCGGAGGCGGCCCTGCTGGAGCTCATCAGGGCCTTGCAGGAGCAGCTTATCGTCCGCGTCGAGTCAGTCGCCAACGGCGAGAAGTGGATGCAGGCCCATCCCGGTGCGGTCATCCCCATGCCGGGCAGCGCCGCCGGGGTCTTTCTGGCGGGGGGGCTCTGGGAGGATTACTCCACTCCCAACCGCGACCTGCGGCTGCTCATCGCCATCGATGCCGTGCTCGACTTTCCGGCGCGCATCGTGCGCGCGCCGGGGAACTATAAGATTTCCAGATGGAAGAATCCTGAAAAGATCAGGGCTGAGCTGGAGGAACTGACGCGGGAAAAGAGCGGGGAAATGACCATCACCTATACGCGCGGGGATGGTTCGAAACAACAGCTCACCCTCGCCGAGATACTGCGGCGCGCGCAGGCCTTCGAGATGGGCTACAATCCCAACGACGGGGTCGAGATCCGCTGGGGCGCCCCGGCGGGGAGCGAGGAGATCAAAAGCTGCCGCCGCCGGGCCCCGGCGGGGCAGCTCGAGCAGATGCGCAAGCTGCGCCCCTGGTTTCAGAAACGGCTGCATCCCCCGACCTGATTCCGCTGACGGAGAATGGTGCGGCTGTTATTCCGCATGGATGACCCGCACACCGGCCGGCGGTGCGGGCGGGGGGTCCTGCTCCGCGGGAGCGTAGAGGCGAAGGTCGGAAAAAACCGGACCGGGCTGGGCGGTGTAACCCCGGGTGAGATTATCCTTGCCAAGAAAAATGTAGCGGAAGGGCTCCACCTGGCCGGCGTAAGCGAGCCGCATGCGCTCGACGCCGTCGACGAGGAAGAAAAGGGTGCTCCTGTCCCAGATAAAGGTGAATTCATAGCTCCTGGCGGGGTTCCAGCGGGCTTCGAGCATCACCTCCTCCTCGGTCTTGCTTTCCACCCCGCGCGGGGCCGCCCAGAATTTAAAGCCGGCGGTCTCATCGCCCGTCTGGTAGAGGGTACCACTGATAAGGTGAAACCAGCCCCCGTCGGTCTCGTAGATCTCCTTGTTGCCGCAGGGCTGCGAGTAGAGGTTGATGATGGGCTGCTTTTCACTGACATTCTGCTCACAGGGATCGAAATTGCTCACCCGCACGGAGCAGGTGCCCTCGAGGGGCAGACCCTCGGGAAGGGTGATGAGCAGCTGGCTGCCGGGGCTGAGACTCTGCCACCCGGAGGCGCCAAAGCGGCCGTCGGTGCTGCGCAGGAGCAGACCCTGATCATCGGCTGCGCTGGTGAGGGGATGGCTGTAGATGAGGCGTTCATGCCGAGGCTGGGCGGCGGCCGACCGGGCGAAGAGAAACGAAAGCAGGACCAGACCGGCGAGCGGCAGCAGCAGGCATGGTTTCCGTGAGTGTCCCTTTCCGGTGACAGCAGTGTGATGATTATGACCCATGGGTGCGCTGACTCCTTTAAGAACTGTGCTGAGATGGGCGGATTTTTTCTTGCGAACACCATTTGCAATAATTGTTCCAATCCGAACTGGACGAGGGGCGATCATGAAGCGATTCCTGACCCAGCTCGCGGTGGTTTTTCTCCTCGCCGCCGGGGCACAGGCGATCTGAGCGGAGGCGGCGAAGGTGAATAATACGAACGCCAGCGGCAAGACCGCGGCAGGGGGGCGCCGGCGGCCGCGGGATGCCGAGTCTGCCCTGAGCAGGGACGAGCAGCGCGTGCGCCGGCTTCTCCAGGCGGCGGTCGATTATATCTATACTGTGCGCGTTGAAAACGGCCGGGCGGTCGAGACCCTGCACGGTCCCGGCTGCGTCCTCGTGACCGGTTATACCCCCGAGGAGTACCGCGATGATCCCACCCTCTGGATCCGCATGGTGCCGGAGGAGGACCGGCCGGCGGTGCAGGCCCAGGCCGAGGCGGTACTGCGCGGCGAGGCAACCCTGCCGGTCGAGCACCGTATCATCCACGCCGACACCACCCTGCGCTGGGTCAAGAGCGTCGTCGTCGCCCACCGCAATGATCGGGAGGAGGTGACCGAGTACGACGGCCTCATCAACGACATCACCGCGCGCAAGCAGGCGGAGGAGCTGACCATCCGCCAGCAGGAGCAGCTCATCCAGGCGGACAAGATGGCCACCCTCGGCACCCTGGTCTCGGGGGTGGCCCACGAGATCAACAATCCCAACAACTTTATCCTTCTCAACGCCAAGCTGATCGCCAAGGCCTGGAAGGATCTCCTGCCGGCCATGCATCACTATTTTCTCCATGAAGGGGATTTCCGCATCGCCGGCATGCCCTACTCCAGGGCGATCACCGGCATCCCCGAGCTGACCCAGGCCATCGTCGACGGCACGGTGCGCATCCAGAAGATCGTCCAGAGCCTCAAGGATTTCGCCCGCAGCGATCCAGGCGAACTCAACCAGAATTTCGCCGTCAATGCCGTCGTCGAGGCCGCGATGATGATCGTCGCCAACCTGCTCCGCAAATCCACCGACCATTTCGCCGTCGAACTGGGTGACTCCATCCCCGCCGTGCGCGGGAATTTCCAGCAGCTCGAGCAGGTGGTGATCAACCTCCTCACCAACGCCTGCCAGGCCCTGACCAGCCGTGACAAATCGATCACCCTGCGCACCAGACACGACCGGGCGCGCCACCGTGCTGTGATCGAGGTGGCGGACGAGGGCAAGGGCATCGATCCCGAACAGGCCAGATATATATTCGATCCCTTTTTTACCACCCGGCGCGACATCGGCGGCACGGGACTCGGGCTGGCGATTTCTTACAACATCGTCAAACACCACGGCGGCGAGCTGCTCTTCACCTCAAGACCGGGCGAGGGGACCACCGTGCGTGTGATCCTGCCGCTGCCCTGACCCCGCAAGCAAAGAGGAATGCCCATGAATTCAGCACTCTATCCCGAATGGCCGGTGCTCCTCATCGATGACGAGGAAAATTTTCTGCGCAGTGCCAGCTACACCCTGATCTCCGAGGGGATCAACAATGTGCGCAGCTGTCAGGACAGCCGCCAGGCCATGGGAATGCTGGCGGAAGAGTCCTTTTCGGTCGTCGTCCTCGACATGATGATGCCGCACCTGACGGGGGAGGAGCTGCTCAAACTGATCGTGCGGGATTTTCCCGACATCCCGGTCATCATCATCACCGCGATCAATGAGGTGGAATGGGTGGTCAAGACCATCAAGGCGGGGGCCTTTGATTATGCGGTCAAGCCCGTCGACGACGCCCGCCTGGTCACACTGGTGACCCGGGCGCTGCAGCTGCGCGAGGTGCGCGACGAGAACATCAAACTCAGGCAGTACCTGATCTCCGCGCGCCTGGAACATCCCGAACGCTTCGCCGCCATCATCACCGACAGCCCGGCCATGCGCGGCATCTTTCAGTATGTCGAGGCCATCGCCGCGACGCCCCTGCCGGTGCTGATCACCGGCGAGACCGGCACGGGCAAGGAGCTGATCGCCCGCGCCCTCCATGATCTGAGCGGCCGCAAAGGCGATTTTGTCGCCCTGAACGTCGCCGGGGTGGATGACCATTTTTTCTCCGACACCCTCTTCGGCCACAGCCGCGGGGCCTTTACCGGGGCCGACCGCGAGCGCAAGGGGCTGATCGAACAGGCGGCGGGCGGAACCCTCTTCCTCGACGAGATCGGCGACCTCAGCCTCGAATCCCAGGTCAAGCTGCTGCGGCTTCTGCAAGAGGGCGAGTACTATCCCCTCGGCGCCGACCTGCCCAGAACCTCCGACGCACGCGTAACGGTCGCCACCCTGCGCGACAGCGATTATCTGCAAAAGAGCGAGCGCTTCCGCAAGGACCTCTATTACCGGCTGAAATCCCACCATATCGCCCTGCCGCCCCTGCGCCAGCGCCGCGAGGACATCCCCCTGCTGGTCGACCATTTCCTCGACAAGGCCGCTGCAAAGCTGGACAGGCGCAGGATCACGCCGCCCAGGGAACTCTATACCCTGCTTGCCAACTACCCCTTTCCCGGCAATATCCGCGAGCTCGAGGGGATGATCTTCGATGCGGTCAGCCGCCACAAGGGGGGTGTGCTCTCCCTGACCGCCTTTCGCCGCGCGATCGAGCCGGGCTGGGATGAGACCGAGCAGCCGGATGAGCACGGGGGCGAAGAGGCCGGGGAGGAGTCGATCTCCTTCGGCAAGACCCTGCCGACCCTGCGCGCAGCAGAGCAGGCCCTGATCGCCGAGGCCCTGCGGCGGGCGGAGCAGAACCAGGGCATCGCCGCCGGCATGCTCGGCCTGACCCGCCGCGCCCTCAATAACCGTCTGCAGCGCAACAAATGACGGCGGCCGGCCCCGTGCTGAGCTTACCAGTCCGCCGCCGGCAGGACGCTTTGTCCCGCTCGCTGTTATTTTATCAGCGGCCCCCGTAATCTCTGCCAGCGCGGCTGCAAACTTGCCGGCCCCTGCCACGATTCCGTCCTGCCGGCGAAGTGTGGCAGGATCCTAATGATAAATAATATAAATAAATAGACGTTATTTTCACTCCCAATCCCTCCAAAACGTGGCACCCCTTTGCGAAGCCCGCCGGACGCTCTGCTCGCCTGGATGTATTGAAAATAAATAAATTACGGCAATTGTACAATTATGGCAGACTCTTTGCTAAGGATGGGCACGAAGAACGGCAGCGCGCCGTTCTTGCGGTTACACCCTTCAACAGACCCTATGCAAGGAGGTTGATATGAAAAAGGGAATGATGACCCTGGTGCTGGCCGGCCTGCTGGCTGGCTTCAGCTATGCAGCGGACAGCACGGCGACCCTGGATAGTGCCAGGCTGGCGGTTGCGGTCGACAATTACAAGATGGCCCTGAAATCGGACAATCCCGGGGTGCGTTCCAGCGCCCTCTACATGCTGGCGCTGATCAGGTCGCGCTATCCGGAGGCGAACATCTCCGGCTTTAACGGCGATCTCGCCCGGATCAGCCGCAAGGATGCGGACCCCCTGGTGCGCGTCCAGGCCAATCTGATCTTGACCTATCTCAACAGCGATTCGCTCCATACCAAAATCAGGATTGCGGATCCCGAGGCGCCCCTGGCCTTCTACTCGGAGCTTTTCACCGAGATCACCATGAATCCGGAAGAGATCAAGTAACCTTTCCGGCCCTTCAAGCCCGTCCCCGTCCCCCGCAAGGGAGGCGGGGATTTTTTTTGTCTCCCAGGGAGCAGGGTTGAAATTTCTGTAGCCGTGGGGCCGCTGCGGAGAAATTGCTTGTTTCTCATTGCCAGCCTGGCTAAATTGCCGTCAAAACGAACCCAAATCGGACCTGCCGTTGCCATGGCCAACGAACCCAACAAAGTCATCTATTCCATGATCGGCGTCAGCAAGATCTACCAGCAGAAAGCCGTTCTGAAGGATATCTATCTCTCCTATTTTTACGGCGCCAAGATCGGCGTTCTCGGCCTCAACGGCTCGGGAAAAAGCACCCTGCTCAGAATCCTCGCCGGCACCGACAAGGACTTTGTCGGGGAGACTGTGCTCTCGCCGGGTTATACAGTCGGCATGCTGGAGCAGGAGCCTCTCCTGGACGAAACCAAAACCGTCAGGGAGATCGTGCAGCAGGGCGTGCAGGAGGTCGTCGATCTTCTTGCCGAATACGACGTCATCAACGGCCGCTTCGCCGAGCCGATGAGTGATGATGAAATGAACAAGCTGATCGAGCGCCAGGGCCAGGTCCAGGAGCAGCTCGACCAGCTGAACGCCTGGGATCTGGACTCACGTCTGGAACTGGCCATGGATGCCCTGAACTGCCCTCCGGGCGAGACCCCGGTCAAGGTGCTCTCGGGGGGCGAACGCCGGCGGGTGGCGCTCTGCCGGCTGCTGCTGCAGCGGCCCGACATCCTGCTGCTCGATGAACCCACCAACCATCTCGATGCCGAGACCGTGCTCTGGCTCGAGGCGGAGCTGAACCGCTACGCCGGCACCGTCATCGCCGTCACCCATGACCGCTATTTTCTTGATAACGTCGCCGGCTGGATCCTCGAGCTGGACCAGGGGGAGGGCATCCCCTGGAAGGGGAACTATTCCTCCTGGCTGGAACAAAAGCAGGCGAGGTTGCTGCTGGAGCAAAAAAAGGAGACCGAGCGGCAAAAGACCCTGCAGCGGGAGCTGGAATGGATCCGGATGACGCCCAGGGCGCGGCAGGCCAAATCCAAAGCCCGTATCAGCGCCTATGAGCAGCTGTTGCAGGAGGGGAGCGAGGAGCGCCGGAAAGAGCTGGAACTTTATATTCCGCCCGGTCCGCGTCTGGGCAAGATTGTCATTCAGGCGGAGCAGATCAGCAAATCCTATGGCGACAGGATTCTTTTCGAGGAGTTGACCTTCAGTCTGCCTCCCGGGGGGATCGTCGGCGTGATCGGACCGAACGGGGCCGGCAAGACCACTCTGTTCAGGATGATTGTCGGGGACGAACAGCCGGACAGCGGGGTCATCCGCATCGGCGAGACCGTGCAGTTGGCCTATGCCGACCAGAGCCGGGCGGCGCTCGATCCGGCAAAAACGGTCTGGGAGATGATCAGCGGCGGCGAGGAGCGCATCAAACTGGGTGACCGGGAGATGAACTCGCGCGCCTATGTGGCCCAGTTCAATTTTATCGGCGCCGATCAGCAGAAGAAAGTCGGGCAGCTCTCCGGCGGCGAGAGAAACCGCGTGCACCTCGCCCTGGCGCTCAAGCAGTGCGCCAATGTGATCCTGCTCGATGAGCCCACCAACGATCTCGACGTCAACACCATGCGTGCGCTGGAGGAGGGGCTGCTCAACTTCGCCGGCTGCGCTGTGGTGATCAGCCATGACCGCTGGTTCCTGGACCGCATCTGCACCCACATCATCTCATTTGAGGGCGACAGCGGCGTGGTCTGGTATGAAGGCAATTTCAGCGACTATCAGGAAAACCGCCGCCAGCGCCTCGGCAAGGCCGCGGACGTCCCCCATCGGGTCAAATACAAGCGCCTGACCCGATAATCCGGAAATGCCCCAAAACCGGGAGCAACAAATCCCCATCGGGTCAATTAAGAAATAGTTGACCCGACGGTCCCATCCTTTTCAACCGCAAGGCTCACCTGAGCATCAGCATTCTGCGCGACTGCGCAAAATCCCCCGCCTTTAAGCTGCAAAAATAGATCCCGCTGCCGAGCGCCTGGCCGCGGTCATCCCGGCCGTCCCACAACACGCTGTAGCGCCCCGGCCCCCTCTTTTCCCGCACCAGCATACGGACGCGCTGGCCGAGCACGTTGTAAATGTCCAGCTCAGCCGTCACCGGCGCGGCCCCGCCGATGGCGAAGCGAATCTCGGTGGAGTTGTTGAAGGGATTGGGGAAATTGGGCGTCAATCCGAACACCTGCGGCCCCTCCTCCTCTTTCTCTATGCCGGTGGCGGCGGCGCCGAGCTTGAAAATGCGCACCGTCCTGGCCGGAAGCCACAGGTCATAGGCGCGCAGGGCGGCGGCGGTCACCGGCAGGTTCAGCTTGACCAGCTGGTCGTTCAGATAAAAGACCTTCAGGCTGTCGCCGGGAAGCAGGCCGGCGGGTACGGAAAGCCGGGCAGTGAGCTCGCTATTGGCAAAGTTGGCCACCACCAGAAAGCTGTCCGCGCGCATCATCGCATAGACGAGGGGCTGATCGGTGGGCACCGGGGTGTAATCACCTGCCGAGAGGGCCGGATTCTTGCGCCGCAGCTGCACCAGGCTGCGGTAATATTTTTTCAGCTGCCGGGGATCGCTCCAGCTCACCAGACCCCGGTCGCTCACCTCGCCCACCTCCTGGCCGGCATAGAGCATGGGCACGCCGGGCGCGGTCAGCTGCAGGGCGGCGGCCAGCATGGACTGCTCGACTGTGGTGTTGGCGAGGAAGCGGGAGTTGTCAAAATCCTCCAGGGAACGTTTGGGCAGGGCATGGGCGGGAAACTCCGGACTGTCATAATACTGCACCACTTCATGCAGCTGTCCGGCGCCGGCCAGATTGTTGCTGAGGTTGATGACCGTGTTCACCCAGCGGTAATCGTAGGCCGAATCGAATTTTTTGTCGTAATAGGCGGCGTCGTCCGCATCGGCTTCCGCCAGCAGCCAGAGGTCCGGTTTGAGCGCCTTGAGGGCCCGCCGCCATTCCTGCCAGAAGAGCGGCCCCGAGGGGCGGTCCTTTTCGATGCGGTGGGCGACATCGCAGCGGAAGCCGTCGATATCGAAATTCTGCACCCACCAGCACGCCATATCGATCAGGTACTGGCGCGTGTGCGGGGACTCGAAATTGATCGAGGGGAGATTGACCCAGGTGAAATAGTAGTGAAAGTTGCCGTCCTGGTTCCAGCGGTAAAAATCGTAATAGGGCGAATCCTCCCCCCAGGCCAGCGCATCCTGCATGTAGGGGTGGGTGTCGACGGTGTGATTGACGACGTAATCGAGGACGACGCGGAGGCCCAGTTTGTGGGCCGTCCTGACCAGGTTGCCGAGATCCGCATGGGTGCCATATTCGGGATTGACGCCGTAATAGTCGGTGATCCAGTAGCCGTGGATGGCGGTGGAGGGATGGATCGGCCGCAGATAGAGGACGGTGACGCCGAGATCGCGCAGATCCGCCAGTTTGCTGGTGATATTGGCGAGGCGGCCGGTGCGGCTGAAGGCGCGGGTGTAGATCTCGTAGGCTACAGCGCTGTCGATCCAGGCCGGATGCCAGTTCTCCAGATCGGCCGTACGGGCCTGGCCGCCCTCGACCAGCACCACGGTCCGCGCCCAGGCGGCGGCGCCGCCGGCGGGGGTGGCGGTGAGGGTGAAATAGTACTCGCCCGGGGCTGCCGGGGCGGCGAAGGAGACCAGGGCCGCATCCCCGCCGCTCCAGGCGACGGCCTGCGGATTGCGCGGATCGGCGCTCCAGCTGTAGGTCAGCTCGCGTCCGAGGGGATCGCTGGTGGCGCTGCCGTCGAGGATGACCAGCTGCTCGGTCACGCTGGTGGTGATGCGGACGTCAGGCAGGGTATCGAGGCGGCAGGTGAAGCGGACGGTCTGCGAGTGCAGTTCATGGCCGCCGGCGCCGGCTGCGGTGGCAGAGATCTCGTTGACGCCGTACTGCAGGGTGATATCGGCGGTAAAGCGGCCGCCCTGGACCGCAGCCGGCACGGCGGCGCCGTTGACCTGCACCTGCACCTGGGTGACGGCCGGATCGCTCACCTCGCCGGCAAGCCGTACTTCCCGGCGGAAGATATCCCCGCCATTGGTACGCAGCCGCAGCAGCGCCCCCTTCCCCAGCTGGGGATGCAGGGCAGCGGGCTGCAGGGGCCAGCTGCCGCGCAGGTCGGTGCCGATGGCGGCTGTGCGCGGTCCGCCGAGTTTGTAGGCATAGATGTAATTGGCGAGCAGCTGGGCCTGGACCTCATCGTTGCTGCAAAAGGCGACGTCGTAGACATCGGGCTCGTCCGCAGCGGAGACCCCGCCGCTGGCGCCATCGAGTTCGACACTGCCGGCCGCATTGAGCAGGAAAGAATAAAGCGTCACATGCCATTCCTCGTTAAAACTGCCGAGCAGTTTCTCGAGGTCAGCGAGCGCCACCGCAAACCGCAAGCGGTTTTCCTCCTGCGCGGAGCCATTGAGCGAGAGGGCGATGGCCGGCGCAGCACCCTCCGCCAAGAGCAGATTATCGCGGTCCGGCCGGAAGAACTGGCCTCCCGGCGCCGCCAGGGTGGCATAGAGCCCGGTCCCCTGCCAGGCGGGGATCTGCAGCTCCAGGGCTTCCGGGGCATCGGTCAGCTTTTTGCCGAGCCGGCTGTAGAGGAGAAAGCCGAGCCGGGTCTCGTCGGCAACCGCGCGCATCTCGATCTCGAAGAGGAGGCTGTCGAGTCCGGCATTGACCGCGACATGGGCGCTGCGGATGTCGGCGCATCCCTCTGTGACGCCCGCCGGATAGCGGTAGCTCCCCGGTCCGGTATCATCGCGCTCGGCATCGACCACGTGCAGACCGCTGCCGGCGGGGTAAACGCCGAAGGCCAGATAGCCCGGCGTGAAGGGCTCGCCGCCCTGGTCCCCCGCCGCCAGCTTGACAAAATGCCGGCCGGGGGTGAGGGGCGCTGTGATTTCGATCTCGACGGGATCCCTGCCGGTATTCAAGCTCCAGGGTACTGCCGCGCCGTCCATTTCCACCTGCAGAGAGCTTTCATCGAGCACAAAGCCTGAATCCCCGGGCACAGCCGCCGCGCGGATGGTGAACGCCTGCAGCCGGCCGTCGAAGAGGGTGTCCGGCCGAGGCGAGAGAAACCGGAAGGCTCCCTTCAGTTCAAAGTGGTTGACGACGACGCTGCGGTACTCCTCGTTGAGCAGGGGATTGCCGGGGTCGAATTCCAGATAGATCTGCTTGTCGACCACGACGCGGTAATAGTGCGGATCGTTGAGTTTCATGCGGATCTCGCGGGTGAAGAAGCCATCGCCATCCGGATCCGTGAGGGGATGAGAGAGGGGGAGGTCCATCCACTCCAGGGTGGCCTCCGCGGGGACCCCGTTCAGAACGAGGTGGGGGCTGCGGCCGTCGAAGCTCAGGGTTACCGGGGTGTCGCCCACTCCGGAGAGGGTGTTGAAACTGGTCGTATATTCCGCTGTGGCGCCGTCGGTCGTGCGGATGCGCAGGGTCGCTGTATGGGCCCCCTTGAAGAGCGGCTCTTTGGGCGTATAGGAGAGGCGATGGGTGACGGTGCTGTAATAGCGGCCCGCGTTGGGGACCGGGATCCCGTCAATGATCAATTCGCAGGCATCGCGATCCAGCATCCGCCGCAGCGAGTGGGCGATCTTGAAGGAGAGCAGGGGTGTGGAATCGGTGATATCCGCATCCGGCATCGGCGAGGGATAATAGATCATCGGGTCGCTGACGGCGATGAAAGAATCGCGGAAGGGACCCTGGGTGATGGGATTGAGCGGATCGGGGTACCATCCGGTCACTCCCGCCTGTCCGACCGTATCGGTATAGGTGACGAATTTGTAGACATAGCTGCCCGGAGCCAGCTTCATCGTCAGAGTCCAGCCATCGAGGGGTATGGCCAGGCGCATGGGAAAGACGTCACCCCAGTTGTTAAAGGTGCCGTTGATGCCGACGCCCGAGTCCGTGGCGAATTTCAGAAACTTGAACTCAAACTCAACCGGGACCAGATCGGAATCGGACTCGACAGCCTTGAGCAGCCCCATCGGCTGCAGGATCACCCCCACCTGTTCAACGGGCGAGGCGATGAGAACGCCGGTGAAAATCAGCATCATGCCGGCGAGCAGATACTTCGATAGCCCTTTCATCGTGCCTCCTACAATAGACCATTTCCCCTTGATTCATATCATTCCGGCGCTCAGGCTTCACCAATCCCGACACGGCCGGAATTGTTCATTCATTATGCAAGTTTACCGACTGCAGCCATCCCAACCCCATCACCGCCAGGCAGCCGACCAGATTATACCAGAGAAAGGAGATATCGCTCCACAGGAAGCAGGCGAGGACCAATAGTTCGGCGAGGAGGGCGGCGCGAAAGACCGCACGGCCGTTGACACGGGGCATATAGAAAGCGGTCAGGAAGATGCCGAGGATGGTGCCGTAAAAGAGCGAGCCGAGAATGTTGACCGCTTCGATCAGCGAGCCCAGTCGGCTGGCATAGTCGGCGAAGAGGACGGCGAAGAGCCCCCAGAAGAGCGTAGCCGCGCGCGAGAAGCGGACGGTGCGGCGCTCCTCCGCTGCAGAGGCCTGAGCGCCGGCCGGAGCGGCTTGCGGCTGCCGGCGTCTGAAGCGCCGGTAGAAATCGACCGTCGTGGTTGCGGCCAGGGCATTGAGCTCCGCGGCGGTCGAGCCCATCGCCGCTGCGACGATGGCGGCGATCACCAGCCCGAGCAGTCCGACCGGCAGGTAATGGACGAGAAAGGTGAGAAAGACATAGTTGGTGTCCTTGCGGTCCATGCCGGGATGCCGGTCGGCGAGAAGATCGATGGCCGATTCGCGCACCGCCTGCATCTCGTGGTTGGTTTGCATCAGTCCGGAGCCGGCGCGCGCCTCCCCGGCGGCATCCCCGCGGCGCATCGCCGTCAGCAGCCCGCCGATTGCCGCCTGCTTCTCCTCATGCAGCGCGGCATACTGCTGCTCGAGATCCGCGTAGGCGGCCGCCTGGGGGGCGTGACGGATGGCTGCCACCTGCCCGGCGTTGAAAAAAATCGGCGGGGCGGTGAACTGATAAAAGACAAAAACCAGCACCCCGAGAAAGAGAATCGAGATCTGCATCGGGATCTTGAGCAGCCCGTTGAAGAGCAGTCCCATGCGGCTGTGGGCCACGGACTTGCCGGTGAGATAGCGCTGCACCTGGGACTGGTCGGTGCCAAAGTAGGAGAGCTGCAGGAAGAATCCTCCGATCAGCCCTGACCAGAGGGTGTAGCGGCTGTGCAGATTGAAAGAGGGATCGATGCTCTCGAGCTTGCCGAGCTTGCCGGCCAGCCGGGTTGCGTCGAGCAGGCTGACCTGCGCGGGCAGGAGGTGGAGGAGCATGGCGCAGGCCACGGCCATGCCCGTGAAGATGATCAGCACCTGCACGGTCTGGGTATGGCTGACCGCGCGGGTGCCGCCGCTGGCGGTATAAAACACGACCACGCCGCCGAAGACCAGGTTCATCCAGAAGATATCCCAGCCCAGGATGGTGGCGAAGATGAGGGCGGGTGCATAGATGGTCAGTCCGGCGGCCAGCCCCCTCTGGATGAGAAAGAGGGCGGCGGCGAGGGTGCGGACGCGGCCGTCGAAGCGCTGCTCGAGGTACTCGTAGGCGGTGTAGACCTTGAGGCGATGAAAGAGAGGCACCACAGTGATTGAGAGCACAACCATGGCCAGGGGCAGGCCGAGATAGAACTGGATGAAGCGCATGCCGTCGGCGTAGGCCTGGCCCGGGGTCGAAAGAAAGGTGATGGCGCTGGCCTGGGTGGCCATAATCGAAAAGAGCACGGTGTACCAGCGCAGGCTGCGGCCGGCGAGAAGATAGTTGCTCGTGGTATTGCTGTGCCTTCCCCGCCACAGCCCATAGAGGGCGATGAAGGCGAGAAAGGCGATGAGGACGATCCAGTCGAGGGCGCGCATCAGTGAAAGACCCTCGTGATCCAGGCCAGCAGCAGGATGATCAGCGCCAGTTCGGCGATGACGAGGATGTACCAGCTCCGCCATGCCCTGAAAAGGAGCGGTTTGTCCCCACCGGCGTTATCCGCCTGGTCGGGCTCGTGGTGTGGATCTTTCAACTGGACGCTCACGGGGCTGCTCCGGCCTGGATCATGTTGATGAAGAGCCGCCAGGCGCCCGGCACGCCGGCCGGAAGCTGCCGGAACCAGGCGTAGCTGCTGTGGATATAGATCCCCTTGCCGCAGCGGGTGTAGAGCATGCCGCTGCTTTTATCCTTTTCCCCGGGATCGTGCGAGGCGATAAGGGTCTGGTAGCGTTCGTCCCACTGGTCCGGGAAGTTGAGGCCGCGCTCCTGCACCCAGTCCGAAAAATCGGCGGGCGTGATCCGGAAGGGGCTGGTGAGCAGGGGATGGTCCGGCTGCAGCAGGGTCACCGGGGCCTGCTCATCGCTGACGCGGTCGCGCGAGAGCCGCAGCGGCCAGGGACCGAGCTGGCCGGTCACCAGACGAAAGGGGGTATTGTACTGGACGATCAGGGTGCCGCCCGCCTCGACGAACCGGAGCAGCCGGGGCTGAGCGGCGGCCAGGGCGGGTCGGGTGTTGTAAGCGCGCACCCCGGCGATGATCACCTCCAGGCCGGCGAAATTGCCCTTTTCCAGGTCGTCGTCGGTGAGCATGCGCAGGGGGTAACCCGCCGCCGTTAGGCAGTCGCCGATCTCGTCCCCTGCCCCCATGATATAGCCGATGCGGGGTTTGGCCGCAGGCAGGGGCAGGCGCAGCAGCCTGACCTGCGCCGGTGGAAAAAGGGTCTGGATCGGGATGTGGGGATAGCTGATGGTGATCAGATCCTGGCTCCAGCTCCGGCCGCCAATTCCCGCGAGGGCGGTGACGCTGCCGTCCAGTGCGCCCTTTCCGGGGCGGAGCTGGAATTCCAGCTCGAGGTTTTCATCCCTCGCGGTCAGCCGGAAGGGGATGCTTTGAGGTGTGCAGCTCCAGCCTGCGGGCAGTGCAAGACTCACCTCGCCGCTCACGGCGCCGGTCAGGCTGCGCAGCTGGAGGCGGAGCGGCCGGGAGGCGTCATCGGTGAAGAGGAGCAGATTCTCCCTGCTGTGGACGGCCACCGGCGGCCCGATGACAAAGGGGCGGTAGAGATCGCCCTCGACCGGATCGGTCCAGCGGTAGAGCATGGGAATGGTCATGGGAATGACCTGACCGCGCCAACGCAGATGGAACGTGACGGTGCCGGACGGGGGGGACTCGGGCTCGCCGATGAGGTTTTGATCCGCGACAACATAGAGGCCGCGGCCGGCCGGCTGCTGCAGCCAGAAGGGCTGGGTGACGGGCAGGGTGGCGGGCAGGATGAGGGTGGTATTTTTCTCGAAGGGCAGGTTGTCCGCCAGGGCGGTCTGCAGCAGGGTGTCGCCGTGGCCCCAGGAGAAGGTGATCTTTTCCAGGGTCCAGGAGGCGGGGCTGCGATTGACCACCTGGAGCGCGAGGCGGAGCGTATCGCCGGCGGCAGCGACCGGCCGGTCGGCTGCCGCTTCCAGCCAGAGTCCGCTGCAGGCGCGGATGGCTGCAATGAGTTCTTTCCGCTTTTGACTCACATAGGGGCCATCCGCAAGTTTTTGCAGCTGTTCCCAGGCGCGCAGCAGGGGCGGCAGGGCCGCAGCCGGAGCGGCCGGAGAAAAGCGCTGCCGGGCTTCCGTGAACAGGGCGGTGAGGGAATCCCCTGCGGGCGAGACCCGGCGCCAGCTAATATCGATGCCATCGAAGAGATCGTGGGGGCCATATTCTCCGCCGAGGTGGCGAAAATACTCGATGCGGCTGCCGCGGCGCTCGGCCGAGCCGAAGCCCTGGCTCTTGTGCATGCTCCGGCTGCGGGCGGCGATCTCGGTGTAGGATTGGCCGAGGAGGGGGTTGTAAAGCCCGACATCAACCATGAGCAGCGAGTCCTCTTTGGCCGGATCGAGGCGCCAGCCGTTCCAGAGCAGCCGTTTGGCGCGCCAGGGCTTGAGTTCTGCGAGCTGTTCGGGGAAGCGGCTGCTGTCGGCCGCGGCCCAAAAGGCCTCGCGCGCCAGCAGGGCGGAGGCAGTGTGGTGGCCGTGGCCGCCGTTGTCGCCCTCGAGAAAACGGGCGATGATGATGTCCGGCTGATAGCTTCTGATGATCCGGACCATGTCCGATAAAACAGCCTCATGGCCCCAGATCTCCAGGCTTTCATCGCTGGATTTGGAGTAGCCAAAGTCGATGGCGCGGGTGAAAAACTGCTGCGCGCCGTCGATGCGCCGCGCCGCCAGCAGTTCCTGGGTGCGGATGACCCCCATCAGCTCGCCCTTTTCACTGCCGAGCAGGTTTTGGCCGCCGTCGCCGCGGGTGAGGGAGAGATAGGCGGCGTCGGCCAGACGCTCTCTGGCCAGGTAAGCCAGCAGAGCGGTGTTTTCGTCGTCGGGATGGGCGCCGATGTAGAGAACACGGCCGAGGACGTTAAGACGGGCCAGGGCCAGCTGCATCTCGGCGCTGTTGGGTTGACTGACGGGTTGGGCGATGAGAAGGGCGGCCGGCAGTATTATCGTCAGCATCAAATAACGTAATGAGCGCATCACGGAAAATCCTTTGCGTGCAGAGAAAGAAAATTTTACATAAATTAACATTTCAGCGCTGAGATGCAAGCGAAATGAAGAGGGTGTATAGCGACCGCCAGGATTTCCCGGACCAGCGTGCAACTTTTTCACTCTTTCTGCGTCTATTTAATAATGCGTCCCGCCTGAATAATAACCCATCCAAGGAGCCCTCTATGCCGAGATACATTCTGCTGTTTCTGCTGCTGCCGGCCCTGCTCTTCGCGGCCATTCCCGGCCGTTTCATGGAGTACCCCGATATCCGCAACGATCTGATCACCTTTTCCTACGAGGGCGACCTCTGGCGCGTCAGCAGCCAGGGCGGCCTGGCAGTGCGCCTGACCGTCCACCCCGGCTCGGAGACAGCCAGCCGGATCTCGCCCGACGGCGCCTCCATCGCCTTCTCCGGCGAATATGACGGCGGCCGCTATCTCTATCTCATCCCCAGCGACGGCGGCGTCCCCAAACGCCTTACCTGGCATCACAGCGCGCAGCCCCTGACCTGGACCCCGGATGGCAAAAAAATCGTCTACCGCGCCTCCTACGAAAATACCTACCGGCCGATCGCCAAGCTCTACACCGTCTCCACAGAGGGCGAGTGGCCCGAGCAGCTTCCCGTGCCGCAGGGCACCCTCGCCAGCTACTCCCCGGACGGCAAAAAGCTGGCCTACTGCCCCAAAGGCCGCGAGGAGTATTACTGGAAACGCTACAAGGGCGGCCAGTATGTCGACCTCTGGCTCTACGATTTCACCACCAAAGAGTACTCCGACCTCACCGACTATGTCGGCAAGAGCGCCTATCCGATGTGGGTCGGAGAGAAACTCTATTTCGTCTCCGACCGCGGCGACAACGGCATCTCCAACCTCTATACCTATGATTTTGCCACCAAAGCGGTGGCTCAGATCACCTTCTTCAACGATTTCGACGTCCAGATGGCCGCCAGCGACGGACAGCAGATCGTCTATATGCGCTCCGGCTATCTCTACGTGCTCGACAGCAAGACCAACACCAGCCGCAAGGTCGACATCCAGATTCCGAGCGACCGCTGGCAGCTGGCTGACCGCACCATCAATCCCAAAGAGTACATCCACAGCATGGCCATTGCAGGCGACGGCAAGAGCGTCGCCTTTGAGGCCCGCGGCGATGCCTTCATCGTTCCGGCTGATGACAAAAAGGAGACCCTCAACCTCACCCGCACTCCGGGCTCGCGGGAGCGCTTCGCCCAGCTCTCTCCGGACGGCCAGTGGCTCGCCTTCTTCTCCGACAAGAGCGGCGAGTACGCCCTTTACATGATGAAAGCGGATGATGCCGGCGGGGAGTGGCTCAGGCTCACCGACGACCTCAAGACCACAGTGTACCATCTCGAGTGGTCGCCGGACAGCAAGAAAATCCTCTTCGGCGACAAGTCCTTCACCCTCTGGTACGTCGACGTGGCGGCGAAAAAGCTGACCAAAATCGGCTCTTCGAACCGGCTCAAGAACGACGAGTTCACCTGGGAGATCAGCGACTATACCTGGGGCCCGGACAGCAAATGGATCGCCTACACCTTCGTCCAGGAGAACCGCAACTCGATCATCTATCTTTACAGCCTGGAACAGGCGAAAAGTTTTGCCATCACCGGCGATTTTTACGATAATCTCTACCCCACGTTCGACGCCAACGGCGATTATCTCTATTACCTCTCCTATCGCAACTATAATGATATCCAGATGGATGTCTATGAAGACAACCACATCCTGCCGCGGCCGGTGCAGGTGATGCTGGTTCAGCTCAAGGCGGGCCAGACTCCGCCCTTTGCGGATGCACCCCGGCCGGGCATGGGCCGCAGACCCGGCGGCATGAGCG
>ENA-UOWO01002646-UOWO01002646.1-activated-sludge-metagenome-genome-assembly--contig:-NODE-2646-length-21942-cov-7.186412_pt1 | contig 21942 bp, 16 predicted proteins | sample MGYA00238148_ERZ761564 | MGnify/ENA primary metagenome ERZ761564 (study PRJEB28885, sample SAMN05720194) | activated sludge metagenome | isolation source: Anaerobic digester | place: USA... | reverse complement strand
TATGGCTAAGATAGCTATGACAATCATGAGTTCTACAAGGGTGAAGGATTTTTTAGACATGTTATAGAATATTTTTAAATAAATTTTCAAATAATTTTGCTACTACTATTGGTCCTAAACCATTAGGTACTGGCGTAAAAAAATCACATTTATTTTCAAAATCTTTGTCAATTTCACAATCACCACAAATTTTGTCTTGTTTGGTACAACCATAATCAAAAATAATAGAATCATTTTTTATTGAATCAAATTTAATTAAATTTGGTAATCCAACGCCGGTAATAATGGTATCTGACATTTGACATAATTTATCAATATTACTATTTGAAGTATGATTAATATTAATAAATTTTATATGTTTATTAATTAGATATTGAGCTATGGGTTTGCCAATAAGTTCTCCTTGCCCAACTAATAAGACATTATCTAATTTTAAATTATATTTTTTAATTAAATAATCTAAGGCTGATACAGTAGGAGGTATAATATTTTCTTTACCTTGATAAAATCTACCCAAGTTTTTATAGGTTAAACAATCAATATCTAATTTATCAGGAATAGTATTAATTAATATATTTTTGTTTAAATGGTTTGGAATAGGGAGTTGAATGATAACGCCTTTTACAAATTTTTCTTTACAAATTTTATTTATTTCTTTTCGTAATTCTTTACTATTTTTATTTTCATCTAGATAATGAATATCGCAAATGATATTTAATGCTTCGCCAAAATTCTTTTTTATTTTAATATATGATGTATTTGATACATCATTTTTAAAAGTGATAATTTTTAATTTAATTTCATCTTTACAATTTTCTCTTTTTTCTTTTAATTCTGATAAAATTAAATTTGACTCTTCTTTTCCATTAATTTTCATTAAATATTATTTACTTAACTGATTAATTAGTGTGGCAGTATAAGCCCATTCATTATCGTATCAAACTAAAACTTTTACTAAAGTATTATCAACTACTTTAGTAAACGATAAATCAACAATAGCAGGTAAACTAGTACGTATAATATCACTAGAAACTAAAGGTTCGCTTGATATACCTAAAATATTTTTTCATTCAGGTTGATTTGAGGCATTAATTAAAACATTATTAATTTCTTCCTTAGTAATGGGTTTTTTGGATATAAAAGTAATATCAGCTAATGATCCGCAAATAACAGGAACCCTGATCGCAATGCCATCAAATTTATTTTCTAATTCTTTAATAACTTTGGTTACAGTAGTAGCAGCCCCAGTAGTTGAAGGAATAATATTTTGAGCCCCTGCTCTACCTCTTAAAAAATCACCTTTTGCAGACGTATCGACTATTGTTTGGGTATTGGTATAAGCATGAATAGTATTTAGTATAGCTTTTTCAATACCAATATTTTGATTTAATATTTGAATTACAGGAGCAACAGCGTTAGTAGTACAAGAACCATTGGAAATAACATTAAAATTATTAAACTCTTGATAGTTAATACCAATTAAAACAGTTTTACCATCAATATTTTCATTACCTTTACCAGGAGCAGTAATAACAACTTTTTTTGAACCAACATCAATATGTTTTTTAGCATCAATATAGTTTTCAAAAACACCAGTTGATTCAACAACAGTATCAATTATTAATTCATCCCAGGGTAAATTTAGTGGATCTTTTTCATTAAAAATATAGATAGTTTGATTATTAATGATTAAATTACCAATTGATTTACAGCGTTTGAATTCTTTAATTTCATCATTTTTCTGAATTTGAAAATTAAACCAACCATAAATAGTATCATGTTTAAGTAAATAAATTAAATTATCAAGATTAGCTAAATCATTAATAGCTAAAATTTTAAAGTTTTGATTGGAAATAGCTTGGCGTAAAAAACAACGTCCAATACGACCAAATCCGTTAATTGATATATTCATATTTAAAAAATTTAATTATTGATATTAAATAGTATATATAAAAACAAAATAAAAATCAATGTATCTTTAAATAAAAGGTATTTTTAATGTTTTAATAATTATATATAGATCAAGCCAAATAGAATAATTCTTGATATAATACAAATCATATTTTAATTTTTCCCTAGCTTCATTGATAGAATGAGTATTTTTTTGATTGATTTGAGCCCAACCAGTTAATCCGGGAGTAACTAAATGACGAATATTGTAGAAATTAATATTTTGTTGAAAGGTATTTGCTAATTCAAATTCTTCAGGTCTTGGACCAACAAAAGATAAATCTCCTTTTAAAATATTAATAAATTGAGGCCATTCATCAATATATAATTTTCTTAAAATATAACCAATAAAAGTAATTCTTTTGTCATTAGGTAAGGTTCAAGCAGGCCCTGAATTACGAGCATTAAATTGCATAGTACGAAACTTATATAAAATAATATTATTGCCATTTTTACCATAGCGATGGCTTAAATAAAAAATAGGACCCTTAGAAGTAGTTTTAATTAAAATAATAATAATAATTCAAAAAGGTAAAGTTATTATTAAAAATAGTAAAGATAAACTAATGTCAAATAATCTTTTAATAAAAGAAGTTAAAGAATATTTACTTGGATTAATGGTTTCTAAAAATCAATTGTGATCAATTGTTTCAACAGATATTTTTCTAAAAATAGTTTCGTAAAAAGCTTCAAAAGTTTGAAAATTAATATTTTCAAATAAAAGTGGATATAAATTTTGTTTAGAAATATCTTTTGAATCAAGAACAATAGTCTTAATTTGGTTTTGGATAACAAAATCTTTAACTAAATTAATATCACTGTTTAAAGGATAAACAAAAGCTTTAATTCCAAAATTACTGTTATTAATAGTATTTTGAATATTTAATGTTACTTCATTGTTTTGTAAAAATAAAACATTGATTTTTTCTAAAGCATTGGCTTTATTGAGAAAAGCATGGTTAAAATATATTAAAATACTAGATAATATTCAAAATAATATTAAATTAGTTTTAGGGGTGATGCCAATAGGCATAATATAAAAATAGATAATACCAATGAATAATAAAAATGATTGAGTGCGTCCAAAAAAAGCAACAAAATCACTTCCCTTTAATTGAAAGCCATAATCATATAAATTATTAATAAAATAAAGAAAAATACTAAGAAAGATTAAAGGACTAAAAGCAATTAAATGATCATTAATAATAATTCTATTAATATTATCAAAACGAAAAATAATAATTAATAATAAACTTAAATAAAAAATAATAATGTCAATAGTGGACAATAGTATACCATAATATTTTTTATAAAAGTTAATATTCATAATTTTAATTAGGTTTTATTTTATTTAATTTTTCTTCAAGATTTTTTAATTCTCCTTCAATTTTAGAACTGTATTTGGTTAATCTTTGTGATATATATACTTGATTGGCTTGGTTTAAAGATTCTTTAGCATTAACATAATCTTGTTTTAATATATAAGCACGAGCGAGTTCCATATATAATTGAAAACGAGTTGGATTGCTAGGCAAATATTTTTTCAATAATTGAATAGCTAAATCAGGCTCATTGTTTTGATTAAAATGAATTATAGTAGTTAGCAGTTGATCAATTGATTCGAAAACAATATCTTTTTCAAGACTTTTTTTAAGATATTCTATACCCTCTTTTGGTCTTTTTTGATCTTCCAATAGATGAACAGCATAAACTCAGTAGAATTTACCGCTTTCAGAATAGAATTTAATAAATTCTTTAGCTTTTTCTTCGCCTTCAACTCAATCTTTTGGATTTTGAGAATTTAATAAAATTTGTAAATAAAAGAAATCTACTTCTGGTTGCAGTAAGCCATGTTGTTTGAATGTGTTAACAATATATCTAGTGCTTTTGATATCCTCATCATTAATATTTATTTCATGATTAACGGCTTTAGAAGCAATATGAGCTAATTGCGATAAATAAATACGAGCTCGATATGGGTATTTATTATAGAATATTTCTTGATTTGTAAAAGAATATTTATAATAATTTTCTAATTGTTGTTGAGTTATTTGTTTTTGATTTTTAATAAAGGTATCAAAAAAACCATAGTATAAAGCATCAATATATGGAGATTTAATATTTTTGCTGTTTTTGATAACATCTAAAGCAATATCAGTTTTATTATTGGCTACTAAATTATCTATTCTTCGAGGTAAACCATTATAATAAAAGATATAAATATTTAATCAATAAACATTAAGACATAAAAGAATGCCGGAGATGATAATGATAATATTTTTGTTAATATCAGATAATTTATCGATGTTAATATTAATAATTTTATCTTGATTTAAAGAGATAATTAAAGCAAAAAGTAAACAGTTAGCTAGCCAGCCTTCGAAAACATCAAATACAAATAAATTTTGAATGAAATAAGTGACTAATGCTAAAATAATTGAAAGTCCAGAATAAAAATTAATTTTTTCACTAATCATTAAATCTTTAATATTTTTATAACCATAAAAATACATGCCCATATAGAATATAAAACCAACAACGCCCGTGGTAGCTAAAATTTCAATAGGCATATTATGGGTTTTATCAAAACGAGTTTCTTTAGGTAGTACTTGAGCTATCATTTTATCAAAATTTCTTTGATAACATATTTCAAAATTATCAAAACCATAACCCAGTATTGGTTTTTGGAAAAAACAATTTAAACCAATTTTAGCTACTACAATACGGCTTAAAGATGCTCCGTCATTAAGATTTAAAGATGTTAAACGTCTTAGAATGTAGTTATTATTGATAAACGAAGTATTTTTAAAAGCAAAAATTGATCCAGTGATAATTAAAATACTAATTAAAATAATTAAACTAATTTTTTGAGTATCAATTTTTAATCAATAAGTTAATTCATGATTTGGATTTAAAATTAAACTTATTAATAAAATAAAGCCAGTCACTGCTAAAGCAACAAAAGCACCACGAGATCCAGTTAAAATGATAAATAATAAATACATTAAGGCAATCATTAAATGCCAAATAAGTTGTCAATTATTTTTATGATTACCTAATTTTTCAAAAAATAGATATAAATTGATATAGAAAAATACTAAAATAACAGCTGAAAAAAATATAGGGTTACCGGCAAAACCATAGAATCTATCAGAAAATATGCTAGTATGGGCAATTAAATGATTACTGACAAAGGTAAACAAAGAAATGGTACCAGTAATAACAATTAATCAATTTCAAAGATTTAACATTTTATGTCAAATTTCCTTAGTTTTAAAAACACTAGATACAATTAAAGTAAATAAAAAGAAATGAATATAGTTGAAAGTACCCATCATTCTTTCGGCCGTTGATCAAAAACTTTGAGTGCGATCAAAACTAAATTGACCAGAAATAAAACAAACAAAAACAAAGACAAAAAATGAAAAAAGTAATTTATTTTTTGATGGTAGATATTCTTTATTTTTTAAAATTAAAGTAATATATAAAAAGATAATTAAAGCCATAATAATTCTAAAAGCAATAATCTTGGCCGTTACATAAGGATAAATAACAGAATTAATATATATGCCAGGAGTTAAGGCTAATATAAAAGTTAATCAATATATAGCTTTAGTTAGAAGTTTTTCGGATAAATATTTTAAGATCATAAAAACATTTTATAAATTATTATGTTCATAAAATTCTTTAAGACGATTTATGAGTGGATGGTTTTTTAGTTTTTTTAAAGCTTTCATTTCAATTTGTCTTATACGTTCACGAGTAACACCAAAAACCTCCCCCACTTCTTCTAAAGTATGAGGAATACCATCTTCTAAACCAAAACGCATACGTAAAACTTTTTGTTCACGAGGCAGGATATCTTTTAAAATTTCATTTAATTGTTGCATCATTAAATCCTGAGAAGCAGAATCTTCGGGAGATACTGTGCTTTCGTCTTTAATGATATCTTTATATGAGCTATTATTATCTTCATCATCAGAGAATGGTTGATCTAAAGAAAAAGTATCTTGATTGATTTTCTTTAAATATCTTACCTCTTCAACTGATAATCCAAGTTCAGCAGCTAATTCTTCGGCTGATGGTTCACGATCTAAAATTTGAATTAAGTTGCGATTGGCTTTTCTATATCTGGTAAGTACTTCAACAATATGCACTGGAATACGAATTGTGCGTGAATGATCAGCAATAGCACGAGAAATACCTTGGCGTATTCAACAAGTAGCATAAGTTGAAAAACGATAACCTTTTTGAGGATCAAATTTTTCAACAGCACGACGAAGACCAATATTTCCCTCTTGAATTAAATCTAAAAGATCTAAACCACGAGTTTGGGCGGCAAATTTTTTTGCAATATTTACAACTAATCTTAAATTGGCTTCGAGCATACGTTTTTGAGCTACAGGATCATTTTTCATTAGTTTTTGATAAAGATCTTTTTCTTCTTCGGGAACAATTAAAGAAACTTTACCAATTTCTTTTAAATAAGTTTTAATATTATTGGGGGCATTATGTCATTCTTCTAAAGAAGTTGAACGGACAAGTTCATCAATACTTAAATCTTTATCAATTTCTAAAACATCTAAATTCTTAGTAATAGTAACGTTGTCATTAAATAAAATATTAAAAATATGGTCTAAGCCTTTAATATTTAATTCGGGATATGGAATCAAATTTAAAATTTCACCAAAAGTAATAAAACCGCGAACATCATTTTTCGCTTTTAAAATATTTAAAACTTCTTTGATTTCATCATCATTAAATTTATGAGGCTTTTGATTTAAAACAACTGGTTTATTTTTTTGAGTTTTTCTTTTACGTATAACTTTTCTAGTATTTTTTTTGATTACTTTTTTTACCGTTTTTTTTGTTTTTTTAAGTGTTTTTTTCTTAGTTGTTTTCTTTATTGGTTTTTTGACTTTTGTTTTTTTAACCATAATTTAATATTATTTAATTTTATTAAGTTCTTCACAAATATTATTTAATTGTATAATTAATTCATTAATTTTTATAGTATCGTTAGTTGATTCAGCATTTTTAATTTCAGTTTGAATTAAAGTTATTTTATGTTTATAGTATTCTTGTTTTAAAAATTTAATAAAATCATTAATTTCATTAATAATTATTGCATCAGGTTGTTTGAGTAAATCTTCATATTTTATATTATTTAAATAAAGATAATCAATCATTTCCTTTATACTTGGATCAATATTCTGGTCATTGATAACATCAAGCCCATTAGTTTTAATTAGATTTAATAAGTCTTGATATTGAAAATTAAAAAACAATATATTATCGACGACTATATTTTTAAGAATAACTGGCTTTTGAATAAAAATTGATAAAATCGATTCGGATAATATTTCTCATTTTGATTTTAAAATATTTAAATTTTCTGATTTTAAAATATTTTTATTAATTTTTAAATTTTCATCTTCAACTTCTTCAGCCATAGTTTTCTTAAAACTTTCTTCTAAAATGCTTAAATTTATATCTAAAATAGTAGTTAATTTATTTAAATAGTGTGAAATTTTAATAATATCTTTTTCTCATTTTAATTTTGGTAAAAAATATTTAAGAAAATCATTTTTGCCATTTAAAGTATTAATATTAAATTGTTGAAGACCAAAATTGATATAAAAATCCATAACCGGTAAGCTATTATTTATTTTTTCACCTAATTTATTAGGGAAAGCAGTAATAAAGTCAGATATATCTTTTGATTCTTCTATATTTAGAATTTTTATTTGAAAATCAAGCGATAATGCTAATTTAATATTACGTTCTGTAGCCATTTTGCCAGCATGATCATTATCATAGGCTAATATTAAATTATTACATAAGCGTTTAAGTAAAGTTAATTGATCTAAAGTTAAAGCTGTACCTAAACTAGCGACTATATTTTTATGACCTTTTAAATAGGCTGATAGAAAATCCATAGTTCCTTCAACAACAATAGCTTCGTTCTGTTGAGAGATATATCGTTTAGTAATATTTAAACCATAAAGAATTCTCCCTTTTTCATATACTTTAGTTTGAGGTGAATTTATATATTTTCCAGTTTCATCAATATTTTTAATTGTTTTCAACGACTCTTTGCTTTCAAAAATTCTACCGGTAAAGGCTACAGGTTCATTAGAATTATTAAAAATAGGAAACATAATGCGTGATCGAAAACGATCATATAAATTATTATTAGATAAAACTTTATTATCTTTTTGAATAAATAATCCAGTTTCAATTAAATCTTTGGCAATATATCCTTTATCAATTAAATAATTTAAACCTTCATTTCAATCATCATTACTAAAACCTAATTTAAATTCATTAATAATTTCTTCGGTTAAACCCCTCTTTAATAAATAACTTTTAACCTCAGAATTATTATTTAAATTTTTTTGATAAAGTTGAATGATATCAGAAAAAATATTATAAATAGTTTTATTTTGAGAATTTATTTGATTATCAAATTTAGGTAATTTAACTCCCGCTTTATCGGCTAAAATTTTAAGAGCAGTTATAAAATCAACATTTTCAATATTCATAACGAAAGTAAATATATCACCAGTTTTGTTGCAACCGAAACAATGTCATATTTGACGCTGAGGAGATACAAAAAAAGAAGGAGTTTTTTCATTATGAAAAGGACAACAAGCTTTGTAGTTAGTACCAGCCTTTTGTAGTTGGATATAGCTAGATAAGACATCAACTACGTTGAGTCTTGATTTTATTTCTTCTTTCGCATCAAACTCCATGAATAAAAGAATTTAATATTTAAAAATATATTTGGAATAACATAATAATTTTAGGGAGAAAAATAATACTACCAATTACCGCAGCACCAATAGAAACAATGGCTACACCACCGGCAATTAGATCTTTAATATTTTTAACTTTAGTATTAATTTCAGGATGAAATAAATCTAGAAAGTGTTCAAGACTAGTATTAAATAATTCTAAAGATAAAACAGCTGTAATTAACATAACTACAGCTATTCATTCGCCAAATGATATTTTAAAATAAAAACCACAAGCAATAACAATAATACTAACTAAAGTTATTAAGGTTAAATTTTGTTCTTTACCAAAACAAAATCTTATTCCATCTCAAGCATATTTTCAACTTTTAAAAAAAGATTTGATAAAGTTATACATATATATTTAATTAGTATTTAATTTTTGAAGCGGAGAGGGCGAGATTCGAACTCGCGATACCCTTTCAGATATAACAGTTTTCAAGACTGTCTCCTTCAACCACTCAGACACCTCTCCATAAATTAAAAACACCCTTGTCAAATATTATTAAAGTGGTTGCATTAATAATACATTTATCGCGATAAAACAGTCATTTTATAGCCGTTTTATGTGATTTAAGAGTATGTTTAGTATACTAAAAATGTAGTCAAAAGTCAATAGATTAAAAACAGTTAATTTTTTAAATTATATATTCAACCGGGTTCTCATTTTCATGGAGTGGAAATAATTGTTTCAAGGGGAATATTATTAATTAAATGTTCTAAGCCATATTGAGTAGCACGATGGCCAATAATCATTATAGTTTTATTATCGTAATTTTTTATTAAATATTCAAGAAAATCTTTTATTCTTTGACTAGTATTAATATAGCTTTCACCATTTGGAAATGGAGTTGAAATATAATTAAGTTTTATTTTTGTTACAAGATCACTATTTTTTTGAGTGTAATCACCGTAATTACATTCTCTTAATCTTAAATCTTGGATAATGGGAATATTGCAATTTTCAAAAGCAATTTTAGCAGTTTTAAAAGACCTTTGTAGATCAGAACAAAAAATAGCATCTAAGTGAATGTTTTTATATCTCTCGCCCAATTCCTGAGATTGTTTTATACCTAGCTCTGATAAATCAATATCATATCATCCCGATGATATATGTTTTTCATTATCTAAAGTTGTACTATGGGTTTCAAATATTATTTTTAGCATAATTTTTAAAATTGAATATTAAATAATTATATAATCTTGTAAAAGATTAAATAGTATGATAAATTATTGGTATTGGAGAGGTCGCATAGCGGTCGAGTGCGCACGCTTGGAAAGCGTGTATACCGAAAGGTATCGAGGGTTCGAATCCCTCTCTCTCCGCCAATATATATTTTTATCAACCGCCTTTAGTACAATTGTCATCAACAATTTGTTGAAGACCTTTTTCGTTACCAAAAGTTTGGTCAATAGTATCTCAATTCATGGTACCCTTAGGAAAATAGCAATTTAAATCAATAATATTATTTAATTTTCTTTGAAAATGGCATTTATCATTTTCTTGACCTAAAATACTAATTTCAATGGGTGTTCCATCAGTACCGATTAATGTTCCCTTTACTGGTAAACAACCACTCATGCGGTTCATAAAACAAGATGGATTATCCATAGTTCCACAATCAACCATTTCATTAGATGGTAATTGATTAGAAGTATTAGTATTTTGATTTTTAGTATTGCTAAAGATAAAAAATAAAATAATACCAATGAAAATAATAGCAATAATAAATATATTTTTTTTCATAATAATTATTTAATTTTATTAAAATGAATCGACCATGGTTTTAATTAAAATATCCTAAAATTTTAGGATATTTTTTTATTAATATCAATTTGGCTTAATGCTGAAATTCTTTCTTGAATTGGAGGATGGGTTAATCAAATTTTATTAAATCAAGTAACTTTTTGTTTTGCTGGATCAGCAATATATAGATTACGAGTATAGTCATTAATTTTTGCCATTGGCTTTGTATAATTTGATATTTTTTGTAAAGCTGAAATTAATCCTTCGGGATAACGAGTAATCAAAGCAGCAGATGAATCAGCTAAAAATTCCCTTTTACGTGAAACGGCTAATTGAATTAAACTAGCAATAATTGGTGATAAGATAGCAAAACCGATAATGATAAAGAAATAAAAAATAGTAAAAGAACTATTTTGATCGTCATCACGCGAATTAGTATTTCAACTAGTGGCACGTAAAACTATTTGCGATAATCAAGTAATAGCAGTAGCCAAAACTACAACTAAACTAGCAATAAAAATATCATAATTTTTGATATGTGATAATTCATGAGCTATTACCCCTTCAAGCTCGCTTCTATTTAATATTTTTAATAGACCGGAAGTAACACAAATAACAGCATGTTTAGGATTTCTACCAGTAGCAAAAGCATTGGGAGATTCATCTTCAATTAAATAAATTTTAGGATTAGGCATGCCAGTAGCAATACATAAATTTTCAACAAGATGATATAGCTCTTGATTGTCATCATGTTTTATTAATTTAGCATTAGACATAGATAAAACAATTTTATCAGAAAATCAATAGCCAATGAAAGAAGATATCAAAGCGTAAATTAATGAAATATATATAAAGGATTCATTTTGAAAATAATAAGATAATATATATCCAAATATGCCAAAAAATATTATAAAAATAATTATTAACAAATATGTTTTGGATATATTTTTCCTAACATTGGTATAGAGATTCATGAATTAAAGCTTAAAATTTAACAGTGACATTTTTAGCTTCTTCTTCGGTAATATCTAGTAATGGTTTTCTTTGATGATTAAACATTTTAGCAAAGAAATTAGTTGGGATTGATTCAATTAAAATATTGTAATCTTTGGTAACATTATTGTAAAAACGACGAGCTGATTGAATTTTATTTTCAGTATCAACCAATTCAGTTTGTAAAGCTAAAAAGTTTTGATTAGCTTTTAATTCAGGATAGTTTTCAAAAGAAACTAAGATATTGCCAATATTTTTAGAAATTTCTTTATTGATTTTGTCACTCTCATTAAAGTCAGAAGTTGATAAAGCTTGAGAACGAAGTTCAGTAATTTTTTCTAAAACTTCTTTTTCATGGTTCATATACCCTTTTACAGTTTCGATTAAATTAGGAATTAAATCAAAACGACGTTTTAATTGAATATTAATATCAGCTTTAGCTTCTTCAACATGATTTTTAGCACGAACTAATTTATTAAAAATACTAGCGATAATTAATAGTAAGCCAACGATAATAATATAAATATACATATTGTTTTATTTTAAATTATTTATTAAGTTGTTTTTCTTCGTTATCGACCCAGTTTTTATAACGTTTTTTAATTTCAATTTGATCTTTGACAATACTTTCATGACGTTTTAGCATTTCTTTAGTAATTTTAGATTTATCATTTTTAGAATAATAATCAAAGATAGCTTCGAATAAAGCATCAGTTGATAATAAGGAACAGTGAATTTTAGTTGACGGTAAACCATTTAATTGTTTAACAATATTTTGTTTACCAATGGTTAAAGCTTTATTAATAGTTTTGCCTTTAGCTAAAGTAGTAATAATTGATGAAGTAGCAATAGCAGCGACACAACCAAAAGTTTCAAATTTAATATCAGAAATTATCGCTTCCTTTTTTTTATTTTTTGATATTTTAATATATATGGCCATAACATCGCCGCAAACAATATTTCCAGCTTTACCAATACCATCAGGATTTTTCATTTTTCCATAATTTTCTGGGTTTTGGAATATTTTTAAGACACGATTTGAGTATTTCATAATCTAAGCTTTAAAAGGAGAGATATTGCGTAATTTGTTAACAATATCCGGTAATACTTTTAGTAAATAATTTACATCTTCGTTGGTAGTGTAACGACCAATTGAAATACGAATAGTACCATGCGCTTGTTCAGGTTTTAAACCTAAAGATAATAAAACATGACTAGGTGATAATGATAAACTAGCACAAGCAGAAGCAGATGATACGCAAATATTATTAGTATCAAGCAAATAAACTAAGGATTCTCCTTCAACAAAATCAAAACGTAAACTAATAATTTGTGGTACTTGAGTATTAATGGATCCGTTTAAATAACAATTTTGTAATTTTGATTGTAAAGTTTTAATAATTTTAGTTTTTAATTTTGAAGCTTTTTGATAATCTTGTTTTTGACGTTTTAAAGCTAATTCGCAAGCTTTATAAAAACCAAAAATGGCAGGTGTGTTAACGGTACTAGATCTAAAACCAAATTCTTGTCCACCACCATGAATTAGCGGCGATATCTTAGTTCCCTTCTTGATATATAATAAACTAGCGCCTTTAGGACCATAAACTTTATGTGAACTTAAAGTTAGTAAATCACAACTTATTTTATTAATATTAATATCAATTTTTCCAAAACTTTGGGAGGCATCGGTATGGAAATAAAGAGGAGTTTCAATCTTACGATTAATACGGTTTTCTTTAATTTCATTAATTAATTTTCCAACTTTTTCGATTGGTTCAATAACACCAATTTCATTATTAACATGAATAATTGATATTAAAACAGTATCATCAGTAATTAAATTTTTTAATTCTTCAAGATTGATAATACCATTTTGATCAACTGATAAATAATCAACTTTGTAACCCTTTTTTTCAAGTCATTTAGCGCTATTTAAAATACAAGCATGTTCAATATTAGAAACAATAACATGATTACCAAGATTTTTATGAGCATAAGCAATTCCTTTAATTACAAAATTATTGCTTTCGGTAGCGCTACCGGTAAAAATTATTTCACCAGAATTGACTTTTAATAATTTAGCAAAACCATCACGAGTTTTTTCTAATAGATCTTTTGATTCTTGACCTAAACTATGGATTGACATAGTATTAGCATAATATTTTTCAAGAATTGGATACATTGATTTTAAAACTAAAGGGTCAATAGGCGTTGAAGCAGCATAATCAAAATAAATAGGTTTTTTAGCTTTAATATCAAATAAATTTTTCATTAGCTAAAGATATTAATTAATGATTAAAGTGACGAAAACCGGTACCAGCAGGAATTAAACGACTGATAATGATATTAGCTTTTAAACTTTCTAAATTATCAATTTTGCCTTCAATGGATGATTTAACTAATATTTGAGATGTTTCCTGGAATGAAGCAGCTGATAAGAAACTATCGGAATTTAAAGCTACACGAGTAATACCGCGTAAAATAGATACGGCTTTTGCCGGAGTTTTATTAGCTTTAATTAGTTTGTAATTAGCTTCAATAAAACGGCGAACAGTAGTTATTTCACCAGTAATAAATTCAGAATCTCCACTATTAACAATTAATAACTGTGAAAACATTTTTTTAATAATAATTTCAAAGTGTTTATCATGAATTTCACTACCAGCTAATTGATAGACACGGCCACATTCTTTTTTAATATAATCTTCGGTAATTTTGATACCAGCAAGTCTAAATAATTTTTTCAAATTAGCAGTACCAGAAGTTAAAATTTGGCCAATTTGAATTTTATCTCCTTTTGATATTAATATATTTTTATCAACTGGAATTAAATAAGTAAACATTTCGCCAGGTTGTAAAACTTGCTGAACTTTACTCTTGCGATTTCCCTTTTTGTATTGAGGATTTTTAATTTTATCATCAACCAAAACTTTTAATTGGGTTTCTTCATTAGGATTACTTATAATATCATGTACGGTACCAGAAATTTCAGAAACCAAAGCTTCATTTTTAGGATTACGGCATTCAATTAACAATTCAATATATGGAAGACCGGTAGTAGTAATGTCAGCTGCGCCAGCAACACCACCACTATGGAAACTTTTAAGAGTAAGTTGAGTGCCTGGTTCACCGATAGATTGAGCGGCAATAACACCAACGGCCTCTCCTTTTTCAATTAATTTTCAATTACCAAGATCGGCACCATAACATTTTTGACAAATACCTGAAGTATTTAAACAAGTTAATGGTGAAAAGACATTAACAAATAAAATATTTTCATCTTTTTCAATTTTATCAGCTAATTCACGAGAAAGTAAAGTGTTCTTTTTAATTTTAGTTTCATCATTTAAAGCAATGTCTTTAGCTAAAACACGACCGGCAATTCTTTTGGAAAATGCTTGGACTAATTCTTCGCCAGTGTGACGTTTAATTTCAATACCTTTTTCATCACCACAATCTTCATTTAGCACAACAACATCTTGGCTAACATCAATTAAACGACGAGTTAAATAACCAGCGCTAGAAGTACGAAGAGCGGTATCAACTAAACCTTTACGAGCACCAGGAGTGACGTTAAAATAATCAAGTGGTGAATAACCGGATTTATATGAAGATAAAATTGGAGCTTCGATAATTTCACCCGAAGCATTATAAATTAATCCTTTGATACCTAGCATTTGGTTAGCCAAATCTCAAGAACCCCTAGCTTTGGATGTAATAGAAATATGCACTGGGCTTTCGGGTTTAAAATTAGCTTGTACTACTTGACTAACCTCTTTTTTAATATCTTCTCAAAGGACAACTAATTTATCTTTCTTTTCGCGATCACTTAACAATCCTTCTTCGTATTGTTCATAAATCAATTTATTTTTTGCTAATCCTTTTTCAATAATTCCAAATTTTTCTTTAGGTTCAATTAAATCAATCAAGCCTCAAGAAAGCCCTGATAAGCCAGAATATCTAAAACCAATATCTTTAATATTATCTAAGATATTAGTAGAAATTTCAAAACCGTAATCATAAATTAATTTATTAACGATTTTTCTCATTTGGCCATCATCAATAGCAAGATTTTGATATGGAAAATCAGTTGGTAAAATATCATTAAATATAATTCTACCAACAGTGGTATCTGCTGAGATATTACCTTTTAAGTTTTTAACAAATATTTTTGCTTGTAAATCAATTTTTTTATTTTCAAAAGCCAATAATGCTTCATTACTAGAAGAGAATTTTTTATTTTCACCAATTTTGTTTTCAAACATAACTGATAGTCAATAACAACCTAAAATAATATCTTTAGTTGGTCTCATAGAAATTTCACCATTAGTTGGTACTAAAAGATTTTTAGTAGCACTCATACGATCATGACATTCTTGTTGGGCTTCTTTTGACAATGGTAAGTGAACGGACATTTGATCACCGTCAAAGTCAGCGTTAAATGGAGTACAAACTAAGGGATGAATTTTAATAGCTAAACCTTCGGTTAAAACTGGTTTAAATGCTTGAATACTCAAACGATGTAAAGTTGGAGCACGGTTGAGTAATACATATTTGTTTTGAATAACTTCATCTAAGATGGCTCAAACTTCATCAGTTTTATCATCAATTAAACGATTGGCAGTGGCAGTACTATAAGCAATTTCACGAGATAATAATTGATGAATAATGAATGGTCTAAATAATTCTAAAGCGATGTTTTTAGGCAAACCACATTCACTCATTTTTAATTTAGGGCCAACAACAATAACTGAACGTCCAGAATAATCAACGCGTTTACCAAGTAAGTTTTGTCGAAAACGACCTTGTTTACCCTTAAGCACATCAGCTAATGAACGATAAGGACGTTTCTGTGATTTTTGTAAAGCTTTAGTTTTTCGTAAATTACTATCAAATAATGAATCAACTGCTTCTTGAAGCATTCTTTTTTCATTTTTGACAATGACTAATGGAGCATTAGTATCAATTAATTTTTTTAAACGATTATTACGGGTAATAATTCTTCGATAAAGATCATTTAAGTCAGAAGAAGCGTAACGACCACCATCTAAAGGTACCATTGGACGTAAATCAGGTGGGAGAATAGGTAAATTTTTAACAAAAATTCATTCTGGTTTGACTTTTGATTTAATAAAAGCTTTAATAACTTTTAATCGCTTAAGGTTACGAGGTAATTGTGAGGTAGTTCCCTTTTTGTTTCTTTCTTCAATTTCTTTTTGTTCTTTTTTAAGATCAATTTCTTGTAAGAATTTTAAAATTGGTTCAGATCCAGTATCAGCTTCAAATACATCACTGTATTTTTTAATTAAAGAGAAATAATCTTTTTCATTTAAAATTTGTCTAACTCTTAATAATTTTAATTCAAGTAACGATTGTTTGTAATTTTGAACAATAGTTGATTTTTCATCATTAGAAGCATTTTTTAATTTTGCTTTATAGGCAAGTTCAATTTGACGTTGAAATTCATCTTTTTTGTCTTGATTAACATTAGTGATAACAAAAGCATTGTAATAAATAATTTGTTCAAGGCCTGAACTTGGCATATCAAGTAATAACTCTAATACATATGGTGGTGTTTTTAAATATCAGATATGACAAATGGGAATGCATAAATTAATATGCCCCATTCAAGTACGACGAACATCAGAACGAGTAATGGTGACACCACAACGATCACAAACAATATCTTTGTAGCGAATACCGCGATATTTACCACAAGAACATTTGTAATCTTTGACAGGGCCAAAAATAGATTCACAGAAAAGACCACCTTTTTCTGGTTTTTGAGTACGATAATTAATTGTTTCTGGTTCTAAAACTTCGCCACGAGATCAATTAGAAATATCTTCGGGTGAAGCTAATTTAATTTGTACATAATCGATGTCATTGGATATGCTACTTTGATTTTCATATGAAAAATCAGACATGATATATATTTTAAATGAATTAATTAATTTTGTTGAGTTTGATTTTCCTCTTTCTTAATAGTTTTGGTTTCAATGTTTAAGCATAATGATTTTAATTCATTAACTATAACATTGAAAGCAGCTGGAATAGTTGGATTTTTAATATCTTCACCCTTAATAATTGAGCTATAGGCTTCACGACGACTAATGATGTCATCTGATTTGATAGTTAACATTTCTTGTAAAGCCTTAGCGGCACCGTATGCTTCTAAAGCTCATACTTCCATTTCTCCAAATCTTTGACCACCAAAATGAGCACGTCCTTTTAATGGTTGTTGAGTAACTAAAGCATAAGGTCCAACTGAACGAGCGTGAATTTTATCTTTTACCATATGAACTAATTTCATAACATATAGTTTTCCAACAACAACTTTTTGAGTAAATTTTTCTCCAGTACGTCCATCAAATAAATCAAATTTGCCTTCTGGTGGTAAATTAGCTTTTTTAAATTCTTCGATGATTTCGTTTTCATTAGCATTATCAAATGGTGGAACTACTGCTTGATAATTTAATTTTTCAGCTGCTAAACCTAAAGAAGCTTCAAAAATTTGTCCTAGATTCATACGATTAGGTAATGATAAAGCATTGATAATAATATCAACTGGTGTACCATCTTCTAAAAATGGCATATCTTCTTCGGGAGCAATGTAACTAATAATACCTTTATTACCATGACGGCCTGCTAATTTATCGCCAACAGTAATTTTACGTAATTCTGCAACTTCAACAAAAACTTTTTTGATAACACCAACTCCTAATTGATCACCATTTTTTCTTGATAAAATACGATTACGAATAATTCTGCCCTCACGTCCATGTGGTAATGTAAGAGATGTATTTTTAACATCTTTAGCTTCTTCTCCGAAGATAGCTTGCATTAATCTTTCTTCAGGTGTTAGTTCAATTTCGCCTTTAGGAGAAACTTTACCAACTAAAATATCACCACTTTTGACTTCAGCACCAATACGAATAATGCCTTCTTCATCGAGATCCTTTAATAATTTTTCAGAAACATTAGGAATATCATTAGTAGTTTGTTCTGGCCCTAATTTAGTTTCACGTTGTTCTGATTCAAATTCTTCAATATATATAGAAGTAAAAATATCTTGTTTTAATAATTTTTCAGAAATAATAATAGCATCTTCAAAAGTATAGCCATATCAAGGCATGTAAGCAACAGTTAAGTTTGAACCTAATGCTAATTGACCATTAATTGAAGATGAGTTATCAGAAATAACTTGGCCTTTTTTAATTTTTTGTCCTTTTAAAACAATCGGTGTTTGTTTTAAATATGTATTTTGATTAGTACGAATGAAAGAATAAAGATTATATTCGTGTTTTTTATTATCTTTGTCTTCGATTATAATATGTTGATTATCAACTTCAATAACAACGCCATCAGTTTTAGAAATCATTAATTGACCTGAATCTCTAACCACTTGTTCTTCTAAGCCAGTAACAACTAAAGGTGTGTCACGTTTAACACATGGTACAGCTTGACGTTGCATGATAGATCCCATTAAAGAACGATGAGTTTCATCACGTTCAATAAAAGGAATTAAAGCGCTGGCAGGAGACAATATTTGATAAGAGCTAACATCAATAAAATCTAATTCTTTAGGATTAATTTTAATAGTATTGGCATTAATTCTAGCATCAACTAATGCATCAGTAATTTTCCCAGTTTTATCATAATTTACACAAGCATGAGTAATTTTATATTTTTCTTCATCTAAGGCATTTAATCAAATTAATTCATCAGTAATCTTGCCATTTTTAACTTTAAAATATGGTGTTTCAACAAAACCTAATTCGTTAACACGAGCATAACAACTTAATTCATTAACTAAACCAACATTAGAACCTTCAGGAGTATTAATAGGACAAATTCTACCATAATGAGAAGAGTTAATGTCGCGAATTTCAACGCCACTTTTGGCTTTAAGTTTTATACCACCAGGTCCAGTACCAGTTAAACGACGTTTATGTTCTAACTCAGCTAATACATTCGTTTGTTCCATGTATTGTGATAATGGAGATGTATTTAAAAATTCCTGATTAATAGCAGTAGTAATTATACGAGGATTAATTAATTGGGCTGGAGTTAAAGTATTGGGATCAAGAGATGTCATTCTATCTTGAATAATACGTCGTAAACGAGTTAACGCGATATAAAATTTATTTTGTAATAATTCGCCAGTAGAACGAATACGACGATTACCTAAATGATCAATATTATCGCCAATAGCATTCTGATCGTTATTCATACGAATTAATTCTTTAATAACAGCAACAATGTCTTCTTTACGTAAAACACGATTTTCTTTTAAATTAATATCTAAATTTTGATTTAATCTTTGATTCATTTTAAAACGACCAACTTTGTCTAAGTCGTATCTTTCAAATTTTTTAAATAAATTAGTAAAATAAGCACTAGCATTATCAATAGCTACCGGTTCGCCAGGTTTCATTTTACGATAAATTTCAAGCAATGCTTCATCTTGATTTGCCGTATAATCTTTTTTAAGAGTTTCATCTATAAAACTAAGAACGTTAGTATCAACATCATCAAATAATTTTTTAATTTCAGTATTGCTTTCAACTCCGAAAGCTTTTAAAATAATAGTGGCCATTACTTTTTTCTTACGATCAATTTTAGCAGTAATGTAACCATCGTTTTCTGTGTTGAATTCTAATCAAGCACCACGGTGTGGGGTTATAGAAGCTTTAATGCGATTTTCACCAGCATTGTTTTTACCAACAGTAAAAATAGTGCCAGGTGATTTAATTAACTGAGATACAATAGCGCGTTCATTACCATTTACGATAAAAGTACCAGTTTCAGTTAATATAGGAATATCACCAAAATATACTTCTTGATCTTTTTTCTCACCAGTACGTTTATTAACTAAACGAAGATTTACACGCAAAGCAGCGTTGTAATTTAAATCTTTTTCTCTAGCTCTCTCAGCTGTAAATTTAGGTTCTTCAAGATAATAACTAAGAAATTCTAAATTTAATTCTTTATCGCTGTAGTCGGAGATAGGAAATACATCATTAAAAGAATCTTTGATTCCTTTTTTAATAAAATTATCGTAACTTTGTCTTTGGAATTCAAGCAATGATTCGGGTGGAATAACTAAATTATGTTTTCCGAAATAACGCTTGGGTAACGATTTAGTATGATGTAAATCCATGTAAAAAGTTTAATTTTATTAAATATTGGATGCATGCAGACAATATCACTAGCTATTTTAAGATAGCCTAATAAAAATATGGAAAAATCACCTTTTGGACAAAAAGGGTGATAGGTTTATTATATATTTATAATTCCTATTTTAATAATAATTTTAAAAAATTTAAAAATTTTTTATTGACTTGATAACTTTTAATATAATAGAGGCGATACGTTCACTTGTTTGACTGGGAAATTCGCCTTTTTCATAGATTATATCAAGATTTTTAATATCAGAAATTTTAATTTCGTTATGTTTTATTATACCATATTTTAAAAAATTGTCAATAGTATAAAGTACGCCCTGGGGTAAAACAGGTATGATTTCTCGTTGTTTTTTATTATTTTGTTTAAAGGATATTAAAAGTTTCATATTTTATAAGCCATATAAAGATTTTTCTTTTAAAAAAATAGTATTTATTTCTGATTCACTGAAAGTGCGATTGTAAATTCTTGTGTCACTGATAGAACCATTAAATTTATAGGAATTATCACCTTGTTTACCAATAGCAAAAATACCAGTTATTAAAGAGGTTGTATTAGTTGCTGATTTAATGTTTAATCCATTGCGATACATTTTATAATTTGATGCTTCTCTAGTTAAAACAATATGATATCAAGTGTTAATAGAACTCCCAACGGTGCCTTCAGTAATTAAAGCAATGCTACCAATACCATTTCTGTAGTAACAACTTCAACCATTACCTATTACATGTCCTCAATATCTATGAGCGGAACCAGCATATAGATGGTCAATAATAGGCAAAGTTAACGATGTAGTTGCTATAGATGCTCAAGCACTATAGGTAAAATTTGAATCTGATAAAGTTAATATTGTTGGTGTCCCGAAACTAATAATATCGTCTATGCCATTAAAAACTGCTACTTGTTTACCACTGCTTAAAGTAGTATATCTACTTCCAGTGCCACCTCAAGTGCCAGTAGAATTGTAACCTGATTTGTCGTATACCGTCGTTGTTGTATCTATACTATCAAATTTTCAATAACCTACAAGCCCAGCATCACGTTCAAGTGGAGTTGTTCAAGATCTATTTGGTGAACCAAGTGAATAATTACCTGTTCTTGTATCATCATCATTAATAGAATTAGTATTAGGATTCTTAAGTAAAGCTGTCACTTCATAGGATCCTCCTGAGTAGTATGTGTAGAAGTAAGTAGTATCATTAACAGGATCTATAGGCAGAACATTAAGATAGGAGTTACTTTGATTAATACTAAAATCAATAGGGATTC
>ENA-UOWO01002645-UOWO01002645.1-activated-sludge-metagenome-genome-assembly--contig:-NODE-2645-length-21945-cov-7.521608_pt1 | contig 21945 bp, 11 predicted proteins | sample MGYA00238148_ERZ761564 | MGnify/ENA primary metagenome ERZ761564 (study PRJEB28885, sample SAMN05720194) | activated sludge metagenome | isolation source: Anaerobic digester | place: USA... | reverse complement strand
GACCCTGTGCGCCAATCCCTTATCAGAAAATGGTCTTGATTGCTATATACAAAGATTTATCTATATTTGTTCTGCTTTCTCTTCAAGAAACGGCTCAAGAATTCCTGCATTTTCGAGCCATTCTCGACGCATATTCTTGTTCGCGTTACCACAACAGAGGACAGGTGAGCATGATGTCCCTCGGGTGGCGAAAAGAAGGCTAAAAACACAAAGCCCGCAGGGCCGCCAAGGGCTCCTGCGAGCTTCGAAGAGCGTTATGAGCGTGTCAGTTGAGCCGCAACGTCAGGGTTTCCGGGGAGTTCCCCTGGGTTTCACGGACATCCTTTTCAGGCTCCTCGGCCAGGGGCGTGCTTTCGGACGGAATCGCATCATTCACCGGGGCCTCCGGGGAATCGCTGCGGAGGGCCTTCAAAGCATTCATGAGCCTGATGAGAGACGCAGGAACATGCTTCGCATCTCCGCCCTTGCTGGGGAGGACGAGGGCCTTTTCATCAGCCTCCCGATCACGCCGGTCATGGCGCGCCTGGAGACGGGCCAGGGCAGAAACGAGACGATCGCTCCTCTCGCTCTCCGCAACCACCTGCTTCGGAGCGCTCTCAGGGGTCTCAGCGCGCTCGGGAGAGGGGATTTCCGACGGTTCCGCCGGCGGGATAACGACAGGCGTCTGTTCTTCCTGCGAGGGAACCGAACTGGCAATGCTTTCAGAAGGCTCAGAGGCCTTGGCCTCATGGGTGGCCTCACCAGGCGCCATGGGATCGGAGGCATCGCCAAGAATCTGGACTTTCCCCTGCTGTATCTCCATTCGGAGCGGCTTTGAGAACCAGTCCCACTCAGGCGGAACGCGGGTGATATCTGCGCTTTCTTCCTGGTGGGTCGGTTTTTTCGCGCGGGCCTTCCGCGAACTCTTTACCTTTTGTTCCGGGTTGGCCTGGGAAGCTTTTGCGACTTCGCGAGGAGCCTTCTGCTCCATTTTTTGAACGGGCTTGGGCGCAGCGGGAGGAGTCACCGGTTCAACAGGCTTGGCCGCTTTTGGTGCATCAAGGGGCTTGGCTTGACCGGAAGTCTTCTTTGGTGTTTCCTGGTTGAGGGGCTCAGGTTCGGCGCGTTTTTCCTCAGTGGGAGCAGGGGGTTCGGCTGGTGTTTCGAGAACCCCGGCTGAAGGCGCCGGCTCAACCGATACCGGAGGTGGGACCGGAGTAGCAGAATCAAGGGAGGGGGGCATCACGGGAGCCTCGAGAGCAGCCGCAGAGCCCTGATACCCAGGGCCTTCCCAGGCAAGATAAGCAAGAAAACTGCTCGAAAACAGCAGCAAAAAACCAATCGTGAACAGGAACGAGATTCCGTTCACCTGGTTTATTCTCACCCTTCTTCTCCTCGTTGATAGCGCATTACTCAGCACATCCGTCCCCCGGCCGAGGGGTACCGTCTCACGCTCACCAGGTCTCGAGGATGAGACTCCCCAGGCAGGGAGTTGTCAGAGGCCAACCAAAACTCAGAATGAAAAGGTAACCCAGCGGGAAGCAATGTCAAGGCTCGATTACCCGACAAAAATTATCAGTTATTTGCCAACTCGTTCGAGATATTCACCTGTCCGGGTATCTACACGAACGGTATCGCCCGAATCGATAAAGAACGGGACATTGACGACCAGGCCCCCCTCGAGCGTTGCAGGCTTGCCGCCACCGCTGGCCGTGTTGCCACGGACATTCGGGGCCGTTTCGACAACTTTGAGTTCGACCGAAGAAGGGAGTTCCAGGCCGATCGGACGGCCGTCATACAACTTGACAACGACTTCCATCTGCTCCTTGAGGAACTTCTTGGCGTCGCCGACGAAATCGTCGTTCATTTCGACCTGTTCGTAATTCTGGACATCCATAAACGTATGCAGATGCTCGGTGGAATACAGATACTGCATCGTCCGGGTGTCGACCTGGGCGTCGTCGATCTTTTCAGTCGTCTGGAACCGCTGCTGGAAAATCGCCCCGGTCTTGATGCTCCGCAGCTTTGTCTGAGCCATGGCGCGCCAGTTGCCAGGGCGAACGAACTCGACCTCGACCACCTGGACCAGTTCGTTATTGAAATGAATGATCATCCCTCTGCGGAGATCGTTGGCAATGATAGGCATAACTGAGATCAACTCCTTGAAAATATGGATACAGAATCGGAACAATATACCATATTCATTAGATAAACGTCAAAAGAATCCTCATAAGATTAGTCACAATAATGATAATCATAAAACGAAAACAACAAACCAAACAATGCTAACATCATCATATTATTATGATATCATTTTCCGTCTCCTGACTTTTCTTTCGAAAGATGGTTGCCGATAGTCATACGAGAGAAAGAAAACAGACCTTGTTCCGGAGGCAACCATGCTCGAAGACGCCCGCCCGGGCTTCACTCAGGGGTCGACCGCGCTTTCACCGGTTTCGCATTCATGCCATGACATCCCTGGCATCCATGTGCCACAGGGTCCAAAAGCAGCTGGCATCGCGAGGCCCTCGACTCTTCCTCCCATGCCTCCACATGCTCTCGCGGGGAAATGCCGTCCAACAAGATTCCCCAGTATGATCTTCGCTCTCCTGGTCGTCTTTCCCCTGGCGGCCTTTGCACCTCTCCGAATGACCGGAGCTGCTTCATGAAACCCAAAAAAATCCTGATGCCCCCCGAAGGCCGGCCTGCACAGCGGAAGTCGCCACCCGTCCGCAAAGCCCACGGCGCACCTTCCAAGCCGCAGATCGTCGTTTCCTCGAGACAGCGCAACGAAGCCATCGGGCTTGTCCTGATCGGATCGAGTGCGTTTTCCCTCTCCCTCCTTCATTACCTCCACTCCTCGAAAGCCATCACGATCGTCTCGACGCTGTCGGTGCAATTCGGCCTCGGGATCTACATTGTTCCTGCATTTCTGGGCATCTGGGGAGTCCAGAGATTCCTCGATCGGACCTTCGAAAATCTCAATGTGCGGGTTGCGGGCTGTTGCTCCGCCCTCGTTTTCGGCCTGGGGCTTCTCGGGCTCGAAGGGGGGAAGCTCGGCACCCTTGCCTTCGGAAGTGTCGCGAAGCATTTCGGAACCATCCCGACGACGATTCTGTTCGCCTTCTTTTTCCTCGCCTCGGTTATTTTCGCTCTGGACATCGTCTACAAAGATCTTCTGATGGCGGGAGTCATCCTCTTCCGTTTTCTCCTCAAGGCGGTGGGCGCCGCATGGGAAGCCACCCTTGCGCTTCTGGGCATGACGATCGAAGCCGTGCGCAGCACCACGACGGTCCTTGCCCTGGCCGGCCGATCGCTTTTGGCGATGCTCAACCCGCCGCCCCTGGACGAAGCCCAGGAATCGCTTGGAAAGCTGTTGACTTTCGGCTCCGGCATGGTTCCCGCAACGTCCGCCGGCAGTGACGACGCGATCGAGGTTGCGATCGATCCCCCTCCGGCGGCGAAGCCTCTGCAGAAAGCTTCCATTCCCCCTCTCGTCACTTCTCAAGCGGCACCGATCCCCCCCTCCATTTCCGTTCGCGAGACCACTCCTCAGGAAGTGCATCCCCTCGAGGAGCCGTCGGCGGAACTCCCCTCCCCCACCCTGCCGGTAAAGTCTCACAACGCCCCGCCCGTCGAGGAGACAGAGGAAGCAGAGCTGGTGGCGATGCCTGCCGCGAGCACCATCCAGGTCCACATCCAGGATCTTTCCACCGGCGTTTGCATGCCGACCCCCCGGGCCACCCCGATTTCTGCGGACGAATCCGCATTCGTTCCGTCGATGACGGCCCCTGTCCCGGAATCCCATGCCGAGCCGGCTTCTTCCTCCGCCGAGGCTCTCGTCCGGGAGTCGGAGCCCGCGTCTGTTCAGGAACCCGAAGAGACTGCCGTCACGGAGCCGGAGAGCCACGAAGAAGAGCTCCCTCCCGATACTCCCGTCTCTCTCGACACCCATCCGATCGACAAGGACCTCAAAGCCCTGAATGAGTCGACGCCACCTCTCGCGGAGCTGCCGACCGAGGTCGAGTTGCCTCCGCTGGAACTGCTGAATGTTCCGCCTGCCCGAACGCCCGAACCCCCGGCCGATCTGGTCTGCCGGTCGGAAAAACTTCTCAAGACGCTCTCGGATTTCAACATCAAGGCGGAAATCATCGACGTCGTCGAAGGCCCGGCCGTCTCCCGATTCGAGCTCAAGCCCGGTCCCGGTGTCAAAACGGCGCGCATCCTCGGCCTGTCGAACGACATCTCGCTGGCCCTGGCCGCCCCCATCCGCATCGAGGCGCCGATTCCCGGCAAGAGCGCGATCGGCATCGAGATCCCGAACGTCAAGCCCACCCCGGTGTTCTTCTATGATCTGGTAAAGAACGAGAAGTTCCGCGACAGTCATACCGTTCTCAATCTCGCCCTCGGCATGACGATCAGCAACCGCCCGGTGTTCGCGAATCTGGCCGACATGCCCCACCTGTTGATCGCCGGCTCGACGGGCGCAGGCAAGTCGGTCTGCATCAACACGATCATCGCCAGTATCCTGTTCCAGGCGCGTCCCGACCAGGTCAAGCTGATCATGATCGATCCCAAGCGCGTCGAGCTGTCGAGTTACAACGGGATTCCCCACCTGATGGCCCCCGTCGTGACGGATCCGAAGAAGGCCTCCGCCGCGCTGCTGTGGGCCATCGAGGAGATGATGCGCCGGTATGAGCTGATGGAGACCTGCGGCGTCAGAAATATCACCAGCTATAATGAAGATCTGAAGCGTCTTCAGGAAACCGTGAACGGGTCTCTCGAGCCCATGCCGAGCCTGGTCATCATCATCGACGAGCTGGCCGACCTGATGATGACGGCCTCGGCCGAGGTCGAAGGCTCGATCTGCCGTCTCGCCCAGATGGCCCGCGCCGTCGGCATCCATCTGGTGATCGCGACCCAGCGGCCGTCGGTGGACGTGCTGACCGGTATCATCAAGGCGAATCTGCCGACCCGCATCGCGTTCATGGTGGCATCGCAGGTGGATTCCCGGACGATTCTCGACGGGAAGGGCGCCGAATGCCTCCTGGGAAAAGGCGACATGTTGTTCGCGTTCAAGGGTCAGAAGCCTCTCCGACTCCAGGGCGCCTACATTTCCGACCGGGAGCTCCAGGCGCTGGCGGATTTCGTCCGCGACCAGGGGGCACCGGAGTACGTCGACATCACCCCGACGAAGACCGACGACGAGGAGGATGAGGACGACGTCGTCGAGGAGAATGGCGTCGATGGAGACGGTGCCCTGATGTCGGAGATCAAAGCGTATCTCGCGACGCAGGAGAAAACATCAACAAGCATGCTTCAACGGAAGTTCAGGATCGGATATAATAGGGCCGCCCGGATCGTGGATCTTCTTGAAGAGAAGGGCGTCGTCAGCCCCCTGGACGGCTCGAACAAACGCCGGGTGTTACGGAAGGAGTAGTTCTCGAACATGAGCAAGATCGTCTGCCCATTTCTCGGATTCGCCTCAGAAGCCGACCGAGTCGAAAAACCCTGCCTGCTCGAGAAGTGCACGTTCTACAACACTTCCGAAGCCTGCTGCACGTTCCACGAGATCGGGAAAGCCTCCCGCGAGTATCTCGTCTCGCTGAAGAAGCTCGCGGAACAGAACGAGCTGATTCTGCTGCGCGACCGGTGCGCCACGTTCATGGCGGATGAAAAGACCGAGCGCATGCAGCTGTATATGTCCCAGGGCACGCTGTCGCTTGCCAAGGGCGATCACGAGCGGGCAACGCTCGATTTCAAGAAGGCACTGATCCTCGACCCGGGGAATCCCCGCGCCCATCAGGCGCTTGGCGACATCTGTTCGGTGCAGGGCATCTTCGACGAGGCAATCTCCTCCTACAAGAGTGTTCTGCGTGCCGATCCCGAGAGCGGCGAAACCTGGATCAAGCTGATCCTGCAGTATCGAGCAATGTTCTCCCACCTGCCCCACCGGGAATCCCTCTACGCCGACGTGACAGCCAAGCTTCGCGACGAGCTCCGCGCCCTCGAAAGCCAGTCGATGGCCAACTGCATCATGGGCTTCATCCTGCTCATCCTGCACTCGGCCGACGCCGATGCGTTCAAGACGCAGCGAGATGAAGCACGTGCCCTGATGGAGCGTGCCCTCGAGATCAACCCGGCGAACATGTGGGCACACCTGGGCATGAAAGATATTCTCTTCTATGATCACGCCTACGATGCGGCCATCGAGCAGCTCACCCAGGCGATCGCCGTGATTCCCGAAAACCCCCGCCTGTATTTCGAGCTCGGCGAATGCCATCTGCTTTCCCAGGCCGAGCGGCCGATGATCCTCCAGGCGTCGCTCCAGAGCGCCTACGACTCGTACACCCAAGCGATGCGGCTCGATCCGACCTATGCGCCCGCCTACTTCCGCATCGCGTTCGTGAGCGAGCAGAAGGCCGCCTACGAACAGGCGATCGAGTATTACCAGCAGGGGCTCGCTCTCAACCCGACGAACATCTTCGCGCATTTCCGGCTCGGCCGTATCTACTCCCTGAACGGCATGCTGGATCTTGCCGCCGCACGGTTCCGCGAGGTGATCTCGCTGTCGGCCCGGCACCGGATCGAAAACTATCAGGAAGGCTATATTTTCAACAAGCTCCGCTTCTTCAAGGAAGCGAACGCGCTCGGCGCCTGGATCGAGCTCGGCAACATCCTCACCAAGCGCCGCCAGTATGGTGAAGCCCTCGAGGCGTATCAGAAGGCCCTCGGCATCGACCGCAACAGCACGCTCGCCGTCGTGAACCAGATCAACCTCTATAAAATCCAGAGTTACGAGAACCGCGATCGCGAGACGATCCACGACCGGTATATCGACCAGTTCAAGAACGCAGCCATGGTCGATTCCCAGAGTCCGATCGCCCACTTCGCCCTTGCCTACGCCTGCCAGACCCTGCCCTCCCGCATGCCCGAGAAGCAGGAAGAGCGGCTCGAACAGGCCCTCAACGGGTATCAGCTCGCCATCAATCTCGATCCGAATTTCAAATGGGCTTACTGGGGCCTGAAGGACGCCTACCTGACCCCCCTCGAAGGCGGCACTCCGCTGTATGAGGAGGCCGTCGATGCCTGCAAGACGGTCGTCGCGATGGATGCCGAGGACCCGCGCGGCTACTACGAGCTGGGCGATGTGTTCCGGCGCATGGGCAAGCTGGAACAGGCGCAGGAGAACTTCAACCTGGCCGTCCAGCACGACATGATGTATATCCCAGCCTATTTCAGCATGGCCGAGATCCGGTTCGGCGCCGGCCAGTTCGACGAGGCGATCAAGCTGTATCAGCGCGTGATCCGTATCAATCCGAACTATGCCCGCGGCTATTACGAACTGGGCCTCGTGTACAAGGAAACCGGCCAGAGCGAGAAGGCTCTCAGCAACCTGCGCAAGGCCGTCGAGCTCGACCTCGATTATCTCGACGCCCACCTCGCGATCGGCGAGATCAGTTTCGCCGAGGGCAGCGACGACAACGCTCTGATGCGGTTCCGCCGCGTCCTCGAGCTCGATCCGAAACACGCCCTCGCCCATCATCGTCTGGCCCGCATCCAGCACCGCCAGAATCGTCGTGACGAAGCGATCGCCGAGTATCAGGCGGCGATCGAACTGGCCGCCGACCCCGTTCCCGCCCGTTTCGACCTCGCCCGGCTGTATGGCGAGGCCGGCAACTGGACGGAAGCACGCGCCATGCTGGAGCTGGTGCTCAAGGCCGAGCCCCAACACGTCGAGGCGACGATCGCCCATGCCGTGGCTCTCGAGAAGCTGGGCAACAACGACCAGGCCGAGCGTCAGTATCTCAAGGCCATCGAGGCGGCACCCGAAAGTCTGCTCGCCCACGAGCGGCTCGCCCTGCTCTATGAGCGCACCTCCCAGATCTACAAGGCCGAAGACGAGTTCTCGAAGGTCGTCCGGATCGACCCGCACCATGTGGGCGCGCAGATGTCGCTGGCCCAGATCTTCATCACCCGCGACCTGCTCGACAAGGCTCTCGATGCCCTCCACTGCGTCGTGGACATCGAGCCGAAACATCTCCAGGCGCACCTCGAGCTCGCCCGCATCTACGCCCTCAAGAGCTTCGCCGACAAGGCCGAGCTCGAATACAAGGCCGCCCTCGAGATCGATCCCAAATGCATTCCGGCCCGCCTGCGGCTGGCCGAGGTGTATCTGGCCGAGGAAAAGAGCGCCGAGGCGATGGCACAGTACAAAGCGGCCCTCGATCTCGATCCGAACATCCAGGATGCGCTGGCCCAGCTTGGCGAACTGTATTACGCCACCGAGCGGTATGACCAGGCAGGCTCCTGCTTCCGCCGGCTGGTGGAGCTCGATCCCCAGAATCACACCGCCCGATTCCAGCTTGCCGAGAGTTCGTATCACCTCGGAGATCTCGAAAAGGCCCTCGACGAGTATCTCAAAGTCACCGAGATCAACGAGGAGCGGGTCGACGCGTTCATCAGGCTCGGAAAGATCTACTCCTCGCTCGAAAAATGGCAGGAGGCGGCGAAGTTCTACAAACGCGTCTTCAGCACCGATCCGCAGAATCCCACGATTCATTTCGAGCTGGGCAAGGTGTATGACCATTTGAACATGCTTTCGGACGCCCTCACCGAGTTCGAGATCGCCCTCGCCTCGGATCAGAACAACGCCGACATCGTGACGAAGATGGGTCTCATCCATCGCAAGCAGGGCAATCTCGACATGGCCATCGAGCGGTTCCTCGCCTCGATCGATCTCGATCCGAAGAACCCGATCCCGCATCAGGAGCTGGGCAAGGCCTATATCAACAAGGGTCGCGTCGACAAGGCCATCGCCGAGTTCAAGGAAGCCGTGCGGCTCGCCCCCGACGATCTCAGCGTGAACATCGAACTGGCCAAGGCCTACGCGAGCCAGGGCATCATTGACGAGGCGATCGAATGCTACCGCAAGGTCATCCGCATCGACCCGAACAATATCACCGCGCATTTCGAACTGGGCATCCTGAACTCGACCCAGGGGAATGTCGACGAGGCGATCGCCGAGTATCGGTCCGTGGTTGCGCTCGCCCCCTCGAATGCCCGCGCCCATCTCGAACTCGGTCGCCACCTGCGCGACAAGGGCGCCTCTGCCGAGGCGATCGCCGAGTTTTTACGCGCAATCGAGCTCGAGCGGAACAACGCCGTCATCCATTACGAACTGGGCGATGTCTACTACCGCGAGGGCGAGTTCACTTCGGCTCTCGAGATGTTCAACAAGACCCTGCAGCTCCAGAACGACTACGTCGACGCCTACCAGAAGCTCGGAACGATCTACGCCCACCTCGAGGACTGGGAAAAAGCCCGCGACTTCTACCGGAAGGCGATCGAGCTCGAAGCCGACAACTACTCGGTCTACAGCGAGCTGGGCGAGGCGTGCGACAAGCTCGAGGACACCGACGGCGCGATCCAGGCCTTCGAAAAAGCCCTTCAGTTCAAACCCGGCAACGTGAACATCATTTACCGGCTCGGCGCGAAGTACAAGGTCAAAGGCGAGTTCCAGAAGATGCAGGAACTGTATGGCAAGGCCGTCGAGCTGGCCCCGCGCAACGCTCTGTTCCATTTCGAGCTCGGCGAGGCCCTGCGCAATCTCGGCCAGCTCGAGGAGGCGATGGAGAAATACGAGGAAGCCCTTTCCCTCAACGCCGACCTCCTCGAATGCATCTACGCGCTGGGCGGCATCTACTGGGAAAAGAAGTATTACGACAAGATGGTAACGCTGTATCGGAAGGCGATCAGCCTGTATCCGACCAACAGCCGCGCGCACTTCGAGCTCGGCAAGGCCTATCGCCGCAAGTTCAAGATCGCCGAGGCGATCGACGAGCTGAAGAAGGTGATCAACCTCGACTCGAACCACCCCGAGGTGCATTTCGAGCTGGGAAGCCTCTACAGCGAGAACGGGATGGTGCGGGAGGCCCTGGAATGCCTGAAAAAGGCTGTCCACCTCGATCCGGACAACGGCGAGGCGTTCTTCCTGCTCGGCAAGTGCCACGAGGATCTGGGCGAGCGGGAGAAAGCGACCGCGGCGTTCGAGAAGGCGCGTTCGATGATGACCGGCAACATCGAGATTCTCGTCAAGCTCGGCACGGACTACCTCGAGAAGAGCAAGTTCGAAGAGGCGCTGGTCGAGCTGAAGAAGGCGGCCGCCATGGAAAACGCGACGAGCGACGTGTATTATCTAATGGGCAAAGCCTACCGCGGACTCGGCAACAGTGAAGAAGCTCTCCGGGCTTTCGAAAAGGCCGACGAACTCCAGGGCGCCGCGTCCTGAACCCACCTACGACACACCACGACAGACAGAACCACGAGGAGCGCAAAACAGATGATCAGCCGCTGGGAAATCCTTCTCGAGAAGGGCCAGGCATACTTCGATCTCAAGCAGTTCGAGAAGGCGATCCAGACCTTCACGCAGGTGCTGAGGGAGAATCCCGAGCATGCCCCGACCCTGAGAATGAAGGCGGAGTGTCATCAGGCGCTCGGTCAGAGCGACGAGGCCGTCAAGAGCCTCGAGCTTCTCGCCGCCCGGGAACCCGGCAATCCCGATGTCCTTCGGCCTCTCGGCAAGCTGCTTCTCGCCGCCGGACAGGTCGACAAGGCCATCGAGCTGTTCGGAGCCGCCTTGCGCAGCCAGCCCCGCGACGCCAAGCTCCAGCTCGAGATGGGGAAACTGCAGCTGAGCCGTGGGAACGACACCCAGGCCGAGGAACATTTCCACGCCGCCTGTGATGCCGACCCGGCCTGTGCCGAAGCATCCATCGAACTGGCCCGGCTGGCCATCGCGCGCGACCAGGTGGAACGCGCGATCGAACTGTATACGCACGCCATCGAAACCTCGCCCGACAATGCCCATCTGCACTTCGAGCTGGGTGAAGCCTACAATTTGAACGGCCAGTACAACGATGCCCTGATGGAATACAAAAAGGCCGAGTATCTCGATCCGAACAATCCCGATGTGCATTTCCGGATCGGGAAGGATCTCGAGTCGAAAGGCAAACTCGAAGAGGCTCTCGAGAAATACCAGGCCGTCAAAGAGCTCGCCAAAGACAATCTCGAGGTGTATTACCGGTGCGGCAAGCTGTGGCAGCGACTTGGCAACATCGACAAGGCGATCGACGAGTTCCTCGAAATCGTGCGTATCAAGCCGGACTGGCTCGAGATCCGGTATGAACTCGCCCAGATGTATGGCAGCAAGGGCGCCTACGACGACCAGATCCGCCAGTTCGAAGCCATTGCCGAACTGGATACGGGCTCGACGGAAGTGATGCTGCATCTGGCGGCGTCCTACGAGTCCGGGGGTCTGCTCGACAAGGCGATCGGGGCATATCACAAGGCGTTCCACGCCGACCCGGAAAACGTCGGCATCGCCGAGAAGCTGTATGAACTCGTTCTCTCGGGCGCCCATGCGGAGCCGGTGATCGATGCGCTCGAAGCGCTGTCGGTGCACCGCCCCGACGACAGCAACCTGTTCCTGCTGCTTGCCCGCGCCTACCGCGACCGTGGCATGATGGACGAAGCCAACGCCTATTACACGCGGGTTCTCGAGCTCGAACCCGAGCGGGCCGACATCAAGGGTGAGCTGCGCGCCATCTACCGGTCGAAGGGCCTCGTCACCGAGGAGATCGAGGCGATCACGCACCTGCTCGAAGCCGAGCCGGACAATCTGCAGCTCTGGATCGACCTCGAAGCCCTCCAGACGCAGGCAGGCCGGAAAAAGGAGCTTGTCGCCACGCTTCGCACGCTGATGCGCCTGAGCCCCTCGGTCGCCTGGACCGTGAAACTCGGCAGGATCTACCAGGAACTGGGCCAGAACGACGAGGCGATCACCTCTTTCAAACGCGCTCTGGAACTCGATCCCCAGGATCCCTCGCCCCATTATGCCCTCGTGGATCTGTACAAGGAAAAAGGACTGAACGAGAAGGTCATCGAGTCGTATCAGGCCATCATCCAGGTCGATCCGAACAACCTCCAGGCCCATCTCGAACTCGGCTCGCTGTACAAGCATCTCGGCCGGTTCCAGGACCAGATCACCTCGATTCGGCGCGCCATCGACCTCGGCGCCCGCGAACCCATGCTGTTCCTCGAGCTGGGCGATCTTCTCCAGCAGCTGGGCCAGATGGAGGAAGCCAGCCAGGCGCTCCAGCAGGCCAAGGAGCTGGCCCCCGACGACCAGCGAATCACCGACCGGCTCATCCAGATCTATCTTGCCGCCGGTAATCACCAGGCGGCGATCACCGAACTCGAAGCCCTGCGCAACCGCGACCCGGAAAATATTGACATCTATATAAAATTGGCGCGCATTTATCTCGGCCGGAACCAGTTCGACGAGGCGATGGAGCTGTTGAACCAGGCCCGGACGGTTTCCCCGCAGAATCTCGACATTTCGATCGAGCTCGGAAAGCTGTTCATCGCCCGCGAACAGTTTGCAGAAACCATCCAGCTGATGAAAGAGGTCCGCAGCGTCGCCCCGAACGACAGCCGCGTGACGGCGCTCATCTCGGAAGCGTATACCAAGTCCGGCGAGCAGGAGATGGCGATCCTCGAGCTGAAGCAGTTGATCACGCAGGATCCCGGCAACATCCAGGCCAGGGTCCAGCTCGGGCGCGTGTATGCCTACACGAAGATGTTCGACCAGGCCACGATGGCATTCAAGGAGATCATCCGCGAGGCTCCGCAGGATCCGACGGGCCATATCGAACTGGGTCGTATCTACATCGCCATGGGCCAGGAGTTCAACGACGATTCGATGGTCGACAACGGACTCAGCGAGCTGCAGGAAGCGATCAAGGTCGCTCCGGACTCGGCCGACGCCCACTACGAACTGGGTCGTGCCCTGAAGGACAAGAAACGGATCGAGGAGGCGTTCGGCGAGTTCGAAACGGTGCTGCGGATCGACCCGCTGCATGCCCAGGGCAAGGAGATGTTCGACCAGTTGTCACGCGTGAAGCTGACGAACCAGGCATCGGAAGGCCTCAACCAGGCCCGTATTTTCAACGAACGCGGCATGTTCAAGAACGCCATCCTCGAGTATGAGACGGTGCTCCGGCTTGCGCCCGAAAACGAAATCGCCTGGTATGAACTCGGACTGGTCCATTTGGAGCTGAATCAGACCGACAAGGCTCTCGAAAGCCTCGGCAAGGCCAAGGAGCTGAAGCCCGAGTATCTCGAAGCCTATGTCGCTCTCGCCCAGGCGTATCTCAAGATGGAACAGCCGGACAACGCGTCGATGGAGCTCCAGGAGCTTCTCGGTGTCGAGCCGAACCATTATGACGGGCTCGTCATGCTGGGCCAGATCTTCCAGCAGAAGGGCTGGGCCGACGAGGCCATCGAGCGGTTCGAGGCCGCGGTCCAGATCGATCCAACCAAGCTCGAGCCAGTGCTCCAGCTGGGCAACCTGTATAAGGAAAAAAACGAGCTGGACGCCGCCAAAAGGTGGTTCCAGAAGGTCATCGACATCGACGCCGGCAATGCCACCGCGACCGACTTCTTCGCGAATCTGAGTGCCTCGCAGCGGTCGCATGAGATCGAGGACGCCATGAAGCGGGCCCAGGAAGCCGAAAAGACCGGGGACATCGATGCTGCCATCATGCATTACGACAGCATCATCGACCTCGACACACGCAACCTCGAGGCACGGTATCACCTCGGCCGCCTGTACGAATCAAAGAACATGTTCGACGAAGCGACCTTCGAGTATGAGCAGGCGGTGTCGTATGACAGCGAAAGCAGCTTCAAGGATATTCCCGTGCGCCTCGGCGATCTGTACACCCGCAAGGGCAAGATCGTGGAAGCCGTCGAAATGCTGCACCGGGCGAAAGCGAACTATCCCACGAATCTCAACGTGCGCATCCAACTGATCACCCAGCTCAAGTTCAAGGTGATGAACAACTTCCACACCCCCGACGAGCTGGTCGAGCTGAACACCCAGATCCGTGAATCGGCCAACAAGAACCAGACCCCGCAGGACTGGCTCGAGCTCGGTCTCTTCGTGTCGAAAGGCCTCGATGCCTCGATCTCCGAAGAGGATGCCATCTCCCAATCGATCGAGTGTTTCGAGAAGGTGCTCCAGCTTGAGGCGAACAACTCGTTCGCCATGATCGAGCTGGCAAAAGTGTATTACCGGAAAAATCTGTTCGAGCAGGTCGAGGCGACCTACAAGAAGGTTCTCGAACTGGATCCAGAAAACGTGGGGGTTCACAAGCGGCTTGCGGATCTGTATTCCCAGCAGCGCCGCTTCCAGGAAGCCATCTCGGAATACCGGCAGCTTCTCGAGCTCGAACCGGCCAACGGCGAGTATCACATGCGGATCATCGACATTCACAAGGAAACCCATGCGAAGGACGAGGGCCGCGCCAAGCAGTTCTTCCAGATCATCGCCGACCTGAAGGCCAAGGTCGACCAGAATCCCAAGGACTCGATGAACTGTTTTGCCCTCGGCTACGCCTACATCACGCTGAGCTCGGGCTTCACCCCCTCGGAAGAAGAGCAACAGTGGGCGGTCTACTACTTCAAGCAGGCGAACTCGTCGGATCCGAACAATCTCTGGCCGTACTGGGGCCTGAAGATCGTCTACAACAAGCAGTCGATCTCCGGGAAGCACATGTATGACGAGGCGATCGCGATCTGCCGCAAGGCCCTGAAGGTCGACGAGAACAACCCCCGCGCCCATTACGAGCTGGGCGAGGCCTACAACGAGAATTACGATCAGAACATGAAAAACGAAGCCCTCAACGAGTACCGCCGGGCGATCCAGCTCTCGCCAGATTTCGTCGAGGCCCATTTCCGGCTGGCCAGTATCTATCGCGTGAAGAACATGTTCGATAAGGCCGTCGAGGAGTACAACAAGGTGATCGAGCTCGATCCCACCAGCATTCTCTCGAAGGATGCGAAACGCTCGCTCGTCCATATCGAACGTTCGCGCGGGGAAGCCTAGTCGAACCTTGATCTTTGGCGCTGCGGCGTGTATCTTGTGAGCCATGAAATTCCACCTGATCTCGCTCGGTTGCCCCAAGAACACGGCCGACTCGGAACTCGTCGTCGCTGATCTTGCGCGGCGCGGGCTCGTCTGGGTCGCTTCCCCCGACGAAGCCGACCTCGTGATGATCAACACCTGCGGCTTCATCCGGGATGCGAAGGAAGAGTCGCTGCGCACGATCATGCAGGTGCTCGCGCTCAAGGAAGAACGGCCCGAGTTGCGGGTTGCCGCGTTCGGGTGCATGGTGAAGCGGTATCGGGACGAGCTCGCGAAAGAGATTCCCGAAATCGACCTGCTGTTCGAGTTTTTCTCGGGCTGCGAGCTCGACGGGCTCCTGGCGAAGATTACCGAGACCCCCGTCCTGCCCCACGCCGGAAAGAACACCTGGATCGCCGCAGCGCGCCGGTTCACCCCGGCCCACATCGGCTTTCTCAAGATCGCCGAGGGGTGCAGCAACCACTGCGCCTACTGCGCCATTCCGGGCATCCGCGGTCCGTTCCAGTCGCGACCGCTGGGCGAGGTGCTGCGCGATGCCGAACGGCTCGTCGCGACCGGCGCGAAGGAAATCAACATCGTGGCGCAGGACACGACCAGGTTCGGAACGGATCACGGCGGCGCCTGCCGGCTTCCCGAGCTGGTCGAAAAAGTCGGAGAAATCCCCGGCATCGACTGGATCCGCCTGCATTACCTGCATCCGGCGCGGCTGACGCCCGAACTGATCGATGCGCTGTTCCGGCTCCCCCAAGTCGTCCCGTATTTCGACATCCCCTTCCAGCACGCTTCTGATCGTATGCTGACGTTGATGAACCGCCAGACGGACAGCCGGCATCTTGTCTCGCTGATCGGCCACATCCGGCGCACCTGGCGGAAAGCGACGCTTCGCACGACCTTCATCGTCGGCTTCCCGGGCGAGACGGAAGAAGACTTCGAGCGGCTCATCGCGTTCGTGCAGGAGCATCCCATCGACCGGCTCGGCGCCTTTCCCTACTCCCCCGAGGACGGCACGCCCGCGCTCAAGATCCGGCCGCGCGTCACGAAGCCCGAGAAGACGCGCCGGCTCGACGAGCTGATGACTCTCCAGCAGGTTCTCGCGTCGGAGCGCAACGGCAAACTCATCGGCACCACCGCCCAGGTGATGGTCGATGCCGTCGAGGACGGCACCGCCACCGCCCGCCTTCCCGGGGATGCCTGGGAAGTGGACAACACCGTGACGCTCCCCGCCCCGGCAAAAACAACACCTGGCGATATTATAAAAGTAAAAATACTTTCCGCCGATGCCTACGATTTCACCGCCGAGGCTGTCGGATGACTCTGGCCACGAAACTCACCTTCCTGCGGGTCGCCGCCATTCCCGTGTTTCTGGTCTCCTTCCTCTGGAGAGGTCCCGACCAGCTCGCCGGAGACTGGGGCAAGGTCATCGCCACGGCCACGTTCATTTTCGCGGCCATCACGGATTACTACGACGGGGCGGTCGCGCGCTGGTACAAAGAGGAGACGACGTTCGGCAAGTTCATCGATCCGATCGCCGACAAGCTGCTCGTCTCGACGGCCCTGATCGCGATGGTCGAGTACCGGGCGCTGACGTTCACGCCCGCCTGGGTCGCGATCGTCATCATCGCCCGCGAGTTTGCCGTGACGGGACTGCGGCTGATCTGCACGCCGAAGGGCATGGCCATCGAAGCCAGCAATCTCGGCAAATGGAAGACGACGGCCCAGCTCACGGCAATCATCACCGCCCTGGTCTTCATCAGCGCCCGCGTGATCATGGATAGCTGGCAATATACCAATGCGGCCGCCACGTTCGCGGTCTACCACGGGCCGATCATCCAGGTCCTGATGGGGATCGCCGTCCTCATGACCGTCTACTCGGGCTATGACTACCTCAAGCGCAACTGGCACCTGCTCCACGAGTAACACCGCCTGCGGGCGGCTGCTCGACCTTCTCTCGGCCGGGGGAGGCTTCGGGTACATCCCGTTCGCCTCGGGAACCTGGGGCAGTCTTCCCGGTATTGCGATCTTTCTGCTGACGCGCGAGCTCGAGGTCTGGCTGCAGATCGTCTTGTTCGTCCTCGTATCGCTCGCGGCCATCGGCCTTGCCGACCGCTCCGAGCGTCTGTCGGGAATCCGCGATCCGAACTTCGTCGTCATCGACGAGGTCGTGGGGATGTGGGCGACCCTGCTGTTTCTCTGGCGCGCCGACCCGATCGTGCTCGTCGCCGGCTTCCTGCTGTTCCGGGCGTTCGATATCCTGAAATTCTACCCGCTGAACGTGTTCGAGGCGTTCCGGGGCGGCGTCGGCATCGTGCTCGACGACCTCGCGGCCGGGATGCTGGCGAACATCGTGATGCGCCTCGTGCTGCTGTCGGGAGTCCTGTAACGCGGAATGAACCGGGCGCATCACGATGCGCTCAGACAACGCAAGCGCGTGCGGATGACCGGCGATTGTGTTTCAGAACGAGAAACGAATCCGCAGATACCACAGCTGTCACAGATGAACGACATGGGAAGCGAAGGCCCCTCCTTCGTTCTCGTCGGGTGGCCCCGGTCGTTCGTTCCTCCCCGTTTTTCATCTGCGTTCATCAGCCCTCCATCTGCGAATGCGTTCCTGAATTCGAGGGAGATTTCAGCGAAGGATCTCCGTGGTGAAGCGGTTCTTCATTTTTCTGCGTACAAACAAAACCGGGCCCGGGGGAGTTCCCCGGGCCCGGTCGTTTGGGCGGATCAGAGCAGGATCAGAACGTGACCTTCTGATCGACGACCGGCACCATGTCGGCGCCGATGACGGTCACATAGCCGCTGTCACGGACGAGAGGCATGGTGAGCTGGGCGACGCCCTCTTCGTTCGTGGTCCCGACGCGGGCATTCTCGACGCGCTCGGTGTAGAAGGTGACGCGGGCATTGCTGACCGGCTTGCCGTCGGTATCGACGACCTTCGCGGTCACGCTGACGGTGTCACCGTTCTTGACGGATTCGGTGGTGACGGTGACGGCGGTGGGGGCCTTGAAGCGGGCAAGCATCGTGCCGTCGCCGAACAGGTGCCACTGCTCGAACATCATGACGCCGCTCTTCTTCGGCTCGGTGCTGTAGATCTCGAGCCCCTTCATGATGCCGTTGAACGCGAGACCGCCGACGGTCTTGTACACTTCGTTCACGGTGTAGTTGTTGTTGATCTCGCTCTGCACATCGCAGGGAGGCACCCATTCCATATTGGTGCTGGCGGCGAAGATCGCGACGGCACCCTTCGGATCTTCGATGTTGCCGGCCTTCATGAACGCTTCGGCGAAACACTCCTTGCCGACAAAGTTGCCGTTCACACAGGCGACGTCCCAGATGATGGGCATCTTCCAGCCGTTCTTCAGCTGCGGGCAGTCGGAAACGCCGAACCCGGTGGTGACCCAGTTGGTGTTGCTGCCGTGGCCGATGTAGTTGATCAGGCTGCGGCCTTCGGCCATGCCCGAGAACACCATGGCCTTGGTGGCCTTCGGGGCATACACTTCGTCGACCGAGGTGAACTGGCCCTTCATCAGAGCGTCACGGAGCCATCCGGCGCGGACGAAATCGGTCGGGTTGCCTTCGTTGCTGGCAATGCCCATGCCCTTGCCGTACCAGGCGGCATCGGCACCGGTGGTGGGGAACTGCTCATAATTCACGAACTTGGCGACCTGGTAGGCAACGGCTTCCGGGGTGGTCGCGGAAAGGCGGCTGATGATGCAATCCGGCACGTGATCGTCGCCGGCGAGCTTGGTGTAGCACGGATCCGAGTCGGCATTTTCCTTCACGCCCTTGAGGGTGGGGACCTGCTCGGCATCCCCGATCAGCATGATGTGAGTCAGGCCGCCCTTGTTGTAATCGGCCTGAATATAGTTCTTGATATCGACAGCGGTCTTGCCGACTTCGCTCATCTTGACCAGGGAGACGCCGATGCCGCACTTTTTCTTCCAGGCGACGAACGGGCCCATCGCGTCGGCGAAGGTGTCGGCGGTGATGATCAGCAGGCGGCCGTTTTCCTCGAGGCGGGGCAGCCGGGTGGCGGCCTTGTCGAAGTTGGCGAACACGCTGCGGTAGATCGGCTCAAACGCGCGGCTGATGCGCTGCGGAGCGCGATTCACGTTGATCGCGGTCCCGGTTCCGCCCACGACCGAGATGTTCAGGCGGCGGTGGATGCGGAGCTTGTTCTGGACGGGATTGTACTGGACCGGGTTGACCAGCAGCCGGACGCCGCGGATGTCGCGCATGATGAAGGGCTCGCTGAGGGCGACGAGCTCGTTGTCGGCGGGATACCAGCGGTCCTGAGCGTACACGTCACCGTAAACGAAGGGAACGGTGTTCGGGTCGATATTGCGGGTGAGGCTGCCCTTGCTGGGGATGACGCGGGCGTCGAGATCGACGATTTCTGTCTGGACCGGCTTCACCTGAAAAACGGGGTTCTTGAACGGATCCACCATCAGCATCGCCGTCAGGCGGGGCAGCTGGGGAAAGGCCTTGTCGAGAGAGATCGAGCCGTTCGGAATGGTGATCGACAGAGCCTTCTGGCCTGCCGCGTCACACTTGCCGATCGTAACCTCGGGAACATCGACCTCGACTTCGGTGTTGAAGCCCTTGACGGTCTTGATGTTGATGCCGGGCGCGGCAACCGCACTGCCGGCTGACGCAAAACACAGCGCCGCTGCCAGGAAGGATCCAAAGAAACGCTTCACGAGATTCCTCCTCGATAGATTTCGGGTGTAGATACGGGAGTGATTATGAAAAGTATACCGATAATCACGGGGTACGGCAAATGCCGGAGAAAAAAAGTTCCCCACCGGAAATCACGGAACAGGCACTCGTTCGGGGAGACCGGGCGAGGGCCATGGTGGCCAAGGTTCGCTCCGTTTCGGCGTCCAGGGCATCCCGAACAGCACCATTTCCTCCCCTCCCCCTGTGATGTTCCGCTCGATGGCAAACCGCAGGATCGGCCGAAACACATTCAGCCGCGCCACGACCTCGGGGTACCAATACGGGAAAATCAGGACATATTCAGGCTGCTTTTTCTCGATGAATGCGTCTATCCGGCCAGACCGGTTCCAGGAAACGGCCTCGGGGGTGATCAGCCCTTCAAGGTCGATCAGCCGCCGGCCGGAGAAGTAGCCCATGGCTCCGACATCGTTGATCGCGACCGGGCCGCCGCCTCGCAACGATTCCCCGAACCAGCGCGCGATGCGTACCTGGAGGTTCGTGATATTCGCCGTCTCGAGAGGATACACCCGGGCAAGATCGATCTGCCGGTCCGCCATGGCCAGGAGGCCGATTCCGACGGCAATCCAGATCCAGCGCGGCCGTCCAACGTGCCTCCAGGCCGCGGCCGCCACGAGAAACGCCCCGGGAGCGGCAATCCAGAGGGTGTGAGCGAGATACCTGCCATGGAATGCCGTGTAGGATTCCGGCGCGGCAACGAGTGCCACGAGCACGGCCTGCAGGGGAAGGGACAGCCAGGCGAGTGCCGCTGCCCGGGCCCAGGCGCCGCCCGATGAATCGCGCATGATATATATCAATACTGGAACCAGGAGGATCAGGGCGAGGACGATGCAATTTTCACCCAGCAGGAAGGACACAACACCCCCAAGCGTGCCGGCGACACCGGCCAGAGCGGACGGGAAGCCGGCCCAGTTCCCGGAGCGGATCAGTGCCGGTATGGCCGTGGCGGACATCTTCGCCTCGAACGTCGTAGGCCAGGGTTTTCCGCACAAATACACCAGGAAGGCGGCATACGCGGCGATGACGGGCAGGGCAATGACGGCCAGGCGCGCCAAGCCTCGCCAGCCCGATCCGCGGTCCTCACGCCAGAGCAGGCAGGTGGCAAGAACAAGCAGCACGGCATTTTCCGGTCGCGCAAGAACCGCGAGCGTCCAGAGGAAAACCGCTGCGCGGCTGCGCACGCCGGTTGAAGGCACGCCCGTCATCCGGGCGCCATCCGGGCGTATTGCGGGTATCGGCGCACCGTGCGGGGGCAAGGCCGCCTCGAGTTGAAAGGCCAGCGCCCAGGCGCACAGGGCGCACGTCAGCGGCACCTCCATTCCCGAAAGGGCCGCCCAGGCCAGAGGATACGACCCCAGCGTCATCAAGCTTCCGATCAGCGTTTCGCCTTCGGAACAGCCGGCGGCGCAGAGAAAGCGGCGAACTCCAGCGATGGCGGCCAGACCAAGCAGGACCCCGCTCATCTTCACTCCAGCGATGACGGCCGCCACCCCCCAGGAGGTCGGGAGCAGGTGAAGGATGCCCATCCAGAGCGACCAGAGCACGCTTGTCGAGGCGCCGCTCGGCTCGCCGGGATTCACGCCGAATCCGGCGCCATGGGCCAGATTGCGGCCGAACGTCATGTGGATCCAGGCATCGTCGAGGGGAAATCCCCACGGCTGGCCATTGGCTTGCGCATCCGCGGCAAACAGCCAGGCACAGAGTGCCAGAAAAACGAACGAGGGTCCCATTCGGGCAACGCGGTCCGTTCCTGGCCTCGTATCGATCAGCTTTCTCGGCGTTGCCGCATCGGAAGCAACGGCCCGGGTCACACGCTCACCCGAACAGGACGAGCCCGCGGAGGAGTCCCCAGATCACGGTCAGAACCAGGGCGCCGAGCATGGCGCTCGAAAAACTGTCCACCTCGACCCCGCCGACCAGGTCGGAAGCGAAATCCAGCGCGAAAGCATTCACGATCAGCGAGAGGATGCCGAACGACAGCCACGAAAACAGCCACCAGAGGCCGAGGGTGAAAAAGCCCAGGATCATGTTGACCCCATAGCCGATGAGGGACATCACGACCACGAGTTTCAGGGCCGAGGTGAAGTCCCGAATTTTTATACCTGGAACTATTCTTGGCAGGGCCAGAACGGCAACGCCGCCCAGGACCACCCGCACGATCAGTGCGATCATCCTTCCCCTCCGGAGCTGCCCGGAGTCGCGGGCTTGCGGCGACGCCGACGGCGCCGGCCGGCCGGGAC
>ENA-UOWO01002644-UOWO01002644.1-activated-sludge-metagenome-genome-assembly--contig:-NODE-2644-length-21946-cov-5.031063_pt1 | contig 21946 bp, 11 predicted proteins | sample MGYA00238148_ERZ761564 | MGnify/ENA primary metagenome ERZ761564 (study PRJEB28885, sample SAMN05720194) | activated sludge metagenome | isolation source: Anaerobic digester | place: USA... | reverse complement strand
TCTTCCGATCTCGCCAAGCCCGGCGACACCGTCGTGATCATCGGCGCCAACGGCAAAAGCGGAATCCTGTGCAATAGCGTGGCCCGCGAAAGGGTGGGCATTTCCGGAAAAGTGATCGGCGTGGTGCGCAACAAGTCCTATATCCCGACCTGCCTGCAAACCGGCTGCCACGAGGTCATCATCGCCGACGCCACCGACGCCCTCACCATCCAGCAGGAAGTTTCGCGCCACACCAAAGGCCGCATGGCGGACGTCGTGATCAACGTGGTCAACATCGAAGACACCGAATTGCCTTCCATCATGGCCTGCAAAGACCGCGGGCTGGTTTATTTCTTTTCCATGGCCACTTCTTTCACCAAGGCGGCTTTGGGTGCCGAAGGCATCGGCGCCGATGTGGACATGGTCCTGGGCAACGGCTACGCCCACAACCACGCGGCGATCTCGCTGGATCTGCTGCGCCGCAATCCCGTGCTGATGCAGATCTTCAAGCAACGCTACACCGATTAGGAAGTTAGACACATGAGTGACATTATAGACATCAGATCCATCGCCTCTGCCGAAGAATGGAATGACTGGCATTGGCAACTGCGCAACCGGATCACGGAATTTGACGATCTGAAAAAATACATCGAACTGCTGCCCGAAGAAGAAGAGGTGGCGAGGTCCGAGGGTTTCTCCTTCCGCATGGCGATCACGCCCTATTATCTTTCCCTGATCGATCAAAAAGATCCGGACGACCCGGTGCGCAAGCAGGCCATTCCCCGCATTGCCGAAAGCCATGTCAGCCCGGATGAGATGCCCGATCCCCTGCACGAGGACGCCGACGCGCCTGTTCCGGGCATGACCCACCGATATCCCGACCGTGTTTTGCTGCTCCTGACGGACCAGTGTTCGATGTATTGCCGCCATTGCACGCGCCGCCGCAAAGCAGGCGAAACTGATGACGCGATGCCCCACGAAAACGTCGAAAAAGCGTTGGCATATATCCGCGAGCACAATGAGGTGCGCGACGTCATCCTCAGCGGCGGCGATCCCCTCACCATGAGCGAAGGCCGCCTCGAATACGTTCTTGAGCAACTGAGCAAGATCCCCCATTTGGACATAGTCCGCATCGGAACCCGCACGCCAGTCGTTTTGCCGCAAAGATTCACCGACGAACTGCTCGCCGTCTTCCGTAAATACAAATTCCTCTGGCTGAACACCCATTTCAACCACCCCCGCGAACTCACACCGGAATCCACCGCGGCTTTGGCCAGGATAGCGGAATGCGGAGTCGTCCTGGGCAACCAGTCCGTCCTGCTCAAAGGGATCAACGACAACGTCGATGTGATGAAGGAATTGGTCCACGGCCTGGTGCGCAACCGCGTGCGCCCGTATTACGTCTACCAATGCGACCTCTCGGAAGGGATCGCGCATTTCCGCACGCCCGTCGCCAAGGGGATCGAGATTATCGAATCCCTGCGTGGCCACACATCCGGGCTTTGCGTGCCCACCTTCGTAGTGGACGCTCCCGGCGGCGGCGGCAAGATCCCGGTCATGCCCAACTACCTGATTTCGCAAATGCCCGGCAGGATCATCCTGCGCAACTACGAAGGCTTCATCTCCGCCTACACCGAGCCTGAATTCAAGCCCCTCGACGACACCAAATATCGCGACCTCTGCCCTGCGGAAAACAAATCCACCGAGGGTGTCATGGCCCTGATGCGCGGGGAAAAGATCGCCATCGGACCCGCTGAGACGCGGCGTAACAACCGCAGAAAGAAATAAAGCCAACCAGGATCTTACTGTGGAAAATTCGGCGGCTGCGGGCGCCTTTCACTGGTTGAACGAAGACGGAGTCCACGTCGCGGCCATTGCCGGGATCTGTAAAAACGCCGGCAAAACCACTCTGCTCAACCATCTGCTCGCCAGATACGGAAACGAAGGCTGGGGAGTCTTCAGCACCGGCATCGACGGCGAGGAGACCGATACCGTTTTCCGCACCCCCAAACCGCGGGTGAACCTGGCCGCGGGGCAATTCTTCTGCTGCGACACCACCACTTTGGAAAGCCACGGCGCGGCAGTGGCCATCTTGGAAAAAACAACTGTGGGGACTGCCACGCGCCAGCTTTGGCTGGCGAGAACCGTCATTCCCGTGCAGACCGAGATCACAGGCCCCGGCTCAGTTACAGACCAGATCGCCGTTTTGGAGCGGATGCAAGCGCTGGGTGCGAAAAAAGTGCTGATTGACGGCTCCCTGGACCGCAAATCCATCGCCCTCTCCCCCGCCGTGGACGCTGTCGCCATCTTGATCGGCGCCAGTTTCGGGAGCGTGGCTGCAATCGCCGGAGAGATCCGAAGACTCGAACTTTTAAACCACATCCCAGCGAGTGGCAAAATTACAGCTGACCCCGAAGATCACTGGCAACTCCTGGATTCAGAGGATATCTTGATCTTGGAAAGAAACGGTTGGAGCCAGACGGGAATAAGTTCGCTGCTGGGCTGCGAGGCCGAACTTAAACGCCTGCTCGCAGAGAAACCGGCCGCGCTCTACATTCCGGGAGCTCTCACGGACGCGGTTTACGCCAGGATCCGCGACCAGCTTTTGCAGGCCGGCACCAGGGTCATCCTTCGCCACCCAGACTGCCTGAAACTCTCTTTGGCCAAGCTGGAGCAGTTCATTCGGGATTTCAGCCCCACAGCGCTGATCCCGTTCAAGATCAGGACTTTTGCCCTCAACACCCAAGCTGTGGGCAACCAAAACATCGATGCTGAGGAATTCCGGGCCAGGCTGCGGCGTGAGTTTCCGCGCCTGAACTTACCGGACATTAGGGAATTGGAGTTATGAGCGACAGGGACAAGATCACCAACTTGACCGTAAACCTCGGCTTGATCAGCAATATCCTGCTATCCATCATCAAAACAGCGACCGGCATTTTCGGCCATTCCCAGGCGCTGCTCGCCGACGGCATCAATTCCAGCTCGGACGTGGTCTATTACGTCGCGGTGAAGATCTTCATGCGTCAGGCCAATAAACCCGCCGATCCCGAACATCCTTACGGGCATCGCCAGTTGGAGAGCATCTCCGCCATTGTCGTCGGGGCGTTCATTCTGACCACGGGTATCGCCATTTTCTGGGAATCCATCAACAAGGTTTTTGACCTCTTCAAAGGCAATACCGACCTGCACAGCGCGCCTTTGGCCGTGATCTTCATCGCCATCGGGACCCTCATCCTGAAGATCTACCTTTGGACGACTACCAAGCGGAATTATCAAAACACCAAGAATCCCACCCTGCGCGCCCTGGCCAATGACCATTTCAACGACATCATGGCCGCCTCCGCCGTGATCGTGGGCGTGGTGATGGCCCGTTTCAAGATCTATTGGATGGATCCCGCCGCCGGCGCCGTCGTCGCGATCTTCATCGTCAAGACGGGCATTTCCATCATCATGGAATCGGCCACGGAACTGATGGACAGCGTCCCGGACGATTCATTCCGCAAGGAAGTGAAAGACATCGCCCTGGACGTGGAAGGGGTGCATCAGATCGACGAATTGGGCGTGCATCGCTTCGGGCCCTATTACACGATCGACATGACCATCTGCGTGGACGGAAAGCTCAGCGTGGACGAGGGAAACGGCATCTCGCACCGGGTCGAGGAAAGGCTGCTGGAGCATTTCCGCGGCGGATTGAGCAAGGTGCTCATCCACTACCATTCCTACTCGGGATCCGATCCCGCACCCTAACTCAGCCCGTCTTTTACCGAAAATCCGCCCGGATCAGGGCTTAAGCAGCTGCATCTTGCCACCGGAGGAAAGGGTGTAAAAATCCCTCCGGTTGTCGATGAGGTTGATTTTCTGCCGTTCCGCCCTGTACCAGTCGTTGAGGTGTTTCTGCCGCACGTCGTCCCGCGCTTTTTGCATCAGGCCTTTTTTATCCTGCGCCCACACTGCCGGATCGGGCTGTGTGTGGTTGCTGACGAAGGGTAAAAACCAGCGCATCTGCTCGCTGATCAGGGGGCCGAAACTGCCGACCGGCGCGGCGAACAGCGTCGGATCCAGCGTGTCGGACTTGCCGATGCCGGTGATGGCGTCGCCTTTCTTGTGGGCTTTGACATCGACGACCATGATGCTGTCCTTGGCTGCGTATTCAAGGTACTGGTCGGGTGTGAGGGTCTTGATGAAGTTTTGCACGTACTGGTTCATGTAATAGCCGCGTTTGGAGCGCAGAGCGGCCTGCGTGACGTTCATTTTATCGTCTTCGAAGGGGATGTAGTACTCGGGCAGGACAGCCGAAACCTCGCAAATAAAGGCGTCTCCGGCAGAGGCATAAAAAATGTCGGCCAGGCTGCCGACCGGATTGGCGAAAGCGAAGCTGATCAGATTGGCGTCGCGGCCGATGCCGCGGATGATGTTGTCCTTTTCCTGGAAGATCGCCGATTCCTCGACTTTGTAGCCGAGGGAGTCCGCGGCGGCCCGGAGCCCGATGCTTTTGGCCAAACTGTGCAAGGTCGCGCTGTTGGCCTTGAAAGCCTGGAGCGTGGCTTCGCTGGGGTCGTTTTTGATCAGGATATGCCGCGCGGAAACCTCTTCCTGTCCCGATTCGTTGGTCCGGCGGTCCGTCACCTGGATGATGTGCCAGCCAAATTGTGAGAGGACGGGCTCGGCAAGCTGGCCAACGGGAGTCTTGAAAGCCGCTTCTTCAAATTGCGGAACCATCCTGCCCCGGGTGAACCAGCCAAGGTCCCCGCCGTTTTTGCCGGAGCCGGGATCCTGGGAGTTTGCCTTCGCCAATTCGGCAAAATCCGCCCCGTCCAGAATGTCTTTGTACATTTTTTGGACGCGTTCCTGTACCGCCAAAGAATCCGCGGCGGTGGCGGCTTTGGGGATCTTCACGTAGTAATAGCGGCGGCAATTTTCCCGGCGATAGCTTTCCCTGTGCCCTTCGTAATACATCCGGGCGTCTTCTTCCGAAGCGTTGACGGAGGTCATTTTGTTGGCGTCGAAAAAGATGATCTGGGCATCGATCAATTCCTGGTCGCGGACCCAGGCGTTGTGGACGCTGTCCTCGTCGGCGTCAACCTCGGCACGGATCGCGTCCAGCAGCTTGCCATACTGGTAGAGCGAGCGCACCTCGTCCAGCACGGCGCTGCGGAACTCCGCGTTTTCATTGAGCGCTTTTTCGTATTGCTGGCGATCGAATTTGCCGTTCTTGTTCAGGTCTTTGATCTGTTTCACCGCGGCGGGGGGATTCTTTTTCGCCTCGTTGAGCAGTTCCTGGTTGGTGATCCTGACCTTGCCGGCCTTGATGGCTTTGTCGTAGATGTAGCGGCCGACCAGTTCTTCCCAGCAGCGGTCGTTGTACTGGCCTTTTTCCTCGTCCGTGAAGGTTTTGCCCTGTTGTTTCTCGTAATAGGAGATGTAGTTGTTCAGGATTTTATCGTATTCAGAATAGGTGTAGGTTTCGTTGTCGATCTTGCCGACGACCGCTTTGGGATCGGGCTTGACAGCCCAGAGCAGGGTTCCCAGCAGCAGCAGGATCAGGATGCAGCGTTTCATCGTTTCTCCCTAAATGTATTTGTCATCTTCATTATATACCTTATGTGCTTATACATGCCCCAAAAATCTTTATCCCCGAAAACGTCAATCGAAAAATCCACTCTCCCCTCCGGCGATCAATACGGGATCAATACGGGATCAATACGGGCTTCATCCGTATTGATCCCGTATTGATCCCGTAATGATAGGGAGGGCCATGCCGGAAATCAGCCAGGGAAAAGAAAAAAGGAGTGACCGTGAAGGTCACTCCTCATATCGTATCCGGGTTTAGGTCCCGGATGCCTGTTTTACTTGGAGAGCAGCATCTTGCGGGTGATGTCCTTGCCGTCGTTGCTGAGGCGATAGAAGTACAGTCCGCTGGCTACGCTGCTGTTGTTGTCGTCCTTACCGTTCCAGACGACGTTGTATTTTCCGGCTTCACGCACGTCGTTCACCAGGGTGCGGACAAGCTGGCCCTTGAGGTTGAAGACCTTGAGGCTGGCGGGTCCGGAGGTAGGAACGCTGAAGGAAATCGTGGTTTCCGGATTGAAGGGGTTCGGATAGTTGCTGGCGTCGAGGGTGAAGGCCGGGGTCACGCCGTCATCGTTGGCAGATGTGTACTGCACGATGGCGCGCAGCATGATTTCGCCGGTGGTGACGGGTTCCCAGGCTGTGGTCAGACGCTGGTAACTATAACCGTTGGATGAGGTGTCCAAACCGATCGCGGAGGCGTTGGTCGTTTCCAGGATGCCGAGGTAGAACTGGCCGTCCGGGACGTTGATGTCGGCCGGCAGGGCCACCCAGTTCCATCCTTGCACTACGGAGGCAGCTGGATACTGGTACTGTGCCAATTGGGTTCCGGGCATGCCACCGGTGCCGTCGTTATCGAACACGCGCAGGATGATGCCCGCGGTGCCGACTGTGTGTACGTAGACTTTGGCGTATTTGACCGTGACGGGTCCGCTGTAGGTGTGTTTGACAGCCATCTGCTTGGTCGAGCCAACGTTGAAGCCCTGTTCGGCAGTTCCGTCGTCGTGCATAAGTTCGGCGTGCATGGCCGGTAGCACGAAGGCGCTGATGACGTTCGAAGCTTCGGATTCGTTGGCGCCGTACATGGCGGTCAGGTAGTAGGTGTGGATTCCGCCGGTGACGTTCATGTCGGTGTAGGTGAGCAGGGTTCCGGCGATCTGGTCGATCTGCACGTTATCGCGGTAGATTTTGTAGTTGGAAACCTCGCGGTCGCGGATGATGCCGCTTTCCAGGATCGGGGCTTCGACCACGGGCTGCACGTTTTGCGGAACCTGGGAAACCAGGTATTCGCGTCCGGCAGCGTCCTGCACGTAAATGCGGATGTTCCAGTTATAGGTGAGGGTCGCGCCGAGGGCGGTGAGTGTCGTCCAGGCGTTGTTCCAGCGGATCATGTTGCCATAACCGCCGACTTCCGGACCGGCATCGACGCCCGCAGGATAGCCACCCGTCGCGTTGCAACGGTAACCGGCCATGATCTGTGTCTGGGGCGGAATAGTGAACGGAGTGGTAAGAATGATCTCGTTCCACTGGTCAGGTGTGGGAGTGCAGGCCTGTTCGTAAACTTGGACGCCGGTGGCGCCGGTCCAGATGCGGACAGCGTAGGAGCAAAGGGTGGTGGGTTCAGCGGGGAAGAATTGGATCTTGGTGATGTTCATTCCCACCCAGGGGCTGATACCGTGTTCGCCGATGGGATCCCATTTGGCTGCCACATCAAAGTCCGCGACGCCATTGGTGCCGATGGAGTTGCCGGCATTTTCGCCGTCATAGTGCAGCCAGCCTTCTTCTCCGCCGCCGCCCGTGCCGGGGGCATCCCAGTTCAGGGTGACGTTGGAGCCGTTGACCGTAGCAGCCAGATTTTCCGGCGGAGCGATGAAGATGTCGTTGTAGATCTTCACGTCGTCGATCATGATGCCGATTCCGCTGGGAGTGTCAGCATCGGACTTGAAGTACCAGCGCAGTTGGATGGTCTGGCCAGCGAAATTGTTAATAAATCCATCCAGGCTGTAGCTGCCGGTCATCGAGGACCAGACATCCGGAGCGTCGGAATAGACATAGTTGGTACCGTTGGGATCGCCAGAAGGATTGCTCATTGCATTCCAGGTCACGCCGTTGTTGCCGGAAATTTCCCAGCCGAAGTAATCGCAATTCGGGAAGGCGTCAGGATCGGTAAATCCGCCCATGATCATAAAGTCGGCGCGGATGTCACCATCGGCGGGCAACTGGATCGGAGGGCTCACCAGGTAGTTCATCATGTTGGCGTTGTAGGAACCCTGTGTGTTTTGACATTTCATAATGTGGGTTGGCGACGGAGCCGTGGCGTCGGTGGCCAGGTTCCAAATGTCCCCACCCAGCGGCACGAGGCTGGCCCAGGTCATCTGGCCGTCGTTGGTGCCGTTGTTGGTGTAGCTGCCAAAGGCGATGTCATCGACCATCGCGCCGAAGAGATTGAGTTGGTCGCCGGTCGAATAGGCCGGGTCGGACGCGAAGGCGAAACGGATCTTGACGCTCTGGCCGACGTAGGCGCTGAGGTTGGCAGTGACATTGGTCCAAGCGGGATGCGAGCCGCCCCAGGCGGGGACGTTCACGCCTTCACCGTGTTCGAAGCCGAACGCGTAGGAAGAAGTGAAGTCATACACCGGATTGGGGGTCGCGATCACGGTCCAGGTGGCGCCGTTATCGGTTGAGATGCGGATGTTGAAGGAATCCCAGCCGTTGTAGGGAGCGGAGACGCCAGGCGTTTCCACTGCCACGGCCATTTTGAAGCTGAGGTTGGTGTTGGCGGCAGTGATCGTGCTGGCCGGTGTGTCCAAAACCAGGTACTGGTGGTCGTAATAACCGCCGATATTGGTTCCGGAGGCCAGGGCGGGATCGCCCATCCACCAGACGTTACCTTGGGCGCCGCCGTAGGCGTAGATATGCCAGTTGTTGGGGCTTTGCGCACCGTCATAGTGCGTCCAGCCCGTGGCGCCGGTTTCGAAGGTTTCCTGCCATGCCACCACTTCGTAGCGCGAGCCGCTTGCAAAGACGGCCGTGACGAGGGCCAGGGCAAGTATGATCAACCATTGTTTTTTCATTGATCCTCCTTATGAATCAAGAGCTAATAGTTTGTTTTCTGTTCGCTTTGATCGCCTGATTTTGTCAATCAGTTTTTTCAGCGTTATCTTATAATGCAAGATTTGTGCCAGAGCGCGCCTTCTTTATCCAGCCGCAGCGGCATCAGGTGTATTGCAGTCTGTAAAGGTCGTAGTAAAGGCCTTTTTTGTCCAGCAGGTCAAAGTGCGTGCCCTCCTCCACGATCTGGCCCTTGTGCAGGACTATGATGCGGTCGGCATGCTGGATCGTGGAAAGCCGGTGGGCGATGATGATCGAAGTGCGGTTGCGCATGATCTTGGCCAGGGCGTCCTGGATGAGGATCTCGGTCTCGGTGTCGATATTGGAGGTCGCCTCGTCAAGGATAAAAATGGAGGGATCGTAGGCCAGGACCCGCGCGAAGGCGATCAGCTGCCGCTGTCCGGTGGAAAGCGTAGCGCCGCGTTCCATCACGGGTTCGTTGTATTTCTGGGGCAGCTGGCTGATGAATTTGTCCGCGTTCACGTATTGGGAGACCTGCACGATCTGCTCGTCCGTCAGCGTGGTGTTGTTCAAGGCGATGTTTTCCTTGATGTTGCCGCTGAAGATGAACACATCCTGCTGCACGATGCCGACGTTGGCGCGCAAGTCCTCCAGCGCATACTGGTCCAGTTGTCTTCCGTCTAGAAGGATGCTGCCTTTCTGGAAGGGATACATTCCCAGAATGAGGTTTACGATCGAGGTTTTGCCGCTGCCGGTGTGGCCTACAAGGGCGATCTTCTCGCCCGGCTTGATCTTGAAACTGACGTCCTTGAGCACCCATTCGTCGGTGTTGTAGGCAAGCCAGATGTGGTCGAATTCGATTTCGCCCTGCAGTTTCAGCCCGGATTTCAACGCGCCGCGGTAGTCCTCAGGCTGCTGGTCCATGAGGTCAAAGATGCGCTCCGCTCCGGCCAGCGCTCCTTGCAGGACGTTGAACTTTTCGGAAAAGTCGTTGATCGGCTCAAAGAGTTTGGAAATGTATTGCGTGAAGGCCATCAGCAGGCCGATCGTGATCGCGTTGCGCAGGATCTGCCCGCCGCCGTACCAGATTATCAGCGCCACTGCGAACTGCGAACTGACGTGGATGATCGGCCGGAAGAAGGCAAACAGCTTCATCTGCTTGATCGAGGTCTCATAATACTTCTGGTTGATGTCCGAGAATTCCTGCCGTTTGTGGAAATACTGGTTGAAAAGCTGAATGATCTTCTGCCCGCTGATGTGTTCTGCCAGCGTGGCGTTCAGCGCGGCAAGAAACTTCCGCACTTCGCGGTAGATGACGCGCGTGCGTTTGCGGTATTCACGGATGACCCAGATCACGAAAGGCAGCACGGTGAAACTGACCAGCGCCAGGCGCCAATCCAGGACCAGCATCAGCGCCACGATCGCCACGATGAGGATCACATCCTGGAAGAGTGTGATCACGCCCGAGGCCAGCATTTCGTCGATGGCGCGGATGTCGTTGGTAACGCGCGTTACGAGCCGCCCGACCGGATTCTGGTCGAAATATTTCACCGGCATGCACTGCAGATGGGCAAACACATCGTGCCGCAGATCGTTCATCGCCTTTTGGGAGAAGGTCGTGGTGATCACGCTCTGGAAATATCCCGCGAAAAGCCTGATCAGGCTGATGACCAGGTAAACCAGCGCCAGCCAGATCAAATTATGCGCGGCCTTGCTGCGCACCTGGATCCTTTCCGTGCCCGGCAGGCGATTCAGATTTTCACGCAAGACGGCGATCTTCCCACCCCCGATGCGGAACCAGCCCTGCAGACCTTGTTTGCTGCCGGAGGGGGTTTTGTTCTCACTGATGTATTTATTCAGAACGGCCACGTTGCCGGACGTATCCTCGAGTAAAAAGACCTTGCCGCCGCCCATGACGCCACGGGCTTCCATAGCCGCAGATTCGGTTCTGTTCACGCGGTTCAGCGTCGCGGCCGGAAAGACCAGGAAATACCTGCCGCCGTAGCCGTATTTTTTGAGTTTCAGGATCTTGTATCTGGCCAGGAAAGCGTCCACATCGGCCTCGCGCGGGAATACGGCGATCGCCTTGTCGGATACTATTATGTCGTCGATCGCGCTGCGCTGGATCAGAGGCTGGACCAATTCCGCAGCTGCCACGACCATCAGGATTAAAAACGATACGATCACCGCCGCCAGATAGGGCTTCAGGTACTTCAGCATCCGCCCGTAAAGGCGTTTGTCGTAAACTTTCCCTTTGAGATCGTCCTCTGTGAAGCCGCCCCGACCGGGTCCGCCGCCGCCGAAGTTCATATCTCCTCTCCTTCGAGGCGTGCCCGGATGCGCTGTTTTTCGTAAAGGTCATGGTAAAGACCGCCCAGCGCCACCAGTTCTTCGTGTGAGCCGCTTTCCTTGATCAATCCGTCCCCGAGCACGAGGATACGGTCGGCGTGCTGGATGGAGGAAATGCGGTGGGCGATGATGATGGTCGTCTTACCGCTCCGCGTCTGGATCAGGTTTTCCAGGATGAAGCGCTCGGTTTTGGTGTCCACAGCGGAGAGCGCGTCGTCCAAAATCAGGATCTCCGGATTGGTCAGCAACGCCCTGGCGATGGCTACGCGCTGTTTTTGGCCTCCGGAAAGCGTGATCCCGCGTTCGCCGACCACTGTGTCGAACTTTTGCTCAAACTCCATGATCTCGTCATAAACCTGCGCCAGCCTGGCTGCCTCATTGACCTGCTCGATCGGCGTTTCGGGGTTGCCAAGGCGGATGTTGTTGGAAATGGAATCCGAAAAGAGGAAGATGTCCTGTGGCACGAGCACCATGTCCCGGCGCAAAACGTTGAGCGGGATCCTGTGCACGGCGTGGCCGCCCACCAGGATGCTGCCCCGCGGAGGTTCGTAGATGCGCACCAGAAGTTCGATCAAAGTCGTCTTACCGCAGCCGGTGGGGCCCACGACCGCGAGCGTCTTGCCATCCTCGATGCCGGCACTGATACCGTCGAAGATCAGGGGCAGGTCTTTACCATACCGGAAGCGCAGATCGCGGATCTCGATTTCACCGCTCAGGACCTTGATATTGGGATCGGCGTCCTTGTCGCCGATCTCCGGCGTAAGTTCGAAGATCGCGTTCAGGCGCTTCATCGAGGCGGTACCGCGCTGGTACATGTCCACGATCCAACCGATCGCGATCATCGGCCAGACCAGCATGCCCAGATATTGGAAAAAGGCCACAAACTCGCCAATGGTGATGTCGCCGCGGATGGTCGCCCTGCCGCCGAAAAAGAGGGTGATGATCATCGAGATGCTGATCACGAAACTCATCGTGGGATGGAAGATGCCGGCGATCTTGGCCATGGAGATGTTTTGGTTCACATAGTCCAGCGAGACCGTGTCCACCTTTTCCAGTTCAGGTTTTTCCTGGACGAAGGCCTTCACGACACGGATCCCGGAAATGCTTTCCTGGATGCTGCCGGAAAGCGCGGCGAAACTGGTCTGAACGCGGAAGAAACTCTTGTGCATCTTTTTACCGAAATGGCTGATGGTCAGGGTCAGGATCGGCATCGGCAGCACCGCCAGCCCGGTCAAGCGCCAGTTGATGGCGCCCATGAAACTGAAGGAGGCTACTGTCATCAGCACGATGTCCATCGCCGCGATCAAACCCATGCCCAAAAGCATCCGCACGGCATTCAGGTCGTTTGTGGCATAGGCCATCAGATCGCCGGTGTGACTCCTATTGAAGAAGTTCTGACTCAACCGCAGCAGGTGGTTGTAAAAGTCCTGCCGCAGGTAGCGCTCGATCAGATGGGAGTTTCCAATGATCAGCGTGCGCCAGAAATAGCGCAGCACCATCACCGCGATCGCCAGACCGAAGATCAGCAGGGCCAGCCAGATCAGGCCGGTATTGCCGATCGTGCGTTCCTGGATGCTGTCGATGGCGTGCTGCATCACGCGCGGCGTGATCAATTGCACCAAATCGACCAAAATCAGCATCACAATGCCCCAGATGATCTTGCCATACGTCTTTTTCAGGTAGGGAAGTATGGCGTCAAAAGTCCGCATGCGGTCTCCCGTATTTTATTTTATCAACGCAGAACGGGACTCTCCCCCTTTCAGGAATCGTGAAAAATGTCCCACCCTCCGTTGATAAAACTGTTTCTCTCCGGTCAAACTTTGGCGCGTCCGCTTTTTGTCAATGAAAAATCCCTCCGCTACAGTTGGTCAGAAGATGCAGGAGCATCAACTCCAGGAAAGCCGGCTAAGCGTCACTGATCTCTAGGGCTATTTGACGAGGCTGAGTTTGCGTGTCAGGACCTTACCACCGGTTTCCAGCCTGGCGATATAGATCCCGGCGGGAAGGGCGTTTCCGGAGGCATCCCGGCCATCGAATTCGAGACTGAAAGTTCCTATGGCTTTGGCAGCGAAAGCCAGTTCGCGCACCAGCTGGCCCCGGAGATTGTAGATGCGGACGCTGGCGGGGCTTTTGGTTGGCAGGTAACAGCGTAGCTGGGTCCTTTCGCTAAAAGGATTCGGAGCCGCGCTGAGAGATGGTAATACTGGCGGCGCGGCAGGATCGCTGGCGGAAGATGGATCTAATAATTCCGGAATGATGGATCCCAGAAAGTCGCTGACTCCTTGAGCCTGCATGAAGTAAAGCGGAAAGCCGAAGAGGATGAAATCCGAACCGCGGGTGGGGTCGTGGAAGCGGAAAGCGGCACAATTGCCGTTGCCCTCGCTGCCAGCCCCCATTTCCGCCACAAACAACTGCTGGGTGACTCCGGTGAAGGTATAAACGTAGGGCAGCATGCCGTTCCAGGCGGTGACGATTTTCAGCGGATCGACCAGAATCTCCGGATAGAAATCGGAATCGGCGCCGAGGAATAAAGGCTGGTTGTCGTAAACGAGACCGATGTTGCCGCTGAAGTTTTGCAAGAAGGCGCTGGAAAGCACAGAAGCGGTTTTCCAGCCGGAAACGATGGCCTTTCCGCCTCCAAAGAGATAGCCCCCCAGGGTGTTTTGGTAGTCGGAAAGCAGGTTTTGGGCGAGGTCGTCGGCGTGCCAGAGCACGACGCGGTAATTGCCCAAAACGTTGAGTGGCGGCATTCCCTGGGTGGCGCAGTCCCAAGTGGAGAATTCCATAAAGGACAGCGCGTAGGCGTAAAAATCGTCGACCTGGGCGTCATCGGGATTGATGCTGACTCCCGTTCCGTCGCGGGTTTCGTCCACAACGAGTAAGCCGGAGCCGAAATAGAAAGCCACCGGGGTCGCAGTCATGACGTTGGAGATCCCGCTGCTCCAAAGCTGCTGGCCATCCGAAACGACCGCGCGGACGCAATATTCGTAGGACCCGCTGTTTTCGACAGTCGTATCGACGTAGCTGAGCGTGGAAAGAGGCTGGGGATTCACCACAGCCCAGGCTGCCCCGGAATCCTGGATCCGGCGGCAGACGTTGTAAAGCACCGGACCGTCGCCTGTAAAAGCGTCCCAGGCCAGCATCACAGCGGAATCCGAAGGCAGGCATTGGGTCAGGACCGGTTTCAGTTCGGTCGAGTTGCGCAACAGCGTCCAGTGGTCGTAGTTGGGGATCAGCGTGAAATCGTTATCCGGTACGCGTGAAAAGAGATTCACCGCACCATTGGGATCGGCGTGCACGTAAAGCGAGTCCATAATGTTGCCGGATTCGTAACGGAAGGGGACTTCGATCTGGAACTGCGTGGAGGTGTTGGATAGGGTCCGGGCGATTATTTTCAACGGATGAGGGCTCTGGGGGCAGGTCCAGACGTTGTATTTGAGCTCCGGAATCCCGGCGTGGAAGATCCATTGCTGGAAGAATTGCTCGAGGTCCTGTCCGCTGATCTGCTCAGCCAGGGCCTGGAATTCTGAGGTAATCGCGTTTCCGTCCTGATAAGTGGCGGTCCAATCCTGCAGCAGTTGGAAGAAATTGGCGTCGCCGATCTTCAGGCGCAGCATGTGCAACACGGCAGCTGCTTTTTGATAGGAAGGCGGAGAAAAATAGTCCATCAAATCCGGATCATAGATAACACGGGGATTGTTGCCCTCCCAATTCATATAGTACTGGTGCACGCTTGAGCCCATGTATGAAACAGCTGACGGCCAACCGGCGCTTTTATCCAGCCAGAGATAGTTGCCGTAGGTGGCAAAGCCCTCAGAAAGCCAGACATCCTTGAAAGTGAGGAAGGAAACGGCGTCGCCGAACCACTGGTGCGCCAGTTCGTGGGAAATCGTTTCCTGCGCGTCTGGCGAGGTGGAAACATAATAGGGATTCATGGTGGTCATGGTCTGGTGTTCCATGGCGCCGTAAGTGCTCATGCTGGCTACGGCCTGTCCGTATTTCTCCAGGGGGTAGGGCCCGAAGATCTGCGAAAAGTAATCCACCATATCCGGGACGCTGGCAAAGGCAGCCAGAGCTGCGTTGTATTGGCTGGGGAAGACGAAACTCTGAATTGGAACGGATCCCGACATCTGGTTGATCTCCATGTAAGCGGCGCAATTGATGCAGACGAGATAGGTGGTCATGGGATTCTGGCCGATCCAATGGGTGGTCGAAGTGCCGTCGCCATTGTCCGTGATCCCGGTCCGGATGCCGTTGCAGGCGGCTTTCCAATCGCTGCGGACGGTTACATGCAAGTCCACGATGGCTTTGTCCCAGGGATAATCGTAACAGGGCCACCAATACCTGGCGGCGTAGGGATCGGACAAAGTGTAGATGTGGGTCGCGGAGAAAAACATCCCGATGTGGTAACCGTCGTTGGACATTTGAGGCGTCCCGGAATAAAAGACCTGCGTGGTAAAGGTCTGTCCCGCGGGGATGTTGAGGCTGATGTTGATGATCCCGCCGGTATGGGTGTAAGTCGCCGTGGCGCCGTTGACCAGCACGCTGGAGACCGTGAGGCCAACAAGGTTGTATTGCAGCAAGGTGAGCGCGTCTTCCGCCAGCACAGTGGCCAGGACGTTGCCATTGATGAAATGGGTCTGGTCGTTGAGGGCCAAAGAGAGTTCGTAGCGCTGGACATCAAAGCCGGTCAGGGAATCAGCCCGGCATTCGTCTCCTGCGTGGAATCCATTGGAGAAAGGCTTTTCAGGCAAGTCGGCCAGGGCGGAAAGCCCCCAGCAGAGGCAAAGTGCCAGACAGGCCGTAAGGATCGGCTTCTTGTTCATAAGCTCACATCCCAGAATTTCATAGTTACTTGATGAAAGTACCATGCAATTATGTTTCCACATATTTGAAAATATTGGGAAATCGGCAGTCTGGTAGGACGCTTTTTCATCCTGTCTAGGCGCGTGCAAAAAAAACACTTTACTAAAACCAGAGGTTGGCGGATTTAGTCCGCAACCTTGAGTGGAGGTAAAATGCCCGTTTATACCAAGCGTCTGATATTCTGCCTGCTGCTGGCCTTCCTGGGAGTCGGCCTTTTGGCCGCGGGCGAAACGATCTACGAGATCCGCGTCAGCGGCAATAAAACGGTGTCGTCGGAACTGATCACATCCACGATCAGCCTGCGCATCGGCGATCCGGTCGATCCGGAGGAAGTGGCTAAATCTATCAAGCAACTATACAAGATGGGCGTGTTTTCCGATATCCGGGTGTCCACCGAACCCTATAAAAACGGCGTCAACCTGCTCATCGAGGTCACCGAAAATCCCGTGCTGTCCTTCATCGAGTACGACGGTCTTAAAGTGATCAACAAACAGAGGCTGGATGAGCTTATCTCCATCCGCGCCGGAAGCTTCTGGTCGGACGCGCAGAAACAGCAACTGGTAAAGAAACTGACCGATGAATACCACAGCAAGGGCTTTGGCAACGCCACGGTGCAGGTCTCGGAAATCCCCACCCAGGACGGAAAGGTGATCGTCAAGGTCAAAGTCGATGAAGGCGAAAGGCTTTCCCTGTCCGCGGTGACCTTTGTGGGCAACGAGAATTTCGACGACAAGCAGCTGCTCAAGCGAATGAAGACCAAACCGGCGAACATCTTGCGTTCCGGACGCTTCGAACAGGAAAAGTTCGACAAGGATCTGGTGGCCCTGACCGATTATTACAAGAAAAACGGCTTCATCGACGTGATCGTGGGGCCCTATGAATTGAAACAGACCGGAACGCGCAGTCTGGAACTGGTCATTACCATCCGGGAAGGCATCAAATACAGGTTGGGCAACATCAGCGTAAGCGGCAACGAGAATTTCAGCACGGAAACGATACTCAGCAAGTTCACCCTCAAATCCGGAGAGCCTTTCGACCAGGAGAAATTCGACCAGCAACTGCAGCTCGTGTATTCCCTGTATTACGACGAGGGTTACATCTACACCGATATAGGACAGGACACCCAAAAGAACGGCGACCAACTGAACCTCGAACTGAAAGTCAACGAAGGCGCCCGCGCCAGGATCCGCCAGATCGTCATCAACGGCAACCAGCGCACCAAGGACAAGGTCCTGCGCCGCCAACTGGACATCGCGCCGGGGGATTATTTCCGCCAGCGCCAGGTGGTCCGCACCCAGCAAAACATCTACAACCTGGGTTTCTTCGAGCCGGAAATCAAGATCAATTACACGCCCATCAACAACAACGGCGACATAGACGTCGCCTTTGATGTAACGGATAAAACTTCCGGATCAGCCAACGGCGGTGTCGGCTACAATACCCAGGACGGCGTGGTCGGACAACTTTCCGTTTCCATGAACAACATCATGGGCAATAACTGGGCCAGCAGCCTGGCCTGGGAATTCGGCGGCAGCACGCAAAACTTCGAATTCAGTTTTACCAATCCCAATCTCTTCGATTCGGATCTCCTCTTCGGAACCAACCTCTATTGGACCAAAAAGGACTGGAGTTCATACTATTACCAGATCTACACCCGCGGTGCCAGCCTCCGCCTCGGCCAGTATTTGCCCTTCGTAGATAAAACCCGTCTGGTGGGCGGATACAGCCTCTTCGTGAAAAAGTACCGCATCACGGACATCGACCAGATCATGGAAAACGCCGAGGACAATTCGACCCTGATCGAGCTGGATTCTCTGGGCTGGCGCTATACCAGCGCTTTAAACGCGACTGTAAGCCGGGACACGCGCGACAACATCTTCTTCCCCACCCGGGGTTCGCAGATCACGCTCTATTCCGAGGTCGCTGGCGGACCGCTGGGCGGCGATTTCGACTACTTCAAACAGATCGCTCAAGTGAACTGGTATATGGAAACCTGGTACAAGATCACCCTGCGCACCAAATGGCGCTTTGGCTACATCACGCCCTTCGGCCAATCCAAGGACGCCCCGCCGGACGAGAAATTTTATCTGGGCGGCACCGGCGTGGACGGCATCCGCGGCTATCCCGACCGCTCCATCGGCCCGGATGGCGGCGGCTCGCGGGAGATTATCTTTTCCACCGAACTGGGCTACCCGATCGGCAGCGACCAGATCATCGGCCTGCTTTTCTTTGACGCTGGCGATAGTTTTAACCACCTGCGGGATTTCAATTTCCTGAACCTGAAAAAGGGCGTCGGGGCTGGAGTCCGCATCCAAAGCCCCTTCGGTCTCATCGGTTTCGACTATGCCTACAATCTTGACAAAGGCAACTGGGAGCCGCATCTGCAGTTCGGCACCACCTTCTAAATGAAATACAGGCACCTTTTCGGGCCGGTCAACTCACGCCGGCTGGGCTTTTCCCTCGGCGTGGATGTCGTCCCGTATAAATATTGTCCCCTGAATTGCGTCTACTGCGAGGTCCAGCGCACCACACATCTCACCTTGCGGCGGGAGGAATTCTTTCCGCCTGAGGAGATCATCGCTGAACTGACCGATTTTTTGAGCGGCGCACCGGCTCTGGATTACATCACTTTCTCCGGGACGGGCGAACCCACGCTTTACAGCGCGATCGGCCGCATCGTTTCTTTCATCAAAGCCAGTTTCCCCCAATACAAACTGGCCCTGCTGACCAACGGCGTATTGCTCAACGACCCTGAACTGCGCAAGGAAATTCTGCCTTGCGACCTGATCCTGCCATCGCTGGACGCCTGCCACCAAAATGTTTACAAGCGGATCAACCGGCCTCATCAGGAACTGAAGGTGGCAAACCTGATCCGGGGTTTGGCTGCGCTGCGCCATGAATACGACGGCGCCATCTGGCTCGAGGTGTTCATCATCGCCGGCATCAACGACACGGAAGCAGAACTGAACTGCCTGGTCAAAGCGATCAGTAAAATAAAGCCGGACCGGGTGCAGATCAATTCCCTTGACCGCCCCGGAGCGGAAGACTGGGTCAAGCCCGCCGGGGTGCGCGTCCTTGGCCATGTGCAGCGATATTTGCAGGAGCGGACGCCCTTCCCGGTGGAGATCATCGCCAAGGTCCATACCGAGGCTGCGGAACTGGAGATCCCGGAAGATATCGAACAAGGCATAGCCGCCACGCTGGCCCGCCGCCCCTGCACGGCAGAGGATCTGGCACAGATCATGGGCATCCATATCAACGAAGTCAGCAAGATCTTGAGGCAACTGCATTCCGAAGACAAAGTCTGGGTCAAACGTGAGGCCAGGGGAGTTTTTTACTCATGGAACCATTGAACACGGCGATCATCACAGCCGCGGGCTCCGGCACCCGGATGGGCGGCCACGTGAAAAAACAGTTTTTGGAATTGGGCGGCATCCCCATCCTCATCCACACCCTGGCAAAATTCTTCGCCTCGCCGCTCATCGACGTCATCATCGTCACCGCCCCGGAAGAGGATCTAGCCTGGTGCGAGGAACTGGTGCGCAGGTATTTTGACACGTCAGACAAGCCCTGGCTGGTGGTTTCCGGCGGGATTGAGCGACAGGACAGCGTTTTCGGTGCCTTGCAGAGCTGCCCTGCCTCCACCGAATATGTCTTTATCCACGATGCCGTGCGTCCTTTCCTCACGGAAGACCTGTTGCAGGAACTTTATGACATTGTGAAAAAGGACAAGGCCGTGGTACCGGTCGCGCGGTTGAAAAATACGATCAAGAGCATCGAGGGCGACTTCATCCTGGAAACCGTTCCCCGCCACAACCTGGTACAGGTCTTCACGCCGCAAGTCTTTTCCTACAAACTGATCACGGCCGCCTTCGAACGCGCCTACGAACAAGGCTACGTCAGCACGGACGACTCCGCGCTTGTGGAGAACTACGGCGGCAAGGTGCGTTATAAATTCTGTTCCGACCTCAATCTGAAGATCACCGACGAAACGGATCTGTTTTTTGCGCGGCAGATCCTGGACAACAATCTCATCTAATGGAGTTCAAAAGCATGCGAAAACAGCTCGCGATATATAACAACATGCTGGAAAAACTGGCTGAAAGAGTCTCTGGAGTCCGGATCCACATTCCAGTGTTTGGCCTAGGCTGCGGCGTCCTCGGGCTGGCTTTGCCCAAAGTTTCTGTCAACATGGGCCAATACGCCTCCCGGCTGCTCCGCGCTTTGGAATACCGGGGTTACGACTCCACCGGCGCGGCCTTCCAGGGCGAAGGCGAAAACATCGTCCTGCTCAAGGATGTCGGCGCCCCCAGCAACCTCGTCAAGACCCTCGGCATCGAGAAACAAAGCGGTAAACTCTTTTGCGGCCAGGTGCGCTGGGCGACCTTCGGCTTTGTCAACAAGGTCAACGCCCAACCTCACGAGGTGAAATGCAAGCGCCATATCTACGGCGCCCACAACGGAAATATCACCAACACCCGCGAACTCAAGGTCTGGCTTACCAAAGAAGGCCACACAGTGCTTTCCGACAACGATGGCGAAATGTTGGTCCACAGCGTGGAACACTTTTTTGACATCGAGATGGACGTCGCCGGCAATCCGCAAGCTGCTGAAGCCCGCAAAGCCTGCATGCGCCGCGCCATCATCCGCACAGCGGAAAAAATGGTGGGTTCCTACGCCGCCGTGGTAGCCGATCCCGTCACCCAGACGCTGTGGGCCATCAAAGCCGGGAGCAGCCTCTATTTCGGCGTCGGCGAGCTCGACGGCGAGCCATTCGCGCTGGCGTCCTCCGACCTCACGGCCGTCCTGCGTTTTACCAAGATGCTGGTCAATCTCCGCGAGGGTGAGTTTGTCGAATACGATGCCGTTGGCTACCAGGTGTACGCACAAAAAGACTTGAAATTCAAGCGTGTCGGCCAACCCGACGAGGTTTACGCCCCGGGCCAGACGATCCCCACGCGGGCCGTTTACTCCAAGCTGCGCGCGGAAGACGTCGAGCTTTTGCCGGAATTCCAGTATTTCATGGAACAGGAGATCTACGCCCAGGTGGAATCCACCGGCAAACTGGTCAAACTCTTCCAGGGCGGCTCCAATTCGGGCAAGCGGATGCTGGCTCTGATCGAGCGCGAAAAGCTGCGCGAGCTCCTCTGCCAGAAAATGACTGCCATCCTGGAAAGCGCCGATTTCGACCACAAGCGCAATCTCTTTGACGCAGTCATCGCTTCCCGGGAATTCGCGCATTTCTTCTCTGCAGCGGAGCAAACCTATAAAGAGATCTTCGAAGCCGCCGTGCGCGAGGACTTTGAAAAGAAATACTTCTTCTCCTCCGATAAAAACGTGTTCATCGACCTCATCGGAGCGGAATACGACGTCCGCCGCCTTCTGCTGGCCAAGGCCTTCGATTCCCTCTCGGAAGCCGCGACCGTATCTGATTTCGAGCAAAAAGTGCAGTCCTTCCTCGCTTATGTGAAAAACACCGTCCAACACAGCCGCAACGCCTATACGATCGCCTGCGGGACGAGTTTCCACGCCACCAAGATCGGCGCGCTTTTCTTCAACGAGATCGCCGGAGTCGAACTCATTCCCATTTTGCCGGGCGATTTTCGCGGCGAATATTCCCACTGCATCAAGGACAACGACCTCATCATCGGCGTCTCACAATCCGGCGAAACGAAGGACCTGATCGACATCTTCAACGATATCACCCGCGACGGCGTCGCTGCCAGCAAAGTGGTGCTGGTCAACAATTTGAACTCCACCCTGGGCATCGAAAAAGGCGATCTTGCCATCCCCATCTACTGCGGTCCGGAGATCGCGGTGCCGGCCACCAAGAGCTTCATGAACCAGATCACGCTTTTATACTACCTCGCCATCCGCACGGCCCGCATGAAACTGACGGAATTGAACGGCGCCAAGGACAATCAGGCCGCCTTGCGCAAACTCGAACAGCGCGAGCAGACGCTGTCACTTATCCCGTCGCTAATCCAGGAAACGCTGGCTAACTGCGCCGACATCATAGATTCCATCGCCGCCAAGATCTATATGGAGCCATCCTTGCATATCCTCGCCACCAAGATCAGCGGCGTGGCGATGGAAGGCGCTCTCAAGATCC
>ENA-UOWO01002634-UOWO01002634.1-activated-sludge-metagenome-genome-assembly--contig:-NODE-2634-length-22002-cov-4.764387_pt1 | contig 22002 bp, 11 predicted proteins | sample MGYA00238148_ERZ761564 | MGnify/ENA primary metagenome ERZ761564 (study PRJEB28885, sample SAMN05720194) | activated sludge metagenome | isolation source: Anaerobic digester | place: USA... | reverse complement strand
TCCCGGGGCAGGTGATTCCGATGCTGTTTCGTTGGCAAAAGCTGTGCAGGTCATATCAACCAGCTTTTTGGCTGTGTTCTCCGATTCTATCAGGTACTCAATTATTTTTTCCTTGGGATGGAATGGCTTCAAATCGTCGAGACCCATCGATTTTACGGCTATTTTCAGGATTTCTTCTTCCGATACGCCCAAAGAACGCTGCTGCTTTTTAAGGAAATACTTGCCTGCTTCGATGAGGGTCTTTTTGGGTACCAACCCAACAATTTCAGTTCCTGTGACACGCACACCCCGTACGGCTGCTTTGCTGCAGATTTCGTCAAACGCAATGTGCAACGGTGTTTGAGAAATGTTTGTAATGTTCATCGATACCTGAGCAACCCCGTATTCATCGATGAACCAGCCGATGGCTTTGGTTCCTTTGAGTGTGCCGGGTATCATCACCTGTTCGCCGTTTGCGTCGGTTACGATTTTTCCGGTAACCGGATTGCCTTCCCTTTTGGGTCTGCCTTTTTCACGGACGTCAAAAGCAATGGCATTAGCCCGACGGGTAGAAGTGGTGTTCAGGTTAAAATTCACTGCAATAAGAAAATCGCGGGCACCCACTGCGGTTGCTCCTGAGCGGGCGTTGAATTTTGCTTCACCGAAATCGGGCTTCCATTCGGGTTTGCCGATTTTATCTTTCAGTCCTTCGTATTCTCCCGACCTGCAATGCGCCAGATTACGTCTTTCGGGTGTAAAGGCTGCGTTTTCGTAACAATACACAGGTATGCCAAGTTCTTCGCCAATACGTTTGCCAAGTTTGCGAGCGTAAACCACTACCTCGTCCATGCTAATATTGGCAACGGGAATTAAAGGGCAAACGTCGGTAGCTCCAAAACGGGGATGAGCTCCCGTATGTTTTAGCATATCAATTACTTCGGAAGCTTTTTTTACAGCGGAAAAAGCAGCTTCAAGCACTTCATCAGGTGTCCCCACGAAGGTAACTACCGTGCGGTTTGTTGCCATGCCCGGATCCACATCCAGAAGTTTTACCCCGCTCACTTTTTCAATCTCATCGGTAATCTGCTTGATAATGGTCATGTCGCGCCCTTCACTGAAATTGGGAACGCATTCTATAAGTTGTTTCATAATTGCAATGTTTTTTGCAAAGAAAATAATTAATAATGAATTAAAATCAGGATTGCCGAAAAACACAAAAATGCCACGATCACCCGCAGCATTTTCGAAAATTCATTTATTTGCTGAGTCTCTGAAAATGATTAATTCGTAAGGCTACCAAAAACTTTTTTAAGAATGACGGAGCTCTCCAGCCTTGTCCACCGCAATAGAAAACAAATCGTAAATAGCATATTGTCACTAAATTGCAGGCTACTAAATGTTTATTTTACCGAACTTAGCGTATCCATATCGTTTTGTAATAATATAGTATGAGTATCATCCCCCGCAGCGCAACCTCATTTATAAAGTTCAGTTTTCTCAATTGCATTTCCATTCTCACAAGTCACTTAAGTTTACAGTCCACTGTAGGCATCACAACGTGGGCAGCCCTGACAAAAATGCGAGCCAATCCGGGCGTGAATACTCGTTTAATAGAAAAACAACAAAGGGCAAGAGAAGCAAACAATCTGCAGACCCGAACAAGGTTTGCTTCTCGCAGCTTTGTTTTGTCGGCTCATTGGTATAACCAGTACCGTTTGTTTTGTGCAGCAAGCCTGGACGCTTGCTGCATGTAGTGTAAGGCCGACAAAACACTACTTTGTTAGTTTTTCATTAAACGGGTAGAGCGGGGAGATAGCATATTGGGCTGGTGAGCGCAGCCGAACCATGTTTTGATTTTTTGTTACTTTTTCATTAAGGAAAAAGGAAGAGAAAGAATGATTTAATGATCTTTTACATCACAATCTTTTGCTCTAGCCACAGTGTTTATCTTAAAAAGACATAACCCAAATGGACAAGCTAGGAAAAAAATTAATAATGAATTAAAATCAGGGTTGCCGAAAAACACAAAAATGCCACGATCACCCGCAGCATTTTCGAAAATTCATTTATTTACTGAGTCTCTGAAAATGATCAATTCGTAAGGCTACCGAAAACTTTTTTAAGAATATCGGTTACTCTGGCTGCAGGATTTTCACGAATTTGTTTTTCTTCAACAGCCAGTTTTATAAATAATCCCTCGAGTGCTTTCTGGGTAACATATTCGTTCAAATCGGTTTCTATTTTAGGGTTCCCCGTTACAATGGTTGTTTTATTGTACTGCGTTACCAGGGGATCCCAGTATTTTGTAAGGGCAACTTTTTCAGTGGCCTGCTTTACTTTCGGATAGAAAAGATCGTGAAGTTGGCTCCATGTTTGTTTTTTAAAATACTGTGTTGCAGCATCATCATTGCCCTGAAGAATATTTTTTGCATCGGAAAAAGTCATTTTTGTAATAGCATCGGCAAACACCGGATAGGCTTCTTTCACGGCTGCTTCTGCTGCACGGTTCAAGGTTTCCTCAAATTTATTTACCTGCTGATCCATCCCGAGTTTCAATGCATATTCCTTAACTTTAATAGCTTCCTGCGGGAATTTGATAAACGTTACCGGATCTTTGTAAAATCCATTTTCAGCAGCCAGTTTGTTTACCGCGTTCTGAGAACCTACTTTTAGGGCTTCTTTCAGGCCGCTTATTATTTCGGAATCGGTAAGCGAGTTGTTGGGTTTATCCATCTCGTTTCCTAATTGAGTGAGAATTTCACAACCCGAAAAACACAATACTGCGGCAAGAAAAATGCTGCTCAGGCTTAAATAGTTTTTCTTTCTCATGATCCACTTTTTATTGACTAAACAAAGGTACTTTATTTTGTTTTACATTTCAAATAAAAACATAGATATAATTTTTGAACAAAGTTTATATCAGTCAGTTGTTTAAGTTTAATTAAGTTGTATTTTTGTGATTGTGTGTGTGTATAGTGTGTAAATAATTAATAAAACAAAAATAACTATGATGGTAAAATCTTCATTTTCGAGAATCTCTGCGGCATTGCTGTTACTGCTTTTTGTGATGGTAACAAGTGTACAAGCCCAAACCGTTACTAACGGTAATTTTGAGTCATGGACAGCAGGTACTCCTGATGGATGGACCTTGAATATTGTAAGCAGTTCGTTACAGTTTTCACAGGAAGTAGGAGGGGGCGTTTCGGGTGATGCCATGAAAATACTTGCACTTGCCAACCCTGCAGGTTATGATGGTACATTTGCGAATACCGTTACCGGAATTACCCCGGGAAAATATTACGATTTGTCGCTTTTTGTTAAAAGTAATGACGACCTGATGAAGTTGCGCTATTTTAGTATAAAATGGCTTGATGAATCGAACGTGCAGATTGGCTCTGATATTAACGAAAATACCTATAATGCCAATACTGCAAATGCATGGACGGAATTTCTTCTGTTGACAAATCCGATTCAGGCTCCTGCCGGTGCTGCCAAATTGGTGGTAGGTTTCAGAATTTACAACGGTACAGGGTACTCACCCAATGTTACCACGATGTGGGTTGATAATCTTACGGTTACAGAACATGTATTTATTGACCCGGGTCGCACTGCAGGTGATGTAACCCAAACTCCGGATGTTGTAGGTGGCACACTCAACTATGTATTCACACCGCTAGATTACACCTGTGCTATTACTCAGGATGCAGGAAATGAGGTTCCTTGGGTATCGACTAACGGATCATTTGCAACAGTTTCAGGAAACTGGATTGGTGTTGCTATTGACTTTCCGGATGCTTTTACCGGTGCATCCGATATTGTGAGCTACAAAATTGATGGCGTTGTTCAAACAGCACCACATTTGTCGGCAGAGGAAATTGCAGCAGGTGAACTATGGTTTTATTTCGAAATGCAGCTGTTGCCCGATGCTACGCATACACTTATTATTAATTGGGACGGAAACGATAATTATCAGACCGAAACATTTGTTATTAATGCAAATGGTCTTGTGCTTCAGGAAAACCCATCCATTCAGGAAGGAATCGATAATACCGAATTTAGCCTTACTCCTCCGAGCCAGGTAATTACCACTACAGGCACTGCGGTTATAAATCAAAATATGGATATTCCACTGCTGGGAGACGACTTTCCTGTGGACTTATATGCTGATGTGCGTTTTGAATTTAATCCTGCATTGCCTGCCGATGCAGTAATTTCTATAATGAGCGGTGCTGTTGAAATTGCAAATTATACAGCCACCGGTGGGGAAACTTCCCTCTGGCTGCTTGAGCAGATGTCGTCAACCCTCGACAGGGTTCCGATTACTTCAATCGATAATAATGAATACAATTACGAAATAAGCATCAGTAACTTATCGGTTGAAACAACCTACCATGTAACCTCAAGCTTGATTGTTGATTATCAGGCCGGATTTACTGTACCCACCGACTGGTTTGTGTTTGGTACTGATTTAGCCGATATTATTGTATCGAACACCCCTGTTTTCACGCTTCCTTTTTACGAAGGTTTTGAAAATGATTTTACCTATCTCGACAATGCTGAAGATAATACAGTAGATTTTACTGTGGTAACAAATATTGTTTTTGCAGGAAATAAAGCTGCTTTCGTTGATTATTCATCTTCGAACACAAGTATTCTACAGATGCTGGGACCTCTGAATCTGACGGCTGCAGTGAATCCGGTTTTAAAGTTCGCACAAATTGCAGAAACAGAAGGTAACTACGACCATTGTTACATCGAAGTGTCGACCGATGGTGGTTCTACCTGGACGATTTTACCAACCAGTGCTTATTTGGGTTCAGGTATATATGCACTTCCGTCGTATAACACTCCCGAAGGACCTTGCTTCACCGAAGATTCCTATACTGCATGGGATACACCATCGGTTGTTGATAACACTTGGTGGCGTAAGGAGAAATTCAGTCTGGCAACCTATGCAGGTCAGGCAAATGTGATGGTACGATTCCGTTTGAAACCTGATACATCTGTAGAAAGACAGGGTTGGTTTATAGATGCAGTTGAAATATACGATGAACTTTGCACAGAGCCAATGGCTTTTACAGTACAAACGATATGGTCGGATGGTGCTACGCTCGGTTGGACCAGCAATGAATCGGGTTGGAACATCGAAGTTGGCCCGGTTGCATTCAACCCTGGTACCGGTGCTGAAGCATTCTCATTTGAAGGTATCGACACGAACCCATACACAATTACAGGTTTATTGCCGGCACACACATATTATGCCTATATTCAGTCCGACTGCGGAACTGATGGTAACAGCGTTTGGACAGGACCGGTTGTATTTACTACTCTGGTTGCCTGCCCTGCACCCACAGGGGTTACAGTCAGCAATATTACAACCTCTGGTGCAACTTTGACATGGACTCAACCCGGCACGCCAGATACATGGGACATTATTTATGGTCCTTCAGGTTTTATTCCTGCACTGGAAGGAACACTGATCAGCAACACAACAGAAAAACCATATGCAATAACAGGCCTTACCGGAAACACAACATACCAGGTTTACGTTAGAGCTGACTGCGGAACTTCCAATAGCGAATGGGCTCCCGTTATCAGCTTTACAACACTATGTGATCCAACTCCAATAACGATAGTACAGGGCTTCAATACTACAGGCACAAATGTATTTCCTCAATGCTGGTCGCAACAAACAGTTACGGGTACTTCGAATATTACTTTTGTAACCTCGGGGACATATCCTACTGTGGCGGCTCCTTACGAAGGTTCAAGAATGGTTTACTGGAACAGCGATGTAATTACAAATGGTAATAAAACCAGACTTGTGTCGTTGCCGGTAAGCACGGTTGGGCAACCCAGCGTTGATGTTGAGTTCTACTGGTACTTTGGTACAGATGGCGGAGCTACATCTTATCTCACCGAAGGTGTTCAGTTACAATACTCCACCGATGGTGTTACATGGATTAATGCCGGTCAGTTCCTGAGAAGGTATAATGCAACTGCAGGGTGGAGTCAGCGAACAATTACCCTGCCCGGTATTACTGCAAACCAACCTCAGCTCTTTGTTGGCTTCTTATTCACCTCAAATGCCGGCTATAACTGCTATCTCGACAAGGTGACCATTAAGCCCGGCCCAGCCTGCCTGCCTCCTGACAGTTTTACCCTTTCTGCTTTAAATCCCACTTCAGCTACCGTAGTTTGGACTGAATCATACACGGATCCTGCCGTCGGTTACGACATATATTTCGGCACCAGTGCAACTGCTCCGACCTCAGAAACTGCTCCTACTTATTCGGTTGCTTCTGATGTTCTGACGTATAGTTTTTCATCATTAACACAAAATACTGCCTATTATGCCTGGATTCGTTCGAATTGCGGCTCCGGTAGCTACAGTACCTGGTCACCGGTACTTTCCTTTACAACACCCTGCGACCCGATTTCAGTATTTCCATGGACGGAAAATTTCGATGGAGTTACAACTCCTGCGCTGCCTGGATGCTGGAACCAGATTGATGGGAATAATGACGGTGACTTTTGGAAGACCTTTACTTCGTATGGGGTAGGGAGTTCAATTGCAGCTTGTATCTACACCGATTATAATGCAGGTGCCAACAATGATTATCTGGTGCTTCCGCTGTTCAACCTCAATGGTAACCAGCGACTGAAATACTACGTCCGTTCTTATTCAACCAGCGAACCGAACGACTACAGGGTAGTGCTTTCAACAACAGGTAATGCGCCTGAGAACTTCACCACTGTGTTGAAACCACTGACCACGGTAAATTCTGCTACCATGACAGAAATATCTCCCATTGATCTATCGGCATATTCCGGGAATGTTTATATTGCCATTCATGTTCCTCAGGGAGGCTTGGACGGATGGTATCTTTGTTTCGATAATTTTACTGTTGAAGACATCCCATCCTGCGCAGAACCTACATTGCTCGCTGCTTCAAATATTGCCGGTTCTTCGGCAACATTATCGTGGACTGCATCGCTTACTGACCCGGCAAACGGATATGAAATTTACTACAGCACTGTTAACACTGCGCCCAACGAATCGACTGTGGCAAACACTTCTGTTGCAGCAGGTGTAACCACATGTAACCTTACAGGTTTGAATGGTCTTACAACCTATTATGCATGGGTTAGAGCTTATTGTGCAACCGATGATTACAGCTTCTGGACAGGACCGGTTACATTTACGACTCTATGTGCTCCAGTAACAACATATCCTCATATTGAGCCATTTACCACATATCTGCCCAATACCTGCTGGACAGAAGGGGATGCGGGAAATTTGACTGCAGGACCATCAACCATGTCGGCTACTGCATCATCATGGATCAACGATGGTTTTCTGAATAGCGGAACGACCGGTGCCCCGAGAATAACACTTGATGCAACCGGCGATAACGACTGGATTATCTCTCCCCAGTTCGAAATACCGGATTCACCCGAATTGAGACTAAAATATAACGTCGGGGCCACTCAGGCAGGTGCTACAACAGCTCCAACCACTGCATGGGAAGCCGACGATTACGTTCAGGTATTAATTAATGCAGGGGCTTATAACAACTGGCAGGAATTATTTATTTACAACAGCTCAAATGTTCCGTCAAACTTAGGGCAGCTTGCAATTCACGATTTGTCGGCTTATGCAGGGCAAACGGTTCGATTCGCTTTCAGAGGCGTTGAAGGCACTACAAACGGTAGCGCAAGTATCGACTTCTTTTTCGATAATTTTACGGTTGAAATAACCCCTACCTGCGAAACACCGTCGAACCTTGCTGTTGGAACAATAAGTCAGACTACTGCCGATATTTCATGGACTGCTTCCACTTCTAATCCTGCAGGGGGCTATGATATATATTACAGTACTTCCTCAATAGCTCCCGATGCTACCACCGTTCCAAGTGCTTCGGTTGCCGCAGGTGTAACAGCTTATGAGATTACATCTCTTAACGCTTCTGCAATCTATTACGTTTGGATTCGCTCCGTGTGTGGTGCAGGTGATAACAGCATCTGGATCGGACCGGTAAGCTTTACAACTTTATGTGCACCAATAACGACTTTCCCTTATTTACAAAGCTTTGGGGCAACAATCCCAGCTTGCTGGTCGGTTTCTGAAGGTAGCACTGGCGCCAGCTACCACTGGGCACCAACCACAGCCGACGCAACTCATGGTGCTGCTGCACCTCAGTCAGGGTCTCATTTTATGTATCTATATGTCTATCTGTCAAGTTCAACCTACAACCCGTATTATTTAACCACCGAACAGTTTGAACTTGGCAACGAGCCAAAAATGTTATCCTATTATTACTATCTTGGTGCTTCGGGCTACACTTCAACCCCAGTGCCACTTACGGTACAGATCAGTGCTGACGACGGTGCTACATGGACAGATTTGTATGTTCACAATAACTCAAACTCAACATTTTCGACCTCTTCCAGTGGCTGGAACCTTAACACCATTAGCCTGTCAGGTTATATGAATGAAACTGTTAAATTCCGGTTCAAATCAAACTCAAATTATGGCAGTGGATTCTGCGATCAGGGAATAGATGAATTCAGTATTTATGACCTGCCATCCTGTATTTACCCCACTGCATTAAGTTCAACAGGCATTCTGTCGAACTCTGCAACGGTAAACTGGATAGCTTCAGAAAGCACCCCTTCAGCAGGATATGATGTTTACTATTCAACGTCAACTACACCCCCTGAAGAAACAACAACACCGAATGAAAATGTTGCCGCCGGTGTTACTACAATTAACCTTACTGGACTTACAGCTTCAACGACCTATTACGGTTGGGTAAGATCGGATTGCGGTGGTGGTGACTATAGCTCATGGGCAGGCCCAGTAAGCTTTACTACCGCTTGCGAACCTGTAAATACCTATCCGTATCTGCAAAGCTTCGGTGCAGCCATGCCTAACTGCTGGGCTGCTTCTGAGGGTACTGCCGGGGCATCATATCACTGGGCACCGACCACTGCCGATGCTACCCACGGTGCTGCTGCTCCCCAAAGCGGGACGCATTTTATGTATCTCTATGTTTACCTCGCCAGTACTACCTATAACCCGTACTATCTGAGGACAGAATCTTTCGACCTTGGTTCTGAACCCAAACTGCTCTCTTATTATTATTATCTTGGTACCGGAGGTTATACTACTTCGCCCGTTCCCCTTACGCTGCAAATAAGCACGAATGGTGGAACTACATGGACAGACTTGTTCGCCCACACAACATCGAATTCAACCTTCCAGTCAACAAGTTCCGGGTGGGTGCAAAATACAGTTGATCTGACGGAGTATGCCGGTGCTATTGCTACCTTCCGCTTTATGTCAAACTCGAATTATGGAAACAGTTACTGCGACCAAGCAATTGATGAATTTTCGATTTATGTTGCTCCAACCTGTATGCCTCCGACCGATTTGAATGTCAGTGGAATAACATCAACGGAAGTTGATTTGAACTGGACAGAATCAACATCAGGTGCTTCAGGTGGGTATGATATTTTCTACACATCTACGACCGATATTCCTGATGAAGCTACCGTACCCAGTGTAAGTGTTGCTGCAGGAGTTACGCTGCAAACTTTGACTGGGCTTACTGAAATGACTGACTACAATGTTTGGGTACGAGCTAATTGTGGTGGTGGAGATTTTAGTACCTGGGCAGGCCCCCTTAGCTTCGAAACACAACCCACTTGTCCGGAACCCTCTGGCATAGCTGCAACCAATATAACAACTACATCAGCACAGATTAGCTGGGCTGAAAACGGTGATGCAACGGTTTGGGATATGGTTTATGGCCTTACAGGTTTTGACCCCGAAACAGAAGGCATAACGGTTTCCGGACTGCTTTCAACTGATTACCTCATTGATGGAACTCTTAATCCATCAACAATCTATCAGGTGTATGTTAGAGCAGATTGTGGCGGAGGTGATTACAGCGAGTGGGTAGGACCATATAGTTTTACAACACTTTGCGGTACTATTGCTGCTTTTCCGTGGACAGAAAATTTCGATGCTATGCCTACTATTGGTTCATCGGTAATTCCATCATGCTGGAAAATTGAAACTACCACAGGAACCCCTTGGGCTTCGGCAACTGCTTCGACCAATACCTATAATGATCCGTTCTCAGCACCTAATTACATGACTTGCTATTATTCACCTTCGTCGGCAAATAAATATCTGATAACTCCTGGATTTGTGCTTACTGCCGGAGTTTCTTACGACTTTAGCTTCAAATTTGTTGGTGATAATTATACAGGATGGACCGGTGATGTGCGTTACAATACGTCTCAAACAGGCACTGGTTCCACTGTATTGGGAACTGCATTTCTGAGCAGCACTACAACTTCTTCAACAACCTATACCGAAGTGTCAAGAAATTTTGTTCCGGCAACTTCAGGAACCTATTATTTTATGGTAAGGGTATATAACACGGCTACTCCGTATTACTTAGGTTTCGATAATTTTAAATTTGATGCTACCCCTACATGCGTTGAAGTTTCTTCGGTTGCTGTTTCGCAGGTTACGAATCATACAGCTCAGGTAACATGGCAGGAAAATGGCGATGCTACTTCCTGGAATATTCTTTATGGCCCGACAGGTTTCGATGTTCAAACAGAAGGTACTCTTGTTGAAGGAATTACCTCTACATCATACCTGCTTACCGGACTTGATCCGGTTACTGCCTACCAGGTATATGTTCAGGCTGATTGTGGTGCCGGAGATTTGAGTTACTGGAGCAGCCCGGCAAGTTTTACAACTTTGGTTGCCTGCCCTGCCGTTGCAGATCTCACTCTTGAAGATGCTACATACGAAAGTCTTACATTACTGATTGAGCCATCGGGAACTGAAACTTCATGGGATGTAGTTTACGGACTTCATGGATTTGTTGTTGGAGAGGGTACCTATATTACCGTAAATGAAAATCCATTTACAATTACAGGACTTTCTGCTGAAACCCAGTACGATTTCTATATCAGAGCCAATTGTGGTACTGATGGAACTTCGACTTATTCTACGGTGCATATTTTCTCAACCACCGAAATGTGTCCGGAGGTTTGGGATGTTGCCGCTACGGATATTACTTTCGAAGGATTCACTTTGGGTTGGGACAATTCTTCGACCGAAGATACATGGAACATCGAAGTTGGCCTGCCCGGATTTGACCCTGGTACCGGAAATGCTGTAATTACCCTGAATGGTATTACCGCTAACCCGTATGTTATTGCAACTGGTCTGGAACCTGAAACCGCTTATGATGTATATGTGATGGCTGATTGTGATATACTTGGAATATCCGACTGGTATGGACCTTTAGCCGTGACTACTAATGCAACCTGTCTCGCTCCTGTGGACGTAATAATCAGTGATGTGACAAATAACACTGCTGAAGTAACATGGACCGAAGCAGGAACAGCAACATTATGGAATTTGGTATATGGTCCCACCGGATTCAATCCTCAAACTCAGGGAACATTGATTGAAGGATTGTCGTCCACTTCATATATCATTGAAAACCTCGATGCAAACACCGATTACGATGTATATGTTCAGGCAGATTGCGGCAGCGATGATGTAAGCGATTGGAGCACTGTGTCGCCGTTCTCTACAGAATGCGATATAATTGATGAATTTGCCTGGACAGAAGAGTTCACCGATTGGGCAGCCATAACAAGTTGTTGGGACCTTACAGGTGGCACACAGACTGTAACACAGTACAATGGCGGAGCCGTTGAGGGCAGTTTCTGGTCATGGTATAATGAGGAAGATGCTTACCTGACTTCTCCTTTGATTGATAAATCGAGTCTGACCAATCCATATATGGAGTTTTTCTGGTCGCACCTATATAGTACATCTTATCCCGACGACAGACTGGATGTGGAGGTTTCTGATGATAACGGTGAAACATGGATTCTTGTATGGACAAGGTTTGGTCCGCTCTTTACTTCTCCGGGTGCTGGAAACACTGCTCCTGGTACTTATATAACATCTACCAATATCGATTTAAGCTCATTCGATGATGTTATTCAATTCCGCTTCCATTTTATATCGGGCTACGGACCTGATGTGTTTATCGATAAGGTATCGATTTTTGATATCATTTGCGAAGAACCTACCGATTTAGCCGTGTCGGATGTAGATTATACATCAGCAGAAGTAAGCTGGACAGATGTTTCAGGCGAAGGTGTAGCCGATCTGATATACGGTGCTTCTGGGTTTGATCCTCTTACTGAAGGAACTCTTGTTGAGGAAGCAGAAAATCCGTATATAATCGAAAGTCTCACACCCAACACTACCTACGACGTTTATGTAAGGTCGGTTTGCGCTGTTGTTGGGGAAACAGAATGGATTGGTCCAGTTACATTTACTACGTTGGTTCATACAGGAGCTGACATCCTGAGTTATTCTTTTGGAAGTGAGATCGATCACGACCCTGCAACAATTGATGCAAATGCTAAGACTGTATTAGTATACGTTGTCGAAGGAACCGACCTGACGAATCTTGTTGCCGAATTTACTCTCAGCGATTTTGCAAATGCTACTGTGAACGGCGTTCAGCAAGTGAGTGCAACTACTCCAAACGATTTTTCAGGAGGCTCTTTAACTTATGTGGTTACGGCAGAAGATGGAAACACCGTTAACAACTGGGTTGTTACTGTTGAAATATGGGTAGGAAACTCAGTTAACAATATGAGTGATATTTATGTGCTACCCAACCCGAATAACGGTAAGTTTGTGATACACATGGATCAGAAACCTGAAGAATTTAGTTACGAATTGATTGATGTAACCGGAAGGGTAATATTGAGCAGGACAGTTGAAGGGAAAGGTGTTATGGATGAGATGGTTGATGTGAAGCTTGCACCGGGATCCTATCAGTTAAAATTCAAATCAGGGAAAGATGTTCGCATCGAAAAACTGATTATCGAGTAAAACAAGATTTTATAAAAAAGGAGGCTGACTCATATCGAGCCGGCCTCTTTTTTTTCTCAGAAACTGTAATTTTGAATTATATAAATTTGTATATTTTTATTTGTATTTTTACCCATAATACTGAACAGTGTAACCGGAAAGTAGCGAAATGAAAAAAATATGGCTGATAATAGTTGCTGTCGCATTGCTTGCACCGGTTTTGGCTTACCTGATATATCTGGGCCTTCAGAACAAGCAGGACCCCTTGTGGTTAGAACTGGATAAAATGGTGAAATCAGACCAGTATTTTTATATCAGGGAGAAACCTCAACCTATTGATAGCCTCTTCGAAGCAATTCAGCAAGACCCTGCTTTTAGGAAATTTGACGGATATGAACTCATTTCCGATCCATTTCCTTTAACAATGGAATATCGTAAATTTATTAAAACGGTAGACTTTATTCATAAAAACAAAAGGGTAATTATTTTAGGCGTAACAGGTAGCGGCCGAACAACCATGATCGACAGGGTTTCGAAGTTCTTTGCCGTGGATCCTGACCATATTATGTCGCTGAGTTGTGTACCACAGCTCGAGGTGGAATATCACAAACAATATGTTGGTTCATTCGAAAACGGCAAATTCTACAAAGGAGCCATGCTCGATTTCCTTGAGCGCGCAAATGCCGATTCTCTGCATAATTATGTGATGATTATCGATGACATTGATATGATTTATCCTTCTACATTTTTTGGTGCTGCACTTTGGAATGAACTCGAGAACCCAAGCTATAACAATATTATCCCCGGTTACGGCAAAGAAGTGGCTTTCCCCGATAATTTCTATATGCTCTCGACAACAAAAATTGGCGGTGGCAGCGTTATTAAACTTAATGACGAACATTTCAGGAGGTTAAGTCCCAATGGAGTAATAAAAGTGTATCCGGATTCACTTGAGTTTATGATGTATCTCAGAGAATCGTTAGTTGATTCGACCCTTGAATTCCAACACCGGCAGACAAAGAAGCTTCTGTATACATTTATTAAAATCAATCATTACATCGAAGACGAGTGGGGCAGCGGTGTGGTTCTTGGCCAATGGAGCACTATCCGAAAGTCAATTAAGCCGGAGCAGTACGACGAATTTGTGGAAAAATTCAGGCAGCATGTGGCTTCGATGAATTTGGGTGTTACCGTTAATGAAAAGGAAATCAGCAAAATAGTGTATAGTGCCAACAATGATGGTATGATGTTGAATTCAAACTTTTTTGCAAAATCGTTCTTGTTTGTGTACGACTCCGGCATCTTTAGCGAAGCCTCCGTTGCAATTCTGGCATTGGTACTATCGTCGATTACTGGTTGGGTACTGTATGTAAGAAGGAAAAAACTAATACGGCGCTATGTTGTAAAAGTGTACGATATATCGGCAGATTACTCCAATGAAAAAATTGCTTTTAATGATGCTATTAGCAAAATACAGGAAGTGAAGCAGGAAATCGATGCCATGGCATTGAATAAAAAAATCAACTACACCGAAAGCTTGTTTATTTACAATCTGATTCATGACAGGCTGGCTATGATTGCAAAAACTGAAGAAACAGAATCGATGTATAACCGGATGTTCGATTCTTTTATGCAGGATGATGTAATCTCGGAAAGCGAATATCAAAAACTTCACGCATTTATTGAAAAGTCAAGAGGTAAAATTTCGGAAAACTACTACAAACAATTACTCGATAAGCTGGAGAGAGTAAAAAGCAAATAAAAGAAAAGAGGCCGCAGCGGGTTGCCGCAAGCCTCTTATACTAACCCCAATCAACCATGAAAAAGAGAAAATATTTTTCTCTGCAATAATAACAAATATATTACATAAATGTTATACCTTATGAAGTTAATTATATTAACAACTTTAATGTATTGATGAAATAACTATAAAAAGATATAATTATTTGTAAAGAGCTATTGATTTTTTACAGATATTTGTATTAAGAAGAGTTGAGATGGATCTGAATATCGAATTGCTTAAAATTAAGTCGAATGACGTGAAGCCCTGTAAGGGAAGAATCCTTATTGCAGAGCCTTTGCTTCCTGATTACCTGTTCAGCCGAAGTGTGATTTTGCTAACCAATAACCAGCAAGATGCCTTTGAGGGAATTATACTGAATCACCAGTCATCGATGAAAGTGGGTGAGGTTATGACTGATTTCGAAAACTTTGATGCTGATTTATTTATTGGCGGACCCGTTGACAACGATGTTCTCTTTTATTTGCACCGCTATGGAGACCTTATTCCAGGATCAAGGCATGTTGTTGCTGATATTTCGTTTGGTGGCGACTATAATACGGTGTTGCATTTAATGAAAAAGGGAGTTTTGAAAAATGAAAACATACGCTTTTTTATAGGGTATTCAGGATGGGACAGCGGTCAGTTGTTTGCTGAAATTAACGATAACTCCTGGCTGGTTGCCGACATTGATAGTTCATTTGTTTTCAGCGATGAATCAACACTTTGGGAGCGCTCACTGGGTTACGCTGGCAGCAGATATAGAATTTGGAAAAATTTCCCGGAAGATCCTGAATGGAACTAATTGCTGTCGTCGATCACAATAAAAATATCCTCATTATCTTTTTTCATCATATATTGCTCACGGGCAAATTTTTCGAGATTTTCTTTGTTCGAAAATAATTCGGTTGTCTGCCGTTTGTAAGTTTCGATTTCCTGTTTGAAAAACTCCCTTTCCTGCTTAAGTTTTTTCAGGTCATTGATGCGTTTTGTTCTTTCCAGCAAATTGTATGTGTCGAAAACCGTTATCCACACAATAAAAAATACAAGGCTAAAAAGGTATTTATTCTTAATAAACCTAAAAATCACCGACCAGATTTGCTTTAGTACTTTTTTCATTTTTCAATCTGTAACAATGCAAATATAAACTGAAATTATGTTTAAAGGTAAGCGATTTATTCACAACTGATTGTGAGTAAGTACGAAAGATATCAGCAATGTTAAAAACTTTCTGAAGTCGTTTTTTTCAGTATTTGTAACACCAAAAGATATTTTCAATACTGGGGTCATTCTCATCAATGCACACTACCGTAATACACTTCCAATTCTTCTGACCATCAACTCAAGTATGGCAATAAAGTAATAAGTATTAATTCTGAAAGAATTTGTGAGAAAAAACTGAGGTAAATCTGGTGTCAATGAATATATCACACCCAGCATCAAAGCACTAAAAAGTAGGAATGCAATATAGCTATGAAAAGCGTAAATTACGGTCAGTATTAGTACTGCTATAAACAACACGGGAATAACAAGCCTCAAATATTTATGCCAAAAAAGCATTAATTTATGCTTAGGTGAAAGTTCTGTCATTAACTGCCTGTCTGCAATTATTTGAGCAAAGCCGTTTACATATCTTTTGGTTCTCTTATAATTAAAAAGTCTATCTACGTTTTCGTCGTAAATGATGCAATCTTTTACAAAGATGATTTTTCCTTTGCTCAGGATTTTTAAACTGAGATAAAGGTCATCAAGAATGATGCCTGCAGGAACAGGGGAAAAAGCACTCTTTTTAAAAGCGTATAAAGGACCATAAACACCAATAAGGCTACCAGAACACGACTCAAGATTTTTAATGATATTTTCATATCTGCGGATCCATGAAAAGCAGTTATCTTTCGATATATGCGAAATACACGATGATGCAGCACAGCAGTCGTCATGTTCAAGCTTGTTCACCAACAGGGCAATGGCTCCGCACTCCAGTTGCTGTCGCTGATCGCAGAAAACAATACTTGAGTAGCTTGCATATTGCACAGCCGTGTTCATGGAATCGGGAATACCTTTGTGTTCGCATTTGCGAATAATTCGAAGATTGTTTTCATTCTCTATGCTACAAATACTTTCAATACTCCCATCCTGGCTGAAATCGTCAATTACTATCAGCTCTGCATTTCTGAATTTTGAAATTTCTTTTAAAAGAAACAATATTTTTGTTTTAAGAAAATCTCCTCCATTATATGAAAAGAGTACAACACTTACTTCGTATGCAGTTACATCAAAACTTTCAGTTTGGTTGTGCTTGTGGGAATAAATTAGAAGCCATAATGGATACATTAGATACAAGAAAAGTAATGCAATAAAGAGACCGTATATTATTGCAGCTGCAATCATGCTACAAATTGTTTTTCTTTATGAAATTCATACGGTAAATCGACTTCAGAAATAGATATATGCGGTCTCCGGCTTTTTTAGGTAGCCACTGTTGAATTTTTTGCCCTGTTTCCTTTGCAAAATCAAACAGAAAACTTTTCTTATCCTGATTGCTGTAAAAACCGTTTTTCTTTGCCATATGAATGGCTTTCAATCTATCGGAATAACTAAAGTCTTTCGTGTCGAATACAATCCTCGGGTTAATCGAATGAAAATGGTGAATGTCTTTTGTATATAAACTCCCATTCTCGATGATGTAATCCCATTGTGGCGTTTTACGGTAGGGTAGAACCGTATAAAAATTCGAATAGTCGGCGCCTGATTTTTTGGCAAACTCAATCGATTCGCAAATTGTATCGATTGTATCGCCTGGGGAACCAATAACATACTGCGACATGATTTCGATGCCTGCATCTTTTAGAATCTTAATACCTGCAGCAAATTTCTCAATAGTGGTTCCTTTTCTTATGTTTTTAAGTATCGTATTATTTGCCGATTCAATTCCAACAGATACATTAAAACACCCCGCTTCTTTCATTTTTCGTGCTACAGTTTCAGTAATAATATCGGCTCTAAATGAGACCGACCATAAAATATCGGTTTTTCTGCGTATCAATGCGTCGCAAAATTCTTCGAGCCAGGCAATATTGGCATTAAAACTGTTGTCACTGAAAACAAAAATCTTTTTACCATAGGTTTTTATAAGAGAATCTACTTCATCAACAACACTGGAAACACTTCTCTGCCGGAAAGTATAATCCCAAATTGCTGAAGAACTGCACCAAACACACGAAAAAGGGCATCCTCGGGAGCCAATAACCCTGTGCATCGGGTACCGGTCCATATTAAAAATGTCCCAGGCCGGAAGCGGAATAGTGTCGAGGTCTTTAATTTTCTCACGGGCTTTGTTTTTAACAATATTTCCCCGAGAATCGCGATACATTAAACCATCGATTTCCGAAATCTCCACGTTGCCTTTTAAATGCGACAGCAGCATCGAAAAGGTGATTTCTCCTTCACCGACAACAGCATATTCTGCAGGTGTTCCGATAAAAATATCTTCTTCAATAGTGGTGGTATATGGTCCTCCCAAACAAACCGGAGTGTTGGGCATTATTTTTTTTATTCTGTCGAAAATGCTGATGGCTTCGTAATATACTGGCGAGAAACAGGTAATGCCTATTAAATCGAACTGAGTTGAAAAGAAACGCTGTATTTCTTTCTTGTGGGCTGTTCGTGTATCGAGATAAACGAATTCAAGGTCATCGTGAAAAATTCGCGCATAAGAAACCAGGTAGCCAAAACCAAGATGTATTGTTTTGTACCTTCTGTCTTTGTTCGGGAAAACCAATCCTATTTTCATTACCAATCGAGTATTTGCCGTTTTTTAAAAAACTTTCCCGTTTCGGGGTGATTTTGCAGTGCAAGCCATACAATAGTATCCACTCCTTCAGGTACACTAAGTGGGGCATCGGGTCCTCCCAAATCGGTTCTTACCCAACCCGGACAAACTGCATTTACCGCAATATTCTTTTTAGCCAATTCATTGGCGAGCATTATGCTTAGGGCATTCAGCGAGGCTTTCGAAAGACTGTAAGCAGGCAGATATCCCGACAGGTTCGTCAATAACCCCATTCCGCTGCTAACATTGATTATCTGAGCATTTTTACTTTTACGGAGTAAAGGAATTGCTGCGCTGCACATACGCCATACTCCATAGAAGTTTGTATCCATTATTTCTTTTGATTTTTCTACAGAAGTACTCTGCAATCCGAAATCAGGCCTGTATGATACCACTTTTTTGACCAAAGGTTTAAACATATTGTACATATTTTTCAGGACTGGAATTTTTCTGACCGATTTTCGTATGCCAGGTTTACGTGTATTGCCTGTTTCCCCAATACCTGCATTGTTTATTAAAACATCAAGACACCCAAACCGGCTTCCAATAAAATTGCAAACATTTCGCACATCGGTTTCGCTGGTGACATCAAGCGTAACTATGTGTACATTAAGATCGGCTAGTGCCTCTTGGTGTGAAAAATCTACGGGTTTACGACAACCTAAAATAACTGTATTACCCTCAATTGCAAGTTGTCTGGCTGTCTCAAATCCAATGCCTCGCGATGCACCTGTTACAAGAATTACTTTCATTTATTTGGGTAAAATTGTTTGATTAAAGTTGAAAAAAGCCGCCTTATACTAAGATAAAAAACTTTGAAAAACATTTTATAGTTGATTAGCGGATATCGAAAAACAGAATACAGCATATTTCTGGAAAAATGATTACAACATCCATTGCAGAATGAAGGGAAATTGCCCTTTTCGTTGCCAGCTCTTAAGTTTTTGCCTGCATCAAGCCAAAGCTCCGTAAGATTCTTTTCGCGAAGTCCCGATAAATAAATTCCTGATGTACACAGTGCACAGGGTTGAACTTCTCCGTCGTAAGCTATATCAACGATAGCATAAATATCACGACATCTGAATACCGGTAGTATTTTCTGCCAGAAGTATTTTTGACTTGATCCATTTACAAAGTCAAGATAGCTTTCAATCCATGGCAACAAACGGTAAACATTCGTTTTAACACCGTGAGTAAACTCATATTTCAGTATCTTTCGCAACTCTGCCAATAGCAAGGGAACCTGCTCACGTGAAACATTTAGTTCGGCTTTATTATCGATGGTTTGCCTGTCGGGGTAGTTGGAATAAGAAATAATTGGTTGATACAATACTGTTTTTACTCCCAGTTTTCTGACTTCAGTTAGCGACCTGAGCAAATCGTTGTAATTGTACTTTGATATTGCAGTCAGAAATATTGGAACAATACCGTTTTTAATAAGCAACCTAGCTGATTTAATGGCGTTTGCCAGGGCATTTTTATGTCCACGCGTTACATTATGAATTTCCTCGCACATCGAGTCAACCGAAATATTAATTTCGCAACTAAATTTTTTTAAAAGATCGATGTCTGCTTGCGAAAGCATGTGAATATTCATTCCATTGGAAGTAATATTGCACCGTACGTTTTTTGAACCTGCATATTCAACCAGAGCTAAAATATGTGGGTAAAGAAAGGGCTCACCACCATTGATAGCCAATCGTTTTATTCCTAAATCAGACATTTCGTTAATGAGCATTTTTAACTCATCAAAATCAGGGTTTGTTTTTTTATCCGATGGAATATTTCTTCCTATTTCGCAATAAATACAATGCTGATTACAATTTGAAGTAATATTTACACTGACTGCAAGGGGCTTTTTCCGACCACTTAAAAAAGAACTTAATTCAGGAACATAATTTCGTAGCAGTTTTAACTTCATAATACCCAAAAGTACATAAAACTATCATATCAAATACTTTCGGCAATTTTTTTTACCTGTTTAATATAGTTTTCACGTACTTCGGGTGCAACAGTCGAAACAGCATGAAAATAATGATGTCCAATTACTTGTAATCCGCAGAAATTGAAAATTGACTTTTCTGTTATCAGATTCAGTGCTTTTTTCTCCTCTTCCGACGCAAATACGATTTGCGAGCCGGTAGTATTGAAAAGAATTGCTTTCTTTCCGGTTAGCAACGGGCGTGGTTTTCCATTTTCAAAAGTAAAAGCAAATCCATTGAGAAACACCCTTTCGATGTATCCTTTCAGTATTGCTGGCATTCCTGACCACCAAATAGGGTAAATAAAAAATATCAGCTCAGCTCTGGAAATATAACGCTGCTCCTCCATGATGTCGGGTGGAAAAATCGATTGATCGATCATTCTCAGGTCTTCTTTCGTAAGTACCGGATTGAACCGTATATCATACAAATCGCGCAGCACAACCTCATGACCATTTTTATGCAAGGTTTCTGAAAGTATCTCTTTTATGGTGTTGTTGAAACTGGTGTTTTTGTAGTTTGCGTAAATGATTAGGGTATTCATATCTTTAATCTATCTTACATTCAATATATAATTGAAACAAAGCAAACCCATGATTGTTCATTCAGTCGAGAATGGTTTTTGAAGTTAATCTGCAATTGGTCAGGTGCATAATGTACATTCCGGGCATCAGTTCCGATCTGGCGAAATAGTTAATGCCATCAACAACCTGAAATGATTGAACCATGATTCCTGATGAATTGTATATTTTCAGAGTGTCGGTTGCTACACCATGAGGTAGTTTTATAAACACAGAGTTGCCCGTCGTGTATATTACCCCGGCCAGTTGCCCTGGCTTTTCAGCAGATATGTTGCTATTGAGTTGAAACAAAACATCGGTATCGAAAATGACCGCTTCGTTTTCACAGGCTTGATCTCCATCAAGTGTGTGATATGAGAGCCTTAGTTCATGCAGTGATGGAATGTACTGCATGAACTGGATATTCCCGCTTGTATGCAATGCACACATACTGCTGTAGTCGAGCATGATATTCCAGTTTTCTTCTATGCCGATCATGGTGCCATCTCCCATATTGTTTTTTACACCATTATACCTGGTGCAATAATGTTGTGCATTGTTCCTTGCAATGGCATAATTAGCCGCATAAAGGTTTGTCCCCGGTATGTTGTCATCGTAATCGGTATTGCGCACGGTAGCATAGGGAGAAGCCGGAGCAACTTCTATGATGGTGGCAGCCCGCTCGTTTTCGCCAATATAACTGCCCGCTACCCCTGTAATAATATAACTGTCGGCATAGCCGTAATGGTTTTGCATTGCTACAGAATCTATGTCGAGGGCATCGTTGTTGCCATCGTTATTAAAATCATCGCACTCAATCGCTTTCCTCAGACTGAACCATATGGGCTCGTAGCCCTTCGAAAAAGAAGCAGATGCATTAACATCCGAAAGAACATGCTGCATTACAGCCACACCCGATGCATTCAGTCCCGATA
>ENA-UOWO01002633-UOWO01002633.1-activated-sludge-metagenome-genome-assembly--contig:-NODE-2633-length-22003-cov-7.431292_pt1 | contig 22003 bp, 19 predicted proteins | sample MGYA00238148_ERZ761564 | MGnify/ENA primary metagenome ERZ761564 (study PRJEB28885, sample SAMN05720194) | activated sludge metagenome | isolation source: Anaerobic digester | place: USA... | reverse complement strand
AGGCATTTAATACTTTTTTCTCGGCATCGCCTCTAATATCTTTTCTAATATCCTCTTCGGTTTTTTTAATTTGATTTAAATAGGCATCAAACTCCATATTCATGTGACTTATTTGGTGTTTAATTTCATCAATCATTCTATCGGTCTCGCGTTTTATTAATACTTCTGGCAATTCTAAACTAACATCTTTTTGAATTTCATCTAAAATAGCAACTTTTATTCTATCTTCTTCTTGCATTTGTTTTTCTTGTAAAATACCATCATTTAAGTTTTTCTTAAATGCATCCACATTTTCAAATTTACCTAAACTTTTAACAAATTCATCGGTTAATTCGGGAATTTGTCTTTTTAAAATTTTATTTAGAGTTACTTTTAAAACACCATTTTTGCCTTTTAAGGCCTCAATATAAAAATCTTTTTTAAAAACTATTGGTATGTCTTTTATATCATTCTTTTTCATACCAATAACTCCTTGATTGAGTTCCGGAAAAGTTTCTTCTTTTGAAATAATAAATTTATAATTTATGGCTTTTAACTCTTCTTGAGTTTGATCATCAACTAGTACATCATAGTTAACATCCACAATATCGTTTTCTTCAGCTGGCCTGTCTAGTTCAGTAAAACTACTTCTAGATTCCAAAATTCATTTAATGGTATCTTCAATTTCTTTATCTTCAACTTTTACATCTTTTCGAGTTTTAGCAATTTTTTGAGCTTGTTCTTTATAATTTTTTAATGGCACTGATGGGATAATTTCAACGGTTATTTTGCATTCCGAAGTTGTTTGAGGATCAAATTTCGTAATTACTACATCGGGTTGATCAATGATGCCGATGTTGTTTGCTTCTATATATTTTGGATATTGATCTTGGATGGTTAAGCGTAAAGCTTCATCTCAAATACCAATATCACCAACGGTCTTTTTAACAATCTCTTCAGGTATTTTCCCTTCTCGAAAGCCATCAATTTTCATATTAGTTGATAAATTTTCAGCGGCTTTTTTCGTAAAAGGATCAATATCTTGTTTTTCAAATTCAAAAGTGATTTCAATTTTACTGGCTGATAATTGTTTTTGTTCGCTCTTCATAATATTTTTTTATTTTCAAATTATTAATTTCTAATTTTCACTATCACTGGTTTCTTCGACATCATTATCGGTTTTAACTTCAGTGGATGTGATCGAAGAATAAATTTTTATATTTCAACCAGTTAATTTAGATGCCAATCTAACATTTTGACCATTTTTACCAATAGCGGCAGAAAGTAAATTTGGGTCAACATAAACTTTTATTTCTCTTGATTCCGGAATAATTTCTGTTTCCGATATTGTCACAGGGGACAAAGCATTACCTACAAATTTAGCTGGTTCTTCTGAATATTCAATCACATCAATTTTTTCAGAAGGTATTTCGTCGGCCAAAGCATTAATTCTTACTCCTTTTGGTCCGATACAAGCTCCAACTGGATCAATTTCATCATTATTACTTTTAACCGCAATTTTGGTTCTAAAGCCTGGTTCTCGAGCCGTAGCCATTATTTCTACTATTTTTTCTTGAAGTTCGGGCACTTCTATAGCCAAAAGTTTTTCTACAAACGAAGGGTGAGTTCTGGATAATAAAATCATCAATGTCCCGCCGGCTTCTTTCATACCTAAAGCTAAAAACTTTTTTCTTTCACCGATCCTAAAGCTTTCGTTGGGTAATGCTTCTTTGGCAAAAAGCAAACCGGAAGCTTTACCTAAATTCACATAAACATTATTATTCTCAATTCTTTGAATTGTGCCTGAAACCAATTCATTTTCTTTATCTTTAAATTCATCCAAAGCTAAGTTTTTTTCTAATTCTCTTATTTCTTGGATAATGGTTTGTTTAGCCGATTGAGCAGCAATTCTAGTAAAAGTTTCATCAGCTTCTAGCGGCGTAACAATTTCATCCAAAACCGATACATTTTTGTGGGTTGTTTTCGCTTCTTCTAACATAATATGCTTATCGGGATTAAAGCGGATTTTTTTATCGGGATTATCAATGCTTTCTTCATCATCAAAATAAGTATCTTGGTCATCATCATTTTCATCTTTTAGCATTTCGCTATCCACCACGATCATGACTTTATAAAATTTGACCGAACCGGTATCTTGATCAATTTTAGCTCTAATAATTTCACCTTTTTTAAGGTGTTCTTTTTTATAAGCTCTAGCAATAGCCAATTCGATAATTTCCCAAATCTTATTTTCCGGAAAACCTTTTTCCATAGTCAACTGCTTAACAGCTGTCTTTACATCACGTAGATCTAACATAAGTTTAGTTTATAATTTTATTAAAATTTTGTGAAACAGATCGCCCGTAAGACGACCTGTTTAATCAACATTATTATATTTTTATTATATCATAGATTAGAAGTTTGTCAACAACTATTGTAAATTTAATAATTCTTGTGCTACTTTAAGTAATTCTTGTGCTGCTTTATCTGACATATAATCTTCTAAACATTTATTATCTGCTATTCTTGTCTGTACTTGTGCTATTGATACATATTTATTTCACAACTTTTTAGCAAAATCGTTTCCCACATCTTTTCCATCAATTTTACAAGTATAAACATTCTCTCATGCATTTTCTTCCATCTCTATTTTTTTACCATTAATCTTTCCCTCAATTACGGAATAATCAATTGAAGTGCCCTTGTCAGTTGTTCGAAATGTTAACTCGCAATGGCTCGCAAGAGCTACGTCTTTCTCATCTAATCCTAATTTTTTCATAATAACATCAATCATTTTTTGATAATCTGCTGCTTTCTGTTGTTCTTTTTCTTTTTTTCTTTCAGTTATCTTTTTAATTACCTCTTTATTAATTTCCCCTGCTTTTTTATCTTTCATAATGTTTGTTATTTATGTTTTTATTAATTACATATATTATACACGATTTTAAAGTTTTGTCAAATCTATTTTTTCTGTAATTCCTTTCTTATTTTTTCTTTGGTTTCAGCCATTTTAGCAAATTCTAGTCATTTTTTATTTGGTTTTTGTTTACGATCAGTAATAATTTCTACAATATCACTCGATTGGAGAATGTGGTTTAAAGATACTAGCTGATGATTAACTTTTGCCATTTTGCAATTATTACCAATGCTAGTATGAATTTTATAAGCAAAATCAATTGGTGTGGACCCAACTTTTAGGTCAATTACATCGCCTTTGGGCGTAACCACAAATATTTGCTCAGATAATAAATCTTTTACCAACAAATTGTATAAATCGCTTGAGTTTGTATTTTGAAAATCAATGTTTTTTAAACTTTTATATAAAATTTTTAAACCACTAACATTTTGTCTTTTCGTATACGATTTTGTATCTTTGCTCAAATTGTATAGCCAATGTGACGCCATGCCATATTCATTATTTTGATACATATCTTTAGTAACAATTTGCACCTCCACAATTTGATTGTTATTGGTTAAAACAGTTGTGTGAATAGCTTGATAACCATTGACTTTTGGTAGTGATATATAATCCTTTAATCTACCGGGTAGTGGCAACCACAACTGATGCACTAGGCCTAACGCCGTGTAACATTCAGGCACACTATTAACAATCACGCGTAAAGCGATCATGTCATATATTTTATTGAAATCACCTTCTTTTTTGTATTTTTTATAAATGCTAAAAAAAGTTTTCTTGCGAAATTGTATTTCTGAGTAGTGTAATCTTTTTTGCTCTAAAAATTTTGCCAATTCATCTCTAGCTTCATCTAAATATTTTTCAATTTCATAATAATAATTACTCACTCGGTTTTTTATTTCGGCAAAATCTTTGGGATATACATATGGAAATGACATTTCTTCTAATTGTTGGCCAAGAAAATTAAAACCAAGGCGACGACAAATAGGGGCAAAAATTTCTAAAGTTTCTTCTGCATTTTCCACTTGTTTTTCGGGAGACAAAGCTCAGATCGCTTTCATATTGTCCAATCGATCAATAATTTTTATCAAAATCACTCGCACATCTTTAGCCGATGATAAAATCAAATTTCTTAAATTTTCTACGCGATAAATTGTTTTGTTTTTATAATTAGCTTTACGCTTTAATCGAGTTAAATGGCTTAAACTTTCCACTAAAAACATTACTTCTTCACCAAATTTATTTTTTAATTCTTCGCTAGTTGTGTCTGTATCCTCTAATATATCGTGCAGTAATGCCGATACCAATGAATTTACATCAAGTTTTAATTTTGAAACTTCGATAGCCACTCTTAATGGATGAAGCACATAATCTTCCCCGCTTTTTCTTTTTTGACCCTGGTGCTTAAACTCGGCAAATAAAAAAGCTTCCTCAACAATTTTGAATTCTTGATTATTATAAATGCCTTTTAAATTATTGTATATCGGTTGCAGAGCTGGTATCATAATCGCAATTTTTATTAGAACACTTTTTTATTTTTTTATTTTTATTGATTAATGGATAACCGCACTTTGGACATTTATCTTTTAGTGGCTTTTGGTTAACAATAAAATCACATTTTGGATATTGATCACAACCATAAACGCTCTTACCTCGTTTGGTTCTCTTTCTAACGATATTACCGGTTTTACATTTTGGACAAGGAATATTTAATTCATTAATCGATTTAGTAAAACGACATTTTGGAAAATTAGGACAAGCCATAAATTTGCCAAAACGGCTCATTTTAATTACAAGAGTTGCACCACATTCTGGACATACTTCATTGGTCGTTTCATTATTAGTCAAATCCAGTTTAGTGATTTTTTCATATTTTTCCTGTAAATTTTTATCAAATGGTTCATAAAAATTAGCCAACACTTTTGTTCATTTGACTTTTTCTTCAGCAATTTCATCCAGTTGATCTTCGATTTTTTTGGTTAGTTCAAAGTCAGCTATCTCTTGAAAATTATCGACTAACATATCATTGGTTTTTAAACCAATATCGGTTGGCACAAAAGCATGACCATCATTATAATTAACATAACCTCGTTCAATTAATATTGATACAATTAAAGCATAGGTTGAAGGTCTACCAATGCCATATTTTTCCAATGTTTTTATTAAAGATGCATCGTTGTATCTAGCTGGCGGTTCAGTAAAATGTTGCTTAGGTATTATTTCATCAATTTCCGCTTTATCGTTTTCTTTTAAACTCAAGCTTTGATCGGCATCTAAAATTGGCATAATTTTTAAAAAGCCATCAAATTTTATAATTTGTAAATCAGTTTTAAAATAATAATTATCAGTATTCTTACAACTGGTAATCATACTTTCTTTTTCAATAATAGCGTTTGCCATTTGGCAAGCCACAAATCGTTTTCAAATTAAATCATACAATTTATATTCATCATTACTTAAAAATTCTTTTAAATCTTCCGGTGTGCGATTAACATCAGTAACTCTAATAGCCTCATGAGCTTCTTGAGCTAATTTCGATTTAGCTTTATAAATATTAAATTTGCTAGGTATATATTTTTCGCCAAAACTTTTTTGAATAAAATCTCGAGCATTCATAATTGATCCCATTGATAGATTTAACGAATCAGTTCTCATATAAGTAATTAAACCAATTTGTTTTTTACCGATATTTATACCTTCATATAATTTTTGAGCCACCATCATAGTTTTTTTGGCTGAAAAACGATAAACCTGATAAGCGGATTGTTGAAGAGTGCTGGTTGTAAATGGTGGATAAGGTTTTTTAAGGGTTGAAGATTTTTTAATTTCATCTATACTTACATCTTGTTTTTCTAATTTAGTTTTTATGGCTTCGGCTTTTTTACTATCTTTAAAATAAAATTTATCTAAAACTTCATCATTAATTTTAAATAAATTACCAATATAACTTTTTTTATCTTTTTTAAATTGAGCATCAATTGTTCAATATTCTTCGGATTTAAATTTTTCAATTTCTCTTTCTCTTTCCACAATTAAACGTAAAGCTGGAGTTTGAACTCGACCCGCGGACAGTCCTTTAAATATCTTTTTTCATAAGAATGGCGATAGTTTATAGCCAACCAATCTATCTAATATTCTACGAGCTTGTTGGCTCAAAACCATATCCATATCAATCTCTCGAGGATTGTTCAAAGCTTCGTTTATAGCTTCCGGTGTAATTTCGTGAAAAGCAATTCGTTGATATTTATCATCAGCAATATTTAATGCCTCTTTTAAGTGCCAAGAAATGGCTTCACCTTCTCGATCTTCATCTGATGCCAAAATAATTTTGTCGTAATCTTTTATTTCTTTTTTTAAAGCATTAACAAATTTAATTTTATCTTTAGGCACAATATATTTTGGTTCAAAATCTTTTTCAACGTCAATACCTAGTGTTGATTTAGGTAAATTTCTAATATGCCCCATGGAAGCAATAACTTTGTATTTTTTGCTATCGAGAAAAGAATTAATTGTTTTAGCTTTAGCTGGACTTTCCACAATCACTAATGTTTTCATGACTAAATAATTTTAATGTATTGATTATTTTTAGTTGGTTTTATTATACCGTTTAACTCTAAAATAGTCAATTCGTTCAAAACTTGCGAAACATTTAAATTTGTATTTTCACAAATATTATCAATCGATAATTCGGAAAAACGATCAAACAATTGTAAAATTAATTTTTGATTTACATTTAAATTTAATGTAAAAAGATTTTTTGTTGCTATTTTTTTATCTATACCCATCTCTTCTATTATATCATCTCCCGTCATGATCAACTTGGCGCCTTCTTTTATTAATTGATTAGTGCCAAAACTATTTTGCGAAAAAATATTATTAGGAACAGCTAAAATATCTCGATTTTGTTCTTCCGCAAATTTAGCCGTAATTAATGTTCCGCTTTTTTGTTGAGCTTCAATAATTAACACCGCTTTAGATAAACCACTAATGATTCGATTTCTAGCTACAAAATAATATTTTTGGGGTTCAAAATTTATAGGATATTCGCTAACTATAGCTCCACCTTGTTCAACAATTTTTAGTGCCAAAGAATTATTAACACTTGGGAACAAACGATTAAAGCCTGAACCAATAACCGCCAAAGTTTTTAAATTTTGATCTACAGCCCAAACGTGAGCACAAGTATCAATACCCACCGCCAGCCCACTAATTATTTGGATATTATAAATCGCCAATTCTTTTACCAGTTTTTCAACTACCATTTTGCCATAACTAGTAGCTTTACGTGAGCCAATAATCGCCAAATTCTTTTCATTATTGAAAACACTCAAATCCCCTTTTACGTATAAACCCAATGGTGGTCGATAAATTTGCTTTAATTGCGACGGATAGTTTATGTCATTATAAGTTACAATTTTGACTTGATTTTTAATTAATATTTCAAATTCCTTGTCTATATCTAAAGAATTAATGCTGTTATTAATGTTTATTTTTTGTTGGCTCAATATTGTTCTCAGATTTTCATAAACATTTTGAAAAGTTTGATATTCAGTCATTACTGGCCACAGTTTATCGAAACTGTCTTTCATAATTATTCTCAAGGCATTAAAAAATTTGCCTTCTGTCATTGTATTTTCCATAAAAATTTGTTATAGTTTAATTAATTAATTATTTAGTATTTATTCATGATGCCAATGACTCCTAACTCACCCACTAAAAAACCGATGCCATTTGGTTTAAAACCATTAACCTCTTTTCAGAAAAAAATAATCATTTACGTTTTGATTAATTTAATTCTTTTAATAGCTTTTTATGTTTTTATTTCTCAAATGAGTAGTAAAATAGAAATTGCTAGCGATGTAATCTCTTCTTATAAAGCTAAACAAACCAACGCCAACGTTTTGATGGAATATATCACTAAACTGGAAAAAGATAGCAAATTGGTTATGGATAATTTCAAAAAATATGAAGCCAAGCTAGTGGACTTAGACGATATGCCCAACGTTAAAAAACAAATTGTAGATATTGGTCTTAAATATAAAGTTGATCCATTACTTAATATTTTGACTCTTAACCCCGCTAAAGAACAAGAACAAATTAGCTATGGTTTTGTTTTATCTATGAACGGATCATTTGATAACATCATCAAAACTTTTCAAGCTATTAATAATCTAAATATTTTTATTACTTTTGATCAAATTACTATTGAAAAAAATATACCCAAAAGCACTGAAAGAATTTTAAACGATATGACTACAGTCACAACTGATACTAGTAGCTCTACTACCAAAACTACCATTCGTCGCACTACTACTACTAAGCCAACCGATGTTTTCAAAGTTAGCGTTATAGGTAAAATTTATTTAAAGGACAATATAAAAACTGATAATCATGCCCAAAATTAACAAAAATTCAAAAATCAATATATTTTTATTAATTTCTTTAGTTTTGCTAATAATTTTTATATTTTTAATTGCTCATCGTATTATGTTTATAGCTAATAATATTGAGAAAGTTTTAGTTGATCATAATACTACCACTCGCCAAAGCAAAAATTTTAATATTGATCAATTTAAAGAATTAACTACTAAAATGCCGATTAAATAAGCCAATATCTAGACATTCAACAATAAATATGTTAATATTTCATCGAATGATTTTGGACGTGTAGTTCAGTGGTAGAACGCTGTCCTGATAAGACAGAGGTCGGAGGTTCGATCCCTCCCACGTCCACCTTCACCCCCACACCAAGTCTTGTTAAGCTTCGAAAGAAGCGAAAGATTTATAAACGATACTCGCAATAATTATATAGCATCTTGAGAGAGGTGCTTTTTATATATCGTAAAACTTCTACCAATTTTTAACCCAACACCACTTTTAAAAGTGGTGTTGGGTTAAAAATATAAACAAGACTTGGTGTGGGGGCCCACTTTCACCTCCACTAAAAAATCTCAAAACTCAAATGTCAAAAGCATGCCCCCACACCAAGTTTGCTGATGAATTAGTATTTTAAATGATTAGTATTGCTTAGTATTAATATCAAAATGACTAGTGCAAACTTGGTGTGGAGCCTGCCTGCCGGTAGGCAGGCGAAGCGGGGTCAAAAATATAAATCAAATCTCAAAAATTAAAGACCACAACTTTTAAAGAATATAAACAAAGGTTAATTTAGTATCCTACATTGTATAAAGAAATCTCTTGAAGCTTAATGAAAGTTGGTGTGGGCCTGCCTGCCGGTAGGCAGGGGCTAGCCCCCTAAAGAAACTCAAAAATTAAAGATAAAAAACATGTCCCCACACCAACCTTTGGTTGGTGTGGAGCTTAACTGTTTTAAAACAGTTAAGCGGGATTAAAAAACCAATCGCTTTAAAACGATTGGTTTCTTTTAATTTCGCGGGTCAATTTTTATATTGTCATTGAAAAATCTTGGAATAATATGCATGTGTGGACGATGATTGACAAGTGAATCGGCGGCTCGACCCTGGTTAATCATCAAATTATAACCGTCGGCATTTATTTCTTTTACTAATTTTTCGGCCACATTTCGTCCCTCTATCATAAATTGTTGTCACTCCCCATCTGGCATTTCGTTCAAATTTTCATAATGGTTTTTAGCAATGAATACCACATGATTAGTCGCAATTGGATTAATATCAAAAAAAGCTAAAAATTTATCATTTTCGAAATATTTTTTGCTGGGAATAATTCCCTGAATAATTTTACAAAAAATACAATGTTCGTCAATCATATTAATTTTTATCAATTTATTAATTTGGTCTTAACGGCAATGCGTTTATAATCAACTCCTACCGGCCAACAGCTTTGGAGTATTAAAGTTTTTTCTTCACTATTGGGTGGAAAAATATTTTCGGTGTATTCTTCACCTTTTGGATAAGGTAAAAATATTCTTTTATCAACCACTTCGTAAACTAAAGCTTTTTGTTTTCAAAAAACATGAATTTGATCTCCGACCGTTAATTCATTTAACAATGAAAAAACCGCTTTATATTTTCCCGGTTCTCATGGGTATCTTGAGCTATGGCCCAATATGATTGAATATTCACCACCTGGTAAACTGGTAGTTGGGTAAATTACCACCCCCTTTTTTAAATTAGCATAAATTTCTTTTTTGTTTTCAGATGTAACCGTTCAAATTGGGGCTTTAATATCAAATTTTGGCAAAACTAATAAATCTTGAGTTAAAGCTTCGCTTGGTAATTCTGGTAGTGGTTCTCTAAAAATAATTGGCTGGTTAATTCCCAGAGCATTTTGAGCATTAGTTAAAGCATCATTTACTACATCAGTTAAACTATTGATTGGTTTAGTGGTTAGCTCAAAAGTAATTGGTCGTTTTAAACTATATCAAATATTATCTTTCAAATGAGCAATTTTATATTTTACAATCGCATATATGGCGTTAATGGAAAATAAAATAAACAACACTGTAAAACACACTGAAAAAATAATAAAAGATCTCTTTAAAAAAGTTAAAAATTTATCCATAATTTTTAGCTTATTATATAGTAGGCACTTTAATCTTAAAAATTAAAGCCGTCAAATTATTTAAAATAAATCCTAAGCCGATAACTAATATTAATGCATTTTTAGCAAGTAATCTTTTTTTAAACATATTAGAAATATCGTCTTGAGCATTTATACTAATTATACCAAAAATTCCTAAAAATAAAAGACCCAAACCCAAACCATTGTTTATGGCCTTGGTTAATTTCGGATTAATCATTTCACCAATTACTTCGGTGTTTAAGGCTAGTGAATTTTTTGTATCACTTAATTGTTTATTTAAAATTGGAGTCAAATTTTTTAAAGCGGTCATAGTTTCTTCTTTTATTACAGTTACTTCCCCGTCGGCTTTAATAGTGGCATTTAATAATGGTGTTTGATTTATTACTATCTCTTCAGTAGTAGTTGTGGCTAATGAAGTGGTCGTAGTTTTTAATAAAGTAGTCGTTGTTGGTTTAACGGTTGTAGTTGTGGTTTTGATAGTTGGTTTAGCGGTTGGTGTAATAGTTGCTATTTTTTCGGTACCAAACATTTGCACTACTACCGTTCTAGTCTCTTTAGTAGTCGGTGTCACACCACTTAAAATGGCCACACCTGTATCTTTATAATTAGGATTTAATATATTTTCTTTATGGGTTGGTGAATTAAGTCAAGCTTGAACGGTTTCCTCATCATTAAAAAAATTAAGAGCTAAATTTTCACCAGCATATTTATAATTATATTGAGCACTATTGATCCAATCTCAAGGTGTTTTACCAGTTGGGCTATAGTGATTGAAATAATCATTATCAATCATGTCTTGAGCTTTAAGCAAAGCGGCTATATCGAGTTTTGGATTTTCCGCCAACGGGGATAATCCATAAGCGCTACGAATTTTATTAATTTCGGTAATAATATTTAATGTATTTAAATTAGCGGTTAAACTATTTTGTCTAAGTAAGTAACAGTTCAATCATTGATAGCTACTATTAAAAATCATCATTAATAGAAAAACACCAATCATAAAATTTTTGGTTTGGATCGGTTGAAAATGATTTTGCTTATTAAATGTAAAATATTTTTTAAATATTTTTTTCATAGATTTAATTTTAGCTTATATTAATATTATACACCTATTTTTGTTATTTGTCAAGTGTCAACAAAATTAAGCATTATTAGCTTGTATAATTTTTCAAATGGCTTCTCCCAGTTTTTTTTGATCGTGACGCAATAACATATTTTTTCTAGTTAAGTCATCAATCACAATATTCATTTTTTTATTATTTTGAAATTCTCTTTTATTGAATTTGACTGGCAACTTTTTTTCCTTTTTATAAACATTAATTAATCTTTTAGGAATTTTTTGAAAGTCATTGATGACCATATAATCAAAACATTTTTTACAAATATATTTTTCTAACGTTTTTAAAAAATCAATTGCTGTGAAACCATTGGTCTCTGAAAATTTAGTTACTAAATTACAAATATAAATTTTTTTAGCTTTTGATTTTTGAAAGGCTTCTTTAATACCAGTCACTAAAAAATTTGGCACGATACTTGTGTATAGATCTCCCGGGCCAACAATAATATAATCGGCTTTTTTAATTTCTTTTATGGCTTCCGGATTGGCATTGACTTTGGTGTTTAAAAATATTTTTTCAATAAAAATATTTTTTTCTTTATTTTTAGGAATGTCAATATTGGTTTCTCCAAAAATAAAAATACCGGATTTGAGTTTAGCAATCAATCGACATTGATCCAGTGATACTGGTACCACCCTACCCTTAATGTTTAAAATTTTTCCAGCATCATCCACAGCTTTATTAAAATTTTTTGTAATACTAGTTAGGGCGGTTAAAAATAAATTACCAAAACTGTGGCCTCGCAACCCTGAACCATTTTCAAAACGATAATTAAAAAGTTTAGTTAAAAGTTTTGCCGAATCCGGTGCCATTGCCACCAAGGCTCTTCTTATATCACCAGGTGGTAAAATTCCAAAATCTTCAAGAAGCACACCTGATGATCCGCCATCATCAGCAATTGAAACAATAGCTGTTAAATCGATTGGGAATTTTTTTAAAGACATCAATGTATTAAACGCACCAGTTCCACCACCGATTACAATTACTTTAGGAATTTTATTTTTCATAATTTAAAAATTATTTTAAATCTAATATCATGAGTATACCATAAATTTAATAATTTTAATATATTGATGTGTCACCTTCTATATATTATAATGTAAGCAGCAGATTTATTTTAAGGAGGGGTTTATGATTTGTAAAAATCCTAAATATAAATCCAGTCAAAGATTACCACCCTATCGAGCCAATCAATATGACTTAGTGTGGTTTTGCACTGAGTGTCGTATGTTGCATTATGGAAACGGGCAACACGCCGATGAAATTATTATCATCGTCGTCAATATGTTTATATTGACGACGATGAAAAATTAATTCTAGTAAAACCATAAAAGCAGAGATGAAAAATAAGACCGGATTAATAAAAGTTAATTCGGTCTTTTTATAAAGTGTCACGCACTTTTGTTTCTGAATATTTTGCGACATCGGTTTTGAATTGTCACGCGCGTGACAATTCAACAACTAAATCAAAAATCAAAAATCAAAAATATAAATCAAATCTTAAAAATCCCCATCCTTTATGAAGGAAGGGGTAAAAACTAAAGAGTAATTGGCAAATAATAATTAGTAATTAAAAAACAAAAAATTGCGAATTGTCACGCGCGTGACAATTCGCAAATATTAAAATTTCAATTTATATAAAATAAGGATGTATTTTTGATCTGCAAACTAAATTATTATTAGTTTAAACCATAAATTCGATTTAATAATCAAAATGTCACGCGCCTGCCTGACAGTAGGTAGGCGTGACACTTTGAAATCATTTATGTTTTGCTGAGTATTAAAATTTTTGATCTTTGACTTATACTTTTGAGTTTTGATATTTGACCTTTGAGATTGCTTTTGAATTGTCACGCGTGTGACATTTCGCAATAATTTTTATATTAAAAGTCGGAAAACGTAGTCAAAGTGTCACGCGCGTGACATTTTCACTTGTCACGCATTATTTTGCGACATTGTATAAAGTGTCACGCACTTTTGTTTCTGAATATTTTGCGACATGGTGCAAAATATTATATCAATCGACTTGGCTATTGCCAAGGCGATTGATTGGCGATAACCATTTATGGTTATCGCTTGGATTTTAACACCCTCGATGATATTTTATATCATCGAGGGTGTCACCAATCGAAAACAGTAGTTTTCGATTGGTGACATTTCATCCTTGCATTGGTTTATTTTTTAAAAATATGATATAATTATATTAGAACAAGTATAAAAAAGAAAGGATAATATAATGATTAAAAAAATTGTTCGTTTTTTCAAGTTATTATTTTCGGATATTCCATCCGAAAATAAATTCGTAGATCCTGAAATATTGATAAAGAAACTTGAGACAGGAGAAGCCATTCCTAAAAGAACGAAGGAAACAAATAATTTAATGTTATGGAGAATTGCACAACGATGTTCTGGTGGTCAATACCACAAAGTAATAACAGAAAAAGATCTTAAAAAATTTAAAGATGAAACAATAAATCACAAATTATCGTAGTTCATGATAACACCTCGGCAAATATTATTTCCCGAGGTGTTTAAAATTACAAAAACTTACTTGTTTTTTATCCCAACGCTGCAAGACAGCGTTGGGATTTTTAGATTTATTAATTACTTGACCGCAATGTTTCATTTAGATTTTAGCATATTTGATTTGTATTGTTTTATTTTATATAAAAATATGCTATAATTCTATTTAGAAAACTTTAAAAAAGGAGGTGAAAAATGATTATCACCAAAATAGGTTCATCAGAAGAGTTGTCACAAAAAGTTATTGGCCTTATCTGTGAACTAAAAATCAGAAATACGGCCTCGATGGATCACAATGGGTGGGTATTTGTTGTTGGCAAGTTTTCATGTTGCAATCGTGGCAAATCAATTACTCGTTATCATATTGTGGCACGTAGTAAAATAACTTACCAAACTATTGAAAAGTTAGTTGAATCTCTTGTGGCTATTAAAAATTTTATAACCGCGGTCATAACTAACAAAGTTAATAACAAATAAAAAAGGAGACATCTATGACAACTCAACAACCCCTGTTTGGTAATTCAGTTATCGCAGGGGTTTTGCATTCAAAAAAATTTTGGTATAATTATTTTATGGGGCTATAGCTCAGTTGGTAGAGCGTTACATTCGCATTGTAAAGGTCAGGAGTTCGATTCTCCTTAGCTCCACAAATAACCCATAAAATCGGGACATTGTAAAGGTCAGGAGTTCGATTCTCCTTAGCTCCACAAATTCATTATAATTATTTTATAACTTCAATAATTATGAAAAAACAGAAAAAGCAAATTAATTTAAAAATTAGTAAAAATAATAAAATTGCTCAAGCAAAAAAACATCAAGAAATTGAAAGAAAGTTTTTAATTAAAAATTTACCCGAAAAATTTTTAAAATATCCTCATCAAAAAATTTTACAAGGTTATTTAGCAATTATCGATGATGGCTCCGAAATAAGACTTCGTCAACATGGTAACGAATATTTTCAAACTATAAAAAAGGGTGATGGCAAAATTCGAACTGAAATTGAAATAAAAATTTCCAAAAAACAATTTGATTCATTGTGATCCGGAACTTTAGAGTCAAAGATTGAAAAAATTCGTTATAAAATTCCTTATCAAAAATTTACAATTGAAGTTGATGTGTATCAAGGTAGATTAAATGGTTTAATTCTTGCTGAGGTAGAGTTTGATGATGAAGATGAAAGTAATGATTTTATAATACCCGATTGATTTGGCGAAGAACAAACTGAAAATAGTTTATATAAAAATAAAAATTTATCACAAGGATACATTTTCATTCCTCAAGAAAAGAAAAAAGAAGTTGATGAAAAATTATCAATCCCAGAATATTCTCTTGAATCTGGCCTCAAAGAACTGACAAATTTAATAAATGAAAAATTAAAACATACTAAAGATAATTTAATTGTTCAAATTGCCGGGGGATCAGCTTCTGGTAAAACCAGTGCCGTTTCAAAAATAATCAAAGATAATTTTCCAGATCAAGCTATCATTTTTTCTTGTGACGATTATTACAAAGGCAATCAATTTATACAATCTGAATATAAACAAGGACATATATTAAATTGAGATCAACCCGAAGCCGTGAATCTAGATTTGTTCGGTAAACATTTATTGAAATTAAAAAATAATGAATCAGTTGATAAACCGATCTACGACATGAAGGCCTGTGAATCTTTAACAACTGAAAAAGTTTTTCCTAAAAAAATTATTATCGCTGAAGGCTTATTTGTTTTAGACAAAAGTTTAGAATCTTATGGTGACTTAAAAGTTTTTGTTGAAATTGGTGCTCACGGTCGAATTATTCGTAGATTGCTAAGAGACATTACCAGAACCGGGCAAAAGCCACTAGATATTTTTAAATATTTTCTTCAAGTCGTGCAACCCATGCACGAAAAATATATTGATGCCACCAAAAAGAAAGCCGATTTAATTATCAACAATGAATATAATCCAAATATTGAATCCGAAAAATCCGGCATGAGTGAAAAACAGGTTAAATTTAAAACTTCACTAGACATCAATTATCTTCGCGAAATCGGAGCTGAAATTTTAAGCTCAACTATTCAAACTGATACCTATTTTAATCCTCAAGATCGAGATTTAAAAATGACCGGAGAAATTCTAAGAATTAGAAATGAAGGTGGTAAAAAAATCATTACCTATAAAGGGCCGAAAAAGAAAGATGAAGTTAGGGAAAGACCGAAATTTGAATTTTATATTGATGACCAAACTGAAAAAGTTATCAGTCAGATTTATCCCAACATTGTTAAAAAAATTAAAAAAGAAAGAATTCTTTTTAAGCTAGACAATATAATTTTTTCTATTGACAATCAGGTAACCAAAATAGAAAACAATAAAAAAGTCGAATTAGGAAATTTTGTGGAAGTGCGTTTTGACAACGCCAGCCAAATTGATTTAAAAAAGTTTATAAAAAAACTTAATTTAAAAGAATCGCAAATAACTAAAGAGGCTTATTTTGAAATGTAATTAATAATCATCTTAAAAGCGATTATGATTATCAAAGAACAAAAAAGAATTGCCAAGCAATCCAATTTGCCTAAAATAACGGTTTTAACTCTCAAAGAAATAATTGATCAAACCGTCTCAGTTCCCGATAAAAAAACCATGCAAAAAGTTCTTGATATTTGTGCTTTAATTAAAAAACAAAATGGCCGACCAATTTTAATTGGCGGTTTTGTTAGAGATCTAGTTCTTAAAAAATTTGGACAAAAATCCGAAGTTGATTTTAAAGATATTGATATTGAGATCTATGATATTAAACCTGATGTTTTAGAATCAACGCTATCTGAAGATGAAAGTACCACTCCTAATTTAGTTGGTAAAAGTTTTGGTGTATATAAAGTTGGTGCAAACATTGATATTGCCTTACCTCGCAAAGATTCAAAAACTGGTGAAAAACATTCAGACTTTAAAACTAAGTTTGATCCCAAGCTATCTTTTAAAATTGCTTCGTCCCGTCGCGATTTTACTTGCAATGCTCTTGGTCTAGACCCATTTACAGGCGAAATCATTGATGAACACGGTGGTCTAAAAGATATTTTAGAAAAGAAATTAAAGCACGTTGACAATAAGAAATTTTCTGAAGATCCATTAAGAGTTTTGCGAGCTATGCGTTTTGCTTCCGTTTTGGGTTTTAGTATTGACACCAAAACCAAAACTCTTTGCCAACAAATTGATTTACGTTTTTTGAGCGCATCTCGCATTGGCGAAGAATGAACTAAAATGCTTTTAAAATCAAATCAACCAGGTCTAGGATTAAAAATTGCTAAAGAACTCAAGATCTTAGAAAAATTACATCCGGAAATTTATAACTTAATAAATCTTCAACAGCCCAAACAATATCATCCCGAGGGCGATGTTTTTGAGCATACCTCTCAGTCACTTGATCATGCTAAAAAAATTTGTAATCGAGAAAAACTTTCACAAGCTGATCAACTTATTTTAATGCTGAGCGTTTTATGCCACGATTTCGGCAAAGTAACCACCACAAAAATTGAAGGTGAAAAAATAACTGCCTATGGTCATGCTAGCGAATCAACTTCGTTTACAAAAAGTTTTTTACGACAAATTAATTTTCCTTTAAAAGATATTCCTATCATTTTGCAATTAATAAAAAATCATGATGCTTTAGTGGGAGTTCAAACTGTTACGGAAAAATTTGTTAAAAAACTTTCCGATAAAATAAAACCAGCTACCATTAAAGATCTGTCCATGGTCATTGAATCTGACTACATGGGTCGTCAACCGTTGAATCAGCTAAATGCTTTAAACATTGAAAAATTATTAGAGCTGATTAAATTAGCCAAAGCCATGGATGTTTTTTATAATAAGCTGGAAAAACTAATTGAAGGCAAAGATTTGCTTAAGCTTGGTTTTAAAACCGGGCCCCATTTCAAAACGATTTTAAACAGTGTTTACAATAAACAAAAAGAAGGAAAATTAAAAACTAAAGAGGAGGCAATTAGTTTCATTTTAAAAAATTATAAACATTTAATGGGTTAATAGTTTTATAATCTATAAACAAACAAAACATTTGAATCAATATTTACTATTATATTTGCAGTATTCTTAAAAGTTATCCACAAAGGGGTATTGACAAAACAGAAACAATATGTTATACTGATTTTATAAACTAAAAATAACAATTTGCTTGTTAGAAGGAGAGAGCTAATAGGCAATAAAACAAAGTTGTAGAAGGAGAGAGCTATAGCGATGTTTTAATCAATTTTCATATAAAAACGGTTCTCTCCAAAAAGAGCCGTTTTTCATTATATTTTAGTTTTTTTATTTGTACATTTAAAAAACTATTGATTTAAAAATTTATGCCTTGCAATCTCTCGCAAGCAAAAACCTATTTGTTTACTATCTATTTTGGTTGAAACGCAAATATTTTTAAATCAAAAATTTCGTCTAGTGGAAAAAAATATTCATATTGTTTGAAGCAGACGATCAAACAATCGGTATTTCTTTGGTTCGCGAACAAGATTGTTCAAACCAAGGCCACACCTAAATGTCTATAGGGAACTATATACATTTATGCCGAAAAAAGGATTAACTCACCTTTTTGGTCGGCGATTAAAGCCGGTTTTAAATAAAACCAGTTTTAATCGCCCACTATATTAGCATTAGTATCAGTGAGCGAATATGTAAATTGTTCTTTAAAATATTGTTTTCAGCATATAGCAGTTAAATCTTTTAACTTTTATATGCTGAAAACAGCAAAAATAAATTTCCCTGTATATCGGGAATAATAGATATACGCTGCCAGTTTTCAAAAATTGGCAAGGAGAAAAAAATGGGATGGATTATTATCAGAAAGTCCGTCATAGATGGACTTAGAAAAGAAAATTTGGAGTTGCAAGAGCGACTTCAAAGAGAGAAAAAAAGCTGGGACGAAATGTTCCAGCAAAAAAAAGTCTTGGAACGGAAGTTCCAAGAGCTCTGTGGCAAAAACACAGGGCATAAGGATTTTGGGTATTACCCACCATCCGACAGGGATGATCCAATGGATCATTCGATATTCATCTGTAATGTTTGTGGGTGTTATTGGACACCCACAGAAGAGGAGGAATTGTCATATCTTGAAACGCATTAAACCAATGCGTTAGAAGATATTTTATCCCCAATTATTCTTAATTGAGGTTCCCCTAAAATCCACGGGGGTTAAAGCATGGGTAAACAGTTTCGTATCCAGGGATACTTCTGTTTTAAAACAAAAAGTCACACTGGAGCCGCGAGAAAGCAGAGTCTCTTCAATATTATCGGGAGATTGATAATATTGATAAAGAGTCAAATCTTCATATGGGGAGTGTTCCTCCCCTCCATCTCTCAGCAAATTAAATATTTTAATTTGCTGAGTAAATGGAATTGTTCTTTAAAAACAAAAAGCATCTTTTCAGTAGCTAAGTTTTAATTTTAAAAAAATCTAAAATTATTTCTTAGCTACTGAAAAGTGGTATGAATTATAGTAGGGATAAACCCTTCAATTCTTAAAGAACTATAATTCATTAGAAACTTTAAAAAGTTTCTTAAATTTCTCTGAAAGGAGAAAAAAATGAGATATCAATTATGGTCAAAAGCATCCGGTAGAGGATGCGTGTTCTCTCTGGAAGCGGGGATGGATGATGGGGTGAGGAATTTTGATCATCATGGTCAATATTCCAAAAACCCGAGTCCGTGTAATGACGGACGAATTCAAAAGGCCAGCGATCTCAACGCAGCTGTTGAGATCACTCACATTGATGCTGACACGTTTGTTGGTATCTTGAGATTGGCAGGTAAATCACTGCCAAATATCGATCTTACTCTTCTTGAGCAGATCGACTTAAAAGGCAGTAGCGTCTGCCCCATTAAAACCAATCCTACCTTATGCTACTCAGTAGGGATCACTGCGCTCGCGCGAAAATTAAATTTTCCGCGAGTGTCAGCAGAACAATGGCAGGACGTTACTGCTATTGTGGAAGAAATGATCTCTGTTCCTGACACAGAGATCATTGAAATGGGCCGTGAGGCCCAAACAAAATCAGAAAATTCTTATTTTCACTGCCGAAAGGCAGTTGATGGTAAGGTGGGGTTTTGGGCTATAGGAGCCCAAGATCCTCTTGACCCATCTCGTCCATATGAGGATGGTGTCAAGATCGTAGTGGTTTATCGTAACCACTACAAAACCGTTTCTATATATTGCGATCCCAAATCGCAATACGCATTTGCCGGCAAGATAGTCGCCGGCATCGAATTTGCAGGCCACCCTAAGGCCTGCTCAACTCCACGTGGGGTTGAGTTCTCAGAGGATGACGCGCTCCAGGTTTTTAAAGAGATTTCTAAATCTCTATAAGACCAACAACTGAGATTCGGTGACTCAGAACGTAGGATCCGAGGTTTTGTTGGTTTCCCATATAAATCAAGATCAAATAAAGTTAAACAGAGTTTTCCGAGATTTCTCTTTAAAAAATCTCTTCATCTCTTAGCAAATTAAATATTAAATATTTTAATTTGCTGAGTAAATGGAATTGTTCTTTAAAACATAGTTTTCAGCAGAGATTATTTTATTATTACTAGTAGAATAATCTCTGCTGAAAACAGAAGGGTATCACCTCCCTCTAATTGTGTGAAATTTTTACCTGAAAGGAGGTAAAAAAATATGACCATAGTTCCAAATTCGTATGGAACTAGGAGACCGTATACCATAACCCTTGGTTTACAAGAGGGTTATGGTACTACTGGTAAAACTCATTCATTTGAAGAAGCACAAGATTTATTTCTTCAATGGATGACAAAAAGAGCTCTAATAAAGCTTCCTTTCTTGACCGGGACTTTGTCCCATGGCCAGGTACTTTATGCCTGGGCAGATAAAGAAGGTGCTCATGGGGCTCATGAACCAGCAGCGGTATTTTCCGGAGAAGTTTCCATTCTTTATGGTGGAGATTTAACCGACAAAGAAGTGGAAGTCATACTTAATGACCTAACTTCTTTTGTCGGAACTTCTCTCGGGCAAACTCGGGTATATGTATCATATAAAGAACATACCTGGGTTTTGCAACAAGAGGAGTCGAAAACTCCAACCGGAGAATAAACGGCGTCTTTTCTCCGCAGACCCCTCGTCAGACTGCGGAAATCTGCTGGTTCCGAAAAGGAATCATATCCAAAGCAAAAGCTAAGGGGGCTCTGATGAACTCAGAGAAAATCCAAAAAGATAAAAGACTAAAACTTTTTGGTAGCAAATCGTCTAGCCGATTTACTTTAAAAAAGAGCTAGACCAAATTTTTCAACAAGTGACGGGAAGTGCTTGTTGAAATCAAAAAAAGAGTTTTAAACTTCCCCCTATACTTCAAAAATTAAAAAAACATTTTTTTAATTTTTGAATACATGGGTTTGTTCTTTAAAATATTGTTTCCAGCATATAGCAGTTAAATCTTTTAACTTTTATATGCTGGAAACAGTAAAAAAATTAATCCTTGCGCATCGGGATACAAGAAAGATGCACCGATAAGGAAACTTATCGTTAGGAGAAAAATGGTTAAATTTTTTAAAGGTGTTTTTTTGAGCTCGAAAGAGCTTGAAGAAATAAATCTCTTGCGAGAAAAACTTGCAAGAAAAGAAAAGGAGCACTCTGCGCTCCTTAAAAGGTTCCAAGATGCGTGTCCACATACGGACACGCATGTGAGTGGTGAAGCCATGTATCATGGAGTTCACGCGGTGGTTTGTTCTACCTGCGGTAAGCGGGTAGAATAGTGAAACAGAGCCATCGAGGATAGGCTCTCTAAATAAACCTCAATAAATTCAATAAAAAACGAAGGAAGGTTATTGAATTTTCAAAAGAGTTAAAAACCTTCCTTCCCATCCCTCAAGAAATTAAATTAATTTAATTTCTTGAGTAAATGGAATTGTTCTTTAAAACATAGTTTTCAGCAGAGATTATTTTATTA
>ENA-UOWO01002632-UOWO01002632.1-activated-sludge-metagenome-genome-assembly--contig:-NODE-2632-length-22006-cov-6.386588_pt1 | contig 22006 bp, 13 predicted proteins | sample MGYA00238148_ERZ761564 | MGnify/ENA primary metagenome ERZ761564 (study PRJEB28885, sample SAMN05720194) | activated sludge metagenome | isolation source: Anaerobic digester | place: USA... | reverse complement strand
AAATGGATATCAAAGTAGATGGTTTGAGTATGGATGTGATGATGCAAGCATTAGAGCAAGCTAAACGAGGTCGTTTACATATACTTGATGCGATGTATGGTTGTATGCCAGTGTATAGAGCTGATTTAAAACCACATGCGCCTCGTATGGAATTCTTAACCATCGAAAAAGAATTTATTGGCGCTATCATTGGACCAGGCGGAAAAATAATTCAAGAAATTCAACGCGAAACGGGCACTACTATAACCATTGAAGAGGTTGATAATAGAGGTGAAGTAAGCATCTTCTCAAAACAAAAAGAAGGTTTAGACAAAGCGCTTGCTTGGATACGTGGAATTGTTCAAGTTCCAGAAATTGGTGCAACTTATGATTCTGTTGTAAAATCGATTATGCCATTTGGTGCATTTGTTGAATTTATGCCAGGTAAACAAGGGTTATTACATATTTCAGAAATTAGTTGGGAACGATTAGAAACAATGGATGGTGTATTTAAAGAAGGAGATAAAGTAACTGTAAAATTAACGGGCACTGATCCTAAGACAGGAAAATTCAAATTCTCTCGTAAAGTTTTAATACCTAAGCCACAAGCTAATTAATTTAATCATGCTTAAATATTTAAATCGCTCGAAAGGGCGATTTTTTTTTATGTTGATTCCCGAGACTAATTTTGCTTAATGACTTTAATTACTTGAGTACCATTTGTGGTTTCTATTTTTGCAATATAAATACCATTTGGATAATTTGTAAAATCAAGCGATTCATTATTGTTGATTTTCTTTTTTAATAAGATTCTACCATTTATATCTGATATTGAAACGTATCCTGATGATTCTGAAAGTTGAAAAATAGCCTTTCCTGTTGTAGGATTAGGAAATAATATTTGATTCGTATTGATTGGCGTACTTAAATTTAATGGAGCAACAATTGTTGTATAAACTGTATTCGTTATCACCGCCGCATTATAATCAAAATAGATACTTACTTTATTCGGAATCTCATCACCCAATTTTAAATTATTTTTTGGCTTAATTGAAAACTTAAATTGTCCATGTGATTGGGGTTCGTTCGTAAATGAATCCACTAATTTTACATATTGAAAGAAGACCTCTAATAAACCATTCTCTCGTATCGTAAAATCATAATAGTGGCTTGCAGATAACATGTTGAAAGTTGAAATATCTAAATGCTCACTCAATTGATCTTGAATTAAAATATTGAAAGCGGTATCTGTTCCAGTATTTTGAAAATGCACAGTATATACTAAATCCTCTCCTAATTCAGATTGCAATAAACTAGTTTTACTAACTTCTTTTATATTAGGATCTAGAGAAGTAACTACAGTTCCATTGAATAGAAAATAATTATTAATTGCTGTAGTATCTGTGATAATTGGTAATACCCAAGACTGAATTTGATAGGGTGCTCCGAGTCCGATGGTTGTAGAAAGAGTCCAATTAATACTAAACTGCTTACTCTCAAAGATATCCAATGATATATTTTCCCAAATTAATGTATCTCCAACTTGTGAGGTGATTATTGGATCGGATGATGAAAAAGTAAACCCATTTGGTTTCAGTATTTTAAGTTTGGCATTGCTCACATTTACTGTTCCAACATTATTTATTGTAGCGCAAACATTTTGCATTGTTCCCGGCCTTGCAATTCCGGCCAATAAATCAACCTTTAAATCATTTACATTTGGAATTAGAGATAGCGCAAAATTATAATTGGTTCCTTGCAAATCATTTGTGGTTGGAGTGATAACGTATTGCGTTGGGGTGATAGTTGAATAGGTATGTAATTTATTTGGCTTAATTGTATTACTCGTCCCTTGGTTAAGCATCATTGAATATTGACCATAATAATTGGTGGAAGCAAATAAGGATGTTGAGTTGGTAACAATCCATTTATGCAATAATTGCTCTACTCCAATATCAAAAATATTATTAAGATTTATATCATTATATATGATTCCTGCGCAACTTGGTTTTGCAACACAGGTACTACCGCAGAGAGGATAATTTAGTGTATTCGTCGCATTGGGTAAACAGTTTATTCCACTACCTGAATAAAATAATGTTGTTAAGCCCATTGGTAGTTTAGGTAAACAAGTTAACATTGGATTATTATCGCAAAACAATGTTTCTAAGGAATTGGGTAAGGCTGGTAATTTGGTCATCATATTAGATCCACAAAACAATTGCTTTAAACCAATAGGCAAAATAGGTAAATTAAACAAATTGTTGCCATAGCAATAAAGTACTTTTAGCGAAACAGGAAGTTTAGGCAAATTGAGTAATCGATTATCATTACACCATAAATCAGTGATAGAATTTGGCAGACTTGGTAAAGTTTTTAAATAATTATGATCGCAACGAAGTTCAACTAAATTGTTCGATAAAACTGGCAGACTAGCAATTTGATTATAGCCACAATTTAAATAGAGTAGATTAGAATATGGAAGCAAACTCGTGATTTGATTTGATTCGCAATACAAATATTGGATGAATGGAAAATTAGGTAGGCTAGATAAATGGTTACCTGAACAATATAACGTTGTGAGACTACTCAATAATGGGATACTTGACAATTGGTTGCTCTCGCAATTCAAAATAACAATATTAGGAATTGATGGAAGCGTTGCAATTGAATTGTGCGCAAAATTCAAATCTATCATATTTGGCATATCCGGTAGCGATACCAATTGGTTATAATTACATCGCAGCGTTGTTAGGGTAGAAGGCAAATTAGACAAACTGGTAATCTGATTCAATGAGACATCAAGGTTAATCAAGTTATCAAAGTATTGAATACCATCGAGATTTACAATAGATAATGCGCCTGCATTTAGAGTGGATGCATTTATAATATCACTACAAGTAGTATCCATTTGTTGACTTGTATTAAAACAAGTTGGAAATTGTGAAATTAAAAATGTTTTAAAATTAGCATCAGGTATGCTAACAAATTGCGCTTTAGATAATAAACTAAGACACATTAAAGTGGTTAGGAAAAAATTTTTCATGGCAATAAAATTTAATTGTACCTCAAGATACGCAAATAGTTTTTGAATATCTTATACTTATTTTTTTTAAAAGTGATATTTGCGACTAAACTCTACTTTAAAAAGCAGTTTCAAATATTTTAATCAATCTAATTTCTCCTTTTCTACTCTATCTTATATTACCCATATAAAATCCGGGTTTATCTTCGCCACCATGAATCGCATCGACCGCATTGCAGCTATTCTTATTCAATTACAATCGAAGCGATTAGTAAAAGGAAATGAAATTGCTAAACGTTTTGATATTAGTTTACGAACTGTTTATCGTGATATAAAAACTTTAGAAGAAGCCGGCGTGCCAATTTTGAGTGAAGCTGGTAGCGGTTATTCTATTATGGAAGGATATCGTTTACCGCCCGTAATGTTTACCCGCGAAGAAGCATTAACCTTTTTAACAGCAGAAAAATTAATTGATCAATTTACCGATCAATCAACTCATCAAATATTTCAATCGGCACTTTATAAAATCAAAGCCGTGTTGAGAAGTGATGAGAAAGATCATTTAGATGAAATGAATCAGGTTATTCAAGTGAAACCTATATCGCAAACTACACCACATGAAACGCACAATCATTTGCAATCAATTTTAGAGGCCATTGCAAATAAAGCAGTGCTTGAAATTGATTACTTCGCAAACCATACTCAACAAAAATCATTTCGACAAATAGAACCCATTGGTGTTTTTCTTTCTTCAAATCGATGGCATTTAATTGCATATTGTCAACTCCGAAGCGACTATAGAAATTTTCGTTTAGATCGAATTCAATCTCTAAAAAACACATCTCGAATTTTTGAAACAATACATCCTTCATTTAATACATTTCTTCAAAAAGTAATACATGAAGATAGAGATTTACATGAGGTTTTAATGAAGGTTGATAAATCAGCTTTAAAATACTTTGGCGAACAAAAATACTATAATGGTTATATTGGTTCAAAGGAAGTAGATGACCGGGTTGAAATGACTTTCCTCACAGCTTCACTCGAAGGCTTTGCGCGTTGGTTTATGATGTTTGGCGATAATGCAGAGATTGTCAAGCCACAAGAATTGAAAAGAAAAATTCAACAAATAGCTGAGGACCTGATCAAAAAAATAAAATAATTTTTTCATGCTGACATACTGTTGTCACATGCCCTATTCATCTTTGTTTTCTAAAAATTAATAAACATGATTACATTTATGCAATCCTTTCTAAAGGAATTACAACACGAACAAATTGGAACAAGAAAAATGTTAGCACTTGTACCTGCTGACAAAGCCGATTTTAAACCACATGAGCGAAGTATGAAATTGAAAGATCTCGCCATTCATATTGCAGATTTACCTACTTGGATTACAATGGCAATCAATACCAATGAATTAGATTTTGTAAAATCGCCATACAATCCAAAAGATTGCAATGGCGGTGACGAACTTGTTGCTTATTTCGACAAAAATATTGAAGAGGCTATGTCTTTTTTATCAACTAGTCATGATGATATTTTAGACGATGTTTGGACATTGCGTAATGGCGATATCGTTTATATGCAATTAAATAAATTAGAAACGATCCGTCATTCTTTTTCTCAAATGGTTCATCATCGGGCACAATTAGGTGTTTATTTACGACTATTAAATATTCCTATTCCTGGTGTTTATGGTCCAAGTGCAGATGATACGGCAATGATGTAATCTGGGTTGGCTGATTCGTATCGAATCTCATAATGTCAATGCGATCTAAATAAATTTCTATTGCGATATATTATACGCTTAAAAAAAAGTTTGCTCTATAGATAGGTTCTCCTTGATATAAATGAGTAGCTGCCACTGCTTTAAAAAATAATTGCCTAAGCATATTGATATTATTAGGCTTTGAAATATAAACATTTGCACCATAACGAAAAGTTTCATCCATATCATTTTCGTTTACTGATGTAGAATATATTGCAATAGAAATCGATTTTAGTTTATCATTATTTCTTATCTCCTTCAAACATTCTAATCCATTTTTGCGAGGCATATTTAAATCAAGAAAAACAATATGAGGCAGTTGGACATTCTTCTTATTGAGATAAGCCATTAATTCAACCCCATTATTTACAGTATGCAAAATCGGTTTTATTTCCAACTCATCTAGCGTTTCACTAAAAAGCAATCTATCAGCTTCATCATCTTCAGCAAGAAGAATATGGATTTGTTCGTTATTCATTTATTTATACATTCAATAAAAAATTCTCTTTCGTAGGTGAAGTTAATTTATTTTCTGAGAGTAAAGCCAGAATATAATGTAGCGCTCTTTTCAGTGCATCAAAATTCGATTTGCGCAGATAAAAGTGTGCACCCTTTTGGCAAAGAAAATTGGCATACTCTTCGAAACCACTCACTGAATAAATAATGACTGGCAATTCTTTCATTTCTTCAGATTCTTTAATTTCAACAAGACAATCTGAACCATTTTTTTTAGGCATCACAAGATCAAGGAAAAGTATATCGGGCATCTCATCCTTTTTTTCAGTCAGTAATTGCATGAGTGCTTGACCGTTTTTTACAATTGATAATTGAGTTGAAAAAGACAATTCATCTAAAGCTTCTTTAAAAAGAAGTCTATCAGCCTCATCATCATCGGCAAGTAGAATATGAATTTTATTAATGTTCATCTTTAATTATTTTTTGTGAGGCGGGAATATAAATATCAAAGGTGGCACCTTTATTGAGGTCGCTTTTTGCGGTAATCATACCATTATGATTATCAACTATCTTTTTAACTATTGCAAGTCCAATACCTGTTCCAGCGTATTCTTCCTTACCATGTAATCTCTGAAAAACTTCAAATATTTTTTCACTATATTCTCTTTCAAAACCAATGCCATTGTCTGTAATTTTAATATGGCAGTATTCTTTTTGTGGTGGCAAATGAGCAATATTTAAAGTTGTGTATTTTACATTCTTGGTTGATATCGTTATACGAGGCGCTTTATTAGGATTTGAAAACTTGAGGGCATTACTAATCAGATTATGCATGAGTTGTCGAAATTGAAAGGGTATTGTTTTTACCTCGCATTGTTCCTTTACAACTATTTTGGCGCCTTTTTGTGCAATTGAATCTTTAAACTCTTGCTGCAAATCTTCAATAACAGTTTTCAGACGTATATTCTCAAATTTACGTTCGGCTGCACTAATTCGCGAAAAGGCAAGTAAATCGCGAATCAGTTGTTGCATTCGTTCAGCAGCATTCTGCATGAGGTGAAAATAATTCTTACCGCTTTCAGATAAATTTTGATCCTCCTTTTCTAGTATTCGGCTTGCAAAGGTTTGTATTTTACGTAAAGGCTCTTGCAAATCATGACTTGAAACATAGGTAAAAGCTTTTAACTCTTTATTCATATTTTCAAGTGCAGCATTTTTATCTTCTAATGATTCATTTGCTACTTTTAGTTGTTGAGTTCGTTCGTCAACAGCTTTTTCTAATCTGAGCTTTTCTTCTGTTCGTTTAAAAATTTCTTTACTCAATAATTCCTTTTCTCTTAACTCCTTTTCCAAAAGCAATTGTCTTACTTCTGTAATGTCGGCAATAACAAGTAAGATTAAATGTTCGCGATGTGTTTTTTGTACAATACGACTTGCATTAAGCGACATCACTTTTTCGCCAAGATGCAAAAAGGTATGTTTTACTTCGTAGTTATAAAATTGAGTATTTCTAGGAATGATGTCTTCAAGTAATTCACGTAATGCTGGAATATTCCATTGATTATTTCCTAATTCATACAAAAGCACACCTTCAGTTTGCTCTTCCGTTACTCCAAATTTTTTATAGAACGATTTATTGGCAGACTTTACACGTAAATCCTTTCCTAAAACCAGCATTGGTTCGTGCATGGTGCTTACTATAGCTTCTGAGTATTCGTAAGATTCATTCAACAAATCGTTTCGAGTTTGTAATTCTTGGTTGGTGGTTGTAAGTTCTTCATTTGCAGATTCAATTTCTTCTTTCGATGTTTCTAATTCTTCATTGACCGTTTGTAATTCTTCATTACTTGAAACGACTTCTTCATTGGCACTTTGTAATTCTTCGGTAAATGCTTCCTGTTCTTGTGCGATAAGAATTGCATCGGCTTGGGCAGAAGCTAATTCTTGTTCTAATTTTTTTATTCTCCTATCTTTTGCAACTGAACTAGTTTTTCCAACTAAAGGATGTTGTGAATAAATTTCTGTTTGTTCGTGTTCAGTAAAGACTACTAAAAGCAAGGGCTCATCAGATTCAAATCTAAGGGGCGCAATTTCGATACTTATTACCTTATTGATTGAATTAATTTTTAGTTCAATGCCGCCTTTGCGTAATGGATGTTTTGTTTTAATAACTTTTGAAATCGCATTTCGTAATTCAAAAGCAATTTCAGGCCGAGCCATTTTTATGATATTAAAAGTAGCTCTACCTTTAGGATGTGTTAAATATAAATCGGTCGTACCGCGAAACTGTATAATTTCCATTTGATAATTGATCACAACACTTGCAGGCATAAAATCCTGCATAAGCACCGCATCAATTGCAATATCAAGTCCGTTTTGTTTAATAGTAAGATTTTTTTGTGTATGACTTTTTTCAATATTGGGAATATTTTTTCCAAGAATATTCTGTTGTGCAATCCGTGGCAAAAGTTCGGGCAGTTTACGGGCTCCTAAATTTACTTTGCGTGAAAATATTTTATACTTTTTATTAAAACTATTAAAGAGATTAGGAGAATGACTAATATTTTCTGAAGAGCCTAGCATTAAATAACCATCACTATTTAAAGCATAATGAAAAGTGTTCACTACCTTTTTTTGAGCTGCAAGATCTAAATAAATAAACAGATTACAACAACTAATAAAATCGAGCCGTGAAAAAGGTGGATCTCGTAATACATTATGTGGTGCAAAAACACATAAATCGCGCACTGCTTTATTCACACGAAAACTTTGATCAACTTTTGTAAAAAAACGTTGAATTCGTTTTGGCGAAACCGTTTCTAATTCTTGTTTGCTATAAACCCCAATACGCGCTTTAGCGATTGCATTTTCACTTAGATCAGTTGCAAAAATTTGAACAGGGATATGAGTTGTTTCACTTTCTTGAATTTCGAGTAACATCATCGCAATTGAATATGCTTCTTCACCTGTAGCACATGCAGGCACCCAAATACGAAAACATTCTCCTGTCTTTTTCCTTTTAAGCATTTTTGGCAAGAGATTTTCTTTCAAATATTTATGTGTGTCAGTATCACGAAAAAAGCTGGTAACATTGATCAATAGATCTTGATAGAGAATATCTATTTCTTCATTTTTTTTAGTCAGAAGTTTTGCATACTCTTTGAGAGTGGTTATTTTGTATAATAACATACGTCGAATCATGCGCCTTTTGATTGTATTCATTTTATAAGCACTAAAATCAACACCAGTCACTTTATGTAATTGGCTCAGTATAGTTTTTAAATCTGGATTATCATTTGCTATTAAATCCTCTTCACCATTTTTTACTCCATTTGATTTCATTAATGGATGCTTACTCAATCTGGCTAATTCGAGTGCAATTTCCTTTGGCGATAAAATAAAGTCAACCACGCCAGCCGCAATTGCCGAGTGTGGCATACTCTCAAATTTTGCCGAGTCATCTTGTGCAAAAGTTAAACCACCTTCATGTTTAATTGCTTTGATACCAATGGTGCCATCACTAGCACTACCAGAAAGAACAATACCGATTACTCTTTCTTTTTGTGCTTCTGCTAAAGATGAAAAAAGAATATCAATTGAAATAGCGGCACTTTTTTGTGAACGAGGTATGAGTTTAATATGTCCGTCAGTTACTTCAATCCCTTTATTATAAGGAATAACAAAAACATTATCGGGTTTAATTTTATCCATGTCATCTATTTCTTGTACTTTCATTTTTGTCTTTTTCGACAGAATTTCAGTCAACAAACTTTTATGATCGGGACTTAAATGTTGTACATAAATAAATGCCATTCCTGTATTATGTGGCAAATTTTCTAAGAGTTCCATCATAGCCTCTAAGCCGCCGGCAGAGGCACCAATTGCTACAACTGGAAATTGGTTTTCTTTGATTACTTTATTTGTAACTACTTTTTTGGGGGAAGATTTTGTTTTCATATCAAAGAATAATTGCTTTTAAATGGTTGAGTAAGAAATTATCCTTGTTAGGTTGTTTCATTTTTTTAAGGCTCAATAAAGAAAGTGCTTGGTGAATTACTTTTTTAAGTTCCGAAAAATCTGCTGGTTTGCATATATAATGTTGTGCGCCATTTTCACTCAAAAGATTTGCATTCTTTTCATCATAGGAGGTAGAAAAAATAATAACTGGTAGATGTTTTAAGTTTGGATCTGATTTTATTTCTTGTAAACAAGTGAAGCCGTTTTTGCGAGGCATATTGAGATCGATAAAAAGAACATGAAAAACTTCTTTACACTTTTTTATGAGCATATCCATGAGTTGCTCACCATCATGTACAACTGTGAGTTGGGTTGGTATTTGAATCTCCTCTAACGCTTCTTTGAAAAAAAGACAGTCGTCTTTATCATCATCTGCAAGAAGTATATTGATATTGGTTGAAGTCATATTACGAAGTTACGCCATTCATCCGCCAATTAGGATTAATCTATGATGAGCAGAGAATATATCTTTAATAAGGCTGTCATAACCCTAAAAGCTGGTATTTTTAAAATTAAAACGCCTGCATAATTGTTGTCAATCATTGCAGGCGTTTGATATTTAATTAATTATGTTGATTAATCGGCTCGACCTTCTTCAATTTTAGCTTTTATTTTTGCTTCAATTTCTGCCGCCATTTCAGGATTATCCATTAATAATTGTTTTACAGCATCACGACCTTGTCCGAGTTTATTTGATTCGTAACTATACCATGAACCACTTTTTTGTACTATACCATGATCTACTCCTAAGTCGCAGAGTTCACCTACTTTGCTAATACCTTCACCAAAGATGATATCAAATTCAGCTTGACGGAAAGGAGGAGCTACTTTATTTTTTACAACTTTTACACGAGCTCTATTTCCGATGGCTTCATCACCATCTTTAATTTGCGCAATTCGACGGATATCTAAACGAACGGATGCATAAAACTTAAGCGCATTACCACCAGTGGTAGTTTCTGGACTTCCAAACATCACACCAATTTTATCACGTAGTTGATTGATGAAAATACAACAACATCCAGTTCTATTAATTGTGGCTGTTAATTTACGTAAGGCTTGGCTCATTAAACGAGCTTGTAAACCCATTTTACTATCACCCATTTCACCTTCAAGTTCAGCTTTTGGTACCAAGGCAGCAACTGAATCAACCACAACTAAATCGATAGCACCAGATGAAATTAATCGATCAGCAATTTCAAGTGCTTGTTCACCATAATCGGGTTGAGAGATTAATAAATTATCGGTATCGACACCTAATTTTTTTGCATAGGCCGCATCAAATGCATGCTCAGCATCAATGAAAGCACAAATGCCTCCCTTCTTTTGAGCTTCAGCAATTGCATGTGTCGCGATAGTTGTTTTACCAGATGATTCAGGTCCGTAAATTTCAATCACTCTTCCTCTTGGAAAACCACCAATTCCGAGTGCGATATCAATACCTAACGAACCTGTTGAAATGCTATCCATTGCGACCACTTCTTTTTCGCCAAGTTTCATGATTGAGCCCTTACCATAATCCTTATCGATTTTTTCCATCGTAAGTTTGAGGGCTTTTAATTTTTCGTTTTCTACGATTACTGCTTCTTTTGCCATTGTTTATTGTTTTTAATTTGGTTATTTATGTGTATCAACAAATGTAAACCTTAATATGAATTTTCTTGATGTGAATTGTTCAATGTGAATAAATTTTCTGTCATTTGAGCGAACCAGCAAATTGTATTTGCTGATTACGCTTTTGTGACTGGGTTACCCCTAAAATTCATGGCAAAGATAGAGGGGTTGCTACGCAAGGAGATTACGTAGTAAAATAAATATAGAATTATTTTTTAATAGGATTATAATCGTAGTAAGTAACAATTTAAGAATAACAAAAGTAAGAAATCAAAATATCGAATCAAAAGAAGAAAATTTCGATTAGTGCAACAACATACAATGAACAAAGCGAACGACGCTTTCTTTATCCAATATCATTTCTAATCCTGAAGGGATTAAATGTTTATAGAAATTGATTAGGTTCTAGGATTCGACCCTTTCAGGGTCGCAAATAATTTTATAATTTTTTCTATAGACATTTGAATCCTTCGGATTCATTATACAATGTTCGTATGAAAGCACTAATTAAGATTTGTTTCCAACCAATTATTTTCTTAATCATTATTTATCGGTTGATGGGATAATAATTAATAGGTATTGATTCTCAATAAGTCGACAAAAGCAAAGAATAGAAAAATTTCACTTGGTTCGACACCAATACAAAGAACAATGTGAAAGATGCCTTCTCTTGCTATTCTCATTTCTAATCCTGAAGGGATTAAATGTTTATAGAAATTAATGAGGTTCTAGGATTCGACCCTTTCAGGGTCGTATATAATTTTATAATTTTTGCTATAGACATTTGAATCCTTCGGATTCACTATACAATGTTCTTATGAAAGCATTAATTAAAATTTGTTTCCAACCAATTATTTTCTTAATCATTATTTATCGGTTGATGGGATAATAATTGATAGGTGTTATTTTTCAATAAGTCGACAAAAGCAAAGAATAGAAAAATTTCACTTGGTTCGAAACCAATCCAAACAACAAAGCAAAAGACGCTATCTTTATCTAATATCATTTCTAATCCTGAAGGGATAATATGTTTATAGAAATCAATCAAATGAAAATTGTGTTTGAATTGAAGATTTTAAACATCTAAAAAAAACCTATTTTTGTCGCATGGATTTCAGACCCGCACGTTTTGAGATATTACCCTTGGTAGTAAAAAATTTATTGATTATTAATGGTCTTTTGTTTTTAGCCACAATTGTACTTGGCAAACAAGGTATAGACTTATCGAATTATTTAGCTCTTTTTCATTGGAGTTCAGATAAATTTAAGATTTGGCAACTCATCACCCATTTATTTATGCATGGCGATGTTGGCGCTGAAATGGTGAATTATGAAGCAGGGTTTATGCATCTTTTTTCAAATATGTTTGCCTTATGGATGTTTGGATCTATTTTAGAAAACACTTTTGGTCCCAAACGGTTTTTAACCTTCTATATTGTCTGCGGTATAGGGGCTTCATTACTTCATATGGGTGTTATCAGTTACGAATTGAGTACTATTCAAGATGTGGCCAATCAGTTTAATAAACCCATTACACTTGAGCAATTTAGTGCCTACTTAAGTAAACATCATTATACTTCGAAAACACAGTTTGGTGCTATATTGCTTGATATTAAACAACAATGGTCCGACGCTGGCAATGTGAGTCAATCGTTTATTGATTCAATATCATTTGAATTGCAAAAATACCTTACCCTTAAAAAAGATGTTCCAACGGTGGGGGCTTCGGGTGCAGTATTTGGAATACTTTTTGCCTTTGGTTATCTCTACCCTAATACAGAATTATATTTATTTTTTATTCCCATTCCAATTAAGGCGAAGTACTTCGTAGCTATTTATGCTATCTTTGAATTATATGCAGGTATTGCAAATAATGCAAGTGATAATGTAGCTCATTTTGCGCATTTAGGAGGCATGCTTGTTGCGTTTATTATTATTAAAGTGTGGAATAAAACCAATAGAAAAAGTCTTTATTAAATGGGTACATTCAATTCAAAATCTATCTTTCAGTTTGCTTCTAAAAGTGATATCATTAAAATCATTTTAGCGGTAACGATCATTTTTGTATTGCTTCAATTTATACGAATTAGTATGTTATTGGAATCGAATAATGATCTTCCATTTTATACTTATTTATGGAACAAACTGAGTATCCCTTCCGATTTAAAAACATTTGCAAAACAACCTTGGAGCTTGTTGACGTATTATTTTTTAGATGGGAGTTTTTGGGGCATTGTAGGCAATATGATTTGGCTTTGGGTATTTGGAACCGTGATTGAAGATTTAAAAGGATCGAGTAGAATATTTCCCATTTTTGTTATGGGTGGAGTTGTAGGTGGTATTTTTATGTTGCTTTTAGGAATACTAAAACCAACCGGAATTCAATATTTTACTGGTGCTTCGGCCAGTGTAATTGCTGTTGCTTTTGCTGCTTTAATGTTTAATCCATCCTATAAATTTTGGTTTTTATTTGGCATAGGTATTCCAATTTGGGTATTTGTACTTTTATTTGTTGGATTACGATTAGCTTCTATCAATAGTTTGGGCAATATTCCTTTATTATTTTTATTATTAGGTGGCTTAGCTGTTGGATTAATGTATAATAATATTTTAAGTGGATTTTTTGAAAAATTTACTCAATTACTCAAACGAAGTGGATCAGCTTTGGACAATAAAAACTTTGTACTTTATAAAGAAAAAAATACAAGAAATAGAACGGCGCAAAATATTCCTTTCAAAAAAATACAATTTACACCAAATCGTATCGATGAGTTATTAGATAAGATTAATGAAAAAGGAATTGATTCTTTAACAAAGGATGAAAGACGTGTTTTAGATGAATATAGCAAAACGCAAAAAGACAACTAATCGTTGAGAAATTTTTTTAAATATAGCTTATTGCTTGTCAACATTTTTTTTGCGATTTTGTTGTTGAGTACTAAATTAATTCCACACACAAATCCTTATCAATATACACTTTTAGGATTATTTGGTTTATTTACACCTGTGCTTGTTATTATTCAAATTGTTTTTATTATTATTTGGTTAGTCACAAAAAAGTTCTTTTATATCATTATTCCAGTACTGGTTATTTGGTTAAGTTGGGATGTATTTAGTGTTTGTGTGGCTGGCAATTTTTCAGCGAAACAAGATTTTTCAAAATCTAAAAATAATTTTAGTGTACTCAGTTATAATGTCCGGTTACTTGATTTATATCATTGGAATGATGATAAGAACACACGTGCTCAAATGATTGACTTTTTTAAATCGAAAAATGCATCAGTACTTTGTTTACAAGAATTTTATTCGAGCAATGATTCAGTTGGCATTAATAATATTAAAGCTATTAAGGAAGCTTGTCACTACGAATATATTGCTGAATGCAATACCCATGTGCTAAAGCGAGGCAAATGGGGTAGTATTATTTTTTCGCATTTACCTATTGTAAATCCTAAGAATTTTGAGATAGATGTTCAAGGAAGTAACCTATTACAAAAGGTTGATATTGCCATTCAAAAAGATACGATTACTATTTTTAATGTGCATTTAAAATCAAATAAATTTAGTGCCAAGGAAGCTGCCTTAGTAAATAAAACAGAACTGCCTTCAATAACAGATAGTACAGTAGAGCAATCGAAATCAATTTTTTCGAAATTGCAAGACAATGCCGTAAACAGAGGTTTAGAAGCAGATATTATTTCAACCATTATTGATCAAAATGAGAAGCCTAGTTTGCTTTGTGGTGATTTAAATGATATACCAAGTTCGTATGTTTATTTTACTTTAAGAGGCAAACACAAAGATGTTTTTCTTGAAAAAGGTTTGGGTTTAGGCAAAACCTATCGCAATACAATACCTGTTTTACGTATTGATTATATGTTTCATGATGAAAAAATTGGATTATTAGGTTATGAAAAATTCAATGTGCCTTATTCAGATCATGAACCAATCATGGCTAATTTTAGTATCTTGCGGGCTTTATAAAATTAAATTGATCGAATGACGACTGACTTATTGCGTATACTTCGTTGCCCTGTAACAAGAGAAGAATTACAACTCGAGATTATTTCCAAAGGAATGAAAATGTATGATGGACTTGAAAAAGAAATTATTCTTACAGGTATATTACGAAGTAGTGATTGTATTTACCCAATAATAGATGGCGTGCCACGTTTATTGGTTGAAGCATGCATTGATTACAGTGATTTTTTATCGAAACATATTTCTAATTTCTCTGAGATTAAATTAAAATTTGAAACAAAATACAAAGGTCTATTGCGTTTTGTGATCAATAAAAACAGACGAACCAAAAAAAGTTTTTCGCAAGAATGGGGTTTGTTTAATTATGAAACAGATAAGGTTTGGGATGCAGATCAGGCGGGTATGCTTGATCGTTTTTTGCGTGAGAATGACGAAACAACACAATCGCTTAAAGGTAAAAAAATATTTGATGCAGGTTGCGGAAATGGCTTGCTTAATCAGTCGATCGCTGCTTGCGGTGCCGAAATTGTGGGAATGGATTTTAGCCAAAGTATTGAGCGTGCCTTCAAACAAAATGATAAAAGTTCGGCCTTGTTTATTCAGGGAGATGTGCAGTTTCCGCCTTTGGCGTTTTCGTATTTTGATATCGTTCATAGCAGTGGTGTATTAATATGTACAACCAATTCAGAACTCACTTTTTCATGTATTGATCCTTGTGTAAAGCAGGGTGGTAAAATCAGTGTATGGCTTTATCATTTTAGAGATAATTTTATACATAATGTTTTTAATACTTTACGAAATTATACTTCAAAGCTTCCTATAAAATTTCAATACTATTTATATTCTGTTACTTTATTACCTGCAAGTTTTATCATTAAACGACTTAAAGGAAATAAGCAAAACACGCGTGAAATGATGATTGATATTTTAGATTGGTTTTCGCCCGAATTCAGATGGGAACATGCACATGATGAAGCAGCGGCTTGGTATACAAAACGAAATTATCATTCGGTAAAAGTAACCACCAATGAAGTCTTTGGATTTAATATTATTGGAATTAAAGGATAGGCTATTTTAAGTTTGATTAAAACAAAAGATCAAATGATTCGAAGTACGGCTATACCCTTTGAATGATCCAATTTAGTTTTTATTGAAGATGCGTTATGTTTGCTGAAAGCAAAAGAATATAACTTCGAAGCGAGGACGCTTCGAAGAACATATGATTGAAGAACGAATAGATTCGAACCAATTCAATTTATCTCTTACTAATTACCTCTTCATAGCAATCTGAAAATTGTTTCCCTACTTGCGCATATGAATATTTATTTGTGGCTTCGGAAGAAATTTTTTCGAGGTTAAATTGGTTATATTGATTTATAATCTCATTCATTTTGTCTGCTAAGTCAACCGTATTTCTCACATTCACTTTATAACCATTATCATTGTCAATTAGCTCTTTTACACCTCCAATATTTGTTACTATGGCTGGTCTGCCACTGCATAATGATTCAAGAACCACACAGGATTGACTTTCGGTATCACTAAAAATAATTAAAGCATCACTCTCCTTCATTTTAGTGGCTACTTGATTATAAGGAAGAATACCTTCAAAATAAATCACTGTATTGAGCAAATTTTTTGTACTTGCCAATTGTTGATACTGAGGTGAAATACTACCGAGAAAAACCAATTTAAAATCTTGGCGTTGCTTGTATAACAATTCAGCAGCCTCAATGATACCTTCAACATTTTTTAAAGGTATCATGTTTGAAATATGAATAAATTGAAATCTATCTTTTGGTTGAGATGGATGATAATGAAACAAATTTGTATCCACAACATTGGGTATAACAGTAAACTCTTTTTTTAAAACCCAATGGTTAATATCCTCTCCCAAACTATGACTTACCGTTGTTAGGGTATCGGCATATTTCATAATCAATTTTGTAGCAAATCGATAGATAAAATTCCTTGTCTTAAAATGATCATGTAAATGCGGGTTATAAATGCCGTAATGCTCTGTAACGATATATGGAATTTTATAAAACCATTTATAATACAAAGCAACCAAGCCCGCCTTCATTGGTATTTGAACATGAATTAAATTTGGTTTGCCATATTTTTTTATAAATCGTAGATGAATTAAAAAATAATTCACCAAACCAATTAGTGTCGAAAGTATGCCTTCATTGCTTACTTGATTGATATAAATATGTTCGGTTAAATTTTTATTTCTTTGTCTGAATTGTACATTAGACAATTGCTTTTTACCTATTAATTTATGAACATATAAGATATCTATTTCATGATAGGCCGATACGGCATCTGCATGACGTTGAATAAAATCGCCATCATAAGGATACTCATCATTTGGATACCAACTACATAACCATAAAATTTTTGATGCCATGAAGTGGTGAAATTACAAAGGGAAGATGAGATCATCAAATGCATATGGTGCAATCATATTCAGGGACCGTTGCAAAACTATAGTGAAAGTATAAATCGTGTCAATTATAACTGCGTTAGCGATTGCAATGAAAATCCTCCCGATGCTTTTGATCGGGAGATTGTAATGTAAAGCGCGCCCGAACGCCCAAATCATTCATCAAATATCATATGCCCACACCTCTATCTTAAAAGCAGGAGATCTCCTTTACGCATATATTTTTGTCCATCTGTTAAGCAGATATACCAAAATATATAATAGAAAGTATCCATATTTTCTGTTTTGCCTTGATAAGTTCCATCCCAACTTGCTTTATAGTCTATTGAGCTCCACACTTTATTTCCCCATCGATCATATACACCAAATTGAAGTAAATCGATACCTGCTGTTGTGGTTACCTTAAATACATCATTCACACCATCGCCATTGGGTGTAAATGCATTTGGTATAAATACTTGATCACAACAATTTCCTGGTTTGATATACACTTTATCACTCACTTTGCAACCATTGGCATCCACAACATTCACCACATAATATCCATAGGTCAGATTATCAATTCGATCTGTATTTTGAGGCGGCGTGGTATTCCAAGTATAATTATATGGCATCGTTCCGCCTGTTACATTTGCTTGTGCCCATCCTTCAATACCTGCGCCTGCACAACTTAAATCTTGTTTGGTGATTGTAACTGCCAAGGGTTCTAGTGGTAATGAAATAGTGAGGGTTGTATCGAATTGACATCCTAGAGAATCTTTAATTGTTAGGTTATAAGATCCAAAGGATAAATTTTGAAAGACACCTGTTTTATTTATGTTTAAACCCGGACTCAAATAATAAGTTAAATCGCCCGTGCCTCCTTGGCCTATTACTACAATTTTTCCATTACTAATTTCTTCACATCCTAATTGAGTGATATCAATATCGGATGCCGTCACAAGATCAGGTTGCGAAAGAAAAATAAGCGTATCTTTTTTACATCCAACGGCATCATTCAATGTCAAGGTATAATAGCCTGATGACAAATTTGTAAAGTTTGCAACACTGGTTGGTGCACCATTATTTAATTGAAAACTGAGTGGAGGAATACCACCAAATGCACTTGCACTAATAGATCCATCTTGATTACCGAAACAAATTGGTCTTTTAAAATCAATATTGGTAAAGACTAATTCTGGATTTTGATTTACCCCAACGATAGTAGATGTTGAACATCCTATAGCATCTGTTGCAATTACTGTATACGAATAGGCAGGCAGACTTGTAAATATACCCGCACTGGTTTGTACACCCAATGCAGGTTGAATTGAGTAAGATATGATTCCACTGCCACCAATTACATTCACTTCGATAGATCCTATATTATCACCATAACATATTATATCTTGGTGAGTGACTGAATTCCAAACTAATTGAGGCGGTTGTGAAATTATTATTGGACCTACAGATGCATCACATCCGTTAGAGTCAGTAATTCCAACTGTATAAATACCGGCCACTATATTATTAAAGACACCTAAACCATTGGTTAAGGTAGTTGGTATTAAACTATATTGATATGGCGAATAACCACCGCTTGCCAATACGGAACAAGCGCCATTACTATCGCCAAAACAAGTTACATTTTGTGCACTCACGATAATACCACTCACAAGGCTTGGTTGTGTAATATTGACAGTGGTGCTAACTGAACAATTATTGGCATCTGTTACATTAATTGTATAAATATTTGTAGGAAGCGAATTAAATACACCCGTATTATTTGATGTGGGTAAAGGATTGATAGCAAATGTATATAAACCAGTGCCGCCATTCATCACCAGAGAAATAGTACCATTCGAATCGCCAAAACAAAGTGCATTTGTTTGCGAAACTGATGTAAAATTTAAGGGCAATGGATTGATGATAGACGCATTCGTTGAAAAAACACATCCAGTACTATCTGTGGCAATGAGGGTATAAATTTGAGCATTCAAACCATTGAAAATACCTGTTGAATTTGATATACCGCTTGGTTGTAAAGTATATAGAATGGGGCCAATACCACCAGAACATGAAATGGATATTGAACCATCGACTAAATTATTACATGAGATATTGTTGATTGAAATTGAATCTAAAATTATGGCAGGTGGTTGTGTGATCGTCACCAAAGTGGTAATCGTACAATTGTTTGCATCAGTGATTGTAATGGTGTACACATTCGCTGATAATGCATTAAAATTACCGGTGATATTGCTGGCACCTCCTGGTTGAATTGAATAGGTCAAGAGTCCGGTTCCACCTATCGCCGAAATATTGATGATTCCATCATTGGAAGCATTGCAGCTATTATTTAAAGTAGACAGATTTACAATATTAATTGCATTTGCCTGAGGAATATAAACGGTTGTTGTTATTGAGCAATTATTGGCATCAACCGCTAAAATTGTATAAGTGGTATTGCCTACCAAATTAGTAAATGTATAAGGTGCGGTATAGGTTGCTGTTGGATTGATTGAGTAGGATATGAGTCCAGTTCCACCTAAAGTTGGTGCATCTAAACTGCCATTTGACACACCACTACAAAGTGTTCCATTTGATAAAATAGAATCAAATTGAAGTAGAGGAGGTTGGGTAATTTGTAGACTTGTATTAACTGTACAACCATTGATATCGCTGGCTATGATGGTATAAGTATTTGCTAATAAATTTATAAAAATACCGCTTGTATTCAATAGACCTAGAGGTTGAATGGTATAGTTAATAGTGCCAGTTCCTCCAATTGCTGTTACAGATATTAGACCTGTATTATCTCCGAAACATAAAATATTTGTAGATGAGATAGAATCGAATATAGGTGCATTTGCAGTTGAAATTGTAAACACACTGGTTGATGTACATCCATTACCATCTTTCACAGAGACTGTGTATTGATTTGAACATAAACCTGAAAACACTGTTGCCGATTGAAATAAGATGCCATCTAAGCTATACGTATAAACACCTGATCCACCTGATGCGCTTATTGTAGCATTGGCATCGCAACCTGGATTACATGATGCAAAAGTAGTGACTATACTACTTATCATTGGAGATGGTTGTGTTGAAACAAGAGTTGTACTTGTGGCTGAACATCCAATTGCATCTGTGACAGTTGCTGTATACACACCAGCTGCCAATCCATTAAATACGTTAGCAATTTGAGATGGTGATAAGTTGACTGAATACAGATAAGCACCCGTTCCTCCTGTTGAAGAAATTGTGATGGTGGCATCATTACCCGGTATACAACTTGCATTTGTACTAATAATATTTGTTATTATGGGTGCATTCGGTGTTATAATAGATTGAATGCTTGTCTGTGAACAACCATTGGCATCGGTGACGGTGATGGTATAAATACCAGATCCTAAATTTGTAAAGACATTGCTTGTTTGATTGGCTCCACCAATTGAATATTGATATGATGGGGTACCTCCATTGGCTGTGCTGGTTAAACTCGCATCATTACCCGGTACACATGATGGAATGGTATTGGTGATACTTATAATATTTAATAAAGATGGTTGTGTGATATTGATACTTGTGCTGATACTACAACCATTGGCATCGGTCGCTATGACCGTATAATTTTGTGAAACCAAATTTGAAAAACTACCTGTGGTATTTGATGTAGATCCGGGTTGTAATGTATAATTAATAATTCCTGTTCCGCCCGCTGCTATGGTTGAGAGTGTTCCATTAATACCGCCATTACAACTCACATTGGTTTGATTGGTGCTTGTCCATACTAATTGTGTTGGTTGTGTGATGATCAAGCTTGTTGATATACTACATCCATTCACATCAGTGGCGGTTACCGTATACGTTTGTGCAATTAAATTCGAAAAATTACCTGTTGTATTACTTGTGGATCCGGGTTGTAAAGTATAAGTAATGATTCCTGTGCCACCTGTTGCTGTGGTTGAAAGCGTTCCATTATTACCGCCATTACAACTAATATTTGTTTGATTGGTACTTGTCCAAATTAATTGACTAGGTTGGGTGATCGTTACAATCGTACTATTTGAACATCCGATATTATCAGTTGCTATGACCGTATAATTTTGTGCAATTAAATTTGAAAAACTGCCTGTCGTATTAGTTGCTCCACCGGGTTGTAAGGTATATATAATGATTCCAGTCCCACCTGTGGCTGTGATTGTTATCGTGCCATTACTTCCTCCATTGCAATTGATATTAGTTGATAAGGCTGAATTGATTATGGGTGCATTTGGTGTTATGATAGATTGAAGACTTGTCTTTGTACAACCATTGGCATCGGTGACGGTGATGGTATAAATACCAGATCCTAAATTTGTAAAGACATTGCTTGTTTGATTGGCTCCACCAATTGAATATTGATAAGATGGGGTACCACCGTTTGCTGTGATGGTTAAACTCGCATCATTTCCCGGTACACAGGATGGAATGGTATTGGTAATATTTGCAATATTTAATAAAGAAGGTTCTGTGATATTGATACTTGTGCTGATACTGCAACCATTGGCATCGGTCGCTATCACCGTATAATTTTGTGAAACTAAATTTGAAAAATTGCCTATGGTATTACTTGTTGATCCGGGTTGTAAAGTATAATTAATAATTCCTGTTCCGCCAAATGCAATAGTGCTTAGGCTTCCATTATTACCGCCATTACAACTCACATTGGTTTGATTGGTGCTTGTCCATA
>ENA-UOWO01002631-UOWO01002631.1-activated-sludge-metagenome-genome-assembly--contig:-NODE-2631-length-22007-cov-59.169871_pt1 | contig 22007 bp, 30 predicted proteins | sample MGYA00238148_ERZ761564 | MGnify/ENA primary metagenome ERZ761564 (study PRJEB28885, sample SAMN05720194) | activated sludge metagenome | isolation source: Anaerobic digester | place: USA... | reverse complement strand
ATTGTCAGACGTTGCCGAGCCTGCAGTCCTTACGAAAGTACCGTAGTTGTTGGAATGGAAACCGACCTCCGATTGATACCGACTTATATTGTAGTTCTTGGCATAATACATAGTGCCGTGATGGTAGTACACACACGGCTCGGCGACTCCGGATGTTCCATGGCTATTCGATACATTTCCAAACTTGTAAATATCGCCATTGGTCAGCTTCATAAATGAGCCGTTATTAGCAGTGCTGGCCGAGCCATTAATAGTGTAGATAGGGTTTGCAAACTCAAAGCCTGCCGCCACCACATTGTTAGCGAGGTCTATCTTGACTATCTTCTGACCACTATTAACCATCGCCCAAGCGTAGCCATTGTCAACAAGGATAACATCGCGTCTCAATATCGTCGTGTTAGACGTCGCAGTGTTAAAGAATGTCACATCAGCGATGGTATGTGTGGTAGCTGTACAAGTGTCTAAATCAGCCGTGTCAATCGCGTAGTCGTTCAGCTTATTCCCCGACCAAGTGAGAAGATGGATCACCTTGTTGGTATCATCATAGGACACGGAAGCCGAAGCTATGGCATAGTTGGCTACTGTTTTCGAGATGGTATGGTCAGATCCGTTCTGTACTGCTCCATAAAGAGGAGTAAGAAGATGGAGAGCCTTACACGAGAAGTTGAACTCCTTAATCGTGATAGTTCCGCTAGAGTAGGTTACTTGGTAGCCTTTCTCCGTCTCGTAGTCAATCACGTTGCAGTTACAAAGAGATGTATCGACTATGGCATAATAGCCATTTGTGAGGTTGTCAATCGCCACACCGACATCTTCGGTCACGGCAGTAGTCGAGAAGTCCATTCGTGCGATTTGTGGTCTTGTCAAGCACACGGAATTTATAGTTCCGTTACCTCGCGCAGTGTCCCATTCCCAAACAAACTTGTATCCGCCCGTGATGACTTGACTGTCTGCTGTGTTGATATTCCCTCGTCTTAAATTCGTACCCGAATAGCTATCATTAGAAGCCTGTGCGACTACTGTCGACCCTCCATCGAGAAGCATCGTCGTAGCGTCATTGGTGTTGTCTGTCAAAAGACAACCACTAAACCAGTTATCGTAAATTGACATAATGTTGTTCGACGAGATGAGGTTGTGGAAATTTCCCTTTCCGATGGCATTCTGAACGAAAGCCGTGACATCGTTCTTATGTTCCTCACGATGTACGACCTTGCCATCTCTCAATAAGTCCAATCGAGCGTGTCCTTGATATTTCATTGTGTGCCTCCTTTATGAATCAAAAAGTGAATTAACAATCGACACAAGGTCATCAAGCTTATCGTTGACCTCATCAATCGCACTCTGTACCTCTGTCGCGTTCAACCCACTCGAAGTGTTATCGTAGGTAGTGCCGCTTGCCGTAGCTACCTCGTTTATCGCCCCAACTATAGTGTTAGCGGTCGTGTTCAACGAGTAGTCCGCTTGTGAAGCATTGACAAAAGTACCAATGTCCGAAGCCTTGACCTTGTAAGACACACCCGTATTACTTTCCAAGAGATACGAATTTGCGTCTACTGCGCCATCGTTCAACTGTGAGACTTTAATGTCAGCCATTTATGTTCCCTCCGTTACTAAGTTATTTCCGTCCTCGGATATGAGATTATCGCCATTTTCAGCGATCATATTTGTGGTAATCGCGGTCAAGTCGATGTCAACCACATCGGTGATAGTTCCAATATCGTGACCGAGATTAATCGTTCCGACGATATCGGTGACTGCTATAGACTGTGGCGACTGTGTGCCAAGAGCCGTGACTGTATCTGTGATAGTCGTGAGGTCGTGACCGAGAACAAGAGGCGTATATGTGTCCTCGCATTCGAGAGTTCCGTTCCAAGAAGCCGAAGCGACCAGTCCCTGACCTTCGAGTAAAGCGTGTATCCCGCCTTGTGCTATAGTAGCCGTACCGCCGTTCATTTCGAGAGCTACTTTCCACTCGTAGGCACTTCCCGAGAGAAGATTCTCCAAGAAGTATAACAAATGCAGTAAGTGATAGCCGTCGTGATTCCAACTGTCGATAGGCTCGTAGGCTTCTAACACATCGTTCACAAAGTAGTAAGCAGTACACGAAGCTATGCCCGAAGCGTCAGTTATCGTCACATCGAGCATAATCTCGTGAAGCATCTTGACCGTCTTTGGTGATACAGTCGAGAAGTTTATCTCGACGACGGTGGTGGGAGATGAATCGCCAAGAGAAAAAACATGGGAATTGACGAAGGTATGACAGACCAATTCGTTTTTGGTACTCTTACTCATCGTCGCGATCTGCTTCGACAGATCGGAGGTCACACCTGCCGACATAGGGTTCTCTCCGTAGCCTTCAATGGTGGTCGAGTCGAGTTTGTGCACGATGCTCATGATACAGCCAAGAGAGCCTTGACCGATTCCGCCCGTGAATTCTATCAAGTCGCCAAGGTCGAGTGCAGGATTTGGCAAAAGAGCCGCGCTGAATGGTACGGACCTGAATGTCTGTAGCTCATCAACTATCGCCTGCCTCATTCGAGTATAGGTGACTGCGAGTCCTGTCTCAAGGTAAGGATTGTTACCGATATCAAGACTCAAGCCTCCGATGTTCTGATTGGTATATGTCGTGACAGTCCCGTCAGATGGTGATGTGACCTCGATCCTAGAATAATACGATGTAAAGTCAGAGAACGAAGTCGAATATCGCTGGTTATGCGGAATAGTCAGCGTGACCGAGCTGTAATCAGGGAGAGTCTTTAATATCAGCTCTCCGCTTCGGTTGATTGTAGCGAAGCAGGCACAAGCCTCTGCCAGCTCCGAGATCAAGTCGCGATATGTGACCATCGCGTTCTCAGGGTAAGCGAGAAGTGTCTCCGTACCATTAGGCAAGGCAGAGCATTCCACTTGAGATAAGCCAAGCGTCACTCCGCAGGCTGTACAAGCGAATGAGAGAAGGTCGTATAGTGTACCGCTTCCTATTGTGGTAGCAGGAAGAGATATATCGAATAGGCTCATATAGTCATAGGCGACTATCTGGATTCCTGCATCTGTCCATTGAGCAGATTCTATGATGTAGCTTCCGCCATTGATAGGAATGTACTCGAAGGAGCTGTCTGCCAGCTCCACACCAATCGAAGCCGTGATGATCTTGCCCTTCCAAGAACCTCGAATGTTCATAGACGAAGCGAAGGCCTCTGTAAAGGTTAGATTCAATTCGCCGATATAGACACCGCCCAAGGCTATCTCTGTAGCTGGGCAGAACTGATTTTTAACAGAGAACGAATTCCTAATCACATCTCCGCCGTCAAAAGAAGTGCCATTGACTGTGCCTATGAGCTTATGCGCCCTCGCATTCTTAGCTATGGCCGTCAAATAGTCTGCTGATACTGAATACATATCAATTCTCCAAATCAATCAATTTGAAACTTACTTTATAATATCTTGTGGTGGGTGTTTCTACAATAAGGTCTGCTGTGTAGCCATCCATGAAGCATGCCCATGAATCGACCGCCTCGGAATATTCATCCCACTTTTGAGCCACCAAAGAAGAAGCCCTAGCGAATCCGTCGAGCTTCTTCTTTTCTGCTGCATCGCATTTATAGGATACCGACAGTGTTGGTATCGCAGTCCGCACGACCGCTCTGAGGTTGGTTCCTGCCTCGGACACGTTCAGAGAATCTACATTCTTGTAGGATTCTTCGTATTTGTCGTTGGTCAGTTCCAGTGTATCATTATTGATTTTCAGTTCAATCTTGTTCGCCATATCAACCACCTCGTCTGTATGTTGAGTTCTGAGCACTTCTCAACATGATCGTGTCGAGCTTCTCTTGTCCAATGAAGATATTCACGGGAGTCATCATCTCAGAGCCTCCACCGAATGAACCGTAGCCTTCAGCGATAGCAGCCCCGCCAAGAGTCGGCATTGACAGTGTCCTGTTCAACGTTGCCTCGAATCCGGGAGCACCATCTTCGATACCTTCTGTGAGTAAGTCAAACATATCCGGCATATAGGTATGGAAGTTCGAAAGTGGTCCCTTTTCAGGCTCCGAAAAGCCAAGGTAAGAGCGAACTTCATCGGCTATATTGATGACAGCGTCACGAACTCTGCCGATACCACCAGAGATTCCGTCAACGAAGCTCTGAATTAGATCTGCGCCCCAAGTACTCGCCGCTTCCGATAAGGCAGGTCCAAGCGCGACGAGCTCGGTTACGATAGCCCAACCGACCTGTGAGAGCATAGCTATCATATCAGGTATAGCCGCTACCATACCTAAACCGATAGCCAAGCACAGTTCGACGGCCGCAGGAAGGATGAGGTCGATATTGTCAATCAAAGCTGTTGCTACCTGCGTAACGGCAGATACCGCCGCAGGGATAAGCCGAGGCAAGGCAAGACTGATGCCATCGACCACGGCCACGATTATCTGTATAGCCGAATCGATGATCAAAGGTAGATTGGTCAAGATAAATTCAACCAAGCCGCCGACTAGATCAGCCGCTATTGGAGCCAAGGAAGGGAGCTGCTCCAAGATACCTGTGCAGAGAGTCATGAGGAGCTCTCCGGCCGTACTAAGGATTAATCCAAGATTGCTAAGAACGGCCGTGATCAGAGTGGAAACGACCGAGCCTCCAAGTGAAATGATGCTAGGCAAAAATTCATTGATCAGACCTCCGACCTGCGGAAGCAGGCCTTCAATGGTCTGTGCGATCATGTCCATGTCGCCATTTGCCGCGAGAATTCCGGACGTAAATTCTCCGAGAAGTCCGACACCCTCGCCACCGAGCTGAGTCAGTATCGGGAGAAGAACTGTTCCGAGCGCATTTTTCGCCGCCGAGACTCCGGAGTCGACCTGTTGCAGAACGTCGTCAAATTCTCCGAAAGCTCCGAGCGTGTCTTCACTTAGTATCGCGCCTGCTTCTTCCGCCTGTGCAGCATATTCAGCCATGCCCACGGAACCGACCGCGATCAAGGAGTTCAGATCCTGAGCTCCACGACCAAAGAGAGTCATCGAGAGCGCATCTCTCTGTGTAGCATCGTCTATCTCGCCCAGAGCATCGATGGCTTGCCAATATACTTCCTGTGAGTCTCGAAGATTCCCGTCTGCATCTGTGACCGAGATGCCGAGAGCCTCATATGCTTCCGCGACCGCTCCGGTACCTTCTGCCGCGCTGTTCATGGAACGAATGTTCCTTGCCATGGAGCTTGTCATCGTCTCTGTGGAGACGTCGACAAGTTCTGCGGCATACATATACGCCTGTAGTTCATCTGTGGCTATATGAGTATTTGTACTCATAGTCAGAACTTCGTCAGCGTATGCAGCACCACTACTAGTGAACGAGACTAGCGCACCGGTACCTGCGGCCACACCTGCCGCCATGGCACCTGTGACACCAGCTACGATCGCGCCTGTGGTTTTCAGCACACCTCCGAATGAAGTTCCGAAGGAACTACCTGTTTGAGAGCCGGCAGACCTTCCTGCTTCTTCACCTGCGCCTGTCAGTTCTTCGCTGATGGCGCCTCTAGCCCCTTCCATTGAAGGTACGATCAAGACATAGGCTCTCGCTACTTCATTTGCCATGTTTGCGAGCCTCCCTTCTTTTCTTTTCCATCCATTCATGGAGTTCATTACGTTTCACGGCCGTTCCTATCTTCTTGAGCTTCTTCTTAGCCCATGGCCGTGTATATCTTTCAGGCTTCTTGCTCTTCTTGTGGCTGAAGCCTGCGATTATATTCGAATTTATTTGAGCCAACACATCGAAGATGTCGGCAAGTATGATGTTTGTTCTTAGTCTTGTTCCCCAGTCTTCTACTTCCGGGTGAAGTTCTCGAAACAACGCCGAGTCCACCGATAGATGCTTGACAAACGAACCGAAGGCTCCCCAACTTAGGGAGCCTCCAATATCGCCTATCTCGATTCCGACTGAAGAAATCAAGTCATGGTTAATCGCCTCACGATGTTCTTCAATGAACCTTCGGAGGCTTAAGATTCCCCCACTGATGCACCTGCTGCTTCCTGCGTAGCATCTTTCCATGCCTTGACAAGCTGCACGATCTCATCAGTGAGAAGTCCGTTGAAGACATCTTCGGGAATATATTCCTTGAAGAACTCAATGACCTTCTCGTCCGTTCTCATGTTCTTTAGTACCAAATATGGAACACTTGTAGCGAGTGGAATTGAATAGGTCTCGTCTCCGATAGTTGCCTTCAATACTTCAATCTGTTCTTTTTTCTTGATCGTAACTTCAGCCATTTTTGAAATCTCCTTTTCTATTAAGACTCAATGTCTCCTTGGTCTGTTACCTGTACCCAGTCACCCTGGATGGTGATATCGAGCTCAACAGCATCATCACCCTTATAGTTGATGTCGCCGAGGTCACTGATGAGACCATTCGATGTGCCTACATAGGTCATTCTCTCTCCATCCTTCATTAAAAAAAGAAAGGCAGCAGGATCGGGTTTGCTGTCAAGGTTTACCTTGAGAAGCGTACCGTGATCAACTGTAGCGGCCGTCTTAGTCACGTTAGAAGAGCCGAAAACAGTCTTGAGAGTGCTCTCTGTGATATCCATGATCTTGCCCTTAATCGTTCCGGGATCAGAACCTGGGATAGTTCTCTTGGGCTGAAGTGCCCAGTTCTTCAGCGTCTCACTGTCACGAGATGTAAAAGTGATACCGTCTGCATCGATATCTCCGACAATGGTCCAACTAGTGAGCGTGTCTGTCGGATACGCTGGCAAAGCAGTTCCGGCCGGAGCCGTGTAGAACATACCGGAAGCATATCCGCCTCCAAGCATAACATTATCTGCCATTTAATTTACCTCCTATTTATTATCGTTTTTTCTTGATGTGCCACTATGTTTAACCTCGCAGAGCACATAGCGAGATCAGGTCTCACGGGATCAGTACCCCACGAACCTGACGAATTGACTGCCACCATTCTGATAGCAGTCGTTTGATCGTCTGATATCTTCTTCAATACGCCGATCGCGTTCCTCAGAAGTTCGTCTGCTTTCTCTTCGGTCTCTGCTCTGGCATCGAGAACGATGTCAAATGAGTCGATGGTGTTCTTATCAGAACCACCGACTCTCTGGACTTCAATACAAGGAACTTTGAACTTCGCAGGAAGAGGTCTACAATAGACGACGAAGTAATCAGTCAAAGCGAGTCTGACGATGTTTTCTATATCAACGCTTCTTCGTATTTCCATATCACACCGCCCTGCTTAATGCTTTATTCTCGGATTCAGCTCTCACACTAGCCTCATCGGTCGTAGCTACACCGGCGACCCATCTGGTCGGCTTCTTGACTGCGTTAGCCGTATAGCCTTCAGATGGTTCCGTGATATTAGCTGTCGCTGTTGTTGCGATTCGTTCAGCTTGTGAGAGAACCAATTCTCTAACACCTTCCGACGTGTGTATCTCAACGAATCCCGCATCTACCCATTCGATACGAACATTTTTTGCCATAATTAACCCTCCCATCTGACGAGGTTGAGCTGAATATGGCTCGTTCTCATGGCTCCAGTCCATACTTTAGGCTCTCCGTTAATCTCGTATGTCTCGCCTTCATATATGACGCGGTCGCCTGCAGATACCGCCGTTCCTTCCGGAATGTATGCCGTCCAACCCTGATTGATTCCCAGAACTCGTCCGTCCTGCGACAGTCCTGCCGATGCAGGCTGAACGGAGCAGCCGGCTATATCAGTGCTTGATACAGGGTGTTCCCAGTCATATACAGTAGAACCTCTTGAAGTGGTCGTTCCTGGCTTAACTATTGTTAGCGTCTGGCTACACCATGAAGGGAGCATATCAGCACCCCCTTTTCATAAGGTTAAGAGCATCTATCTTCTGAACCCTCAATCCCAGTGCTTTCAAATCTGACGGCCAGAGCTTGATAGCTCCGCTTGAGTTAGGAAGTGTGTATGACTGCGTGACACCGCCTGCGCACTCACTATATGAGGTAGCGGGTAACTGAGTACCGGGAGTGTTAAGCTCTCGCATAACTACATCGCAGACTACGCTCTTCGCCACATCCGCGAGGATAGGTGTATCAACGATCATTTGATCGTAGTCTCTGCCTGTTCTCTGTGCCTCAACTCTGATCAGATTACTAATGATCGGGATGAGATATCCTGCTCTGGTCTGCTCTTCAGAGGTGAGAGATCTTTTGAGATTGATAACGTCTTGAATTGTTGCATAATCTGACATTTTCCTCGCCTCGTCACTTCTTTGTTTTTCTTGCGGTTCTTTTTCGTGCCGGAGTTTTCTTGACATCTTCTACGGACTCGGCGGTTGGCACCGTTGGTGCCGGTGTAGCCTTTTCAGGCTTCTTGGCATCAACGGGAACCCACAAACCCCCAAGTTCGGAGTCAACATTCACGACCGCTCCGGTCTTAACGTTACGGTAACGCATTAGGACTCAGAGGACTCTATTCTTGCGAAAGCACTACCGTCAAGAATAGCCCAACCGATCCATGCTTCTGCACGGAGATAAACCTGATTGTATCCCTTAAGGTCTGCAGCTGTGTTATCTGGATCACCATACTCGATAACATCGAAGTTGATGATGTCTGCATAGCCCCACTTGAAAGCGTTCTGGAAGTCTCCTGCATAAGCATACTCACCCGCTACAACGGAAACTGTGCTGTTGATGTCAACAGGAACGCCGTTGATGGATGCAGGTGCATTACCCCAACCAAGCTCAGGGTACTGCTTAACGCCGTTTACCTTTAGCTTAGCAAGGTCTGCCGCGAAAGTCTTGCTCATGGCGATGCCGTTGAAGTCGTAGTCACCGATAGCGGCTACAGCAGACTCGATGTTTGCTTCAGGATTAAGAGCTGAATATTTGACTGGAGTCACATGCTCATTAGTGTCGAAGGAGTTCTTGCCGATCAAAGCTGTCGCGGCTGCACCCGTTGCAGGGTTTGTGCCGTGCATAGCCATGATGTCAAGACCACGAGCGATCTTGCCAGCGAATGACTCAGAGAAAGCTCTGAGGTATTCTAGCTGCTTCTCTTCTGAACAACGAATGAACTCGTCAGATACTCTCTGACCGTATTCAATCTTGAGAGGAACCATCTTGATGGTGTCATTAGATCCAGAGTGAGAACCCTTCTTCCCACCCTCTGCTACGAGGTTGACCTCTCCGCTCATGGAGAAGACCATAACGTCTGTTCCTGAAAAAGCGATAGGTGTCTGCTCTGCTAACTTAGCGATAGAAGACTTCCCCTTCGCGCCTGTGAATACCTCTCTCACCAATTCGTGAGGGAATTTTGTTGATGTGAATGCCATGTTTTACATCCTCCTTAAAAAATTAATCGTTTTTGATCGCGGACAAAACTGACTTGAATGCCGTCTTTGACGGATCAAGCTTTTCGCCCGACTCTGGGTTCTTAGTCGGGAGCGGTGCGCCGTTTCCAACTAGCTTCTTTAGGGATTCCGCGTCAGCTCTGATAGACTGCTCGTCTTCTCCGCTGATACGGCCTATCCATTCGTGTGAAAGCCCCACCTCGTGAGCTATCCGGCTCTTTAACGAGGCCGTCTCGTATGCTGTGTTCTTCGCTGTGAGGTCTTCAATGGTCCGAGCGTCAGTTTCACGAGCCTTCTTGTACTCTTCGAGAGTCTGTTTAGCTTCTTCGAGTGCTTTCTGATGGTCAGATGGTGAGATCCAACCTTCATAGCGCTTGTTGGTCGCTTCGCGCTCTCTCTTCAAGCGTTCCTTGACGATGTTGTCAAGCTCTTCCTGTGTCTCAATGGCCTTGAATGTGCTTTCTGTTGTTTCTAACATGTTTTTTGTCCTTTCCCCGATTTCAATCCGTCTCGGTAAACGTAATTTAATAACTAACGCGTTGCTTTTTGGCCGCCTTGACCGTGTCGCAAGCGTGAGTCGCTAATACTGTAGCCTCTATCAGAGCGACTTCGATGTCGTCGTCTAGAGTCTTATAGCCGTAGCCGCCGCCGGAACCGATTGATCGGTGCTGGCAGTTAACTACGCTCTGTCTTAGTCCAGGTTGCCCTGAATGACAAAGCGTCTTGTTAGCTATGGCGATCTCGAAGTCTGACGATGCCTGAATGACTTCCTTAACTGTCGCCGCGTTCGCGTTCTTGAGCTTTTGCTCTTTGCATTCCCGGAGGAATGTCTCAAGCCCGGAAGCACCGTCTACCAAGACTGCTTGCACTTTGCACTTCATTAGGAAGTTGATGATCCAGTCGTTACCGTCTCTCTGGTTCCTACAATCAATGGCTTCGACGAATATCTTGCCGTCATCGGTCTTAGCCGCGACTGCGAGAACCACGTTCTGGCCGTCACGCCCGAATTTGACACCTGCGAATATCGGAGGCGCGAGCTTCGGCGTGACTTCCACCTTGAGTTCATCCCAATCGGGAGCTGCTATGGCGGATTGTTGACTGTATTTGATCCAGAGCCCTAAGCGTTGAATATTGAAGTCCAGATCATCGCCGTTTATCTCGTCTTGGATTATTCTCTCGGTGAGGATCGTTCCAAGTGATGGCGATGTCGCGTACCACGCGTTCTTGTCCTTAACATCGGTCTTGTGGTCAACTGACCACTCCGCCCATCCTCCGTTAATAGAGTCGCCTTCTAAGGTCTTATCTCTAAAGTCACGGAAGACGTCGCCTGCGGACACCGCTGTCGGCGGAGTTCCACACATCAGCGTCTGCGGATTCTTGGACGATGATACGACGTAGTTCAAGGCCGTCTGCTGCGCCTTGGTGTACTCTTGTGCCTCGTCTATGACTAACAAGTCATATCCGGAACCAAGAGCGCCAGAAGAGGTCCTCGTTCTAAAGTCGATGACCGCTCCATTGTTCATTTCTATGCGTTCTTTGCCATATGCCTTATACGATGATTTCGGCTTGATGCCTATCCCGTCAAGCATAGCCAACAGACGCTCCCATGCGATGTGGGCCGTGTCTGTTAAATGCGCGGTGTGCAAGATATGCTCGCCATTAAACAAGCCCCATAGCTCACGCTGTGTCAGTATCTCGGTCTTGCCATTCCTTCGCGGAACTGAAAACCCGAACTTCGTGTGCGTCCACAAGCCATCGTCGTTAACCGCCATGATGTCGCTGAGCGTTAGGGCTTGCCATTCCTGGCATGTTTTCCCGCTTAGGCTGTAAAGCTGGACTGCTTCTTCGCCGTAAGACTTCTCATACGGCAGCATTACTGATTGAGTCGGGATCTGATTCCCAACTCTACTCATTCTGTGTTAGTCCTCCTTTTGGCTTGTCTCTAGAATGTGTTCTCATATCCACCTCCGTTATTTTTGTGATGCTCTTTCTGCGATAACACGCTCTCTGTATTCAGAGCCGTTACGTTCAGTGACGAAGTCGATAGTACATCGGCAGTTCTCGTGTCTGCGCCATACATCGCTTCGCGTCCGCCTGACATCTGCATAGTCATAAGTACCTGCCACGGCTCTGCACCACGCACAAGCCCCAACTTCGGGGCGTCTTACAATCTTAGACTGTACTCCGGCATTGCTCAGTACGGTAGCATTGCTTCTTATTGACTCGTCAACTACGTTCTGCGAGAAGTTGACTATCTGGTCGTAGAATGTTCGTTCAATATTGACAAACTCGGGATGGTTCCTGAGTTCTGCCACAAGCCCGTAAGCTCTGTTGCCGTCAAAAATCGGAGGTACATAGTTGATTCCAAGTCCTGCGTCGGCGTTCAAGGCTAACTGCGCCTGTTCACAAGCCTGCACCACGTATTCATGGTCCAGCCCCAAAGCCTGTGGTATTAAGTTTTCTAAGTCCCATTCAGCGATGCTCTCAAACGGTGCGTTCTGTCTCAATATTCGGGCAAGACACTCTCCGATGCGGATAGCGTATTCGGAGGCGGTGTTATATGTGCCTGTTTTAGCTTGAATTAGCTCATATAACTGTCGTGCCTTCCTATCGTTCCGAATCGCCTCAATTAAAGGCTCCCTGATGTCATCGTAAGTAAGCATCACTCAATACCCGTTAAGCGGCGCATCTTGTCTGCATCAATATATGGACTGTTTGTCTCCATAGCCTGATTCAACTTGAGTACACCGTCGCCGATAAGGCTCAACATAGCCGCGTCGGGTTCGAATACAGGTCTCCACATCACTTTTGTCTTGAAGACTTCCTCTCTCTGGTAGTTAACATCGTCTCGCATACAAGCTCCGATATAGCCTACGTTCTTAAAACCGACACCGAAACAACGCTGCGCCTTAGCAGCCATAAGCCTCAAGCCCTCATGAGAAGCCTTGATGGCCTCTGCGCTTGAAGGGTTGCTCGTGACGAAACCAAGATCGTCAAGCGTAAGTCCAGTCTCACCTGCGAAAAGCGAAGCGATGGACTTTAACTGTTCTACATGAGGTCCCATAGATCCAACCTGGAACTGTCCCAACGTCGGTTTATCGCCATCTTCATCCTTTGTGAAGGTCAGCATAGCGGACATCGTAGCCTTCCAAGTGTCCATCTGCTCTGTGTCCTGGCTTAAGCCTGTAGCGTACTTCTGTGGGAATGAGTAGAACTCGGAAGCTATCTCCATACGCTTTACTGTTCTCATAGCAGAGTTCGCATAACCCATACAGGCCCTTGATATGCGGGAATGTCCGAAGGGCCTCTTTGAGTCAGGTTTGTAAATAACAGGAACGAGCGCGCAATACTTAGAGTCGAATGTCTCGACCGCGATCGGCTCCTTGACTCCTGTCTCGTAGACTTCCGTTCTTCCAGGCGTAAAGTAGGCATAGGTCTTGACGTTCTCGTATTCGTCACGATCCAATACGGCATATCCCTCTGTCAACAACTTGGTGAAGTCGTCGATGATGCCTGTAGCGTTACTTCCGTCGATGACCTGAAAGCGCATCTGTTTCTTTCCGCCAATAACAGAACCCTTGCTCACATACACGAATGAACAAGAGTTAATGAGAGCAGATAAGATGGCGTCATCGTAGAAGATGTCGGGATTATTCAAGGCGAACATACCAGTGAAGTTAAAGGTATCGTCCTCGAATTCGTCGAACTGCAGGCGGTCAGCGAGAATATCAACTGCCTTAGTACACCAACCATTAATAGAGGTGAACCACTCGAGACCTTCAGGAGTGGAGATGCCAAGATCCGGCGCCTTCTTCTTCTGCTCGTAAAAATCATAGCGAAGTAAGGTTCTGCTTCTCTTCTTGGTGAGCTTCTGACTCAAGTACGATATTCCTTTCACTTTTTCGCACCTCGTATTTTCTTCATAATGTCGTCAGCCGTTAGTCTATCATCAGAAGCAGTCGCTCCGATATTGTCCATGATCTTCTGCATGGTTTGGATCGCCTGAATGCGAACAGCCGGCGAAGTATTAAGGTCGTCTCTGATCGCGATCAGTGCCTTAATGTTTGTTTGTGTCTCTTTGTCTAATTGCATGTGCACCTCCATGGGGCTTAACGTGTGTTTTTTTCACAATACAGATGATGGTTGTGATTCCATTTATCCTTGGGGTGATATAGGGGCGTAAAACCAATTTGTCTTTGTCCCCTTCATCGTGTTGCACGAACGATGGGCAACTTGAACATTATTCCATGAATGCGCTCCGCCTTTTGACATGGGTATTATGTGGTCTATGCTTGGGTATGTCGGACCACAGCAGCCTTGCTTTATATCATTCCAATTACAAAGCTTCCCACATAGCGCGCAATTCAAACCGTCTCTTCTTACCAGAGCTTGAAGGGAGATCCCTCGTTCAAACCCTACCCCATACTTATTTGCGCGGAGCCTGTGCTTGCCATGGGTGTCCTTGCTACATTGTTTCCTATATGTTTTGTTGTGAACTTCGATACAAGCAGAAGAGCAATGAGTCAACTTATTGACATTGCTCTTTCCCTCTCGCTCCTCATACTCTTTAATCGTGAATATCTTGTTACACCACGCGCAGACGTGCGCATCATATAATCTGTGATACTCCTTGAGTTCCGCTTGCTTTTGCTTGGCTTCGCGTTGCTCTTCGGCCTTGCGTTTCCACTCGTCGGTCTTTGCTTGCTTCTGAGTTTTCTTAGCATCAATCTTGTCTTGTTTACACAAAGGACACTCGCCAGAAAACCATCTCGGGACTCGCTCGAAAGAACGGCCACAAACGGGGTGAAAGATAACGCACTCGCTTGCTCTGTTTATATACCCACTAACATAAATAAACCCTTGAGCTAAAAGTTCAAGTGCCAATCGTGATTCAGTTTTTTGCCTTAATTGTTCATTATGCTTCTGGTGAGCCGGGCAAATATTTCTTTGTCTTCGGCTCGGATCATACAAGCCTTTCTTCTTCAGCCAATAACGACATTGGCAATACGATATTCCGAGAATCTCGACTATCTCCTTCTGGTTAATACCAGACTGATACATTCTTACAACATCAGATACAAACTCAGGATTCTTCATAACACCGTCCTCCGTGTTAAGTCCTATGTAAAAGCACTCGGAAACAGATAGGACAATCTGCTTTCGCTCCGTCGAGTTATCCGAGTGTTGTTACCTGTTCAAAAGCCTTTGACCATTCGCGTGATAGTGGTAAGTCTCGATTGCTTACCGCCTTCTCCTTCACTTGAGGAGCAACGATCTTGCTAGACTTGATCCGGTTGCACTGTAAGTGAGCTAACTGCAGGTTGTTAAGGCTCGCAGGATCTCCACCCTTAGCAATCGGAATGATATGGTCAACGGTTGCGCTCCAAAGATCAGGGAACTTCCTATCGAAGTCCACAGGTCTGCCACATATAGCGCAGTTCGACTGGGAGGCGAATATTATCTTTTTCGCCTTCTCGAAGGAGGAGTGGGCCTTCCCATCTTTGTCCGGTCTGTTTCTCATAAATAAGCACCTCGTCTCTATACTTCGAACCGTGACGGCTCCTTGAATAGATCTTTAATATACTGCCCTACATTGCCGTAAGTGAATGTCTTGTCGTTAGTACTCACGAAGTCCATTTCGTAGGGAATATCGTTGAGACTGTTGACCTTCACATCCCTTCGGTCTATCACCTCGCATCCTGTTATATTCCCGTAAATGCTTCTCATCTGCGGAGAAAAGCAACTGCAAAGAGCTGCTTCAACTTTGTTCTTCTCGAAGAGCATCGGGATATGCACCTCAAAGTTCAAGGTTCCATGACCTTGCGCTTTTAGTTCTTCTTCAGTCTGCACTAATGACATTGCATACCTATTCAGGTGAGGATTCTCTTTTCGAAAGTCCTCGATTCTGTCTGCCAATGTCCTGTCCGTGAAGTTCACAAACTCCTTTTCAAAAGGTTTTGTGACAAAGAAGTCATCATTAAAAAGAAAGAACTCATCAGAGAGCTCTTCCTGTTTGACGACTTCAAGCATCGAAGACTTGATCTTCAACCACTTATTTGCGCCGAACTGAGTGTGCCGAACCAACCTGTCCGGCTTCAGTCCTTGGGGCTGTCCTCCGACGAACCAGACGAAGCGATGAGAAAAGTTCTTCTCAATGCTTCGGAGGCTGTATCGAAGCTCTTCTGTCGCTATGTCATCCTTTAGGATGTAAACTATGTCCCTATTCATACTAACCTCTCAAAAAGCTTAATGTCCTTCGGCTCATCTATGTCGCAGGTATAGTCATTGATCCTGACATAGTTCGTATTATCCACCTTGTTGAGAGGTGTTCCTTTGATTACTTGCCAAAGCTCCCAGGAGACCGGCTGTCTCTTGAACAGTCCCTGTTTATCGAATTGTTTCGTGACCTCGATCGCATTGAAGAATTGTTCCGTGTCTTTTACCTTGAAGGCAAAAGGCTCTGCCCAGTGTTTAGGATAAATCCTCGGCAGAGGTTTTGCCGATGCAAAGAACTCAATCGAGTCCGTGTCCGTGTTGACTATGGTCTCGATCGCTTCCGGACTGAAGACCACATCACCAAATATATAGCAAACAGGCTCAGCCATCGGATAGAAGGCATCGAGCCAAGGTGTTTTTGCTCTTCCGGAAGACGGAAGAGTGAATGGATTATCGTGCTTCAGGACAGGAACGCCGAACTGTTCGAAGAGCTCATTGTTTGAGCTGATCGCGATATCATCGACACCATTCTCTTTTAGAAGCCTGATTGTTCGTGCGACGATCGGCTCACCTTTGATCGGTGTCATGGGTTTGGGTATATCCCATTTTTCGTAGGTGCCTCCGCACATGATGATATATTTCATTTGTTCAGCCTCCGAATGTTCTCTTGTATGCTGCATTGTTCCAAAGCTCGGTCTGTCTGATTCGAATCGCCTCGCAGATATATGAATCATCTTGATTCCGTTCCAGGAAGTCACAGAGTGCTCTCTGCTCTCCGAGAAGATCCTGCACTGTCGTTCTGGATGACAAACTGTTCGGATTATCTTTGTGATAAATCAGAACCGCCTGTGCTGTCACATATAAATGCCTTGTCTTAATAAGGCAGTTCAATGTGAAGATTTCATCTTCGCCGTGTCTTAGGTTCTCAAGGAACCGGAGATCTCCGATCAGTTCCTTCCTGAACAGCTTGATGCAGACGGATGGCCAGAGTTTAGGCAAGCCGTCCAGATGATATTCATCTTGCGGATTGGAGAGCCTCGGTCTGATATTGCCGTTCTTCTCCATCATGTGATTCAACTGAATCATTGGGAGATCGGTCTCCCCGATCGCGGTTCGGAACTTGTTGTAAGCATTCTCCGAGTAGTGATCATCCGCATCCAGGAATGTGACCCATTCACCAGAGGCGTAGTCGAGACCTGTGTTCCTCGCTCCAGATGTTCCCTTAGAATATTTATTGTCGTACATAAAAAATCTATCATCGACTTCTGCGAACTCTTTGACGATGCTCTCACTGTTGTCCAAACTGCGGTCATTGACGAAGATGAATTCGAACTCACCCTTGTTGTTGTGAAGCGATTCACAACATCGTCGAATCCATTTTTCAGCTTCGTAATATGGAACGATGACGGATATCTTCATATTGTAAAGACTCACCCTCCAAACTTCGTAGGTCTCATGCCCATAGGGCGACTGCCAACAGACTAAAGAAGCCTGTTGGTGCAGCCGAAAAAGTCAAATAATTAGGACCACCTTTTTGGGCGGTCCTTACACTTATCATTATATCAGAAAAAAACTGTCATGAACTGTCATCTTTCAAATTTTCCAAAATAATAGCCATAGACCCCAGTGCCTCGCCGTAATATCTAAATGCTGTCTTCTCTGATATGCTCATCTTATAAGTGATCTTCCTCCAAGATATTCTCTCAACGTGTCTTAGTATAAGGATGCATCTGAATACAGAATCATCGAGCTTGTTAATCATATACACATTCTCTTGATCAAGAACTCGAAGCTCTGCTATGCGTTCATCTATCTGAGCGAACATATCAGCATACTGTGCTTGCTTATACTCCTTCCCGCGTATGTTCTGCATGAATTGAGTTCCGTTCACTTCATAAGCTGGAACGACATTGTTAATATCTTGCCAGAGTCTCGCCCTTCTCTCAGTAAGTATTTCAATCTCCTTGTTGATAGCCTTTCCTCGATCGAGATAGTCTTTAACTTCTTGATTAGTCATTTATTCCTCCTCCCACTCTGATACTTTGATGCAGATTTTGTTAATATCACCGTTAAACTTACCTGCTTTTAGTTGAATAACCTGACTGTCGTCATTCCAGTAGCCGAGCTTCGTCATGACATCGAGAACAGTCTTCGCCATATTGTCCACATCTGGGCGAGCTAGCCTTGGGAAGCCTCTAAGCCTCTTGGCGGTCTTGTAGTAGAACGAGATGTCTACCAATGCCCCACCCTCAATCGGTTCTTCTGGGGCGAAAGGCTTCAGCAACTTGGTATAAAAGGCTTCTACTTCCTGTAGCTGCTTACTCTTGTATGTCCTTCTGGATCTAAAGTCGATTCTCGTACCTGACTGATGTGTCGTCTGCGGAATTTTCAAAACCTCAAACTGTTTATTAATTAATAATCTTGGCATTTCCATATTTTTCTCCTACTCTTTCTCGTGATTAAGAGGGCATTCATAAGTATTAGCCGTTTGTGAACACCTCTTTATAAGCGTCGTATATATTCACTTCTAACACTTCACAAATAGCCATAGCATTATTAAGCGAAAGACTACCGATATCTCCGCTAAGCGCAGCCTGGACTCTGCCAACTGATACGCCTGACTTCTTCGAGACATCTCTTACAGTTATCTTCTTGAGAACTCTGTATTCATTAAGCAAAGTATGATTCTTGGCACGAGGCTGATGAACAGCCGTGTTATAACCTGTTTTCTTATTCATTTTTGTCTCCTTTCTAACTCTTGGCAGACCTGGTCTCGAAAAAGTGAGTCACCAGTTAAGTCATAAATGCAGTTTGCCATCTTTTTGATCAGCGTTTGGTAATCTGCCGACTTGATATTCTTCAATACAAACTTCCTGCATTCAGAAGAGTCCTTGATTCTTTCCTGTTCATCTTCACAGATGTCACGAAAAAGAGCGTAAGTCTTGGTATAAGTTCTTATGTTCATATTCCCTCCGTCGATGGTGGTGAAACGATAGGACTATTCAGAAGAAGGGAGTCTTGCGACCCTTCTTCGAATATCCGTTTCGTGCGATATCGGCATTTTCTGAGATATGTCGGCATAGACATATATATAAGCCTTTGCCGCCGAATTTTCGGACATGGGAAATTCCCCTTTGCCGAATTGTGCCGAATTTGTGCCGAGTTGTGCCGGATTTTACTCTTTTTGCCTTGTCACGATGCCGTTTTTCAGGCTATACTCTCCATCGAATTCTTCGATATATCTCTTGAGCGTTCTCTCGGATACTTGACAAATTGATGGCTTATACATAGCAGAGAATTTGGCGACGCCAGCTTCTTGAACAGCATTAAACGCATCATCAAGAATCTGCTTTCTCTCGAAGGCTGATGTCCTATTTGGCGACTTCATCAGGTTGGCTTCTCTCGAACCCTCTACAGGAGCCATATTGAGTATTCCTGCTTCGTCTACTACATGCATAGGGAAGCTGAACCACATATTAAGCGGCTCTGGTGACGCGAACTCTCTGAGGTTGAATTCCATCTTCATCGGAACTTCTCTGCTCTTGAGGCGCGCTGCTACGAGATGCTCTGTATCTTTATCCAGCGCTAAGATGCTTAAATCAATGATAGCGTCAGGGTCTCTAGCGAATACTCCTGAACCTGAGCCTCTGTCTATGGCCTTCTTCTCGCCCTGAGAGCCCTTGGCGTGATGATGATTAAAAATGACCGAAGCACCTGTCTCCCTAGCGATATGGTCCATCTCGTTACAGAATTTCGCTATGTCAGAGGCGCTGTTCTCGTCGCCACCTTGAATCTTATAAATCGGGTCCAAGATGATAGCAACATAGTGCTCATTTCTACACTTACGAATTATTTGACCAGATATATCATCCAAAGGGCAGGCAAAGCCTCTTAAATCCCAAATATCCAAATTCTGTGGACACTTTGCTCCGCCAATTTGGCCATAAATCTTACGGAATCGCTCAAACATCGATGCTTCTTGAACCTCGAAGTTGAGATAAAGGACCTTGCCCTTCATGCACTTATACTTATTAAGCCATGTGCGACCTTCTGCGATATCTATAGCCAATTCCTGAGTTAGACACGTCTTACCTGATTTGGAGTCTCCAGTAATGATCATCTTGTTGCCAACTCTTAAGATTCCACCAATCAACTCACTGGCTAATTGCGGAGGATCAGCTAGCATATCCTTGAAGGATTTAATCGGAGGCAGTGTATCACCTATTCCGTTTAGCTCATCAATCCAATCTTCCCAAGTGGCTACGCCCAAGTTTGTAGCTAGGAGTTTCTGAATATTTCCATTTCTCTCTGCTCCGGGAAGGCGAGACAGTCGGCTGCAGTTCTTGTTCTGAGTGTCTACTATAAAGTTCCTCTTGGCGAGTTCATCATATAAGAAGGCTACTCTCTGTGCGTATTCTCTCGCATCAACTGCCTGTACTTTGACGATAGCGTGAATGCTCTTAGCGCCTGACTCAACCAAACAAGCAATAGGAAGTTTAAGAGCAAGAAGTATCTTTTTCTGGTCCTCAATGCTTAATGAATCTGATTCTACAAGCGCATAGTCATATCTGATGATATTCTTATTGGCACTTCCTTCTCCGTCTGTTGGGTTAATTCGTATCCAAGCGCCTGCCTTTGGGTTAATCGTTCCAAAAGCATTCTCCATAGATTGAGACTTCTTAAGAACCTTAACCAAGCGAGAACAAGGGATATTATGCCCGGCGTTCTTAGGAATCCACTTCTCTGTCCCTTCCTTCTGCATAGCTTCGTTGACAAAAGAAACATATTCATCAGGTTGGAAGAGAGTTTCTAAGTATTTAACAGCCATTTCCCAAGGTTCTAATTCATCTGCTGAATGGTTTGATATAACCTCTTCGTAGCTGTCTAATGGAGAATCCCAATCCATAGTATTAGGGTTGGACCATCCGTTTTCAATCGCCCTCTTAAACACTGTAGCGATAGTTATTCCAGATGAACCAAAGGTGTTCCATTTATCCCCACACTCTCCGAAGTGATATCTTCCAATATCCTTCCGCGACCAGTCTTCCCAGACGGAAGATGGGCAGCCCTCAGCTTTAAGGGCCATTCCCACTTCAATCCATTCAGAATAGTTCAGGCTTCTTGGGTCTATCGCTTCGAGAGCAGAGATGATCTTCTCTAACTCCGCCATACGTTCAAATCTCGAATGGAAGGTCTGAATCAGTATCTTCAACCTTTGGCGTCACCGTTGGTAAAAGGTACTTGTTAACCTTAGCAGACTCTTTGTCGTTATAGGTATCGTGCTTAATGGAGACTCTGCCTTCCGCGCCTACTACCTTGTTCCAAGGCATCTTCTTAAGAGCCTCGCCCTTCTTCTGCAAGCCTACGCACTGGAAGAAAGAAGAAAGCTTCCAAGCCGCAGGCTCAGAGAGTACGAGATAGTCCTTAACAGTAGAATGCTGGCCTTGATCAGTGATGATATCGAGCGTGATCACTCCCATAGGTGAACCAGCCTTTGAGTAAGTCTTCTCGAGATTTACTACTGTGAACTCATACTCGCCTACTGGTAGAATGGAATACTCCTTCTCCTCAACAAAGTCCAATCCACTGTCCCAATCCAAGTTTACATCTGTACCATTGTTTGCTCTTTCTGCGTCTGTCATTTTATTTTTCCTCCGTATATTTATTTTTAAATTGATAGGCTGATAAATCTATTAAATCAGGCATCCGCATCATCTCCCTTAATCTTTTTGGAGATAGAATCGAAGTTCTTAATCAATGCTTCTAGATACTTCTCAGGCAGTGACTCATAGGTAACATCCTTTGACAGTCTCTTATCGTTAGCCTTGAGGTATTTCATCAGAGCATCAATCTCAATCTTGCTTTCAGATACCTTCTTCTCTAACTGGATATACAAGTTACGAACATTCTTATCCTTTTCAGCAGGTTCTTTCTCTGGCTTCGTGTTCTTGATATACTCGTCTGTGTCAGCATCCCTGGTATCATCAATGCAGAAGAGACCATTAAGAGCATACTTGCGAGCGTATGACGATGCTGCACCTGTGACCTGTGCGCCATCCATCCCCTTCTTTGTTTCGTCTTCTCTTGCGAAAGCCACAGAAGATGAGATCACTTCGCCTGTATCTTTTCTGAGAGTCGCTGTTGATTTGACGTAGAATCTATCACCTACCATCACTACCTCGTCAGAGATGTTCAAACTGCATGAATACTTATGGAGCAAGGGCTTAACAGCCTCCAAGATGTCTTCGCAGCTTCTGTACTTGTATCTACCGAATGAGTTAAACTGTCCTTTAGGAGCCTTTAACTCATTTTGAATGGAAATAATTGCGTTATTCATTGTTCCTCCTTATCTGATTCTCAAAGACTCTGTCTGTTCCAAGTGAGCGATACCTTCAAGGTTGACTCCGTTCTTCAGGTCTTCCTTGAGCTTCGCTTTATCGATCTCGGGGTCTTTAACCTTCAAATACTTTGGTGGAATGTTCTC
>ENA-UOWO01002630-UOWO01002630.1-activated-sludge-metagenome-genome-assembly--contig:-NODE-2630-length-22014-cov-37.134114_pt1 | contig 22014 bp, 16 predicted proteins | sample MGYA00238148_ERZ761564 | MGnify/ENA primary metagenome ERZ761564 (study PRJEB28885, sample SAMN05720194) | activated sludge metagenome | isolation source: Anaerobic digester | place: USA... | reverse complement strand
GCGACCCGCAGGCCGAGGTGGTGGTGGCCTGGCATGGCCTGGCCCGCACCGGGCGTGACATGGACGACATCGCCGCGCACCTGGCGCAGCGCTGGCGCGTGATCTGCCCCGACACCCTGGGCCGCGGCCTGTCGCAGTGGAGCCCGGCGCCCGACGATGAATACCACCTCGGCTTCTACGCCGCCCAGGCGGTCGACCTGCTCGACCAGCTGGGCATCGCCCAGTGCCACTGGCTGGGCACGTCGATGGGCGGGGCCATCGGCCTGCGCGCGGCGGCCACGGTGCTGCGCGGGCGCATCCAGCGCCTGGTGATGAACGACATCGGACCCGAGCTGGCAGCGCCGGCGGTGGCGCGCATCCGCGGTTATGCCGGCAGCCCGCCGGCCTTTGCCACTGTGGGGGAACTGGAGCAGTACTTCCGCACCGTCTACAAACCCTACGGCGCGCTGACCGACGCGCAATGGCGCCGGCTCACCGAGACCAGCGTGCGCCGCCTGCCCGACGGCCGGGTGACGCCGCACTACGACCCGGCGATGGTGCGCCAGTTCATCGCCCACCCGCAGGACTACGACCAGTGGGACGCCTGGGACGCCCTGCCGATCCCGGTGCTGGTGCTGCGCGGCGCCGACAGTGACCTGCTGCTGCCCGATGTGGCCGAAGCCATGCGCAACCGCGGCCCGCGGGCGGTGGTGGTCACCATCCCCGGCTGCGGCCACGCGCCGGCGCTGAACACGCCGGCACAGTTCGCGCTGGTCGAGCGGTTCTTCAACGGCTGAGCTGAGCGGGCCGAGGGATCAGCGCACGTCCACCAGCACCGGTTGCACCGCCTCAGGCGCATCGCCCCAGGGCCGCTGCAGCAGGAACTTCAGCGTGTGGGTGCCGGCCCCGGTGCTGGTGAACAGGAAGCGCTGCTGCACGGCACTGCCGTCGCCGGCACCGCCGGCCACCTGGCCGTCGGCCACCAGGTGGCAGCCCGAAGGCGCCGCCGGCGCCCGCCACAGCAGGCCGGCGGCGGGCTGGGCATCCAGCACGATGGTCAACGCCTGGCCGGCGGTGGCCTGCAGGTGCAGCGGGGGTCGGTCTGGGGCTGGCATCGGGAAATCCCTTGGGGGCTGGGCCGTTCATCATGGACCGCTGGCCCCTTGAAGTCCATGCCGATGGCCCGACGTGTCGAATTGGCCTGATTTTTCACGATGTGGTGGGAACTGCGGTACCGTCCAGCACTCCAAACTGGTCGGTCCGATGGCGGGCCGACCCTTCAACTCTCGGAGACTGTCACTGTGAAACACCTGCTGGTTGCCCTGTCCGTGGCCGTGGCCGCCGTCTCGCTGGGCCTGGCCCCAGGCGATGCCGACGCCAAGCGACTCGGGGGCGGCAAAGCCGCCGGCATGCAGCGCCAGGCGCCGCCGCCGTCGTCGACGCCCACCAACACGCCGCCCAGCACCGCCGCCGCGCCGGCAGCGGCCGCCGCGCCTGCTGCAGCCACCACCGGCGCTGCGGCGGCCGCCGCCGCGCCCAAGCGCAACTGGATGGGCCCGCTGGCCGGCCTGGCCGCCGGTCTCGGCATCGCGGCGCTGTTCAGCCACCTGGGCATGGGTGAAGGCCTGGCCAACTTCATGATGCTGGCGCTGATGGCCGTGGCCGCGTTCTTCGTGATCCGCTTCCTGCTGTCGCGCTTTGGTGGTGGTGCTGCCAAGCGCGCAGGCGGCCCGCAGCTGGCTGGTGCCGCTGCAGGCGCTGGTGGCGCTGCCGGCGGTTGGCAGGCCCAGCGGCAGATGCCGCAGCCTGACGCGCCCGCCCCGGTCAACCAGCCCGCGCCGGCCTTCCGCAGCGCGCTGGACGAGACCTCGGGCGCGCCTGCTGCCATCACGCCGGTGGCACCTGTGGCGCTGCCGGGCGGCATGGCCACGGCTGATTTCGAGCGCCTGGCCAAGATGGTGTTCATCCGCATGCAGGCGGCCAACGACGCCGGCAATGTCGATGACCTGCGCAAGTTCACCACGCCCGAGCTGTTCGCGTCGCTGCGGCTCGACCTGCAGGAGCGTGGCGCGGCCCAGCAGACCACCGATGTGTTGCAGATCGACGCCCAGGTGGTCGAGGTGGCGCAAGACAACGGGCAGGACATCGTCAGCGTGCGCTTCCATGGCCTGATCCGCGAATCGGCCGACGCCGGTGCCGAGCCGTTCAACGAGCTGTGGCACCTGGTGCGCCCGGCCGATGGCTCGGGCGACTGGGCGATCGCCGGCATCACCCCGGTGCAGTGACGGGCCAGCCGGCCCGCACCTGCCAGGCGGCCCTCGGGCCGCTTTTTTGCGACCTGCATACACTCCGGGTCCTGCCGTTCTGGCGTGTCACTCCCAGGCCTTGCCCGTGAAACCTGCCCGCTCCATGCTGCCCCCTGCCACTGTTCTGCTGGCGCCCTTGCTGCTGGCCGCGGCACTGACTGGCGGCCAGGCCCTGGCCCAGGCTGCCGCGCCGGCGGCTGCCGCGTCGGCCCCCACGCTGCGTGCCGAGACGGCCAAGCCCCTGTCGGCGGCGCAAGAGGCCATCAAGGCCGGCAAGTACGCCGACGCACTGGCGCGCATTGCCGAAGCCGAGGCGCTGCCCGGGCTGACACCCTACGAGCAGTACATCGTGCTGCGCCTGAAGGGCCCGGCCCTGTTCGGCAGCGGCGACCAGCCCGGCGCGCTGGCGGTGTTTGAAAAGGTGGTGGCCTCGCCCCTCACGCCGGCCGCCGAGAAATCCAGCCTCGCCGAGACCACCATCAAGCTGGCCCTGCAGCAGAAGAAGTACGACAGCGCGCAGGTGATGATGAAGGCTTACCTGGCCGACCGCGGCAGCAGTCCCGAGATCGCCAGCCTGTACCCGCAGGTGCTCAGCGTGCAGGGCGACCATGCCGGCGTCATCGCCTACCTGCAGCCGCTGCTGGCCGCCGACCTGGTCGCGAAGCGCGTCACGCCCGAGGCCACGCTGCGGCTGCTGGCCGCCAGCCAGAACCAGGTGAAGGACGGTGCGGGCTACCTGGCCACGCTGGCGCGCCTGGCCGGCAACACCGGCAAGACCGAGTATTGGGACGAACTGATCAACCGCACCGTGCGCAAGGACGGCTTTGCCGACGAGCGGCTGCGGCTGGACGTGTACCGCCTGCGCCAGGTGGTCGGCATCACGCTGGAAGCCGACGAGATCGGCGACATGGCCTACCGCGCCAACCAGGCCGGCCTGCCGGCCGAGGCCCAGGCGCTGCTGGACGACGGCTTCAAGACCGGCCTGCTGGGCAAGGGCACCAATGCGGCGGCTGACCAGAAGCTGCGTGAATCGGCCACCAAGGCCGCTGCGCAAGACCGCGCCACGCTGGCCGACAGCGAAGCCGCGGCCCAGAAGGCGGCCAATGGCAATGCGTTGGTCGGCCTGGGCATGGCCTTGTCGTCCACCGGCGCGCACGAGCGCGGCCTGGCGCTGATCACCCAGGGCATCGCCAAGGCCGGCCTGCGCCGGGCCGACGACGCCCAGCTGCACCTGGGCCTGGTGGCACTGCGCGCCGGCAAGGCCGACCAGGCCAAGGCCGCGTTTGCCGCCGTGCAGGGCGCTGACGGCGCGGCCGACCTGGCCCGCCTGTACCTGCTGCACATCGACAGCCCGGCCCGCAAGTGAGCCTGGCGCTGCGCTGCGTTCCTTTGTCCACACCCCCTTGAAAGCCACCTGATGAGCGCGTTGATCCTGGGCCTGCTGATGTTCCTGGGCATGCATTCGGCACGCATCGTGGCCGAGGGCTGGCGCACGCAGGTGATCGCCCAGCGCGGGCCGGGGGCCTGGAAGGGCCTGTACACCGTGGTCTCGCTGGTCGGCTTCGGGCTGATCATCTGGGGCTACGGCCAGGCCCGGCTGGAACCGGTGGCGCTGTGGTCCAGCCCGGTGTGGACGCGCCACCTGGCCGCGCTGCTGGTGCTGGTGGCGCTGGTGCTGCTGGCCGCGGCCCAGATTCCGGGCAACAGCATCAAGGCCCGGCTGCATCACCCGATGGTGCTGGGCGTGAAGGTGTGGGCCCTGGCCCACTTGGCGGCCAACAACACGCTGGCCGATCTGCTGCTGTTCGGCAGCTTTCTGGTGTGGGCGGTGCTGGATTTCCGCTCGTCTCGCCAGCGTGACCGCGCCGCCGGCACGGTGTACCCGCCGGGGCGCATGGGCCCCACGCTGGTGGTGGTGGCCGTGGGTGTGGGGCTGTGGGCGGTGTTCGCCTTCGGTCTGCATGCCGTGCTGTTCGGCGTGCGCCCGTTCGGCTGAACCCGGGCTCAGAGCCGCGGCAGCCGCGGGTCGCCCACGGGCTGTGGCCCGAAGAGCTGGTCGAACACGGTTTCGCCCTCGAGCTCGCGTGCGTCCAGGCCACGCAGCACTTCCTGCAGCGGCGGCTGCACCCGCGGGCCTGATCGGGTGGCGCTGGCCGGCGCGGCGGCCGGCACGGCAGGTGCCAGCGCACCGGGCGTGGTGCGCTGCCAGGCGCGGCTGTCGGGGAACGGCGGGCGGTTGGTACTCATGGCCGGCAGACTACAAGCCACTGCGCCTGCCGATCCGCCGAACTGGCGGCCCGCCCACCCGCTGTTCCACTGTCGCCGGCCGGTGCGGGCATCCGTCACGCCGGCACCGGCCCCCTGTCAGAAGGCGATGCGCACGCTGCCGTGCAGCGCCCGCCCGCCCGCCGGTGACAGCGCCCGCGCCAGCGGCAGGGCGCTGGCGTTGGTGGCCAGCGCATCCCCCAGGTTGGTGAGCTTCAGCGTCCACACCGCGTCGGTGCCCGGGCCCAGCCGCTGCAGCCAGCTGGCCCACAGGTCCAGCGTGGTCCAGCCCGGCGTGGCCACGTCGTTGGCCGGCACGCGGCCCTGGCGCCCGGCGTGGCGCACTTGCACCCCGCCGCGCCAGGCGCCCTGCGCCGCGTCCAGCCCGGCCTGCAGGCGCATCGGTGCAATGCGCGGCAGCGGCTCGCCGGTGCGGCGGTTGTCGGCGCGCACCCAGTCCAGGCTGGCGCTGGCGTCCAGTGTCCAGCCGGCCAGCCAGCCGCCCGTGGCGAGCCGGCTGCGGGCCTCGATCTCGCCACCCTGCAGCCGTGCCGGCACGCCGCTGAAGCGGTAGACCGGCACGTCGGCCGGGTTGCCGTCCTCGTCGACCACCGCCACGGTGGCGCCGGTGGCGTCCAGCGCGATGTAGTTGGCGAACCGGGTGCGCCACAGCGCAGCGCGCAGGCTGTGCCCGCCCTGTTGCCATTGCAGGCCCACTTCCAGGTGGCGGCTGCGCTCCAGCTGCTGGTTCACATCGCCCTGCTCGAAGGCGCCGGTGGCCACGTGCACGCCGTTGGCGAACAGCTCGTAATAGGCCGGTGCCCGCTGGGTGCTGCCCACCGAGGCCGATGCGCGCCAGCCGCCGCCGCCCAGCGGCGCCAGCAGGCCCAGCGACAGGCTGCGCGGGCTGAAGCTGCGCGACAGCGCCGGGCCGAACTTCAGCTCGGTGGCGTCGGCGGCGTCGCCGTCGGAGTGCACCTTCACCTTCTCCAGCCGCACGCCGGCCTGCAGCGTGGCGGCGCCCAGCGCCAGTTCCTGCAGGGTGAACAGCGCCTGGCTGCGGGTGCGGGTGCCGGGCACGAAGGCTTCTTCGCCCAGCGCCGAGAAGTCCAGCGATTCCGTCTGCAGGCCCAGCACGCCGCGCAGCGTGCCGCCGGCCAGCGCCAGCGGCGCCTGGTTGGCCTGCACGCGCAGTTCCTGCCCGGTGCTCTGGAAGGTGGTGCCCACCGCGCCGTCGCCCTCCACCTCCTGGTGCTGGTAGCGGGTGTGGCTGGCCTGCAGCGCCACGCTGCTGAACGGGCCGGCCAGGCCGCGCCGCTCGCCGCCCAGTTGCAGCCGGTCGCGCCGCATGCGGATGCGCACGGCGGGGTCGACCGTCACGCCGTAGCTGTTGCGATAGCCGTCGACCGCAGCGCCGGCGTGGCCCTGCGCGTCGGCCCAGGACGCACCCACCGCGGCCGATGTGCTGTCGCCGTCGCTGTTGGCCACGCGGTGGCTGGGCGCGGTGTCGCCCGGCCGGGTGAAGCCGGGCGTGCGCAGGTCGCCGCTCAGGCGGCGGGCCACGTCGGCATGCCAGTTCAGGCCGCCGGCACCGGCTTCGAGTAGCGCGGCGCCGGCGGTCTCGCCCGCGGCGCCACCCAGGCGCAGTTCGGCCCGGCCGCCCAGGCCGCGCAGCGGGCTGCGCGGAATGCGGTTGTCGATGGCGTTGACCACGCCGCCGGTGGCATTGCCGCCGTACAGCAGGGCGGCCGGGCCGCGCAGCACTTCCAGCCGCTCGACCACCAGCGGGTCGACCGCCACGGCATGGTCGAAGCTGAGGCTGGACGCGTCGGCCGAGGCGCCGCCGTTGTCCAGCAGGCGGATGCGGTCGCCGTCCAGCCCGCGGATCACCGGCCGGCTGGATTGCGGGCCGAAGCTGCTGGCTGCCACGCCGGGCAGGCCGTCGAGCGTGTCGCCCAGCGTGCCGGCGCGGCGCAGGGCCAGGCCGTCGCCAGCCAGCACGCTGCTGGGGGTGGTGAGGGTGCTGCCCAGCGGGTTGCCGGTGATCACCACGGTGTTGGGGGGGGCGGTCTGGGCGGCGGCCAGGCCCGGCAGGCTGGCGGCCAGGGCCAGGACGATGCGGTTCAGTGGGCGGCCGGTGGCGGCCCGGTGCGGCGCGCGCGGGCGCGCGCCATGCGTTGACGATGACATGGGGAGAGGTCCTGCAGAAGTGGCATGGGCACGCGGCCGTCAACGGCCTGCCGTGGCGGCAGGCCGTGCGTCTTGCGTGCGGGGGCTCAGGCGGTGGCAGGAAGCCCGGGCGGCCCGCGTGCCCGGTAGGGCGCCCAGGCCCGCCGCAGCGGCGCGGCCTGCGCCAGCGGCTGCGGTGCTGTGCAGCGCATGCGCTGCGCCGCCCAGCCCCATGCCACCGGCCCGGCCACGGCAGCCAGCGTGGCCAGCACCAGGCAGACCTGGCACAGCGCGTCGCCGGCCTCGGCCTGGGTGGCCGGGCCGTCCGGGATGGCAGGGCTGCCAGCCAGCGTGGCCTGCGTCTGCCCGGCGTGGCCGTGGCCGTCCAGCTGCAGCACATGCGCCAGCAGATGCTGCGTGCCCAGCTGCTGCGCGATCAGCAGCAGCAGCGACAGGGCAAGGGGAAGCAGGCGGCGGCGCATGGAGCCGATGAGCATAGCCGCTGCGGCCAATCGGCCTGCTCAGGCGGCCCCGTGCCGGGCCGGCAGCGCCGCCGGCCTGAGGTCGCGCCAAGTCTGGGCGGGTTGTGAGGTTTGCACACCTCCCCCCAGCGGGGGCCCACCGGCGGCATCCCCCCTGGCACCGCCTGCCGGGTGATGGCGCGGGGCGGCTGCCTGGCCGAGCATCACGCCATCCCAGCCCAACCCCGCCCCATCCCCCCGGAGCCCGCCATGACCACACCCACCCGCGCCCGCGTCATCGTGCATGTCAGCATCCCCAAGGTGCCGGTGGCCTCGACTGAGGTGGCCGAAGCCGCAGAAGCCGTCGACGACGGCCCGGTGTGCGGCTGGTTCGAATCGAGCTGGGCCCTGCGCCAGGGCCTGGCGGTGCAGGAGCTGGGCCCCGGTGAATTGGCCGACGACGGCACCGTGGCCGCGCTGTGGCTGGCCGCGCTGGCCACGCCGGCGGCCGAGTCAGCCCGGTGGCAGTGACACCGCTGGCGGCGATTGCCGCCGCTGGTGGTCGCGGTGCATCTGCCAGCGCTGGTAGGGCTTGTCCCGCCCCGACAGCGCCAGCGACAGCCGGGTGACGGCGTCATGCGTGCGTGACGCCGGCGCACCCACCACCCCCAGCAGCGCCCAGGCCAGCAGCGCCGCCGGCATCCACCGCGCCAGCGGCAGTGCCGGCCAGCGCCCGGCGCGCAACGCCAGCGCGCTGGCCGCCGCACCCAGCAGATAGCCGGTGACCACCTCGCTGACCGAGTGCGCCCCCACCTTCACCCGTGACACCGCCACAGCCAGCGCCAGCAGGTAGCCCAGCAGCAGCACCCGGCGCCGCGCGGTGGCGCTGCGCGGCCCGGCCGCCAGGCGCACCAGCACCGGCATCAGCGCCGCCGCAAACATCGCGTGGCCGGAGAAGCCGGTGAAGTCCAGCGGCGCATGGCCGATGCCAAAGCCCAGGAAGGCCACCTTGCTGACGGTGGTGATGCTGGCCGCCACACCGGTGGCCAGCAGCCAGGCCAGGGCCAGTGGCCGGCCGCCCGCCTGGCGCCACAGCCACACCAGGGCCAGCGCCATGGCCGGCAGCAGGATCTGGGCTTCACCCAGCCGCGTGATCTGGCCCCACCACCAGCTGGCGTCAGCCAGCAGGTTCAGGCGGTTCATCGGGCGGTGGACGGCGCCTTGAAGCGTTCCACCTGGGCTGATTCCAGCCGGTAGCCGCTGGCGCCCATCGGGGAGTTCGACCGCGTGGTGCGCAGGACGCCGCTGACCCACACCGTGTCCATGCTGCGGAAGCCACCTGCCGGCTTGGCCGGCACCACCAGCACGATCTGGTTGGCCGGCGGCGGCGGGGTGTGGATGCAGGCGCCGAAATAGGGCACCAGCAGGAATTCGGTGTGGCCGGCGGCCACCTCTTCCAGCGGCACCAGGTAGCCGGGCAGCTTGATGCGGCTGTTGTTCAGCTCGGGCTCGGTGGGGGCGTTGTCCCACACCTCGCGCAGCTGCTGCAGCAGGGCGGCGGCCTTGGGGTCGCCATCCTGCAACGCGGCCAGGTTGCCGCCGCCCTTGTCCTTGAGCAGCTGGGTCGGGTCCCAGCCCTTGGGCACCAGGTCGTCCCAGCGGATTTCGGTGTAGCCCGCGCTGTCAACGGTGGGCTTGGGCCGCACTTGGGCCCCTGCGGGCAGCGTGGTGGCGGCCACCAGGCTGGCGGCGGCCTGCAGCCAGAGGCGGCGGTGGGGCAGGGTGGAGCGCATGGTTCAGATCCGTGGAGACAGGCCGTCGGCCAGTGACAGGCGGTAGGCGCGCCAGCCGGGCACCAGGCTGGCCAGCAGACCGCCGGCCAGCACGGCGGCCATCAGCTGCCATTCGGCCTGGCCCGGTGCCTGCCACTGCAGTGTGATGCCGAATTGTGACTGCACCCAGCCGCCGGCCAGTGCCACCGTGCCCCAGCAGGCCAGCGCACCCAGCACCACGCCGCTGGCGGTGACCAGCAGCCCTTCGGCCGCCAGCAGGGCCAGCATCTGGCGCGGGCCGGCACCCACCGCGCGCAGGATGGCCAGCTCGCGCCGGCGTTCGTTCAGCCCGGCCAGGATCACCGCCACCAGGCCGGCCAGGCTGACGGCGGCCACCAGCGCGCTCATCGCCTGCAGGCCGCGTTCGCCCAGGCCGACCACGTCCCACAGTTCGTCGAGCGCCACGCCGGGCAGGATGGCCAGCAGCGGCTCGGCGCGGAAGGCGGCCACGTCGCGCTGCACCGCGAACACCGCGGCCCGGCTCTTCAGGCCGATCAGTGCGGCGGTGATGGTGCGCGGCGTCAGGTCCTGCTGCGCGGCCTGCTCGGCGCTGACCGCCTGGCCGGGCAGCGGCGCGCCCACCTGCCAGTCGAGATGGATGGCCTCCATCGCCTGCAGGCTGATGTGCACCGTGCGGTCCACCGGCGTGCCGGTGGGCGCCAGGATGCCGACGATGGTGAACGGCTTGTCGGCATGGTCGTTGGCCTGCATGGCGCCGTCGCCATGGCTGAGCACGATGCGCTGGCCCAGCGTGTAGCCCAGCCGGCGCGCCACCTCGGCGCCGACCACGGTGTCGTACAGCGCCTCGAACGGCTGGCCCTGCGCCAGCACCAGGCGCTGCTTCTGGCCGTGCCGGAAGTGCTCGAAGTAGCCGGTGGTGGTGCCCAGCACCGCAAAGCCGCGGTGGCTGTCGCCCAGGCTCAGCGGCACCATCCAGGCCACGCCGCGGTGCTGGGCGATGGCCTCGGCGCTGCTGTAGCGGATGTTGTTGGTGGCATTGCCGATGCGGAACACCGCGTACAGCAGCAGCTGCACCGGCCCGGTACGGGCGCCGACGATCAGGTCGGTGCCCGACACCGCCTGCGAGAAGTTGGCCCGCAGGTCCTGCCGCAGCCGCTCGATGCCCAGCAGCAGGAAGGTGCTCAGCGCGATCGACAGCACCACCAGCGCCAGCACGAAGCGGCGGTTCCAGGCGCTGCGCGCAGCGAGATGCAGCAACGCCGTCATGCGGCCGCCCTTGCGGCGTGGTTGATCGCCGGCAGGTCGACCACCCGCGCAAAGCGCTGGGCCAGCCGCGCATCGTGGCTGACGAACAGCAGCGCGCTGCCGGCGGCGGCGCAGCTGTCGAGCAGCAGGGCCATGAAGGCCTCGCGCAGGGCTTCGTCCAGGGCCGACGTGGGCTCGTCGGCGATCACCACCGCCGGCGCGCCGATCAGCGCCCGCGCCGCCGCCACCCGCTGTTGCTGGCCCACCGACAGCGTGCCGGCCGGCGCCGCCCACAGCGCGCGCGGCAGCTCGGTGCGGGCCAGCAGGTCTTCGGCCGCCTGCGGGCCGGCGCGCTGCGCCCGGCGGGCCGAGAAACGCAGCGGCAGGCGCACGTTGTCCAGCACGCTGAGGTAGGGCAGCAGGTTGAACTGCTGGAAGATGTAGCCCAGGTGGTCGGCGCGGTGGCGGTCGCGCGCGCTGGCGCCCAGGCCCTGCCAGGCCTGGCCCAGCAGCTGCACCGCGCCGGCCTGCGGCAGCAGCACGCCGGCGCACAGGCTCAGCAGCGTGCTCTTGCCGCAGCCGCTGGGCCCGCGCAGGAACACGCTGTCACCCGGCGCCAGCTGCAGGTTGTCGATGGCGATGGTGTCGGCCGGCGCGCCGGGCCAGCGGTAGCGCAGGCCATGCAGCGACAGCGCCGGGGCGCTGTCGCTGCGCACCGCCGTTGTCATGGCGGCACTCACCGCCGGAAGCGGCCGTCGGCCCCGATGATCGACAGGTCGGCGTATTCCAGGCCGGTGTGGTCATTCGGGCCGAAGGTCAGGTCCAGGCCGCCCAGGTCGTAGTTCTTCAGGCTTTCCAGCGCACGCTGCAGGCCGGCGCGGTTCAGTGCCCCGCTGGCGGCGGCGCGGCGCAAGCCCTCGGCCAGCACCTTGGCCGCGGCAAAGCCCTCCAGCAGGGCCGGGGTGATTTCGGGGGCACCGGCGCCGCGGGCGCGCGCCAGGTCGTGCGCCTCCTTGACCAGCGGCACGCCCTGCGACCGCTCGCCGGGCAGCACCTGGCTGACCACCACACCGCGTGCATGCTCGCCCAGCGCCTTGATGAAGCCCGACGACGCGTTGTTGCTCAGCGTCAGCAGCTGCGCGCGCGAGCCGGCGGCGCGCAAGGCCCGCACGCCGTCGACCACCGCCGTGCCCGAGCCGATGAACATCACCGCCTGCGCGTCGGCAGCCACCAGGCGCTGCACGATGGTGTCGAACTGGGGCTTGGCGCGGTCGTAGGTGTCATGCACCACCGGCTTCAGGCCGGCGCCAAAGCCGCGCAGCGCGCCGGCCGCGGCGTCCTGGCCGAAGCTGTCGTCCACCTGCACCAGGGCGATGCGGGCCACGCCGGTGGTCAGCAGGTGCTTGATGCTGCGCTCGGCCTCGCGCTGGTAGGTGGCGCGCACATTGAACAGCCAGGGGTGCACCGGCTCGTGCAGCACCATGGCGCCGGTGCTGGGGCCCACCAGCGGCACCTTGAACTCGGTCAGCAGCGGCATGATCTTCTGGTTGTGAGGGGTGCCGCGCGTGAGAAACAGCGACACCACGCCACGGTCGATCAGCGCCTTCGCGTTGTCGGCCGCACGCTGGGGGTCGAAGCCGTCGTCCATCACCACCAGTTCCAGCTTCTGTCCGCCGATGCCGCCGCGCGCGTTCAGCGCGTCGAACAGCAGCCGGGCGCCGGCCGTCGCCTCCTTCACCGTGGCGGCCACTGCACCCGTGTGCCCGGCGGTCTGGCCGATCAGGATCTGGGCCCGGGCGGGCAGGGCCCAGGCGGTGGTGGCCAGCAGGACGGTGAGAAGCAGGCGTTGCAGCATGGCGTGGCAATCGGTCTGTTGGGCGGGCCGGGTCGGCGGGCGTGGCGTGGCCGGATTGTGGCGCCCATGCCGCATCTCTCCATTTGGGTGGACATCGGGATGGGCGGCTGGGCAGGCGGCGGGCAACATGGCATGGTTCGGGTTGCGGGGTTGGCGACACCCGGCCCCGCTGTCAGCCTGAGGAGGATCCATGAACTTGACCCAACCTGCGGCACGGCCGCGACGCGGGCACGCATTGGCCTGGGCCATGGCCTGCGCCCTGGGCATGGCCAGCCCGTTGGCATGGGGCCAGGGCGCCGCCGAGCAGGTGCAGGTGCGCCGCTTCCAGGTGCAGGGCAACACGCTGATCGACGCGGCCGCGGTGCAGGCCGCGCTGGCGCCCCACACCGGCGCCCGCACGCTGGCCGATCTGCAGAAGGCCGCGCAGGCGGTGCAGGCGCTGTACGGGCAGGCGGGCTGGGCGGCGGTGGTGGTGTACCTGCCGCCGCAGCCGGTGGCTGACGGGGTGGTCACGCTGAACGTGGTGGAAGGCAAGGTGGGCCAGGTGCAGGTGCAGGGCAACCAGCGCCTGAGCGCCGCCCGCGTGCGCGCTGCGCTGCCGTCGCTGGTGGAGGGTGCCACCCCGCGGGTGCGCCGCATCGACGCCGAACTGCAGATCGCCAACGAGAACCCCGGCCGCAGCATGGCCGTGCTGCTGGGGCCCGGCGCCGCGCCGGGCGAGGTGCAGGCCACGGTGAAGGTGGACGAGCAGCCGGTGCACCGCTTCAGCGCGTCGCTCGACAACTCGGGCAACAGCCGCACCGGTGAACTGCGCCTGGGCGTGGGCTGGCAGCATGCCGACCTGACCGGCCATGACGACGCGTTGAGCGTCAACCTGCAGACCTCACCCACCGCGCCCAGCATGGTGCAGGTGGCCAGCCTGGGCTACCGCTGGCCGTTGCCGGGGCTGCGTGCCGCGGTCGACCTGTTCGCGGCCTATTCCAATGTCGACGGCGGCACGCAGGCCATTGCGGCTGGCGACCTGAGCTTTGCCGGTGCCGGCCGCATCGCCGGGGCCCGCGCCGTGTGGTACCTGCCGCGCCTGGGTGAGTTCGACCAGCGCCTGACCACCGGCCTGGAAACCCGTGCGTATCTCAATGACTGCAGCGTGGCCGGCCTGCCGGCCGGCGCCTGCGGTGCAGCGGGCGAGAGCGTGTCGGTGCAGCCGCTGTCGCTGGAATGGGCGGCGCAGCAGGGCGGCAGCACGCCGATGCTGTTCACCCTGGGTGTGACCCACAACCTGGCGCTGGGCGGCCAGCATGGCGCGCAGGCCGACTTCGACGCGGTGCGCCCCGGCGCGCCCCGGCGCTACACCATCTGGCGCGCCGGGGCGCAGGCCAGCATGCCGGTGCTGGACGACGCCCGCGTCGCCGCCCGCCTGAGCCTGCAGCACAGCGGCGACGCGCTGGTGTCGGGTGAGCAGTTCGGCGTGGGCGGCGCGCTGTCGGTGCGCGGCTATGAAGAGCGCGAGCTGGCGGGCGATTCAGGCTGGCAGCTGTCACTGGAACTGCTGAGCCCGCGCCTGGGCACCGACTGGCTGCCCGCCACCGGCGACCTGCGGCTGCTGGCCTTTGCCGACGCCGGCGAGGTGCACAACCAGGGTGGCCTGGCCTGCCGGGCCGGCACGGCCACCTGCCGGGCCGCATCGGTGGGGGTGGGCCTGCGCCTGGGCTGGGGCCCGGTGCAGTTGCGCGCCGACGTGGCCCGTGCCATGCAGGACGCCATCAGCACCAACCGTGGCGACTGGCGTGCCCACGTCGCGCTGTCGGCCAGCTTCTGACCGGAACCAAGACCATGACCGCAACCTTCCGTTCCGTTCCCTCCCGCCTGCGGGCCTTGCGCCCGCTGGCCCTGGCCGTGGCCAGCCTGTGCGCCGGTGGTGCGCTGCAGGCTGCCGGGCCGGTGCTGCCGGCCGGCCTGCAGGTGGTGCAGGGCCAGGCCACGGTGCAGACCCAGGGCCGCCAGCTCACCGTCACCAACAGCGCCGGCGCGTTGCTGAACTGGCAGCAGTTCTCCATCGGCGCGCAGGATGCGGTGCGCTTCGTGCAGCCGTCGGCCAGCAGCAAGGTGCTGAACCGGGTGGTCGGCCAGAACCCGTCGCACATCCTCGGCAGCCTGTCGAGCAACGGCCAGGTCTGGCTGCTCAACCCCAACGGCGTGCTGTTCGGCGCCGGCGCGCGGGTGGACGTGGCCGGCCTGGTGGCCAGCACGCTGCGCCTGGACGACGACGCCTGGCGCGCCGGCCTGGCCACCGGGCGCTTCAGCCTGGGGGGTGCGGGTGGTGGTGCGGCCGACGGCGCGTTCAGCGCCGCCGTGGTCAACCAGGGTGAATTGCGCAGCACCAGCGGCGGCCGCGTGCTGCTGATCGGCGGTGCCGGCGGGGTGCGCAATGACGGCCTGATCGAGGCGCCCGACGGCCAGGTGGTGCTGGCCGCCGGCGGCCAGGTCGACCTGGTCGACACCGCCACCCCGCGGCTGGGCCTGCAGCTCAGCGCACCGCAGGGCGAGGTGCTGAACCTGGGCAGCCTGTCGGCCAGCGGCGGGCGCATCGACCTGCAGGCCGCGCTGGTCAACCAGCAGGGCATCGTGCGGGCCGACAGCCTGGGCACCGGCGCCGGCGGGCAGGTGCTGATCAGCGCCAGCCAGGGCGCCACGCTGGCCGCAGGCAGCCGCACCAGCGCCGATGGCGCCAGCAGCGGCGGCCAGGTGCTGGTGGACGCCGGTGCCGGCACGCTGCTGGCCAGCGGCGGCCTCAGCGCGCTGGGCGGCAGCGGCATGGGCGGCAGCATCGGCCTGCTGGGCCGGCAGGTGGGCCTGCTCGATGGCGCAGTGGCCGATGCCTCCGGCGCCACCGGTGGCGGTGCGGTGCGGGTGGGTGGCGGCCTGCGCGGGGCCGACCCGGCCTGGCGCAATGCCGAAGCCACCCACATGGCGCGTGGCGCCCAGCTGCGCGCCGATGCCCTGGTCAACGGCCACGGCGGCCTGGTGGTGCTGTGGGGCAGCCGCACGGCGCGCGCCTACGGCAGCTTCAGTGCGCGCGGCGGCGCCCTGGGTGGTGACGGCGGCTTCATCGAGACCTCGGGCGGCTGGATCGACGTGCGGCCGCAGGCGGTGCACACCGCGGCGCCGGCGGGGCGCGCCGGCCAGTGGCTGATCGACCCCGACGACCTCTACATCAGCAGCAGCACCGACGGTGATGTCGGCATCAGCGCCGGGCCCGACTTCAGCACCACCAGCGAGAACGCGTCGCTGAGCACCTTCACCATCAGCCAGGCGCTGAACGCCAACAACAACGTCACCATCACCACCGGCAACAGCGGCAACAGTGAAGGCAACGGCGACATCATGCTGAGCGGCGCCTTCCTGAACGTGGCGCCCACCCAGCCGGTGAGCCTGACGCTGAACGCCACCGGCAGCGTGCTGATGGAAGGCTCCAGCATCCAGACGCTGAATGCGCCGCTCAGCGTCAGCCTGCAGGCCGGTGCCCTGGGGGGCAACGTGGGCCAGATCGAGGGCAGCAGCAACGGCGGCGGCATCAAGATCCATTCGTCGTCGATCACCACCGCCGGGGGCGACATCACGCTGGGCGGCCCCAGCATTGCCTGCGGCCCGACCGCTGGCTGCAGCGCAGGCCACACCGGTGCGGTGGCGCATTCGGGTTCCAGCGTGCACGACGGCGTGTCCATCAAGGGCAGCACCCTGCGGGCCGGCAGTGGCCGCGTGCAGATCGACGGCCACAGCCTGGTCGGCTTCACCAGCACCGCCGGCGTGCGCATCGCCGAAGGCAGCCAGATCGAAGGCAGCCGCATCGGCATCCACGGCACGGTCGATGCCGGGGTGTTCGGCGACGGCGGCCAGCGCTACGGCGTGGTGGTGTCCGACAGCGGCCTGGCCGCCAGCGAGCAACTGCGCATCTCCGGCAGCGTGTCCACGCCGCCAGCCCAGTCGGGTGTGCTGCTGGCCGGCGGCGTGGACATCGGCCGCAACAGCCTGCTGCGCGTGGGTGTGGCCGACGGCGCGCCGGCCGGAGACGGGTCACTGCCCAGCCTCAGCATCCAGGGCAAGGTGGACGAGGTCGGGGCCGAAGACGGCTTCCTGCTGCGCACCGGGGTGCGCATTGGCGACGACGGCACCCGCCTGGTGGCGCTGGGTGGCGCGTCCATCGACATCCGCGGCGATGTCCAGGCGCCTGGCAGCAACTTCGCCATCCTGATCGGGTCCGGCGCCGTCGAGATCGACGCATCGGCCGGCAGCAGCCTGCGGCTGGAATCCGGCGGCGACCTGTACATCACCGGGCGCATCCTGGCGCCCACCGGCGGCAGCCTGCAGCTGCTGGCCGCCGGGGCGCAGACGATCGAAGATGCGCTGATCGACGGCGCGCCCGCCAGCGTGGCGCTGTCCGCCGAGACGCTGCACATCGGCACCTCAGGTGACACCGGCACGCAACTCAGGTTCAACGGCGCCGCACAGGTGTCACTGCAGGCCGTCAACTTGCTGATCGGCGTGCAGTCGTTCGACGACGAGGGCGGCTTCGACGAAGACTTGTCCCAGCTCCGCACGGGCGCCAGCGCCGCGCCCAAGCGTGCGCTGGGTGTCCAGCGGGTGTCGCAAGACGCTGACCTGCCCGCGCTGGACCTGTCCACCGTGGTGGCCACCGGCGGCCGTCTGGACATCGCGGCCGACCACCTGCTGCTCGGTGGCGACATGGCCCTGTATGCCGGCGCAACCGACAACGCGCTGCGCATCACCGGCCTGTCCGGCGGGTCGCCGGTGTCGGTCTTCACCAACCTGGGTGGCAGCGGCGTGCTGCAGACACCCAACGGCCACTGGCTGGTGGAGCTGGCCGATTCCATCGACGACGACGGGACGCAGGTGTTCCGGCCGGGTGGGTTGCGGGCTGACTTCTGGCAGTACGGCGCGTCGCCCGGCAGCACGCCGGCTGCGCCAGGCAACGGCTTCCTGTTCGCGGCGACGCCGCTGGTGGCCGTGCAGGCCAGCGGGCCATCGGTGCTGTCCCGGCCCTATGACGGCAGCGACAGCATCGACCTGACGCCGTTGAACCTGGGCGTGACCGGGTTGCGGTCAGGCCAGACCCTGGTGGGTGACCTGCGCCTGGCAGACCGCAATGCCGGTGACGCCAAGGCCCTGGTGCCCGCCGCGGGTGCGCAGGGCAACACCGTGGTGGCGGACGACGGCACGCCGATCTTCGGGTACGCCTTCGACACCTCCAGCCTGCAGGTGAGCGTGACCCCGCTCACGCTGAACCTCAGCCAGGTGCAGGCCACCGGCAAGGTGTACGACGGCAGCACGTCAGCGACCATCGCCCGCTGGACCTTGTCGGGCCTGCTCGAAGGCGACCAGGTGTCGGTGGCCAGCGGCACCGCCAGCTTCAGTGACGCCAACGTGGGCAGCGCCAAGCCGGTGACGGCCAGCGCCACCAGCCTGGGCGGGCCCGATGCCGGCAACTACCTGCTGGGCAACGCCACCGCGTCCACCACGGCCGACATCACCCCGGCCACGCTGCGCTACCTGGCCGACCCGCAGACGGCGGTGCGTGGCAGCGCGCTGCCCGCCCTGACCGGCACCGTGCAGGGCCTGGTGGGCAGCGACACGCTGGCCACGGCCACGCAGGGGCAACTGCTGTTCCAGACCACGGCCACCAGCCAGTCGGACGCCGGGCGCTATGCGGTGGACGGCAGCGGCCTGACGGCGCAGAACTATGTGTTCACGCAGGCGGCATCCAATGCCACCGCCCTGGTGATGACCGTGCCCCAGGTTGATCCACCTGTCGTGCCGCCGGTCGTGCCCCCGGTTGAGCCGCCAGTCGTGCCGCCGGTGGAGCCCCCGGTCGTTCCACCCGTCGTGCCTCCGGTCGTGCCGCCGTCGCCGCAGGAACCCGTGAACGCGGCGGGCGCCGTGAACGCGGCCAACACGCTGATCACCCTGGGTGCGGTGGCCGCCGTGCTGCCCCGCGCCGAAGGCAGTGCAGCCGGCGTGGGCCGGGCGCTGGACGCCATGCCGGCCTTGCAGGGCGACAACCGCGGCGGCAGTTTCGGCACGCTGGATCTCGACAGCCTGCCGGGGTCGACCGTGGCGTCGGTGCTGGCTGCCCGCGACGCCTACAAGAAGACCGTGTTCCGCGACGCGCTGAACGAACTGGAGCTGAACCCGGCCGCGGCCGATGCCGCCGGCTGCGCATCCGCACAACAGGCCGCCAGCGGCCAGTGCCTGGTGGTGCGGCCGCTGGGCGTGGGGCTCGACATCTCGAACGCGCGCGTCGTCGAACGTGCGCCGTTGGCCGCGCCGTCGGCGGCACCGGTGGCGCCCGCCGCGCCGGTGGCCGCTGCACCCGCTGCCGCCGCCGCGCCATCGCCCGCGGCGGCGGCTGCCGCGCCAGTGCGGCCGGCCGCGGCCCTGCGGGTGCAGCCGCTGCCGGCCGACCTGCAGGTGGCCCTGCCGCCGCGGCGCAACGTGGCGCGTGCCGCTGTGCCCCAGATCCAGCGCAAGATCGCCGTGCTGATCGGGGTGGACAACTACCTGGACAACCGCATCCCCAAGCTGGCCAATGCGGTGAACGACGTGCGGGCCATGTCCAGCACGCTGGCGCAGAACCTGGGCTACGAGACCGTGGTGCTGGAAAACCCCGGCAAGGCCACGGTCTTCCGTGTGCTGAACCAGCTGACCGCGCAGGTGGGCCCGAACGATTCGGTGGTGGTGTACTACGCCGGCCACGGCGAGCGGGTCGAGAAGACCGGCCTGGGCTACTGGCAGCCCGCCGATGCCGACGCCAGCCGGCCCGAGACCTGGATCTCCAATGCCGACATCGACCGCCTGCTGCGCCAGCTGCCGGCGCAGCAACTGGCCATGGTGTCCGACAGCTGCTACTCGGGCAGCCTGGTGTCGGGTGAGCGCATCCGCGGCGTGGCCACCACGCCCGATGTGTCCGGCCTGCTGGCCAAGCGCGCGGTGGTGGTGATGACCTCGGGTGGCAACGAGCCGGTGTTCGATTCGGGCCTGAACGGCCACTCGCCGTTTGCCTGGAACCTGATGCAGTCGCTGCAGCAGGTGGGCACCTGGAAGCCGGGCAGCAACCTGTTCGAGCAGGTGCGCTTTGCGGTGGCGCGCAAGCTGCCGCAGCGCCCGCAGTACGGCGCCAGCCGGGGCGGTGGCCACGAGCCCGGTGCCGACTACCTGTTCGAGCAGCGACAATTGGAGGTGCGCTGAGCCCGGCGTGCCGGCGCATGATCGGCCTGCCTGCCAGCCTGGCCAGCCTGACAACCCTGATGGAGTGCACCATGAAACCTGCTGTCCCCTTGTGGCCCCGGCTGACGCTGGCCCTGGCGCTGGCGGGGGCCTGCGCCAATCCGGCCTGGGCCCAGGCCACGGCCCCGGCACCGGTGCTGAAGTCCAACCAGGTGACCGAAGACGCCTTGGTCGATGCCCTGGCCGTCGACGTGCCCGAGCCGGCCGAAGGCGCCAGCGGCGCCACCCGCGGCTTCCGGCCGGCCACCCGGCCCGGTGGGTCCACCTTCCAGCCCGCCAAGGCCGGCCCGGCCAAGCCGGCGGCGCCCGGCAAGGCCAACCTGCTGATCACCTTTGCCACCGGCTCGTCGGAACTGACGCCCGAGACCATCAAGGTGCTGGAGACGGTGGCCAAGGCGCTGCAGTCGGACAAGCTGGCCGGTTTTGCCTTCCGCATCGAGGGCCATGCCGACCCGCGCGGCGGGCTGGAATACAACCTGAAGCTGTCGGAAGAGCGGGCGCAGAGCGTGGCCAGCTACCTGACGACCAGGCTGGGCGTGCTGCCCGACCGCATCCAGCCGGTGGGCAAGGGCAGTGCCGAGCCGCTGAACCCCAACCAGCCAGACGCTCAGGAAAACCGGCGCGTCACCATCGTCACCACGCCTTGATCCGGCGCCGGCGGGAGCCGGCGCCTTCCGGTTTGCATCGGCATGCCCCCCGGCCGGGCCGGGCGGGCGGCGGTCCCTAGAATGCTGGGCCTTGCCCTCCGGAGCCCTGCTGCATGAACCGTCCCGTCGACCCGCCTGCAGGCGCCTTGATCCCGCCGCAGGGGGATGACACCGGCAGCCTGTCGGCCGGGCCCACCACCGGGCTGATCCGCATCCGCGGCGCGCGGCAGCACAACCTGAAGAACCTGGACCTGGACATCCACACCGGCGAGATGACGGTGGTGACCGGGCCCAGTGGCTCGGGCAAGAGCAGCCTGGTCTTCGACACGCTGTATGCCGAGGGCCAGCGGCGTTATGTCGAGACCTTCAGCGCCTATGCGCGCCAGTTCCTCGACCGCATGGACCGCCCCGCGGTCGACCGGGTGGACGGCGTGCCGCCGGCCATCGCCATCGACCAGACCAACCCGGTGCGCACCTCGCGCTCGACCGTCGGGACGATGACCGAGCTGAACGACCACCTGAAGCTGCTGTTCGCCCGCGCCGCCCAGTTGTTCGACAAGCAGACCGCCCAGCCGGTGCGGCACGACACGCCCGAGACCATCCACGCCGACCTGCTGGCCAAGGCCGCCGCGGCCGGTGACCCGCGCCTGGTGATCACCTTCCCGGTCGAACTGCCAGCCACGGTGACACCGGCCGAGGTGGAGCAGTGGCTGTCAGCCAGTGGCTTCACCCGGGTGCAGGCCGAGCGCACGGTGAACGACCGCAAGGTGCTGGATGTCGTCGCCGACCGGCTGCGCGTCGCCGGCGCCGACAAGATCCGCGTGGTCGAGGCCATCGAGCTGGGGCTGAAGCGCGGCAGCGGGCGCGTCAACGTCTACGCCTTGAAGGACGGCGACGAGGACGCCATGCTGTGGCGTTATTCCACTGGCCTGCACTGCCCCGACAGCGACCTGCGCTATGCCGATCCGCAGCCGGCGCTGTTCAGCTTCAACTCGGCCTTCGGTGCCTGCGAGGCCTGCCGCGGCTTCGGCCGCGTCATCGGCGTCGACATGGGCCTGGTGATCCCCGACCACCGCAAGACCCTGCGCAACGGCGCCATCAAGCCCATCCAGACGCCGGCCTGGAAGGAATGCCAGGACGACCTGCTGAAGTACGCCGGCGAGGCCGGCATCCCGCGCGACACCGCCTGGGCGCAGTTGAGCCAAGCCCAGCGGGAGTGGGTGATCGAGGGCAACCCCAGCTTCTCGGGCAACTGGAACAAGCAGTGGTACGGCGTGCGGCGCTTCTTCGGCTACCTGGAGAGCAAGGCCTACAAGATGCACATCCGTGTGCTCTTGAGCAAGTACCGCAGCTACACCCCCTGCGGCACTTGTGGCGGCGCGCGCCTCAAGACCGAGGCCCTGCTCTGGCGCATGGGCGACCAGGCCGCGGCCGATGCGGTGATGGCGCCGGAGAAGCGCATGCTGCCGGTGGGCGTGGCCTGGAGCCGCGCGCAGCTGGAGGCGCTGCCCGGCCTGAGCCTGCATGACCTGATGCTGCTGCCGATCGAGCGGCTGCGGCGCTTCTTCGACGGGCTGACCTTGCCCAGCACCATGCTCGACGAAGCGCTGAAGCTGCTGCTTGACGAGATGCGCACGCGGCTGCGCTACCTGTGCGACGTGGGCCTGGGCTACCTGACGCTGGACCGCCAGAGCCGCACGCTCAGCGGCGGCGAGGTGCAGCGCATCAACCTGACCACCGCGCTGGGCACCAGCCTGGTCAACACGCTGTTTGTGTTGGACGAGCCCAGCATCGGCCTGCACCCGCGCGACATGAACCGCATCGTCGAGGCCATGCACCGGCTGCGCGATGCAGGCAACACACTCGTTGTCGTCGAGCATGACCCGGCGGTGATGTTGGCCGCCGACCGGCTGATCGACATGGGTCCGGGCCCGGGTGAGCGGGGTGGCCAGATCGTCTTCGACGGCACGCCCGATGCGGCGCGCAACGCCG
>ENA-UOWO01002628-UOWO01002628.1-activated-sludge-metagenome-genome-assembly--contig:-NODE-2628-length-22020-cov-6.536535_pt1 | contig 22020 bp, 14 predicted proteins | sample MGYA00238148_ERZ761564 | MGnify/ENA primary metagenome ERZ761564 (study PRJEB28885, sample SAMN05720194) | activated sludge metagenome | isolation source: Anaerobic digester | place: USA... | reverse complement strand
GTGTATATGGACAATGTAAAAGGTATTAAAATTTATTATTGCGACTTTATTAACTCCAGAGACAATTCTGTTCTGGCAGAGAGCAGAGGTAATGCAATTTCCACAACCGCTGGTACTAAATTTACTGTCTTAGGGGCACTAGGTATGACCAACTATATCCAAGGCTTCAACTACGCAATTAATTCTTACCAACCCGCAGCAGCTAGTATTAAAAGAACCAACTTCAACAACAACTATCGTGGAGTTTATTTAGTTAGCCCAACCACTCCAATTGTTGAATCAAACAACTTTAACGCATACGATTTTGCAAATAGCTCAAGTTACAACTCATCCGACCCAAACACTTATCCTTATGGATGCTATATTTACGGTAACGGTACAAACACTGCATTTACTTTCGAAAGCAATGTGGTTACTGCTGAATCTCCTGCACTTGGATTGTATGTTAACAATTCCGGATATAATGGAAATATTGTAAGAGACAACGTCTTCCAAGGGCAAAGCTCAAGCAATAAAATCTTCTATTCATGTATCAATCTTGCTAAAAACTCTGATTGGAATGGAGCAGGAGGTACTAGAGGCTTACAATATCGCTGCAATATTTTCGAAAACTACTTTTCTGCATTATCTGTTGTTGATGGCAATATTAGAAGAGTACAGGGAGATTATGTTTTGAATAATATTACTACTTATGCCGGAAACGGTTTCGACCGCAGTACTATATTTACCGAAGGTGATTTTTATGTTGACTTAAACATTGTTCCTTCTACACTTGATCTGGGTAATTATACATATTGCAGCAACGCTGAGGGTTTAGTTAATGGATATTATCACAAGTTACAGAATTACTTATCAATACCAGTTGGTAAGGTCAACAATATATTTGGAACTTACTATGAAACCACTCATTGTGAAGAATCAACAAAAGACGGAGTTATAATTCAAACTCTAATATCTGCATCCGAAGGTTCTGAGTTACTCTCGCAGATAGACAATGAAAAAGTCTTGATGGAGTATGACCTAGCCGTATTAATCGACAATGGTAATACTACTCAATTACTTACAGAAGTCGAGAATGTTAATCCTATATCTGATGATGAAGTTTCTGAAAAAGTTGCTAATGCCGAAGGTTATATTAGCGATGAAGTTGCATTAACATATTTAGAAAACGATAATGCCAATCAATACGCAAAAGCAGAAGCTTTGTTAGCAAACAGTCCATTACCATCTAATATTGTAGCTGAAATTGAAAATGCTCCAATGGATGATAATCTAAAATCCTTACTAATTCTTAACCAAAACGGAATTAATGCTCGTGAAGCTAAGGAAATGCAGATTGGCGAAATGCATCAGAATCGAAGTTTGGTTGTTAATGCAATGGTTCGCGGCTACTGGGACGAAAATGCCAGCGAAGAAAACCGTTCTCAGTTAAAGGATTTTCTTGTGTCGGATAACGAGATTTTGTCGCAACAACATTTGTTTGATATTTACTTGTACGAAAAAAATTACACTGCTGCCAGCGAATGTCTTGCAAAAATCGAAGATTTAGCGTATATTTGCGATATGGATTATATTATTGAACTTGAAAACAATAATAATGTTTTAAGGCTAATGATGGAAATTGAGCAAGGAAATATTAGTTTGGATGAAGCAGTCGCTCAAAACATTGATTTACTTAGATCAATGAAATCTGAAAACGAAGTTGCAGGATCTGTTTATGCTGCTATTTTGTTAGATAAAGCAAGGATAGAACCTATGACAGAAGTGATAAGATTACCTGAGCCAGCAGTTGAACAGAAGAATGCTATTGTTGATAAGAGTTCAAATTTCAATACTTCTTTCAGCGACCTAGTTAATATCTATCCAAACCCTGCAAGCGATTTTGTTTATGTTGAGTATATTTTAACTGATGTAAACAATTATAAATCGGTAAATCTTTACAATGCTTCGGGCAGCCTGATTAAATCTTATCCGGTTAGTCAAAAAGCAGGATATGTTAAAATTGATGTTAACGGTTTATCTGCCGGTACTTATGTTGTAAGTATTGGAGAAAACGGTGGCAAATTCAGTAAGCAAATTGTTGTAAAATAAACACATTATACAGCCGCAAAGTATTCTTTGCGGCTGTTTTTAAATCTATTCCTATGAAAAAATCCATTTTTACGCTATATACATTTTTGTTCATTATCGGTAGCTTTTCACAAGCACAAACGATTTTTAATCATAATTATCCAAATGAATACTATTATACTGGCAATAATATGGCAATAATAAATCAAAATTATTACATAGCTGGTAGCATCAAGTTAATAGATCCGACTTGTGGGCAATGGTGTCAGGGTTTGCATATAACAAAAGTCAATCAAGATGGGGAATTAGAGGAAATTAAAACTATTTCTAAATGCAACTGGTCACTCTATAATAGTTTTAATAACTTTTATGCCGAAAATGGCGAAACATTTATTTTATCTGGCATAGAAGTTTCAGATACAAGCCAACATAATAACTTGTTTTTTCTAAAACTTAATGCAGAATTCGACACAATTGCTTTGGTAAAATACTATGAAGATACTCTTACAAAAAGATGTTGGAACATAAATTCCTGCAATGACAGTGGTTTTATTTTGGTTGGCGGGATAGACTCCACTCACTCAGAATACTCATCTCCTGAAACAGTAATTTCTCAAACCATGCTCATAAAAACAGATAATTTAGGAAATCCCGAATGGATTCAGAGTTACAAATTTGATGGCCAAGGCGCTACTATTAATTATCAATACGGCACTAGAGTTATTGAAACTTGGGACAAAGGATACATTGTTTGTGGTATGCATCGTAATTATGCTAATTATACCTATAATTCCTTCATCATGAAAGTTGACAGTCTTGGTAATTATAAATGGAAGCGATTGTTTTCGGCAGCTCCGTATGATGCCCCAGCTATTGCAGATATAATAGAAACAAAAGACTCCTGCTATGTAATTTGTGGAGCAAAAAATTATGGCGAAGTATTCGGGGGTCTTTATCCTTTTGATGGCTGGCTGTACAAATTTGACACATACGGGAATTATAAATGGCAAAAAACTTACCGCGAATACCATTACGATTCCGGCGACTGGCGCGATACTATTTACTGCTATTTTTTCTCCATGGCCGAGTTGGAAGATGGTAGAATTGCCGTTACTGGGCAAGTGAGAAAAGATGCTGGTATTGCAACCACGAAACCATTTATGTATCTATTGTCACCGCAGGGTGACACTATTTTTTCAAAATACTTTTGTTTATATCCTCCTGGTCATCCAGACTTTGTAAACGAGGCATTTCCAAACAAAATCATTAACACCGAAGATGGTGGTTTCGCGATTGGGGGTTGGGGAGTTTACATAGTGTGGCACGAAGAAACTCAAAACTGGGAACTTCCCGAACGCATTTTCCTAATAAAAACAGACAGTCTCGGCAATGATGGAGTTGTAATAAGCTACACAGGAAACACAACCGTTATAGATGATTTTAAACTTGAAATTTATCCAAACCCAGCCACAAATGAGTTTAATTTTAAGTTGCCAACAGAAATAAAAAATGATATTCTTGAAATATACTCCACAAACGGAGCCATAATATACCAACAAAATATACAAGCTGGAACCAATAAAATTGATATTGGGAATTTGCCTGTGGGAATGTATTTGGTAAGAATAAGAGGTGCGAATTTGTTTGGGAAGTTTGTGAAGGAATAAATGGGGGAAATCACAAAAAACAAATAACAAATTACAATGGATTCTGCAAAGTTTGGCATTTGTGATTTGGAGCTTGTTCCGCCGCGGCAGATGGAACTTGTGATTTTGGAGCTTGTGATTTGTAATTTGTAGCTTTAAATTTTGTATATTTGCGATATGGATTATATTATTGAACTTGAAAACAATAATAATGTATTAAGGCTAATGATGAACATTGAACAAGGAAATATTAGTTTAGATGATGCGGTTACTCAAAATATTGATTTACTTAGAGCTATGAAATCGGAAAACGATGTTGCTGGTTCTGTTTATGCAGCTATTTTACTTGATAAGGCTAAGATTGAACCAATGACTGAAGTAATAAGACTTCCTGAGCCTGCGGTTGAGCAGAAGAATGCTGTAGTTGAAAAAACTTCAAAATTTAATGCTTCTTTCAACGACATGGTTAACATTTATCCAAATCCATCAAGTGATTTTGTTTATGTTGAGTATATTTTAACTGATGTAAACAACTATAAATCTGTCAACCTTTACAATGCTTCGGGCAGCCTTATTAAATCTTATCCGGTTAGTCAGAAAGCAGGTTATGTGAAAATTGATATTAACGGTTTATCTGCCGGTACTTATGTTGTAAGTATTGGAGAAAACGGTGGTAAATTTAGTAAGCAAATTGTTGTAAAATAATCAAATTAAACAGCCACAAGGAATTCTTTGTGGCTGTTTTTCAAACTTTTTATATGAAAAAGTCTATCTTTATATTGTGCATACTTTTAATGAGCATAAAGAGCTTTTCACAAACTCAAATGGTTTTTAACCATAATTATCCTCACGAATACTACTATACTGGTAATAATATGTCAATTATAAATCAGCAATATTTCATTGGTGGTGGCATTAAACTAATTGATTCGACTTGTGAGCAATGGTGTCAAGGTTTGCATATAACTCAAATCAATCAAGATGGGGAATTAGAGGAAATTAAAACTATTTCTAAATGCAACTGGTTACTTTTTAATAGTATTAACAACTTTTATGCTGCCAGCGATAATATGTTCTTTTTTGCTGGCCAAGAGTTTTCAGACACTAGTCAACATAATGACCTTTTTTTCTTAAAATTAAATTCAGACTTAGACACTTTAGCATTACAGATATTTTATGAAGATACACTTGCAAAACGCGCATGGAATATGTGCGAAACAGATAATAATGGTTATGCAATTATTGGAAGCATTGATTCTACAAGGTCGGAATATTTTTCTCCAGAGATTGTAAAAGGACAAATTCTTTTGGTGCGGATTGATAGTCTTGGAAATCAGCAATGGCTAAATTCATATGTAATAACAAATGATATTGGACTTGACACATGGCAATCAGGTAGGCATATAATTCAAACATGGGATAAGGGTTTTATCATTGCTGGTTTAACATATGACTTTTCAAGTAATGATTTTTTATCTTTCATTATGAAAGTTGACAGTCTCGGTAATTATAAATGGAAAAGACTGTTTTCGGCAGCTCCCAATGACGCCCCAGATATTATGGATATAATGGAAACCAAAGACTCGTGTTATGTAATTTGCGGTGCTAAAAATTATGGCGAAGTTTTCGGGGGTTTGTATCCTTATGATGGTTGGCTATACAAATTCGACACAAACGGTAATTATAAATGGCAAAAAACTTACCGCGAATACCATTACGATTCCGGCGACTGGCGCGATACTATTTACTGCTATTTTTTCTCCATGGCCGAGTTGGAAGATGGTAGAATTGCCGTTACTGGGCAAGTGAGAAAAGATGCTGGTATTGCAACCACGAAACCATTTATGTATCTATTGTCACCGCAGGGTGACACTATTTTTTCAAAATACTTTTGTTTATATCCCCAAGGTCATCCCGACTTTGTAAACGAGTCATTTCCAAATAAAATACTATGCACAGAAGATGGTGGTTTCGCGATTGGGGGTTGGGGTGTTTACATAGTGTGGCACGAAGAAACTCAAAACTGGGAACTTCCAGAACGCATCTTTCTCATAAAAACCGACAGTCTCGGCAATGATGGTGTAGTAATAAGTTATAATGGCAACACAACAGTTATAGACGACTTTAAACTTGAAATTTATCCAAACCCAGCTACAGATGAGTTTAGTTTTGAGTTGCAAACAGATATAAAAACCGATATTCTCGAGATATACTCCACAAACGGAGCTGTCATTTGCCAGCAAAAAATACAAGCTGGCACAAACAAAATAAATATTGAGAGTTTGCCTGTGGGAATGTATTTGGTAAGAATAAGGGGAGAGAATTTGTATGGGAAGTTTGTGAAAGAGTGAGTGTTTTTGGCCATCACACCCCTTGCTTCCCTAAAGGGATCCGACACACAACGCACTGTGCGCTGGCTCACTATAGGGACAAAGGGCAGGGCTGGCAAGAATGAAATCAAAAATAAAATCACAAATAACAATTAGTTCTGCTAATTTTGTTTTTTGCAATTTATAATTTGGAGACAACTTATAATTTTGCATATTGTTTACGGACAAAAAGAAATTGATACAAAGAGCAATTTTAAAATAAAATCTCCTATTTATAATTGTTTTTAAAAGAACGCCCTCATCTGCACGCCTGCTGTATGAATAATTTTAATATCAGGTGATTTTCTTGCGTTATAAGTTAAGTTTAACTGCAAACCGTTTGATAATTGCCTTTGAAAACTTACCGACCATGTAAGGTTGGTCCCGGGCATGAACCCTTCGAGCATTTCGTAAGCCAGTGAGCCGTTCGTAGCAGCATTGTAATTGTAATATAAATAATTGAAAGTTGCATTTAATGAGCCTTTTTTTACCGAACTCAATCTGTAATCAAAACCTACATCATTAATCATCAGTTTTTCTCCTCCCGAAGTATTTTCTTTTATTCTGAAATTATATTTGAACGATATTCTGTTGTTCATATCCGGCTGATAACTCATTTGTAATTCATTGTTTTTATTATCTATCAAATAATTTTTATTATTAAAAAACTCCGAATTATAATATTTGCTCCCTATTCCGCATTTATTTACAATTCCCACTTTGGTGCTAATGTTATACCGTATCTGAAGAGTATGATTTAACAGTTTGCGGGTGTCAAATCCGTTAACCATCATTATTTTATTATCATTGTTCTGATAAATATAATCAAAACCAAATTTCGGGTTCCCCCTGTTAAATGAAAAACTATTTCTGAACAATGATGACATACTGACAAGATTAATATCATCAATATTTTTGGCAAAAGGGTTTGCATATTCGGTAAAATCAGAAGATGTGTTCTTTTGAGAAATCATATAAGCAAACTGGTCTGAAAATCGGCTCATAAATTTCAAAATACCCTTCTTGTTTCGCCATAAAACTTCAGGGTTTATATTTATACTTTGATTTATCTGATTTGAATATGTCTTAATATAGTCAGCGGTGGGATTAATTACTCTTATAAAATTTGCCTGATCAATAAAATGAGCTATTTCAAACTCATCCAGTTCCTGAACTCCGTTCGAATTATAATCAGACCATGTGTAAACACCTTGTCCTGCCGCTACTTCAATATACGAATATTCGGTCTTTCTTTCAAGTCCCGAACCTATTTCATAAAAATTTGACGAAGAAATCACCCCTTTGAACAACTTAAAATTGTACTCTGCCCGTCCTGTCAGATTGTTTTCCGCCTGACCTGTGTACAAACTGGTGTCGTTAACTTCCAGCAATCTGTAAGTAAACAATGTGTTTAACCTGTGTGCTGGGTTTTTGTTAATTCCTGCACCAAAAGAAATATCATGTGCCGTTGTAGAATTTATCAACATGTTATTTTTGGGCAATAAATCTTCCCTGTATTTATAATTCATTGAAAGGTTCGTTTTAAGACTGTCTGGAGTTCTTATAAATGCCCCATAAGAATTAAATTTGTAACTTGTGGCAACAATACTGTCAGAATTGACCAGTCTCCATGAATTATCTTCAGAATCTTCTCCAATACCAATACTCAAAATTTTAAAATTTCTCGTAATCTTTAAATTATGCCTTAAAAACCTTGTGTTATAAAGAACGTCATCCGAATTAAGCAAAGAACCATTGAAAGATAATTGCCATTTATTTAATCTCAATCCTCCATTGAGTAAATTATTAAACCCAACATATTCCAGTCCCCTGTTCAAATACGAACTGTTAAATGAAACTTTGCCTTTCTTTTTGTTTGTATATAATAATCCCCCATTCACACTATTTTCATCATAAGTAGAATAATATGAATTCAAATTCCAGTCGCGTGTAAATTCAGTAGCTCTGAAATTTTCGATTCCTCTGAAATTCTTATGCTGATATGAATAATCTACAATAATGCTTAAATTTGAATTTCCTGATTTTAAAAGTGTTTGTTCAATGCCTGTTTTTAATGCAATCCCAACATCATCATCCGAATCGAGTTGAGAAAATGTATTTATATCATTATTACTGCAAGCGAGCTCTAAATTAAACACAGTATTTTCCAATATCTGAGATTTGCCTCCAACAACCAGCATTTGTAATTTTTCGGGTGTAACAATTTGCTGATAAGGAATATAATCGCCCTGCAAAATTCCACTTACCGGAGCAACCCACTCATAAACCCTGCCGTTTGCCGAACTGACACCTTTTTTGTAATTCCCTTTATTTGCACCGACATACGAAAAATTTACCCTAAACACAGCATTTTCGGGGTCGGTGCTGTAAACAAAAACCGAATCAAAAAGCTCAGCTCCTACTAAAGTGTCTGTTAACATATATCGTATTTCTCCGGTTGCATAGCCAACAGAATCATAACCGGGCAATACTGCCAAATCCTTGTTGTCTCCGATTTCTTTCAACAATTGTTTGTCTTCGGGATCTAATTCCTGGTCGTATGGCTGGTTTTTATTGTCGCTTTCGTTATAAAAATTTATCCACACACTCGATTTTTCATAATTTATAATTCCCGAACCTGTTACCAGAAATCTTGTGTAGTTTCGGTCAGAATATTCAAATTCGATAATTATTCTTTTGTCTTTATTTATAGGTTGTCTTGCAGTGAATACAATTTCGCCCAGATTATAATCAATAACATAATCCAGATCTGCACCCCTCATCATCAGAATTCCGTCAATATATACTTTTTCTGTTCCGGCAAGAACAACAATATATAACTCGTTATTTGCTCCCGCTAATTTATATGGTCCTTGATTTCCTTCTACTCCTTTTATTTCCTGTCTTCGATATTTTCCTTTTGCAACAGCTCCGCTTATTTTTGTTTCTACTTTATATTCTTTGCCTGACTTTGTTGTGTTAATCCAGTTAATTCCAAAATCTGCACCTTGTGCTTTTTTATAATAATTAAGAAAATAGCCCTGGGGCTTCTTTAATTCAAAATCTCCTGCAGTCAGAAAAATCCTGTCATTGAACAACTTGATAAAAACCTTATCAAACTCTTGCAACTGCTGAGAATTCCCATCTGGCTGAATGGGAATATTATTATCACTTATTGATGCCAAAATGAACAAATCATCATTCAATTTCCCGTCCAATTGAAGATTTAATCCAGAATTTACAATTACATCCTGATTATTCCCAAAGCTTACTCCTCTGGATATACTACCCTTTCGGGACAATGATGTCTGATCGTAAACGGATTTATAGTCTTCACGACTAAATATCATTTCATAGTCCAACTCGTCTTTGTCGCTTCCAACTAAAAAATCCGACTTGTTAAACAAACTTACAGGTTTAAAAAAGTTCACAGGAAATACCTTGTACTCAATTATCAAAGACTTTAGCTCCGGTTTCTTATCAAATATGATCAATGATTTTTCAAAATCAAAATGATACTTAATATCTTTGAGAGTGTCTCCGTCCGGAGTAAAAAATGCTATGCTTTCCGATGCAACACTTAATGAATCTAAAAAAATTGTGTCTCCGTAAATCTCAACCCGTAAATGCTTGAGATTAATTAAAGATTGAGAAAACAATGGAGATAATGAAATCAGAAATAATAATATGAAGAGTGCCTTTTTCAATATTCAAATTTACTACAAAAATAATCATTGATGTATTATATTATCAATTTGTTATAACGAGAAAATACATTTAGGTATTTTACAACTACACTATTTATAGTCAGACAATTCGTTTAAAACAATTTTGACAATATCTATTAAATTAGGAATTCTGCTAAATTCCGATTTCTAAAAAGCAATTAATTATTCCAACACAATAATAGTAATTTTTGCTTATACCCTGAAGACATTTTCTAAATTATTGCTAATCAATCAGTTGATTGCATAAGAAGCTATACCGATTTAAAGTTTTAATATCCGTTGCCTTTTAATTCATGAAATTTTAACAATTAAAAAATATTTCAAATATCATTTTTTTCTCATTCAAATATTTATACTTTTGTCGCATAAATAAATTTAAATTATTCTATTATGTACAAAGATTTTCAACAATTTTTACAGAAAGAAATTTCCGATATCAGAGAAGCTGGTTTATACAAGAACGAAAGAGTTATTGTATCTCCTCAGGGAGCCGAAATTGAAGTAAGCACAGGCAAAAAGGTATTAAACTTTTGTGCAAACAACTATCTTGGTTTGTCAAACAACCCACAATTAATTGCTGCAGCAAAACAAGCTTTGGAGACCCATGGCTATGGGATGTCTTCGGTAAGATTTATTTGCGGAACTGGTGATTTGCATAAAAAACTGGAACAAAAAATAGCGGAATTCTTTGGTACTGAAGATACTATTTTATATGCTGCATGTTTTGATGCAAATGGTGGGGTTTTTGAACCTTTGTTAAATGAACAGGATGCAATAATTTCTGATTCATTAAATCATGCTTCAATTATTGACGGTGTAAGATTGTGTAAAGCTCAGCGTTTCAAATATGAAAATGCTAATATGGAAGACCTTGAAAAACAACTAAAAGAAGCCCAAACTTGCAGATTCAGACTTGTAGTTTCTGATGGTGTATTTTCTATGGACGGAAATGTTGCTCCTCTTGACAAAATTGTTGCTCTGGCAAATAAATACAACGCTATGGTAATGGTTGACGAATCACATTCTGCAGGTGTTGTCGGTCGTACAGGAAGAGGCGTTACAGAACACTACAATCTCAAAGGACAGGTAGAGATTATTACAGGAACTTTAGGAAAAGCTTTTGGTGGTGCTATTGGTGGTTTCACAACAGGTAAAAAAGAGATAATTGAGATGTTGCGTCAAAGATCAAGACCATATTTATTCTCAAATTCAATTCCTCCACTAGTAGCTGCTGCCGGAATTAAAATGGTTGAAATGATGAGCTCAACAAATGAGTTACAGGATAAACTACACAGAAATACAGCTTACTTCATGGAAAAAATGAGTAAACTCGGATTTGATATCAAACCTACTGCATCTGCAATTTGCGCAGTTATGTTGTATGATGCAAAACTTGCTCAGGATTTCGCTGCTAAATTACTTGAGGAAGGTATTTATGTAATAGGATTTTACTATCCTGTAGTACCTAAAGGACTTGCACGTATCAGAGTTCAGCTTTCTGCCGCTCACGAAATTGCACATCTTGACAAGGCAGTTGCTGCTTTTGGAAAAATCGGAAAAGAAATGGGTGTGTTGAAATAAACTTAAATAATATGTATTAAGAAAAAAGCCGGTTAGTCCGGCTTTTTTTTATTTTTCATCGTCTTCATCGTCTTCATCATCTTCGAAAGGTTCGTCATATTCATCCTCAAAATCATCTTCTTCTTCCAAAGCGTCATTCATATAATCAATTTCTGCGTATTTGTCTGCAAATTCTTCCTTGACAGACTCTTTTAAAATCCCGTCATCATCATAATCTTCATCAGCAAAAATAATGTCCTTAGCCTCCTGTGTTGTCATTCTTAACAGATAATACTTCTCATCTGTTTCAAATGGCAAGGCACTAACCAACTTTCCCTCTTTGTTGGTAAATTGTATTAGATGCTGGCTAAACCCATTGGGATAGGTTAATTTGATCTGTTCCTGAAGATCTTTGCTTAACTTATCAAAATCCTGTATTACTCTCGGCTTACTTGTACTCATTTCAATTCAATGTTTTTATGAATTACTATTTTATTTTCACGCTGTAAATGTGTAAAAAATTTTAATTCAATAAAAATATTTTGTTTTTTTTTTAAAAGTTTTTATAAACTGTTTTTCCTGATTTATCAACTTATTTTTTATTTCTCAGATTTTTTGCCCAATTTTTTGAAATTTTGTATCTTTACCCCATGGCATAAATATTGTTTTACCCATTCAATTTTAATATAATTGTATGAAAAGATTTTTACTTCTTATCGTTTTAACCGGTTTGTTTATTCCCGCTTTTTCTCAAATTGACACTACAGATTTTGAGAAATTTAAAAATGAATATGACGAATTCATGCAAAAGGAAAATGAAGCATTTGAAAAATATAAAGAGGAAAGAGACAAAGAATTCGAAGAATTCCTGAAGAAAGATTGGGAAAATTTCCAACTTTTTGCTGCCGGAAAGCCTATTCAATTGCCGGGTCCGGAAAAAATACCTATTTATGACAAAAAAAACGAAGTATTAATTGAAGCAAAAATGCCTTCAACGCAAATTGTTGAAATTCCAAACGAAATCGTTCCTGAGACAAAAACAAAATATCGCCCTATTCCTGCAACCGTAACTTCCAGTTCTAACCAAAACTTGTCAGTTGCTTCTTTTGATTATTTTGGTATTGAAAGCAATTTCAACTACAATAAAGAAATTTCCGGCTGCATAATATCAAGCATAAACGAACCCCACATTGCATACTTCTGGTCAGAAATGGTAAAAACCGATTATTATCCGCTTATCGAACAATTGCTGGATTTTAAAAACAATCAGGGTTTAAACGATTTTGCTTTTTTAAAACTGACCGAAAGCTTATCCCAATCAATTCACCCAATGTCCCCAAACAATGCAAAACTATTAACCTGGTTTTTATTATTAAAATCAGGTTATAAAGCTAAAATAGGATATTCGGGAAATGATATTTATTTACTTGTTCCCGTTGTAAATACAATTTATTCTTATTCATATTTTGTTTTTGAAAACATGAAATATTACATTTTTGAAAAAGATAAAAATATCGGCAGTATTTATACTTACAAAAACGACTACCCCGAAGCTAACAGAATAATGAATTTTAATTTATACAGAACGCCCTCGCTTGGTGAGGAAACGCTTTCCAGAGAATTAAAATTCAACTATGAAGATAAGGAATATAAATTTACTATTGATTATAGTAAAAATCTGATTGATTTCTATGATACTTATCCACAAGGAGAAATACAAATATTTTTCAATGCGGGCATCTCTCATAATGCAAAAGAGTCTCTTGACAGAAGTTTGGATTCAATAATCTCGGAAATGGACGAAATTGAATCTGCAAATTTTCTTCTGAATTTCACTCAGACTGCCTTTGAATATAAAACAGATGAGGAACAATTCGGATATGAAAAATTCTTTTTCCCCGAAGAAATTTTCCATTATGCTTATGCTGATTGCGAAGATAGATCTGTTTTCTATTCTTTTCTCGTTAACGAGTATTTAAGATTGCCTGTTGCAGGAATAAATTATCCCGGTCATATTGCCACAGCAGTAAAATTTACTGAAAATGCAAATGGGTATTACTATATCATTGATAACGAAAAATATGTTATTTGTGACCCTACATACATCAATGCACCGGTTGGTGCTTGTATGCCCGAATTCATAAATACAGATGTCAATATAATCCATTTGAAAAATACTCAGATAACAGAAAGTGCAGAGGATAAAATATGGGAAAAGATGTATGATAAAGGATTCAGAAAAACCAATTATGAAAATAATATTGTTAAAGTTGCTGAAAACTCATGGTACATGACAGGACTTCTTGATAGTGTTGCTTACGCCGAAGGAACCGGAATAAATTCAGACACCGAAAACGAAGTTATATTTATTGCCCATGTTGATGATAATGCAAATGTTTTGTCTTGTGAAGTAATTAAAGGCACTGGATTACTAATGCCAATTGGCATAGCTTATTCGGATAATATGATCTATTTATCTGGCTATTATAGCAAGACTCTGTATCTCGAAGAACAAACCCTTACCTCTGATTATGACAGAGAATTATTTATGGCTGCTTATGATACCAGCATAAAAAACATCTGGCTTAGATCAAGTGGGATTGTTCAGGAAGAGGAAACTGCTAATATCTTTTTTGCAGCAAATTTTGACAAACAAGGAAATTTTCTTTATGAAGAACAAATAAGCGAACAAAGTTACGAACTGCAAAAACCTATTGATGTAGCAACAACTGATAAAATTGTTATTTACGGCAAATACGAACAAAAAATACCCCAAATTGCCGAAAGTAAAATATATGATAAACATGAACCTTATGATTTTGCGAAAACATGGAATGATTTAACTCTGACGTTCATTTCCAACAATTATAACAAACATGCTGCCGGATTACTTTCACTTCTGACAATTTTGAACAATGGAAATATTACTATCAAAAGTGATGAATTCTTATCTTCAATTTCTGCAATAAATAATGATTTCGCTGAACTTTATCCAAGATTATATAAAGATATCAGAGACATTAATAAAATAAAAAGTAAAAATGGTATTATTACTGTAAAAGTAGCAAGCTTGGATAATTTTTCATTTGCAGGAATAATCTTAGAAGATAATGCACAATTTTGTATAAGCATTTATAAAAACGGAGATGTTCAAATTAAGGCATTATCCAATTTATATTACAAACCCTTTTTTAAAAAATATAGAATAAACTACTTGAAAATTAATCAAAAAACAGGAAAGATTATTATTGACTATGATTATGATCATGACCAAAAAGTAATTAATATTAAGAAAGATTTACTAAAATGATATATATTTGAAACAATTTTAAACAAAATACCTATATTATGAAAAAGATAATTACCATTAGCACAATTCTATTAAGTCTGTTGTTGGTTTTTGGCAGTTGTGCTTCAAAAAGATATACAAAAAAAGGCTTAAAATTAGAAGCATTAGGACAATATTCAGATGCTGCAGACATGTTTTATCAGGCTGTTGTAATAAAGAAAACCAATATTGAGGCTGTTGCGGGACTTAAAAGAACCGGACAAATGACACTTAGCAAAAAACTTTCTGATTTTAATCAGGCTTATAATAACGAAAATGACAAAGAAGCTGTGTATTATTATCAGGATGCAAAAAACTACTACGATAAAATTACGGGTGTTGGGATTGAATTAAATTTCCCTTCTTTCTACGAAGAATATTATAACGAAGTGAAAGGCAACTATTTGGAAGACAGGTATTATGAGGGGTCTAATCTGCTTGATCAGGAGAAATTCTCCGATGCTGAAACGGTTTTTCGTGAAATAGTAAAACTGCAAGAAAATTATAAAGATGCGAAAGATAAACTCATTACTGCAGTTAATGAGCCAAAATATCGTGAAGGACTTCGTTTGATGGACAGTGAACAATTCCGTAAGGCTTATTATGTTTTTGACGAAATTATTAAAAATGCTGGCGCTTATAAGAGTTCTTATGATCTAAAATCCGAATGTCTGACAAAGGGAACAATAACAATTTCGATTGCTGAGATAAAAAACAATTCTTCAACGTCCGGTTTAGAATCTGTCTTAGGGAGTAAAATTATAAGTGGTATTCAATCTGCTGGCAATCCGTTCATCAAACTAATTGACAATCAAAAAAGTTCATTTGTTAAAGGAAATACAGAGTCTTCTCAAACAAAGCCTGATGCTATTTTATACTGTGAAATAACAAAATTTAACTACAATGCCGGTAATAATAAACAAACCGAAAAACGTGGTTATTTAAGGAAAAAAGTCAAAGTTCTTAATCGCGAGACAGGTGAATATGAAACAAAAACTGAATACGAAAAAGTTAAGTATTATGAATATAATATGACTCGTACTCTTGACATGACAGTAACCTATAAACTCGTTAACGGAAGAACAAACGAAATATACAGGACCAATACCAAAACTGTTCAGACAAGAGATGATATACATTACGCTAAATTTACCGGAGATGTAAATAACCTTGTGCCAGGTTACTGGAAAGACGTTAAGACATCAAGTCCTGAAGATTATATCAGCGATAACCAGAATGCTATAACCGAATTAAACAATCTGTTGAATGCCAGATCTCAAATAAAAGATTATAATACATTATCGGGTGAAGCAACTGATGCAACAGCTTCTGTTGTTTCCGAAGCAGTAATTGATTTTGTAAATGAAAACTAAATTTTATATGAAGAAAATACAGATAATTATATTTCTTCAGTTATTGGTAGTCGTTTCTTCTTGTCAGATTGGCAAAAAGACAACTTATGAGAAAAAACCGATGCCGGAATGGGTTTCAACAAAACCTCAAAGCACAATGTATTATATAGGCATTAGCTCTGCTCCCAAAAAGGGATTCTTACCGGCAGACTACATGTCTAATGCTCAGCAAAAAGCTTTGGGAGACCTGTCATCTGATATTTCTGTAAATATAGAAAGTACTTCGGTTTTGTCAATTATTGAACACAATTACAATATCAATGAAAACTTTTCAAGCGAAATTACTGCTTCAACAAATCAACAACTCGAAGGATACGAACTAGTTGACACATGGGAAGATGATAATTTTTACTGGGTTTATTACCGCTTGTCAAAATCTCAATATCAGGCATTAAAGGAAGAGAAAAAACAACAAACAATACTGGATGCAAAGAATAAGTACTATCAGGCAACAGAATTGTTAGGCAGACAGTTGCATTACAATGCTTTTCAATTTTATGTCGAATCCCTGACTGCACTCAAGCCTTATCTTGGAGAAAGTACTGTTACAGACATAAACGGTGAAGAAAAAGACTTGGGAAATGTCGTTTTCACATCCATTGCAAATTTTGTCAATAATCTGAAAATTGTATTTGATAGTGAAGAAATAACAGTTAAAAAAGGCATCGAAATAGATCATGAAACTTTTAGTTTTAGAATACTTGACGAAAATAACAACCCTGTTTCAAGCATTCCAGTTAAGATTAGTTTTACTGGCACCGGTTTAATCCGCAATTCGGAAGTGTCAAGTAATGATGGAAGAGTTTTCTGTGCTTTGAAAAAAATCAAGTCTGCTCCAAATGTTGAGACATTATCAATCAGTATTGATATGGTCAGTTTTTCGAGAGCGGCTAAGGATCCTATGATACGTAGCCTCATCAAGAGTATTCCAGCAACAGAAACAAAGATTAGGGTAAATGTTGAAAAACCATACTTAACCGTTATTTCTGAAGAAAAATCTTTTGGTAAAATGCGGGAAGATAGCAGCAGATTGAAAACAACATTTGAAGGATTGCTGAGCAGCGAATTTGTGATAAATGAAAATCATGAATCTGAATTTACACTTAAAATATCGAGCAACACTATTGAAAACGGAAGATATTACGATGAATATCAGGTTACTATAAATTACACTATTGACCTTACTGACAACAAAGGAAATGTAGTTTATCGTAAAACCTCAACAGCAGATTATTCGGGAAATGATCTAAATGCGGCAGATAACAAAGCTTATATTGAAGTCGCAAAATCAATAGAACGCATAATAATCCGCGAGTTGATAAGTGCAGTAAATAAATAGTTTATGTCAGTTTTAATGAATTTTGCTATGTTCCCTACCGATAAAGGGAGTAGTGTAAGTGAGTATGTCAGTAAAATAGTAAAACTGATATCAGAGTCGGGTTTCGATTACAAGTTGACTGCTATGGGAACCATTATAGAAACTGAAAATATTGAACAGGCTCTTAAAATAGTAGAAAAATCATACAAACTACTGGAAAGCGGTTCGCAAAGAGTTTATTCAACTATCAGCTTTGATATTCAAACAAACAAAGCCATGGGTAGATTAAACGCTAAGGTTAAATCTGTTGAAGATAAACTTTTGAAAAATAAAAGTAGATAAATCAAGCATTCAAAGAAATTTGTCTTAATGCGACAAATTTCGTATTCATTTTTTTTAACTCGTTGATTATCAGAAGAATTATTTTCAACTTTTATAAAAGTGGACATGTCAGGAAAAAACAATAATCCTTTCTCTAATAAATTATAAAAAATAACTGCCGGATTCTATAAATTACAGAATCCGGCAGTTTTATTCTTAACATTACCATGCGTTTCGAAACGCATAGACAATTAAATCAGTTCGAAATACTATTTGTATTTTATAAGTTTCAATGATTTAGTTTCTAAGAAGCTAGTTACTGCAGTATTGTCATCATTTACTATTATTGCATCAAAATCAACTCCATCATCTGCTTCTTTGCAACTTCTTTCATAAAGCTTATTTAAAAAGGTATCAATCTCATCTTTTCCCATTTTCATTTGTCCAATTCCAGTAAAATTCTTTACTTCTATTTCCTTCACCTCAACATATTCTCTTACTGGGCGACTCAAGAAATAAATATCTTTCTTACCGCATTTCTTTTTATACTCTTTTGAAAATACTGAACAACCAGCGTTTTCAGTTAATGGTCCACTGTTGAATTTAATTAATTCCATTTTTATTGGACTATAGATAATTACTGCGTCGAAAGCAGCTTGCTTACCCTTCTTCTCTTTAGCCATTACTTTATCAATAGCAATAGTAGCACTTTTTAGTCCTGTAGGGTCCGTCCCAGCTTGATCAGCAGCTTTGTTGCTGTTAGAAGCTTTTGCTTTACCAACAACAGTATAAGGGCTTGATGGAATAGTTTTTACGAATAAAAGCTTTCCGTTGTACTCTGTTGTCGCTTTTGCCTCTTGGGCTTTCACTGCACAGAGAGCAAAACTTAAAATTACTAATAATAATCCTAGTTTCTTCATAATTTAAAAATTTAATACAAGGTTCTTAATTATTTTTTTCTGAAAAGTCCAAAGAACCATTATGAACTTTCATATACAAATATTAGTCAAAAATATTAAATATTTTAATATTTTAACTAATAAATAAAAATTTTAAGTTGGGTTCATAAAAAGAATAACCAAATGATAATCTACAAACTTAAATCTCTTTTTGCAAAAATTTTTATCCCTGCGAAATATAAGGTAAAAGAAGAAACAAACATTATCACAAAGTATAATAGGAAACTCCCTCCAGAAATAATTGCATCGGTATCCAAAAGGCTAACTATAGTGAAGTTTTTCAAAAAGTTTAAAGACGGATCTACGTTGCTCAAAATATTGATCATAATAAAAAGCAGCGGTAATCCTGCCCCTATTGCTAAAGCATTCTTTGTTTCATTAAAACTGCAAGACGCTAAAAAACTAATTCCACTGAACATCCCAAACAATAAGAACATTCCAAGATTTAGCAGAATAAAGGCTTTAATATCTAATAGACCGGGAAAAGAAATTTCTGAAACAATAATTCCGACAATCATTAGAATAAATAGCAACAAGAATATCCCGACAATAAAGAAAACTGCCTGAAAACTTGCAATTTTTGTACGTGTATGTGGCGTGGAAAGTAAATAGCCCATTGTACCCTTATTTACATGCTCAACTATCATGCGATTACCAACAATAATAACATATATTATCAAAATAAAATAAATAAGCATCCCGTAGAAATATGAAGTAATAAGACTTATTAATGAAGCATTTTTTTCAATATTGAATCCAAATGCATCCATCATATCTGAAGACATTTTGAATTTTGCAAGAGCGATTAATTCTTCAAGTCCGTTAGGATCGTACATATTTATAATGACACTCAGGTACATTACCATAAAACCCAGAATTACAGCAAATATGCCATAGCTCTGTTTTATATCAAACAATAATAGCGATTTCAGTTTCATTAGTTGGTCCCCCCATAATATTGCATAAATAAATTTTCAAGTGTATAAGTCTCGGATTGAATCTCAATTATATTAAATGTCTGCAGTTCCCTTATTAGAGCATTAAAATCATCTATTTGTCTCACTTCCACAGAAGGAAATGCAATTGTCCCAATTTCAAACTTTTTATCTGAAATAAATTTTGCAGCTTCGCTTTTCGAAGCAAAAACCAAAGTATAATTCTTTTTTTTCTTGCTTAATAAGCTGTGTATGTCTTCAACGCAGACCATTTTTCCCTGACGAATGATTCCGATTATATCACAATTCTTTTCTACTTCTTCAAAATTATGACTCGACATCAGAATTGTCTTACCCAGTTTTTTCTGCTCACTTATCATTTTATCAAATTCAACTTGCATAAGTGGATCTAATCCGCTAGTTGGTTCATCTAAAATTAAAATATCAGGATTATTCATAAAAGCTGTTACAATAGCAACTTTTTGTTTCATTCCTTTCGACATTTTACGAATTTTGGTAACAGCATCCAGTTCAAAGCGGTCAATTAATTGTTGGCACAAACTCATATCTGTTTTCTGACGCATTTTTGCAATAAAATTGAAGAATTGCAAGCCTGTCATTGAGTCAAATAAGGCAGGCTCACCCGGAAGATATCCAACAGTTTTCATTATTTCTGCACTATTTTTACGACAATCTAGTCCGTTTATTGAACAAGAACCTGCACCTGCATTTAAAAAGCCCATCAAGTGCCTTATTGTTGTGGTTTTGCCTGCTCCGTTTGGTCCTAAAAAGCCAAAAACTTCTCCCTCTTTAATGTTAAAACTAACATCAAAAACGCCCTTAGAACGCCCAAAATCCTTTGTTAAATTGTGTATCTCAATCATATATCAGGAATTAATTATTACAAATTAAATAAAAATATTTGTATGTTTTTAACTAAATACATAGAAATAGTTAGCCGATTGTCTGGCTAATTCAAACGATACAATCCGACTACGGCATCCGAGGAATTATTCTTAATTATGAATCCAACATATAGAATATGAATTACCGAGTAAATCATTATAACCAACCGATACTGTTCGTAAATCAGAAATATCGAGAGGATTATCCAGAGTGTATGAATATAATCCCTGAATACAGTCACAACCTTCGATTTCTGAACCTTCGTTTATCAATCTTGGTGTATTATAAAACTGACTTCCAAGTGAATTTGTAAACTGCAGCATTACATCTGTTAAAATGTTTACAGGATCAATTATTGAATTGTCCGGCAATCTGTATTCCAATGAAATTGACACAAGTTTACCTTCTTCATTTGTATGCAATGTAGGTAAAACAATCAGCAAATGTAGCCTTGCATCAACATTCGAAAAACTCATCGTATGGTTATTGCCATCAATGATAAGAGTATATATTCCGTTTTCAAAAGACATTCCGGATTCACGTGCAAAAACTGAGTAAAAACCACCATTACCATCTGAGTTATTACAAATCTGACCAATATCAGTATAGCCATTACCAGAAGGTCCAGATAATTCTATTGACTCTGGATGACCAAATCCTGAACCACCATTTATTTCTAGAGAGTAGCATAAGGTTTCAAGCATGCTCTCATTAAATACTGGAGCCGAATTATTTAAAACCCATTGATTTGCACTAATATTAAATCTGGTCTTAATAAATAGCTGGTGTTCTGTGGAAACATCTAAAATACCATCGTTATCAGTATCAATATTTTTCGAAATTGTTTTGAAGAATCCTGAAATTTCCTTTAGACTATTTATCTCTGAATCCGAAATAATTATTTCATTGCCCAATGGATCATGTGATGGAATAATACTTGTTTCAATCAGGCTAAGTTCGGACAAGTCAATAGTTGTTTCGTCACCATCATTTAGATTACATAAAGGCAATAGATTTAATCCCTGACAAGATAGTGTTCCTATATATTGATTCTGATCGTTAAGAAATACATAGGCAGCAATTGTTCCCACCTGAGTACTATCTGAAAACGAGCCGTCAACTATATCAACAAAATGTGTTTTAAGCGATCCAATGTGAACATTAATTACCATAATTTTTATCGCATCTGATAAAGAAACACCAGATTTACTTTTTTTTGCAGAAATATTACCTTTAATAATAACCCCTTTATAATCGTCTATCTCTTCCTCCTTCTTACATCCTGAAAAAAGAAGTGCAATAATGATTACCCAGATTAACTTTTTCATAGTAAAATGTCTTAATTAAGGTCGTTAATATTGTGAAACCCTAATAAAACACATATCAGGTTTCTCAACAACATATTATGTAAAAATACGCAATTAAACAATCTAATGATAGCTTGTCTAAGAATAATTATTTCAACCTG
>ENA-UOWO01002626-UOWO01002626.1-activated-sludge-metagenome-genome-assembly--contig:-NODE-2626-length-22030-cov-16.024710_pt1 | contig 22030 bp, 15 predicted proteins | sample MGYA00238148_ERZ761564 | MGnify/ENA primary metagenome ERZ761564 (study PRJEB28885, sample SAMN05720194) | activated sludge metagenome | isolation source: Anaerobic digester | place: USA... | reverse complement strand
GCGTGTGAACCGGGTCGCCTGCGCGATCATCGCCGGTATTCGCGAACGGGCATGGCCAGTATTCCATCCGGTTCGAGGTGGGGCGACAACGTTCGCGTGATGTCCGATCATTGACGATCCTTGCAGGGTATCGCGACCCGAATGTCGACAATCAGCACGAGTCAGCGCTTCCGATCGATCTTCAGCGGCTCGGTCGGCAACCTGGTCGAATGGTACGACTGGTATGTCTACGCGGCGTTCTCGCTGTATTTCGCCAAGGCCTTCTTTCCGCAAGGCGATCGCACCGCGCAGTTGCTCAACACGGCCGCGGTATTCGCGGTCGGCTTCCTGATGCGACCGCTCGGCGGCTGGCTGATGGGATTGTGGGCGGATCGGCACGGCCGCAAGTCCGCGTTGATGCTATCGGTGTACCTGATGTGCGCGGGCTCGCTGATGATCGCCCTGACGCCGGGCTACGCCACGATCGGCATCGGCGCGCCGGTGCTGCTGGTACTCGCTCGATTGTTGCAGGGTCTCAGCGTCGGCGGTGAATACGGTACCTCGGCGACCTATCTGAGCGAAATGGCCACACCCGAGCATCGCGGGTTCTGGTCGAGCTTCCAGTACGTGACCCTGATCCTCGGCCAGTTGCTGGCCCTCGCCGTGCTGATCCTGCTCCAGCAGGTGTTCCTGACCTCTGCGCAACTCGATGCGTGGGGCTGGCGGATTCCGTTCGCGATCGGTGCGCTTTGCGCGGTCAGTGCGCTTTATCTGCGTCGCAACATGAGCGAGACCGAGTCCTTCATGCGCTCGCGCGCCGGGCGAAGGTCCGAGAGTTCGCTGCGCGGCCTGCTGCGCCATCCGCGTGCGGTGATGACCGTGATCGGCCTGACCCTCGGCGGTACGGTTGCGTTCTATACCTATACCACCTACATGCTCAAGTTCCTCGTCAACAGTGTCGGCATGGACCGGCAGACGGCGACCCTGATATCGGCGTCGACCTTGATCCTCTACATGCTGCTGCAGCCGCTGGTGGGCGCCTTGTCGGACCGCGTCGGTCGACGCCCGATCCTGATTGCATTCGGCGTCCTCGGCAGCCTGCTCACCGTTCCCATTCTCTCGCGACTCGGATCGGTCAGCACCGCCTTCGAGGCGTTCGGCCTGATCATGCTGGCCCTGCTGATCGTGTCGGGCTACACGGCGATCAACGCGATCGTCAAGGCCGAACTGTTTCCGGTCGAGATCCGCGCGCTCGGTGTCGGCCTGCCGTATGCGTTGACCGTTTCGATCTTCGGCGGCAGCGCCGAGTATGTCGCGCTGTGGTTCAAGAGCATCGGTCGCGAGGCATGGTTCTACTGGTACGTGACTGCCTGCATCGCACTTTCGTTGCTGGTCTACGTGGCGATGCCGGACACGCGGCGGACGTCGCGCATCGACCGCGATGGCTGATCGCGCGTCGGGCGCAAAGGTCCGTCGGGGACACGCTGGCGGGCGCGGCGCGATCGGGGGCTGGTGCGCCGGATCCGGTCGCATCGGCGCACGAACAGCGTGCTGCGGGTCGCAGCCCACACGATAGTCGGCGGTGTAAGATGCCGGCAAACCGGGTTGACCCGGCGCACGGAGATGGCCATGAGCAGCGTTGACTTCACCTCGTTCCTCAAGTTGATGGTGCACAAGAAGGCATCCGACCTGTTCATCACGGCTGGCGTCGCGCCCTCGATGAAGGTGCATGGCCGGATCTCGCCGATCACCCAGAATGCGCTGACGCCCCAGCAGGCACGCGACATGGTGCTCAACGTGATGACGCCCTCGCAGCGCGAGGAGTTCGAGAAAACCCACGAGTGCCAATTCGCCATCGCGGTCACCGGAGTCGGTCGCTTCCGCGTCTCGTGCTTCTACCAGCGCAACTGTGTCGGCATGGTCCTGCGTCGCATCGAGACGCGCATTCCTACCGTGGACGAACTGAACCTGCCGCCGATCATCAAGACGCTGGCGATGACCAAGCGCGGCATCATCATCTTCGTCGGTGCGACCGGTACCGGTAAATCGACTTCACTGGCGGCGATGCTCGGTTATCGCAACCTGAATTCGACAGGGCACATCATCACGATCGAGGATCCGATCGAATACGTGCACAAGCACGAAGGCTGCATCATCACCCAGCGTGAGCTCGGCATCGATACCGATACCTGGGAGAACGCGCTCAAGAACACGCTGCGCCAGGCGCCCGACGTGATCATGATCGGCGAGGTGCGCACGCGCGAGACGATGGAGCATGCGATCAACTTCTCGGAAACCGGTCACCTCTGCCTGTGCACCCTGCACGCGAACAATGCGAACCAGGCGATGGACCGCATCATCCATTTCTTCGCCGAAGACCGTCGCGCACAGCTGTTCATGGACCTGTCGCTCAACCTCAAGGGGGTCGTCGCGCAACAGCTGATCCCGACGCCGGACGGCAAGTCGCGTCGCGTCGCGATCGAGGTCCTGCTCGGTACGCCGCTGGTGCAGGATTACATCCGCCAGGGCGACATCCACAAGCTCAAGGATGTCATGAAGGAATCGACCAACCTCGGCATGAAAACCTTCGACCAGGCCTTGTTCGAACTCTACCAGGCCGGCGAAATCTCCTACGAGGACGCGCTGCGCCACGCGGATTCGACCAACGAAGTCCGGCTCAAGATCAAGCTCGCACAGGGCGGCGACGCGCATACGCTGTCGCAGGGTCTCGATGGAGTCGAGCTCAGCGAGACGACGTGAGGAATCCGGCACGCGCGTTCGCGGCGATCTGATCGATGTCGACAAGCAGGAAGGACGCGCAACTCGCGAATTTGCGCCGGGTCTGGGGTGCGCTCGGCCACGATGATCCAATGTGGGCGGTGCTTTCCCACAATGACAAGCGTGGAGGCCGCTGGCAAGCGGATGAATTCCTCGCCACCGGACAGGCTGAGGTCGATGGCCAGCTTGCAGCGCTCGCTTCGAGCGGATATCCGTTGCGTCGCCATCTCGCGGTCGATTTCGGTTGCGGCGCCGGGCGCCTGTCGCGGGCGCTGGCCACCTATTTCGACCAGGTGATCGGCATCGATGTGTCGGCGAGCATGATCGCCGCGGCGCGCCGCCTGAATGCCGATATCGCGAACATCGAGTTCCGCGAGAACGCTGCCGCCGACCTCGCCGCCATCGCCGATGCGAGCGTCGATTTCGTGTTCTCGCATATCACCCTGCAGCACATCCCGACACCGCTCGCGCTGGGCTACGTCGAGGAGTTCCTGCGCGTCCTCGCGCCGGGCGGCGTTGCGGTGTTCCAGTTCGTCGATGCCAGCGATGGAAGCTGGCGCGGCCGTCTGTTCGGATTGGCATCCAACCGCTGGCTCAATCCAATGCGGCGCCTGCTCTGGCGTCGCCGCGAAGTATTCGAGATGCACGTGCTTCCGGAGAGCGACCTCGGCGAGCGGCTCGCACGTCATCCACGCCTGCACCTGCTCGCTGCGGTCGACGACGGCGCGGCCGGAGCCGGCTGGCGCGGCAGGCGCTGGAGTGTGGTCAATCGCGATGATCCACCGCAATTGACCGAATGCGAGGGTTATGTGCTTTACGCCTATCCGGGCGATCTGCACATCGGTGCACCGATCATCGCCGGCCTGGCCCACGAGCCGCATGTCGCGGCTGTATTCCGCGAACGTCTGCGCGCGGGCGATGTCGTCCTCGATGTCGGAGCGAACATAGGAAGTCTTGCGATGCTGGCCGCCTCGCTGGTCGGTCCGCAGGGGCGTGTCTTTGCGGTCGAGCCGATTGCGCGCAATCGCCAACTGATCGGTTATTCGGCGCATGCCAATGGCTTCCGTCAGATCGAAGTCATCGCGGCTGCCGCGAGCGATCAGGCAGGCACGATCGAACTGCGCACCCATCCGGAAACCTCGAACAGCGCGACCGTAGCCGCGTCCGGCGAGCGCCTGCGCGACGAGCGTGGGCGTTCGGAGCTGGTGCCGGCGCTCGTGCTGGATTCACTGTTCGCCGATCTCGACCGCCTGGATCTGGTCAAGATCGACATCGAGGGCATGGAGCCTCTCGCGCTGCGTGGATTCGAGCGCACGCTGCAGCGCTTGCGTCCGGCCCTGCTGACCGAGTTTCATCCATGGGCGATCGAGCGCGCCTCACGGATCGACGCGATCGACTATCTGCACTGGCTGCGCCGGTTTTATCCGGCCATCACGATCCTGCATCGCGACGGAAGCCGCGAGCGCCGCACGGATCCGGAATCCGTCATGCGCGTCTGGCGCGAGGTAAACGAGCGTGCCGGACTCGGCGATCGCATGCATCTGGATTTGCTGCTCGTCGACCCGGATTGAATGCGGCAGGCGGCATCGCCGCATCAGTGCTGCAACAGTTCCGCCAGTACAGCCATGCGCATCGGAATGCCGTTGGCCACCTGATCGAGGATGACCGATTGCGGGCCATCGGCGACGTCGCCTGCAATCTCGACGCCGCGATTCATCGGGCCGGGGTGCATGACCAGGGCACCGGTCATTGCGCGTTGCAGGCGTTGCCGGTTCAGGCCGAAGCGCGCGAAATAGGCGGTCTCGTCGCCGACCAGCGCTTCGAGCATGCGCTCGCGCTGCAACCGCAGCATGATGACGACATCGGCACCGGCGATGGCGTCGTCTAGATTGTCGAATGCACGGCATTGCGGAAACTCGTCGCTGGCCGGCATCAGGCTGGCCGGACCGCAAAGGCGAATGTCGGCGACGCCCAGGGCGCGCAGTACATGGAGATCCGAACGGGCCACGCGTGAATGTCGGATATCGCCGCAGATCGTCACTTTGAGCCCGGAGAAATCGGGGTAATGGTCGCGGATCGTCAGCGCATCGAGCAGCCCCTGGGTCGGATGCGCGTGGTTGCCGTCACCGGCATTCAGGATCGCCGCCCCGCGCGCAGTGGCGGCAAGTCGCGCCGGGGTTCCGTTTTCCTTGTGGCGAACGATGAAGGCATCGGCCTGCATCGCCTCCAGCGTGGCCAGCGTGTCTTCAAGCGATTCGCCCTTGCTGGTCGAGGAGTTCGCTATATCGAAATTCACCACGTCGGCGCCGAGTCGACGCGCGGCCAATTCGAAACTGGTGCGCGTGCGCGTCGAGGTCTCGAAAAACAGGTTGATGATCGTGCGCCCGGCGAGCAGGCGTGGCCCTTGTGCGCCGTTGGCAAACGCGTCGCGCAGCGCGACGGCGCGATCGAGCAGGGCCGTGATGCGATCGCGGCCGAGTCCATCGAGCGTGATCAGGTGGCGCAGTTGTCCGCTTGAGTCGATCTGCAGGTCGGTGTTCATGGGAATGCCGTGTTGTCCGGATGTTCCAGCCAGGATTCGAGAATGATCTGTGCGGCGAGGGCATCGATGTCCGCACCGTGCTTGCGCTTCGCGGTTCCCTGCGCACGCTGGTTGGCGAATCGGCGAGCTGCTTCCTTCGAGGTGTAGCGCTCATCCGATTCGTGCACGGCGCGCGCGTAGCGTTGCCTGAGCTGGTCGCCGAACCGGCGTGCATGCCCGGTCATCTCCTGTTCGCTGCCATCGAGTGCCAACGGCAGGCCGACCACGAATGCAACCGGTTGCCATTCCTTGACCAGGCCATCGATCGCTTTCCAGTCAACCGAGCCGTGGTGGACCTGGACCGTCGTCAGCGCGCGCGCGATACGGGTGAGCGGATGACCGATCGCGACCCCGATCATGCGCGTGCCGACATCGAAGGCCAGCAGATACCCGGCCGCGTTGGTCATGTCCGACCCGTGCAGCGCTCAGGCGTTGCCGGCATACGGCGAAATCTGCCCGAGATTGACGCCGACCAGGGCTGCCGAAGCCTGCCATCGCTCGTCGAGCGGCGTGCTGAACAGGATCGCATTGTCGACAGGCGCGGTGAGCCATGCATTTTCGCGCAGTTCGTGCTCGATCTGGCCAGGGCTCCAGCCGGAATAGCCGAGCGCCACGAGCGCATACCGTGGCCCGTTGCCCGAGGCGATCGCCTCGAGGATGTCGCGCGATGTCGTCACGCTGACGTGATCGGAGATCCGGAACGACGAGTCCCAGCCGCCATGCGGGGTATGCAGGACGAATCCGCGCTCGGGCTGCACAGGTCCGCCCACCAGGACCGGGGAATCGATCACGTCGGGCAGATCGGAGCGCAGGTTCATCTGCGCGAGGACATCGCCGAGCCGATAGTCGGACAGCCGGTTGATCATGATGGCCATGGCGCCATCCTCGCCGTGCTGGCAGACCAGCGCGACCCCGCGCGCGAAATTCGGATCGCGCAGATTCGGCATCGCGATCAGCAACTGGTTGGAGAGGGTCGAGGACTGGAGCATGGCGCCATTGTACGGTGCAGCGGGCTGCGCCGACCATGAACGCCTGCGGACTCCGCTTCGCGAGCACGCACGTCGCGACTCCCTGCTTCGAGTTGGCCGCGACGCGCGGCCGGCACCGGTTTCGTGGTGCTGCCATGGCGGCACCGGACGCGGGAGGAAGGTGTGCGAATCGGTTGCGGCGGCCGGTGATGCGCTAGCGGTTGCGCAGTATGTTTCCTTCGAGGAATTGCCAGGTCCGGGTGATGTAGAGCTCGTCGATCGCGTCGACGTTTTTCGGCAGGGGATTGAACGGCGTGGCCAGATTGACGATGCGGATGGCTGCATCGTCGAGGATCTTGTGTCCGCTGGGCTGGATGATGTCGATGCTCTTGATGCTGCCGTCGCGATTGAGGCCCACGGTCAGGACGAGTTGTCCGTGCACTTCCTGGCGACGCGCCTCGTCCGGGTAATTCAGGTTGCCGATGCGTTCGATGCGTGCGACCCAGGCGCTCATGTAGCTTGCGTAGGCATATTCCTTGGTGTTGGCCGAAATGTACTTGCGCTTGGGGCGCTTGGCGTACTGCTCGGTCTCGCGCTGGATCTCCTGGGCGAGGCGTGCCATCTCGAGCTTGCGTTCGATGATCTCGCGCTCGCTTGGCGCGTGCAGGTCCGGGGTGTCGGGGGTTTCGGGCGAGGAATCGACGCTGCGTTCGGCGCTGCGGGTTGTCAGCAGTTCGGTGCGGCTCGGCGCGGTCGGGCGTGGAGCGCCGTTCTCGGTGGGTCGCGGCGTGATGCCCGCGATCGGCTTCGGGATCGGACTGCTGAGCGGGTCGGTTGGACGCCTCGCCTTTTCCGAGTCGCCGCCCCCCGTGTTGTTGGCCTGGGCGAGGAAGTCCGCCTTTTCCGGCGCCTTGCCACTGGCTGACTGGACGAGGATCACGTCCAGCGCGGGCAGGGATGGCGCGGGCTTCTCGATGCTGAACGTGATCCCCAGCGCGACCACGGCGTGCGCGATCAGCGAGAACAGGAAGGTCACGCCGAAGCGGTCAGCGGAACCACTGGACACGGAAGCGCTCACGCCAGTCGGGATTCGATGACGTCGAAAAGCTGGCTGGCGATGTTGAGCCCGTATTGGGCATCGAGTTCGCGCAGGCAAGTCGGTGACGTCACATTGACCTCGGTCAGCCAGTCGCCGATCACGTCAAGGCCGACAAACAGCATGCCGCGACGCCTGAGCTCGGGTCCGACCTGCGCTGCAATCCAGCGGTCGCGCTCGGACAGCGCAACACCGATGCCCTTGCCGCCAGCCGCAAGGTTGCCGCGGAAATCGTCGCCCTGCGGGATGCGCGCGAGCGCATATGGGACCGGCACGCCATCGATCATCAGGATGCGCTTGTCGCCGGCGCTGATTTCGGGGATGAACTTCTGCGCCATCGCAAACGCCTGGCCGCCGACGGTCAGGGTTTCGAGGATGACGTTGAGGTTCGGATCGCCGTGCTGCGAGAGAAAGATGCTGCGGCCACCCATGCCGTCGAGCGGCTTCAGCACGATGCGTCCGTGCTCAGCAGCGAAGCGGCGGATTTCGGCGACGCTGCGCGCGACCAGGGTTGGCGCACAGCATTGCGGGAAATGCTGGGCGAACAGCTTTTCGTTGGCGTCGCGCAGGCCCTGCGGATGGTTGACGACCAGCACGCCGGCATCGTGCGCCAGCTGCAGGACGTGGGTGTCATAGGTGAACTGTGCGTCGACCGGCGGATCCTTGCGCGCGAGCACGACATCGACCGTGCGCAGGTCGGACCACACGGACTCGCCAAGGCTGAACCAGTCTGCTGGATCGTCGCGAACTTCGAGAGGCGCCAGTTGTGCCCACGGGGCGCCATCGCGGATGGCCAGGCCGCCCTGGGTCAGATGGTCCAGCTGATAGCCGCGTCGCTGGGCTTCGAGGAGCAGGGCAAAGGTCGTATCTTTGGCGATCCTGATATCGCGGATGGGGTCCATGAGGACGACCAGGCGGGGCATGCAGTCTGTCTCCGGCGAAGATGCGGGGATGTTGATGATCTCGCGACGCGCGAGGCCGGGCTAGTTTACACTCGGTGCCGCTGCCAGGATCGACGAGGCCTTTGTTTGCGAGGCAGGTTCTCAATACTTTCTGAGGACTTAGGCATCAAACTTGACAAATTAGCTAAGAATTGGTTAAGAAGCATTGATGCTTCAGGAGCTTGTGCATGCGGGGCGGCGGAGCGGTTTCCGTGCCCTGTATTTGGAATGCCGTCGGTTTTCGCGATGGCTTCATCGGTAGGCACGGATCTTGCGTGTCAAACACATTCAGTATCAGCGGTGGGGGTCCTTACCAGGTGGATGAGACCAAGCAAGGCAGCCTGAGCGGCCTGAAAGTCATGGTCATCGATGATTCAAAGACCATCCGGCGGACAGCGGAGACCTTGCTGCGCAAGGAGGGTTGCGAAGTGGTCACGGCAACTGACGGATTCGAGGCGCTCGCCAAGATCTCCGATCAGCAACCGCAGATCATCTTCGTGGACATCATGATGCCGCGTCTGGATGGCTATCAGACCTGCGCATTGATCAAGAACAACCAGATGTTCCGCGCGACGCCCGTGATCATGCTGTCTTCGAAGGACGGCCTGTTCGACAAGGCACGCGGGCGCATTGTCGGTTCCGAACAATATCTGACCAAACCGTTCACGCGCGAAGAATTGCTTGGCGCGATTCGGCGCCATGTGGACTGGAAGTAATTCCGTTGGCTTGGCCATTCGACTCACAGGGGTAAGGCGGTGGCGCACATTTTCATCATTGACGATTCGCCGACCGACGTGCGCGTGTTCACCACGCTGCTCGAGAAGGCCGGTCATCGGGTCAGCAGCGCGGCGAGCGCCGAGGAAGGCATCGCCGGGGTCAAGCGCGAGCGTCCGGATCTCGTGATCATGGACGTGATCATGCCGGGCATGAACGGCTTCCAGGCCACGCGCGACCTCAGTCGCGACACGATCACCGGACATATTCCGATCCTGATCGTGACGACCAAGACCATGGAAACCGATCGTGTCTGGGGTCTGCGTCAGGGCGCCAAGGATTTCCTGACCAAACCTGTGGACGCGAAAGCCCTGTTGCAACGCATCGACAACCTGTTGCCGGGTTGAGGCGAAGAGCATGGCGAACAGCAGCGAACTGCAGACGAGCGGACCGTTCGAGACACTGGCCGACTACGAGCGGCGCAGCCTCGCGCATGTGGCCGGCCTGCCCGAGCAGATCGATGCGCCCGGACTCTGGCGCGGGATCGGTTTCCGGGTCGGCGATCGTCATCTCGTCAGCAGCATCTCGGAAGTCAACGAAATCCTGACCCTGCCGGCGCTGACCGTCGTTCCGGGCACGCAGGGCTGGATGCTTGGCGTCGCCAACGTGCGCGGCAACCTCGTGGCCCTGGTGGATCTGCGCAACTACATCGAAGCAAAGCGCACGGTCATGACTGAATCCACCCGCGTGCTGGTCGTGCGCCAGCACGGCGGCAGCGTCGGCTTGCTGGTCGACGAAGTGCTCGGCCAGCGCAGTTTCTCCGACGAGCAACGTTCCGGCGCGATCGGTGAGGACGACGAGAATTACAGCCGATACATCGGCGAAAAGGTGCAGCTTGGCGGCATCTTGTGGGGATTGTTCAGCATGACGGCGCTGGTCCGCACGGCGGAATTCCAGCAGGCATCGGCATAACAGCAAACCGGTCGTCGACTGCGACGCGGCCGGAAACGTGCAACTTAGGGGTGAGGTAACACGATGAGCACAACTTCCAGCGCACTCTCGGGCTCCGAGCGGACGGGCAGCCTCAACACCATCTTGATCGTGTTGCTGGTCCTGGCCATCGCGTTCGCTGCGGTAGATTTCATCTACCTGACAATCAAGAGCAACCAGGATCGCCAGGCCAGCGCCTTGACCACCGAGATCCAGGTGGCCTCGCAAGCCTTGACCACGTACGCCGCCAATGCCGCCGGCGGCAACGAGCTGGCCTTCGACGAGCTGGCCAAGACGACCAAGGATATCGACGCCTTCCTCGGCTACCTCAACAAGGGCAACGCCAAGGATCCATCGCCTTATGCAGGCATGCCGTCGTATGCAAGTGAAGCGGGTGTCGAGAAAGAGTTGAAGGACCTCAACGCCGCGTGGGCGCCGGTCTTGACCAACGCGACCAAGATCCTCGACGGCAAGAGCCTCGTTCTCGATACCGCGACGACGTCGTCCGAGTTCACCTCGAAGATGCCGGTGCTCAACTCGCGCATGAACGAAGTTGTCAACATCCTCACCGAGCGCAATGGCGGTGCCGGCCAGGTCTACATCTCGACCCGCCAGATGCTGCTCGCCGACCGCATGATCCGTCGTGTCCAGGAGATCGGCCAGGGTGGCGAGGACGCGCAGTCCGCTGCCGACGGTTTCTCCCGCGACGCCGCGCTCTACCAGGCCGTCCTTTCGGGACTGATCGATGGTGCGCCGGCGATGAACATCAAGTCGATCGATCTGCCGAGCGCCCGCCAGATCCTTGGCGACGTCTCCCAGCAGTGGACCGGCCTTGACCAGCCGGTCAGCAAGATCATCGAGGCGTCGACCGGATTGCAGGTCGTCAAGCAGGCGGCCGACGCGATCTTCACGGACAGCCAGAGCGTGCTGCTGAAGGCGCGCAATGTTGCGGATCGCCTGAGCACCCTGTCGACCAAGCGCCTGTTCCCGAATCCACTGTGGGGCGGCATCGCTGCTGCCGCGGCAATCATCCTTGTCATCCTGCTCGGTATCACCCTCGTCCGCGACCAGCAGAACCGCTACCAGATGTCGGCCGAGCTGAATCAGCGCAACCAGGAAGCCATTCTGCGACTGCTCGATGAAATGGGATCGCTGGCCGAGGGCGACCTCACCGTCAAGGCGACCGTCACCGAGGACATCACCGGCGCGATCGCGGACTCGATCAACTTCGCGGTCGAGGCGCTGCGATCACTCGTCACGACGATCAACGAGACAGCCGTGCAGGTGTCCGCGGCCGCGCAGGAAACCCAGGCCACGGCGATGCATCTGGCCGAAGCCGCCGAACACCAGGCGCAGCAGATCACTTCGGCATCAGCCGCGATCAACGAGATCGCGGTGTCGATCGACGAGGTTTCGAAGAACTCCAGCGAAAGCGCCGAGGTGGCCCAGCGCTCGGTGCAGATCGCCGCCAAGGGTGCGGCGATCGTGCGTCAGACCATCCAGGGCATGGACTCGATCCGCGACCAGATCCAGGAAACCTCGAAGCGAATCAAACGCCTTGGCGAGTCGTCGCAGGAAATCGGATCAATCGTCGAACTGATCAACGACATCGCCGAACAGACCAACATTCTCGCACTGAACGCAGCTATCCAGGCCGCATCAGCCGGTGAGGCGGGCCGTGGATTCGCGGTCGTTGCCGACGAAGTCCAGCGACTGGCCGAGCGCGCCTCGAACGCGACCAAGCGAATCGAGACGCTCGTGCAGACCATTCAGTCCGACACCAACGAGGCGGTCAGTTCGATGGAACAGACCACCGCCGAGGTTGTCGCCGGTGCGCGACTGGCCGAGGACGCGGGCCTTGCGCTCGGCGAGATCGAAAAGGTCTCGCACGACCTTGCCGACCTCATCCAGAGCATTTCGGCTGCAGCCAGCCAGCAGTCGGCCGCCGCAACCAACATTTCGGCGACGATGAACGTGATTCAGGAAATCACCACGCAAACCTCGGTCGGCGCAAGTCAGACGGCGGAGTCGATCGGTAACCTCGCGCACCTTGCCGGCGACCTTCGCCGCTCGGTTGCCGACTTCAAGCTGCCTGGCTGAACCCGGGATTTGTCACGTTTCTAGATCAAGGAGAACCTCTCGCCATTTTCCGTCGTCGGCATTGCCGTATCAGACCTGTCCATTGAATCGCGATTTCCCGCGCGGCCAAGCGGCCGCTGGGCAATGTCAGCATCCAGGATGGCGGCATGGCCCGGGTTCATTTCCGGTCTTGTGCCCGGGTCGGGTATTCGGGTCGTGCAAACGAACTAGGGTGATGGCTGGCAGGTTTCGCCGAGGCGAACGAAAACCATGAAACTGCACGACGATTTCACCACGCTCAGCTGGGTCAAGGGCGAACTTGATGACACGCTGAAACAGGCGCGACAGGCGCTGGAAGCGTATGTCGACGAACCGGCCGATACCAGCCTCATGCGGTTCTGCGCGACCTACCTGCATCAGGCGCAGGGAACCCTGCGCATGGTCGAGTTGTACGGTGCCGCGATGGTCGTCGAGGAGATGGAACGGTTGGCAGAAGCCCTGCTTGCCGATCGCGTCGCACAGCGCGAGGAAGGCTATTCCGTGCTCATGCGTGGCATGGTCCAGTTGCCCGACTATCTCGAGCGCGTACAGACCGGGCACAAGGACATTCCGATCGTCCTGCTGCCACTGCTCAACGACCTGCGTGCGTGCCGCGGCGAGAAACTGCTGTCCGATTCGGCATTGTTCTCTCCGGATCTGTCGACTGCCTTGCCTGCTGCAGCGGACGGCCTAGCCGCGCCACTGCCAATCAAGGAGTTGCGTTCGCGCGCACTGCGCTTGCGCCTGGCCTTCCAGGCCGCGTTGTTGAAGTGGTTCAGGAATTCGGCCGAAACGCAGCACCCCGAGCGCCTGCGCGACGTGCTCGATCGCCTGCGTGCGACCGCCGCTTTCGGCGCGGATTCGCGCCGCCTGTTCTGGGTTGCGGGCGGCGTCGCCGACGCGATCAGCGATGGAACCCTGGAATCGTCCGCTGCGGTCAAGCTCCTGTTCGGTGGCGTCGATCGCGAGATCCGCCGGTTCGCCGAAAATGGCGATGAAGGCATGCATGACGGTGCGGTACGCGAACTGGTCAAGGGGTTGCTCTACTACGTGGCGCACTCGCAATCGCAAAGCACGCGCGTCAACGAGATCCGCGACACCTTCGCACTCGGTACGCTGCTTCCGACCGTCCAGGAAGTCGAGCACGCGAAGAGTTCGATCTCCGGCCACAATCGCACCCTGCTCGATACGGTATCCGTCGCGATCAAGGACGACTTGCTGCGGGTCAAGGAGTCGCTCGACATCTTCCTGCGCGCCCAGCATCGCGATCCGACGGACCTGCTCGCCCAGGTCGATCTGCTCGACCGCGTGCGCGACACGCTCGGCATGCTCGGGCTCGGCGTGCCGCGCCGCGTGGTCACCGAACAGCGCAGCGCGATCGAGGAAGTGGCAAGCGGACGGCGCGAAGCCGACGAGGGTGCCTTGCTCGACATCGCCGGTGCGCTTCTCTACGTCGAGGCATCTCTGGACGATCACATCGAACGCCTTGGCGCGACCGGCCCCGAGGGTGAAGACGATGCAATGGAACTGCCGAAGGCCGAGGTGCGGAAGATCCTCGACGCGCTGATGCACGAGGCGGCGGTCAATATCCAGCAGGCCAAGCACGACGTCATCGCGTTCATTGAATCGCCCTGGGATCATGAGCGCGTCGAGCAGATTCCACGCCTGCTCGAGGAAATCTCCGGCGCGTTGCGCATGCTCGATCTTGGTTCGGCTGCCGAGTTGATGGGCGGAATCGTGCGCTTCGTCGAAGTCGAGCTGCTGCGTCATCGGCGCGTGCCGACTGCCGAGCAGATGGACAGCCTTGCCGACGCACTGGCTTCGATCGAGTACTACCTCGAAGCCACGCGCGAGCAACGCGGCGGGCGCCAGAAGATCCTCGAGGTCACCCGCGAGAGCCTGGAGTCGCTTGGTTACTGGCCAGTCCCTGATGAGACTGGCAAGGAGGCGTCGGCACAGTCGGCGGAAGCCTTTCCGTCGGCCGGTTTGAGCGCGGATGACGCACTTGCCGTTGCCGCCGCCCTCGCCTACGAAAATACGAATGAAGTGGATACGTCGGTATTTGTTGCGCGTGACTTCGCGCCGATCGCCGAAGAGCCGGTTGCCGAAGCATCGGATTTCCCGAGCTGGGGCGAGCATCTGCCGCTCGGGCAAAGCGCGGCACTGCGGCCTGAAGGTGTCGATCCCGACCGATCGATGGACCTCGACGGACTGGATTTCGCCGAGAGCGATGGTCCGGTAGTTCCGTCTGCGGATTCGATCGAACCGGTCCAGTCGCCGGATGAACTTGACAGCATTGTGGAAATTGCGTCGGGCGATGACCTGCGAGGGCTGATCGTCGGCGAGACCGGCCAGGGGTCGGTCGCGGGACATGAGCTGGACGGATTGCGGCTGGCCGAGACCACCCACGACCGGGACCAGGCCGAAGCCGGCGATTCGACCGTCGACGCTGCAGTCCAGACCGACGCCGATGGCAGCCGCTGGATCGAGGTCGACGAGGAAATCGAGGAAGAGATCGAAGAGGAAGTCAGGGCCGACGCAGGCAATGATGGCAGCTTCCAGATCACGGCATCGAACGAGATCGATGACGAAATCCGCGATGTCTTCATCGAGGAGGTTCAGGAGGAGATCGACAACCTGCGTGCACAGTTCCCGTTGTGGCGCGCAAACAGCAACGATCTCGAACTGGTCAAGCCGATCCGGCGTTCGTTCCACACGCTGAAAGGCTCGGGCCGTCTGGTCGGCGCCCTGGCGCTTGGTGAGTTCAGCTGGAAGGTCGAAAGCATGCTCAACCGCGTGCTCGACCGCTCGATCGCACCGAGCGCCCAGGCGATCGCGCTGGTGGACCATGCGATTTCCGCCTTGCCGGGCCAGCTTGCGGCATTGCGTGGCGATGGCGTGAGCGGAGCGGATGTCGCTGCGATCATGGCGACCGCGGATCGATTGTCGGAAGGCGAGCTGGCTTCGGTGCCGGCGACGGTCGCGCCCACGACGACCACGATCCGGCGCATGGTCAAGCGCACGATCAAGCGCCGGATTCCGGCGCCCGATCTGCCGGCAGCGCCGCTCAGGTCGGTCGCGAGCGAACTACCCACGCCGGTCGAAGTCGAGGCTTCCGCTGCGGAAATCGTGGCCGGACCATTGCCGGGCCTCGACCCGGTGCTGTTCGACATCCTCAAGAGCGAAACCGAAATGCACCTCGGTGTCGTCGAAGACTTCCTTGCCCGCGCGAATCATTCCGAACTGGCCGTTTCCGAACCGTTGCTGCGCGCGGTGCACACGCTCAGCGGTGCGATCGCAATGGTCGAGATCGACGCCCTCAGTCACCTGTTGTCGCCACTCGAAAGCTATCTCAAGCGCATGCGCGCGAGCGCGACCCCGATCGATGCCGAGGGAATTGCGATTCTCGGCGAGTCGACCGCGCTGGTTCGCGAAACCATGAGCTGCCTGGATCGCGGTTCGAGCAACCTGCCATCGACGGACGCCTTGTCCGCGCGCGTCGTCGCATTGCGCGATGCGTTGCACGAACCCGAGAACGCCCTGCAGTTCTACCATCAGGACGACGACGTGGCATTTCCGCCCGCCGAGGACTCCGAGGTGGAAGTCGCGGCTGCCGAATTTGATATCGAGAGCATCGAATTCCAGCCGGTCGGGCTTGACGAAGACGAGCTTGCGGTGACGACAGGCGAAGTCGACGCTCCGATGTTGGAGCTCGACGGCGGTGACCTGACCGGCGCGCTGATCGAGCGCATGGACAGCCTGACCGATATTGCCATCGAAGCGGATGCGATGCCGGTCGATGTCGATTCGACGCCGCTTGCCGCTGTAGCTGGAGCGAGCGAGCGTGTTGACGATCATCCGGGAGGGCTCGATGAAGCGGTTGACGCTCTCTCCGACCTGCCGGACCGGACCCGCAACGATCATCCGGTGATCGAATCGGCTGCCATCGATATCGGCGGCGAGCTCGACGAGTTCGGTCTGGACCTCGAGATGCTTGATCCAATCGTCGGAATCGATGAGGCGGGAGAGACGCTTTCAGGGTCGATGCCAGGCTCCGGCGCGGATGCGATCGATGCATCCGTCACGACCGGACAGGACGAATTTTCCGATCTCGATGTGTTGTTTGTGGACGAGCAAGTCGAAGCGGTCGAGATCCACGAATTGACATCCTCATCGGCCCAGGCCGATGCAGGGATTGCTGCCGATGAAACGAATGCAGCCGACGATGTGCCACCGGTCGCGGCGGGAATGTTGCCGCCGAGACAGGAAGCGCCTGGCCGGCATGCCGCTGCTCCGGCTTCGGCATTCGCCGAGGACGTGCAGCCCGAAGGTCGTCTCGAACTTCCCGAGATGGATCAGGACCTGCTCGACATCTTTGTCCAGGAAGGCAACGACATCCTCGATCATTCCGATTCGGTGATGGCGCAACTCCGCGAGGCACCGCAGGATCGCGAACTGATTGCGACGCTGCAGCGCGACCTGCACACCCTCAAGGGTGGCGCGCGCATGGCCGGGATCAGCCCGATCGGCGACCTGACCCATGCCATGGAGTCCCTGCTGGATGCGACCTATGACGGTCACCGCAGCATGGACCTGCCCGCGGTCGAGGCGCTTGAGCGCAGCTATGACAGCCTGCATGGACTGGTCCAGCGCATTGCCCGCCGCGAGGCGATCGCGATGCCGGAACAGATGATTGCACGCCTTGAGCGACTCGTTTCCGGTGAGAGCCTGGTCGATGAACCCGAACTCGCGTCCGACGCGCCGGTCGAGCCTGTCGAGGCGGCGGTGGTACAGGCCACGCCAGTGTCACGTCCCGCGCCGCGCTCGATGCCCGCGCACGAAGTCGAGGAGGAGCCGCGCGCGCCACAGGAAATGATCCGGGTGCGTTCCGAGTTGCTTGACTCGCTGGTCAACTACGCGGGCGAAGTCTCGATCTACCGCTCGCGCCTGGAGCAGCAGATCTCCACATTCCGCTTCAACCTGATCGAATTCGAACAGACCGTCAGCCGCCTGCGTGAGCAGCTGCGCAAACTCGAGATCGAGACCGAGGCGCAGATCATCGCCCGCTACCAGCGCGAGCACCACGATGGCGTCGAGGCGGCGTTCGATCCACTCGAACTCGACCGCTTCTCGCAATTGCAGCAGTATTCGCGCGCACTCGGCGAGTCGGTTTCCGACCTGGTCTCGATTCAGGGCTTGCTTGATGACCTGACCCGCCAGTCCGAGACCTTGCTGCTGCAGCAGTCGCGAGTCAGTTCGGATCTGCAGGAAGGCCTCATGCGCACGCGCATGGTGCCGTTCGATTCGATGGTGCCGTCATTGCGCCGCACGATTCGCCAGGCTGCACAGGAACTTGGCAAGCGCGCGCAGTTGAAGGTCGAGGGCGCCCAGGGCGAAATGGACCGCAACCTTCTCGAACGCATGAAGGCACCGTTCGAGCACATGCTGCGCAACGCCCTCGCCCATGGCATCGAGACGCCCGAACAGCGCCTCGCCGCAAACAAGCCGCTTGATGGAACGATCACGATCCGCGTATCCCGCGAATCGACCGAAGTGGTCCTTCGCATCAGCGACGACGGCGCGGGCATGGATCGCGAGGCGATCCGGCGCAAGGCGATCGCCCTTGGCTTGCTCAATCCCGAAGCCAGGCTTTCCGATCGCGATCTTTACGGCTTCATTCTCGAAACCGGCTTTTCGACTGCCGAGCAGGTGACCCAGCTTTCCGGTCGCGGCGTCGGCATGGACGTCGTCCACAGCGAGATCAAGCAGCTTGGCGGTTCGCTGGTCATCGATTCGGTTCCCGGAGTCGGCAGCACCTTCACGATTCGCCTCCCATTCACCCTTGCGGTGACCCAGGCGATCCTGGTCAAACTCGGTGACTCGACCTACGCCGTGCCGATGTCCTCGGTACAGGGCGTCGTGCGCATCGCCCTCGACGACTACAGCACGCGGGTCAGCAGCGGCGAACCGACTTACACCTATGCGGGTGAGGATTTCACGATCTACGAGCTCTCCCAGCTCCTTGGCGTGGCCCAGGGCAGGGCGATCGACGAGACCCAGTTGCCGCTGCTGATGACGCGTACCGGCGACCAGCGAGCCGCCGTGCGAATCGATGGTGTCGTCGGCTCCCGCGAAATTGTCGTCAAATCGGTCGGCCCCCAGATCAGTTCGGTGCCAGGCATTTTTGGTGCCACGATCATGGGCGACGGTTCCGTGATCATGATTCTCGACCTGGCGCCGCTGGTCCGGCGCGTCGCCTCGCTGCGCGCGAGCGTCGCGGCCGGCGAGATTCCGCAGCCGTCCCAGATCCTGCAGGTGCCCGAGCCTGTCGAGGTTCGTCGCAAGACCATGATCATGGTCGTTGATGACTCGATCACGATGCGCAAGGTCACGACGCGTGTCCTCGAGCGCGCGGAAATGGAAGTGGTTACTGCAAAGGACGGTCTCGATGCAGTCGAGAAACTGCAGGACAGCGTGCCCGATCTCATGCTGCTCGATATCGAGATGCCGCGCATGGACGGCTACGAACTTGCGACCTACATGCGCAACGATTCGCGACTGAAGAAGATCCCGATCATCATGGTTACCTCGCGCACCGGCGAGAAGCATCGCCAGCGCGCACTGGAAATCGGCGTCGAACGCTATCTCGGCAAGCCCTACCAGGAAGCCGATCTGTTGCGTCAGGTACAGGAAACCCTGAAGGTGAGTCGCGCCGATGTCTGAAACAATGACGCTCATCGCGCTGCTGTCGCAATCCGGTGAATCCGGGCGCCATTTGCGTGATGCACTTGCCGGTGCCGGCACGCCGATTGTCTACGAGGCCGAGGCTGCCGCGCTCGATCGCGATGCGTTGGAGAGATCCGGCGCACGTGTCATCGTCGTCAATCTTGATGCCGAGGTGGAGGCGCACCTCGATGAGGTCTATGCCCTGTTGGGTGACGACCGCTACAACGTGATTTTCAACGAAGCCCAGGTGTCGAGCCAGCTTTCGGGCTGGGAACAGGCGCGATGGGCGCGGCATCTGGCCGCCAAGATCCTCGGCGTCGAGAACGCGGACCCGCCGCGTCCGGAAGGCGCGGAGTCGGTCCCGCAGCGCCCCGCGAAACCGGTTGCCGAAGTGTCGGTCGCCGAAGTGGCAGTGCCGGTCGAGGCAGCTCCGGTACTTGCGCCCGTCATCGATGCGCCGCAAGCGGATCCTGTCGCCGAACCCGCCGCGGCGAGTGAAACTGCTGCGGATGATTTTGCCGATATCCTCAGCTTGCTTGACGAGGTTGGCGAGCATGACGATCAGCCGGCGCCGCTAGCGACCGATCGCCCGCGAGCAAGCCGCAACGAGATGTTCGAGACCGTACCGATGCCGGTCCTCGATTTTTCCGAGTTCGACGAACCAGCGGCGCCGCCGCTTGCGTATCCGGTCGTGCCCGAGGCATCGGCCGCGATCGACATGGATGCGTCGGAAATCGTGATCGAGGTCGGATCCGGGCCCGTCGATACGCTGCAAATGCCCGCGTTCGACGCAACGGAAGATGCACTTGGGTTCGGTGATCTGGACGATTTCGCCGACGGCGGCGATGCGTCGATCGAGCTGATCGAGCTGATCGAGCTGGATGCGGAGTCCGATCAGGTTCCGGTTCGGATCGACGCGGATCTCGCCGAAGCCGAAGGGGCCAGCAATTCCGCCGCGGCCGGGCCCGCACTGGCCGGACTCGAACTGCTTGATATCGACTGGGCGGACACCTCGGCGACGCCTGCAGCCGACGTTGCAACCGAGCAGGTGGACGTCCCTCCGGAAGTCGGCTCCGCATTTTCGTGGAGTCTCGAGGATCTCGATGAAGGAACGGCCGGGACCGCATCAACACCCTCCGCCGCGCCGATCGAAGCCCGCGAGTTCGGGATCGAGAAGATCAGCGCTTCGGAGTACCTCGCTCCGGCAGGCGACGATGTGGCGGACGAGCCGCTCGATGTCGGACTCTCGCTCGAATTGATTCCGCTTGACGAAGCCGTTGCCCCAAAGACTGCGGATGCGGCCACGGACAGCGCGCCTCGAGAATCCTGGCTGGATCCGAGTGCGGTGCGAGCCACGGTAACCCAGGTGTGGGTCCTGGGTGCGTCGATCGGAGGCCCCGAGGCGGTGCGCGAGTTCCTCGCCGAGTTGCCGAAGAACTGTCCGGCACTGTTCCTGCTGGCCCAGCACATGGGCGCGGAGTTCATGGAGATCATGGCCCAGCAGCTTTCGCGTTCGACGGTGATGACGGTGCGCACGCCAACGCATGGCGAGCGCGTGGGTCACGGCGACATCGTGGTCGTTCCAACCACGCATCGCTTGCGCGTCGATCGCGAGGGCGTCGTAACGCTTGAACCGCTCGTCGATGCCAATCAGCCGAACACGCCGTCGATCGACCAGGTGTTGCGTGATGTGGCCGATCGCTTCGGTGCCAAGGCTGGCGTGATCGTGTTTTCCGGGATGGCCGCGGATGCGGCAGAGGGCAGCCGCTACCTGGCCGAGATCGGCGGCAAGGTCTATGTCCAGGACCCCGAAACCTGCGTGATCAGCTCGATGGTCGACGGGGTGATCGAAACCGGCGTGGTCAGCTTTGCGGGATCACCCAAGGCATTGGCCGGCAAAGTGCTCGGCGACCTGAAAGTGGCAGCGAAAACCTGAGGATTTCCCGATGATCGATCTTCCGCGTGAAATTCGTGGCGTCATGATTCCGATCACCGGAGGAAGGGTGCTGCTTCCGAACGCAACGGTGGCCGAAGTCATCACCTATACCGCACCGGAACGCATCGAGAATGCGCCGGCCTGGTTGCTTGGTCGTCTCGGCTGGCGCGGCTGGCGCCTGCCATTGTTCTCCCTGGCCATGCTGGCCGGGCACTCCGGCGAGGAAGACACGCGCAATGCGCGCGTGACCGTACTCAAGGCATTGAGTGGAAACGCCAAGATCCCGTTCCTCGCGATGCTCGCCCAGGGCTTTCCGCGCCTGACCACGATCACCCCCGAATTGCTGATCACCACGGGCGACAACACCGAGCTCGGTGCCGGAGTCCACTCCGAGGTGCTCGTGCGCGATGATCATGCGGTGATTCCCGACCTCGGCGTGATCGAGACGATGATCGCCGAGGCCCTCGCGGCCTGATCTGCCCGCTGGCGGCACGCCGGCTCGGCGCGCGATAGTCAAAGGTCGCCGTGTATCGCCTGCAGTGCGGTGATCGCGGCAAGGCCGGCGGTTTCGGTGCGCAGGATGCGCGGGCCGAGACGCAGACCGCGGAAATCGGCCTGGTCGAGCAGAGTGAGATCGAGGTCCGACAAGCCGCCTTCCGGTCCGACGACGAGGGTTGCGGCATTGAACGTCGGCAGATCGCGCGGAGCGCATGATCCGGCCGGATCGAGGGCCAGACGCAGGCCGCTCGCTTGATCCAGCGTTGCCGCCCAGGCGCCCAGCCGCATTGGCTCCTCAAGCACCGGAAGGCGCGATCGACCGGACTGCTCGCAGGCCCCGGCGATGACTGCCTGCCAGTGGGCGAGACGCCGTGCCGTGCGCTCGGCATCGAGTTTGACCTCGGTGCGCCCGGTAATCAGCGGGACAATCCGGCTGACCCCGAGCTCGGTGGCCTTTTGCAGGATCAGGTCCATCTTTTCGCCGCGTGCCACGCCCTGGGCAAGCGTCAATCGAAGTGGGCTCTCGCGATCGGTGGCGATGCCATCGTCGAGAACGCGTGCCGAAACCGCGCGTTTGCCAAGCTGGCTGATTTCAGCGCGAAATTCGAAACCGTCGCCGTTGAACAGCACGATCGGGTGGCCCCGATCGAGGCGCAGGACGCGCGCGAGATGCTCGCCGGCCTGCGGCGGCAAAACCACCTCGTG
>ENA-UOWO01002625-UOWO01002625.1-activated-sludge-metagenome-genome-assembly--contig:-NODE-2625-length-22040-cov-5.983580_pt1 | contig 22040 bp, 24 predicted proteins | sample MGYA00238148_ERZ761564 | MGnify/ENA primary metagenome ERZ761564 (study PRJEB28885, sample SAMN05720194) | activated sludge metagenome | isolation source: Anaerobic digester | place: USA... | reverse complement strand
AGGGGTTTCCCCGTATTTTCCACCGGTTTATCGTTAACAAGAATGGCAGTGTTCTCGGGAGCTACCAGAATCAGTGTGGGAGTCGTATCCTGAAGCATGATGTCCACGGGCGTTATACGCGCGGACTCAACCGTAAACATGCGTACCTCGTTGCGGTAATGGTCCGAGACTACGGAAAGATGGTGGTCTCCGGGTGCAAGAATGTACAGGTCTGTTTGCCGGTCCGCCTGTTGCTCGTCAATCAGAATTCGTACGGGTTTCCCGCCGTCATCCGGGTACTGAAGACGCAGGGAAAGCGCGCCCTCATCGGTAAGGAGGGGTTTTACCCGTACTTCGAACGTCATCTCGTCGATGGTGGGAGGAAGCCCTTTCATGACGGGCTGGAGCCGGAATACCATCGGGCCGGTATTGGGGTCATGTACCCGTTCGAGAACCGTGGCATAGGGACCGGATTTGAGTTTGTGATCGGCGACCAGGGGAATCTGAAGGACAAAGGAAAGCCGCGCCGGCAAGGGTTGATATACTTCCTGTATGCCCCGGTAGTCGATTACACCGCTTTTCGGTGCCGGTTCGACGTTGCGGTATACACCGTAGGCCATGCTGTTCTGATAGCGGAGTATTTCACGGGGAATGCGGATTTCAATTTCAACAGCGCGGAGAAAAATGGTGTTTTCCGGGAAAATGATACCGACCGCGTCGTTATACCCGATATTGGCGATCCTGGTTTCCGAATTATTGCCGCTGACTTCGAGTGTCGTTACCGACCGAACCCGGAACGACTCGCTGGCAAGCGGAGCCGTTGCAAGCGCAAGAAAGAGGATTGCCAGTACTACGGATGCGTGTTTCATACGCGCTAATTCCTTTGTATAAATCCGGCAGGATTCTTGGGTACTCCGTTTTCATGTATCTCAAAATGCAGGTGCGGCCCGGTTGATTGTCCTGTGGATCCGACGTTACCAATAATAGTACCGGATTTGACCATGTCATGCAACTCGATTTTTCTTTCCGAAAGATGACCATAGAGGCTTTCACGGTTTCCTTCATGCCGGAGAATGATGTAATACCCGTGTATGGCATTATATCCGGTGGAAATTGCCGTACCGTCGGCGCATGCCAGCACCGGTGTTCCGTAGGGGGCGGCAAGGTCGACACCCTTGTGAAATACCATGTTTCCGGTAACCGGATTCTTCCGCATCCCGAAGGTTGAGGTTACCATTCCTTCCGGGAGCGGAAAGCGGAAGGTGGGCGTAAGAAAAAATGCCCGGACGGTACCGTCAAACCCCGAATCGGGAAGGCAAAACACGGTTCGTGATGAACCGTCTGCTTCATGGAGCGTGAAGGAGAATATGCCGGAGATTTCAGGATCAAATGATGAAAGGAGGAGTTGTTCGAGGCGGTTAATCCCGCGCTCGGGCAAATACAGAGCCGGTATGGACGGTAACAGGAGCATTTTCCCCGCTATGGAGACATCACGGGACTCGATGCGGTTCAGGCTTGCGAGCGCGTCATAGGGAACAGAACACCGGGCGGCAATGCCGAGCAGATTTTCGTCGGCTCCTGCCCGGTATCGGTACAGATGAAGTTCCGGTGTTTTCCCGGCGGCAATTGCCATCCGTGCGGCTGAAACATCGTCCTGATACTGACGGAAGAGGGGATTTCCGGAAGAAAGAGTCGTTATTTCCGGGTAGCGGTAGTTTTCCTGCGCCGCGAGCATGACGGATGTTATGACGAGTACGACCGGGAGGACAAGACTGATCGGCGGTGACTGCCGACGCATTATCGTCCTTCCGGAGAACGCTTTTCGGGTGAAAGAACAAAGGCTATGAAACCGTAGAGGAAAAAGGTGACAATGAGTGAAACGAATGCCAGGGCCCGTTCATACCGGAGAACAAGCAGAATAAAGACAACAACTCCGATGGCGAGAACCGCTTTACGGGCGAGACTGAACAGAAACAATCCGGGACTGGTACGCAACGCCTTTTTTGCGCGAATCGCGAAGACGGCAGCGGCGCCGGTTGCCAGAAGGGCTACAAAAAGAAGGGTGTAAAGATCCGGTTTGGCAACTGCCAGGGACCACAGGGGATACACCAGCAGAAAACCGGTTGCGATACAAACGCCGATCAGGGCTGCAAACCGTATGGCTGAGCCCAGAACGGCGCCGTATCCTCGAAGGATTGTACCGATCATTCCTCGGAAATACAGTCCACCGGGCAAACTGCCGCGCAAGCGCCGCAGCTAATGCAGGCATCGGCGTCGATGACACGCTTGTTGTCCTGTTCGCTGATCGCGTTAACCGGGCATTCGCCTTCGCAAGCGCCGCAGTTGATGCATTCACTGGAAATCTTATAGGCCATTACAGAGCCTCCTTGATTGAGATATGGCATAAAAGTAGCGCATTACGAACGAAAAAACAAGATGGTTCATCCCGGGAAACGGGACTGTTTTTTCGGCCGGTATGGTGATACACTGGTCTGCGGAGGGGATCATGCCCGAGAGCCAGCAGCTTATCAAGAAGAATCTCGATTTTATCAATATCCTGCCCGCCTGGGCCCAGGAACTTTCGGTCAAGTACTGTTCGAAGACAGCCAACTTATATTTTGTACACGGAAATATCCGTGATTTTTTGCCCCACAAGATGAACGAGGGCGAGTTCATGTTCGTCAAAATCCAGGACTACATTTCCGAAGTACTGTTCGGGAACCGCGACATCATCGTGTTTTACGACAAGTCCGGCGGAATCTCCTTCTGCCTGTCGGACATGGAACGGGATTACCTTAAGACCATGAGCGCCCGGTATCCGGATGTCGCTCCCGAGGAGTTTCTTACCCGGGATCCGGTAAAAGCCTTCGATTATCTTGAGCGGTACTTCGTGATGAACATTCCCAAGGAAAAACGGATTGTCCTCATCATGGATTACGCGGAGACCATCATTCCGGCGGACGAGATAGGCCATCTGGACGAAATAGACCGCTATTGCCTTGTGACCCTCAACCGCTGGTCCCATGAACCCCAGTTCACCCAGGGTGATATCTCCGTCATCATGCTCACGGAAAACCTTACCGACGTTAATCCCCGCCTTTCCAGTTCACCGTCTACGGTCAAGGTTACCATTCCGTTTCCGGGCGCCATGGTTCGCACCCAGTTTCTCGAATTTCTGGAAGCCAAGGATATGCTCCTTCTTGAACGCGGGCTCAATCCGGAACGGATCGGGAACATGACGAGCGGACTGAACCTGCTCAACCTCAACCAGCTTGTGGCCGAATCCTATCAGGAAGACAAACCGATAACGCTGGAATACCTCCGCGACCGCAAGCGGGCAATCATAGAAAATGAGGCGGCGGGACTGCTCGAGTTTGTGGAAACCGGACATGATCTTTCGCTTGTTTCGGGTCATTCTTTTGTGAAGAAACGATTCCAGAGCGCCGCCCGCGCCCTGAAACTCGGACGGACGGACGTGCTTCCCATGGGGTACCTCATCGCGGGCCCGGTCGGTACCGGCAAAACCTTTCTTGTTTCGGCCTTTGCCGGCGAGATCGGCATTCCAATGGTAAAGCTCCGCAACTTCCGCTCGAAATGGCAGGGTGCGACCGAGTCCAACCTGGAAAAGGTGCTGAACATTCTCAAGGCGATGGCGCCGGTTGCCGTCATGATCGACGAAGCGGATGCCTTCCTCGGCGACCGGGATTCGGTGGGCGATTCGGGAACCTCAAGCCGGGTATTTGCCCAGATAGCCAACTTCATGGGCAACACCGATTACCGGGGAAAGATCATCTGGTTTTTGATAACCTGCCGGCCCGACCTTCTTCCAATCGACCTCAAGCGGCAGGGCAGGGCGGAAGAACATCTGGCCCTTTTCTACCCGGAAACGGCGGAAGACCGCATCGACCTTTTCAAAACGCTCCAGAAAAAACTCGATATCAAGGTGAAAGATTTCTCTCTTTCGGATGTTTTCAAGGGCATCAAATTCGATATGTCCGGAGCGGACATTGAGGCCATTCTTGTCCGGGCGAAAATGTGCGCGAGCATGGACAACCGGGCGATTGTTACCCGTGAGGATCTGGATTCCACCATACGGGATTTTGTGCCGCCCGCGTATCCATACGAGATTGAACTGCAAAATTTGGTAGCGGTACTCGAGTGTACGAGCCGGGAGATGGTTCCCGCCAAATACCAGAAAATGGAACGGTCAAAACTCGCCGCGGAAATTCAGGAACTCAAGCAGTTACTTGGAGAAAAATAGACCCGCTAATGCATCGACAAGCGGACCGGCGATGTCAAATCCGCCTTCCTTTTCGAGTGCGGTGAAGCCCGGAAACGCATTCAGTTCACACACCAGGAGCCGCGAGGGAGCGGGGGCCGGCGTTGCATACAGAAAATCGATTGTACCGTACCGGAGTCCCGTCTTCCGGGCAATTTCGGCGGTCAGCGCCGCAACAGTGTCCGGTACCGGTGGACTGAACGGAGAGGGATGCATGCTTCCCCCGGTACAGGTGTTTGATACAAGGTCGCGTTCTCCTGACCGGCTGTTGCCCGCCCGCCGTTCCACCGCGGCAAGAATTCTGTCAAAGGCAAAAAAGACCCGGAAATCCCTGCCATGGGATGGTTCAATGTATTCCTGAAGCAGGTACTCGCCATCCGGAGTGTCCGGCCCCGGGATTTTTTCCGGACCGGATACAAGTCGCACTCCGGTGCCGCGACTTCCGAATCGGGGTTTAACCACTACCGGCCACTGCAGCGTGGGAACTTCGTCCGGGCCAAAGAGCCGTGGATGCGGAATGCCGTGCTCTGCGAAAAAGAGCGCGGTTTCCCGTTTGTCGCAGGAAAGCCGGACCGCGCGGGACGGATTTATTGCGGTGAAACCCCGCCGCTCAACGAGCTCAATTATTGAAACAGGGACAGAGCCCCTGAAGAGGAACAGTGTGTTGTCCGGGGCAATCCCGGGGTCCCGGGCATCAAGAAACGCCGGAACCTCCGCAGGAAACAAAAACCGGAGCGGAATGCCCCGGTTTTCTGCTTCCTGCGCTAGCCGTCGCGCCGGATAAAACAGGTTGAAATAGGTATGGTCGGCTGTTTTCAGCCCGTAGACAACGACGAGAAGCGGTTTACTCGTTGTCTTTCGGCCAGGTGAGTGTTTTCGCACACAATTTTCCGATTTCTTTTGCCGCTTTTTGCGCGTCAAGCTGTGAAACTCCTGCTTCCTGGTTCAGCGTTTTGGCGAAGAACTTTTCCATTGACTCGAAAACATCGGGGAGCGAATAGAAAAGGAAGGCAAAGTCCATGCCCGCGGGCCGGACAACGGTAAAGGCTGATATTGCCTGTTGGGGTTCCTTGCTGAACATGATTTTTGACTGATTCTTGGCCGTTATAATGCTTGTCTCGCTGAACCGGAACGGAACCAGAAAATCCTGGGAACGACAGTACGGTTCAACCGATTTTTCGGGATAGGTTGGCGGTTCAACAAGGACGAACAGTTTCTTTCCGTTTGTCTGAAAAGTGATGCCGTTGCTGGTGGCATAGATATCTTTTATGGCGGAATAGGATACTACCTCATAGATACTGTAGGTTGTTTCGGGTTTAAAAAATGATGAAACAATGTAGCCTTCATCCATTGGCAGCTGGTTTTGCTCGTACGCCTCAAAAAGATCCATCGCCTTAAGTGCCATTCTGTCCTCCTTGTTATCCCTTATCAGTATAGGTGATTTTCTTCCCGTCCGCAACCAATTTTCCCGGATGAGGGACACGGTACCTGAAAACACACTGATAGTGTTTGCTTTTCCGTTATTTTGCCCCTATACTGCCTTCATGACTCTACAACAACGGTTTGTTCATCTATATAACTTCCTTTTTTCTTTCAAGTTGTCAGATAACTCGGTTCCGTTCTTGCACGGCATGAGGGTCGCATCCATCTATGTGGTAACGGGTGTTTTCGTTGTTGCCGCCACGGTGAACCTTTCGTTTGTTCTTGATAAAAAAGCGTATCTTACCGCGGGTTTTCTGATCGCCTACCTGGTCTTCGCTCTCGTTACGCTTATTGTCCTGTGGACAACGCGCAGGACGGAACGCGCGAAACTCTGTCTGGGATTCTGTGTCATCCTGCTTATTCTCGAACAGATACTCGATGGCGGCGGTGTGTTCGGTCTGGGGGTTTTCTATCTTGCGTTCGGTTTTTCTGTCGCGTATCCCCTGTTCGGTATTGTCCCTACGATAGTGTTCATGATTGTATATTACAGCGGACTCCTGTTCCGCCTGTCTGCCGGGAACTTTCTTCCCACGTCAATATTCAATAGCTCCGAAATTACTCTCAGAATGCTTATAATTCTCGGTATGGCTCTTGTATTGCAGGCAACCACCTGCTTTGCAATTGAAGTGATTATCCGGCATCTGTCCCGTCTGGCTTATTTTGACCAGGTTACCTGCCTCCCGAACCGCTTCAAATTTCTGTCCTTCCTCCACGACGGCATTCTCCGAAACAGGAAAGAACCCCGTCCGCTCAGTGTGGTCGCCGTAAAAACCGTGAACATGAACAAATTGAATACCATGCTTGGAAATGCGCTTGCGGACGATCTGCTCAGGAATGTGGGTTCCCGCATTTCAGGCTATCGAAACGCCACCCGGGCCGTAGGCCGCTGGAGCAGTTCCATATTTGTGTTGTATACCGATTTGCATGAACTGAGTCAACTGGAGCGGTACACGGCCGAACTGATGGCTACGCTTTCGGAACCCTATCTCGTGGACGGACGCGTGGTTTCGGTTTTCTTTAACAGTGCGGTATCCCGGTGCCCTGAAGACTCGTGCGAACCCGCTGAACTGGTCAACAAGGCAATCTCCCTCCTTGAACAAACCCGTTGCCGGCCGGGAGATGTCGCATTTTATTCCAAAGATATCCAGTGCTGCCAGCTCAGAATGTTCAGCCTGCTTGATGATCTGTCCAATGCCGATTTCGACCGGGACTTTTACCTGGTGTATCAACCCAAAGTCCGTGTTGCGGACAAGGGCTGTGCGGGAGCGGAGATACTGCTGCGCTGGAATAGCCACGAGCGGGGCGACATTTCCCCGGGGGAATTTATTCCCGTCGCGGAACAATGCGGCATGATTCACCGCATAAGCCGCTGGGTTATTCAGCGCAGCTTTGCCGAGATCGCGGCAATGTCCGCAGCCGATCCGGAACTCTTGCTGGATAAGTTATTCGCGATCAATCTGTCCGTAACCGACCTCTATGACCGGGAGTTCGTTGACTTCATTGAAATCATGCAACACCGGTACGGAATTCCCTCCTCCGTGATTGAATTTGAAATTACGGAAGGCGTCATGCTCGACGATGATCCCCGCGTCGCTGAAAACATTGACCAGCTGCTTTTACGAAAATTCAGGATCGCCATAGACGATTTCGGTACCGGATATTCGAGTCTCGGCTATTTGCACCGGTTGCGGGTACATAACCTCAAGATAGACCGGAGCTTTGTTCAGGGCATGTCGGGGCAGGAATCGGGAGACAAATCCGCCCTGATCGATGCGATAATTTCCATGAGCAAGTCCCTCAAGATCCAGATAACGGCCGAAGGCGTGGAGACAAATCAGCAGTTTTCGTATCTGGTGGAACGGGGATGCGATCTGGTACAGGGCTTTCTGTTCAGCAAGGGTCTCAGGAAGGATGAGTACGTGAAGTACTGCCGCACGGCGGCAATACCGGTGGTATAAACAGACTGCTATCAAAATTGTTGAAAAGTTTTCAACAATTTTGATAGCAGTAGTGAAGATAGCTCTAGATGATCATCGCGGAACGCGACCAATCATAGTACTTCGAGGTCAACTCTTCTTCTGACGGCATGGCATACCATGCTTTTTCCTTTTTGTTTACCAGCGCAAATCCGTCATTTACGATCTGGAAGCGGAAGTTGCCGGCAAAGGTTCGGTCGAGCGTTTTGGTAACTTTTCCCCGCTCAGTTACTGCGGCGATGCATTCGATCAGGTGGCCGAGATTGTGGTCGTACATGGGACCGATGTGGCCGGTATGTTCGAGATCGTCAAGATCGATAACCTTGAGGTCGCAGTAGCAGAGGGCAGGCAGCGAAATCTTTGATTCTCCATTGACGATGTACTCGCCGAAGGCCCCCGGAGCGAGCGAACTGACAACGAGGGGCTGGACGGGGCAAAGTTCCTGGTACACGTGGTATGGTTTCCCCGGGCGGTCCGCCGGGAAAGCGCTTTTTTCGAGACCCAGGGTTCGTCCGTCCGGAGTGGTCAGGTACATTGTCCTGAGTGCGGAAAAGGGTATTTTTTCCAGAACCCGGTACACCGAAAGATACACCGAGTGTTTCGGCTCACCGTTCCGGTGCGGGACACAGCGTTCTTTCGCGTAATTCCAGTCAAAGTCTCCGGAGAAACCGCCGTCAAGTTCAATAAAGACAAGCCGCTCATGGGAACCACGTTTTGAGCTTGTGGTCATGTATGCGCCGAATTTGTCCGGATCGAGCATGGACGCGATGAGGGATTCGGTGGGAAAGAGGGTGAGATAATAATGCATTTCGGACATTGGTGTCTCCTTTAGCCTTCTGGTTACTTAATAAGGGAACTGATCCAGGTTACGAGATTGTAGTCCTGGAAAACCGAGACGGTAATGAGCGAGATAACCGCCATGATCTTGATGAGAATATCGAGCGAGGGACCGACGGTGTCCTTGAGGGGGTCGCCTACGGTATCGCCCACAACCGATGCGGAATGGGCGTCCGAGCCCTTACCGCCATGATGCCCCTGTTCGATGTACTTTTTCGCGTTGTCCCAGGCGCCGCCGGAGTTCGCAGTAAACAGCGCGAGCATGATGGCGGAAAGGGTGGTTCCTATGAGCATGCCGCCAACGAAGTCGGCGCCGAGGATGAATCCGCCGGCAAGCGGGGTGAGTACGGAGATTAGTGCCGGGAGCTTCATTTCCGCGAGGGCGCCGGCGGAGCTGATGGTGATACAGGTGGTGTAATCGGGTTTTGCTTCCCCGGTAAGGATGCCGGGGATTTCCCGGAACTGGCGGCGTACTTCCTGGACCATCTTGCGCGCGGCTTTCGCGACGGCTTCGATGAGGATTCCCGAGAACAGGAAGGGCAGGGCCGCACCAACGAGACCTCCCGCGAGGGTCATCGTGTTGATGAAGTTGAGATTCAGGGTGAATCCGTCGGTATCATTGGGCATCGCCTGCGCGTAGAGGAAGGACGCGAAGAGGGACAGAGCTGCGAGACCGGCCGAGCCGATGGCGAACCCCTTGCCGATGGCGGCGGTTGTGTTGCCGACCGCGTCGAGCTGGTCGGTGATGATGCGTACCGAGGGATCAAGTTTGGACATTTCGCTGATGCCGCCCGCGTTGTCCGCGATGGGGCCGTAGGTATCGACCGAAACGGTCGAGATGACGAACGAGAGCATACCGATCGCCGCCATGGCCACACCGTAGAGCCCGGCGATGGCGTTCGCGCAAATAGCGGCGCCGGCAAGAACGAATACCGGGAAAAATACCGATTTCATGCCGACCGCGAGACCCTGGGTTATGTTGAGCGCGGTTCCCTCACGGCTTGCCTCGGAAATTTGCTTTGTCGGAAGGAAGTCGAAACTGGTGGAATGTTCGGCAAGTTGTCCGATGAGGATTCCGGTTACGATACCGGCAACAGCGGCAAACCAGGGGGACAGAGCTCCGAGGCGGAAGCCGAGAGCGGTAATGTCCTGACCGGAAAAATAGAACCAGGTGAAAATTCCCGTGCCGATTAAGGTGAGCAGGGCGGAAATCCAGGTAGAAAGATTCAATTCATGGTGCGGATGATCGCTTATTTTCTTGACAAGGAGGAACGCGATTCCCGCCATGCAGGAAATGGTTCCGATTCCGGCAAAAATGAGCGGGTAGACCAGCAGGTGCGATACGAGATCGTAGCTGATGGAGCCGGATGCCGCGGTGAGATTGGTATAGAACATGTATGATGCGAGCACCACGCTGGAAATGAGCGCACCGACGTAGCTTTCGAGGAGATCGGCACCAAGACCGGCAACGTCGCCGACATTGTCGCCTACGTTGTCCGCGATGGTCGCGGGGTTCCGGGGATCATCCTCCGGGATGTGCGCTTCGGTTTTTCCCACGAGATCGGCGCCCATGTCGGCAGCCTTCGTAAAGATTCCTCCGCCAACCCGGTCAAACATGGCGATTACCGAACAGCCGAGCGCGTAGCCGGAAACGGTCATGGTAAAGGGAATAAAGGTAATGCCGAGCCAGTTTGCCTTGATAAGGAGCTGTTCCTGGCCGAGTTGCCCGAAGAACTGGCCGAAGACCAGGTAAATCAATGCCAGGCCGAACAGGGAGAATCCTCCAACGGAAAGACCCATGACGGAGCCGCCCCTGAAGGCAACCTTGAGGGTTTCGCCGATACTGCCGGTCTCCCGTGCCTTGTTAGAAACCCGTACGTTGGAGATTGTTGCAATTTTCATACCGATCCAGCCGGCGGAACCGCTCATGACCGCACCAAGTATGAAGGCCACTCCGGTGTACCAGGAGACGACAATTCCGAGCGCCAGGGCAATAAGCACGGCAATTTTTGCGATAAGACCGTATTCATGCCGGATAAAAGCATCCGCACCTTCGCGGATGGCGCCGGATATCTCTATCATCCGGTCAGTTCCCTGATTCATGCGTTTTACGCCGTAAAAATTGATTCCGGCAAACGCAAGGGCCGCCAGCGCGGCTATAAAGACAAAACCAAACATGGTGAACTCTCCTTATACCGCAAGCATAAGACAGTTTTCCGGAAAATGTCAACGAAAAGAAAATGGAGAAAAAAGAGAAAAAAGTGTGTTTTTCTCCAAAAAGCACTATAGTTACTGTACATGGAAGTCAAACAGATGTTCGATGGTAAAACGATGCACATGCATTGGGGGCATGATTTTTCAGCATTTTTCCATGCCTTGCCCTGCGGCGCCGCCCTGCATGCCCTGGTGTATAACAGCAAGGGTGAACCGGACGACTATGTAACACTGGACGTTAATAGCGCGTTCGAAGAGAAAATGAAACTCCGGAGAAACCAGATACTCTCCCGTCCCGCCTCCGAACGTATGTCTTCCGACGAATTGCGTCATTGGCTTGATCTGTTTACCCCGGTAGTACAAAACGACATTCATACCCATTTTGACATGTACGACAAGGACGGACGAAGATACAAAGCCCTCGCTTCGAGTCCGGGACGAAACCTGTTCCTCATCTTTTTCTCAGAATCGGGGGAGTATCGGGACGAATTCCGCGTTATGGAGATGATGCGTAACTCCTACTCCGTCTTGAACGATCTGCACCTGCGGATTTTTCAGGATAAGTCCATCCGTCCCGATATTGAAACCGGCATCATCCTCGAGCGGGTGTGCCGGAGTCTCGATCTTGATTTCGGCGCGCTCTGGCTTTCGGACGGAAATGACAGTTCCTATCTGGTTAACAGCTTTATTCCCGGCCGGGAGATGGACCCCGGTACGATGCAGCACTATCCCCGTCTTTTCCCCGCTGTTACGGAAAAAATGCTTAACGGCGGCGGAAGTTTTTTCATTTCCCGTGATATGCTTTTTGACCGGAATTGTCAGGATTTGCAGACTCTGGACAGGCTGGGTGTTCAGCACCTGTTCTTTGCGGATATTCATGTACCAACGTCAAAGACACCGGGGCTGATTTGTTTTGCCACTTCGCGGGACAATCCGTTATTCGGACATTCAACCAAAGGATATCTTGATCTGGTTGTGCTGTATATTGTCAGTCTGTTCGTCCGGGTGCATTAGTTCCAGGGATTGGTAAACTCGGCCGGCGGTTTGCAGAAAAGGCAGGAAGAATCCGTTTCCAGTGATTCCGCGATACGTTCAACCATTTTTGCCGAAGGGTATTTTTCTCCCCGTTCGATCTGGGCGATATAATTGCCCGACGTTCCTGCAAGTTCCGCGAGTTTTTCCTGGGTGAGGCTCTTTTTTGCCCGAAATTCACGGATATTATGCGCAAGGTACCACTGGATGTTTGTCACGTATCCCTCCTCCCGGCCGGTAATCCCGTTTAATTACCGGATTGTATTCCATTTCCAATTATAGTAATACAATAGCATCCTGGAGTACTTGACAACCAACTTTCAGGCATTAAAATCGTGAAGTATATCTAAAAGCAATAGTTACCGGGTATTTCAACACTGAATGTACTCAAATGCCAATACATGCTACACTGTAACCCTACGGAGTAACGCATGGTCAGTATTCAAACAATGGAAAAAAAGCCGCGGCGCATCTATTTCGTGCTGCTGGCATTACTTGCATTCCTGATTCCTCTCGGGATTTACGAAGTGTATAACAAACAATATATGTACTTTGCCCTGGAGGCGGTAGCGTTTGCTTTTGGCGTATCGTATGCGGTACGGTTCAAACGGGCTTTCCCCATAATCGAATTGTACCGGGAGCATCTGACGCTTGTCCGCGGCACGGTCCGGAAAGAGGTGCCGTACGATGCAATTGGAACGGTTGAAGAAATGTCAAACTTTCTGGCAACCATATATATCGGTCCGAAGGAACAGTACCTGATTCACAGCAACCATTATCCGGGCATGCCGAAAGACGATACAAAGCGGACGGTCAATATTCTCGCCGGAGAAATCAAAAAGCGCACCGGTGAGTGTCCGTATATCAAGCACCGGTGAGTGAGCGGATCAGTGGCGAAAACAAAAATGGAAAAGCAACTGATTCTCAATGTTGATGATCTTGGATTACACCGTGATATCGTTACCGGTGTTGAAGCGCTTTGGAACCATGACTGTATTTCCACCTGCAGCGTCTTTGCGACATCGACTATCCTGGATGATACTCTTGAGGATCTGAAGAAGCTCGGGATACCGATTGGGGTCCATTTGATCCTTGACGGGGATCGTCCTGTTCTCGATCCGGCGAAAATTCCGGGTAGTGTTGATGACGACGGCTTCCTGCTGCAGGATGGTCGTGAAATACGGAAACGGGTGAAGCCGGACGAAGTGTTCAACGAATTTTCCGCGCAAATTGAAGCCATTCAAAAACGGGGTGTGCGTATCAGTCACCTGGACTCACATCGGGGTTTCTGTTTCCTGATTCCAAAATTGTGGAGTGTCTACCGTGAACTCGGCCGAAAATACATGATTCCCCTTGCATTACCGAAAAACTTCATGTTCAACAAAGCGAGAAAACAAGTGCCCGGTTCTACCGATTCCCTGATTGGTGTGTATGATCTCAAAGAAGAAGAAAATGTGGATAACCGTTACAACGCCTATGACCGCATGTTGGCCAGACTTGGTGCGGGAACGCATTATTGCTTTTCCCACCCTTCGCCGCCGACCCGATCGGTTCAGGACTCCTTTGGAGACTTTCAAATTCGTGCCGATGATTACGCCCTCTTTCTCTCACCGGAGTGGAGTGAATTGCTGAAGAAACACGGGATAACGCTGTCGTCATTTCGGAAATAACACGGTTATTCCTTGAAACTTCCCGCCGTAATTCCGGAAATGATGAATCGCGACGCAACAATGTAGACGCAGATGGCGGGAATGAACGACAGGGCGATCCCGAGGTAGATTCCGCCGAATTCCACATTATGAATATCAGCCTGCAGGAGTACGGCCATCATGGGCAGGGTAAAAAGCTTCCGGTCGCTCAGAAGTATGTACGGCAGTACGAAATTGTTCCATGACGCGACGAAAATGAAAAATGCCTGTGTCGCGAGCGCGGGCCCCATTACCGGAAGAATGATGGCATTGAACGTCCAGAACTCCCCGGCTCCGTCTATCCGTGACACCTCGGCAAGCTCACGGACTGGCAACGAGACGAGATATTGCCGCAGGAAGAACACTACCACCGGAGAGGCGATTGCGGGAACGATCAGGGGAATATACGAGTCGAGGAGCCGCAATGAAAACACAATCCGGAAAAATCCGATATAGGACAGGGACAGGGGAAACAGCATGACGAACATGATCATGCCCCAAAGCGCCCGCTTGAACCGGAACTGATACACATGGATCCCGTACGCCGCCATGGCCGATGAATAGGTTGCGCACAGGGACGTTAATGATGCGATAAGAAAGCTGTTGAAAAAACCTCGTGACAGGGAAAAGCCGGTGGAGTTAAGGATGCGCCAGTTATCTAAAAGGTGAACGGACGGGAGGAGGGTAAGCCCCGAGTTTATTTCCGGCGTTGATCGTGTGATGTTGATAAACACCAGATAGACCGGAAGAAGGGCGAGTACTCCCAGATAAACCATGACGAGGTAGATGAATGCTTTGAGAACAGGGATTGCGGGCGTCTGGTTTTCGGCAATTGAAATGGGTCTTTTCTCACTTGAGCGGTTATCCTGCATGTTCAGCCTCACGAAATACTTTTATTTGGAATGGCGGAAGCAGATACCACCATAAAGCCACTACTGAGAGATGTCAAGTTTGGGAGTTTCTTGTTCGCTGATAATACAACACTCAAACCCATCGGACATGTCACAGAAGCACGCAGAAAGAGTAGGTTGGCGTACGTACGAGTCATAACGGAATGGTGAAACGGGATCGAATACCCCGACAAGAGAAACCCGAAAACCATGTATGAATACGGTGTCGGTACGGGATTTCTGACATAAAAAAAGCGATCGCGGCGCTTACCTCTTCCGCACGGGAAGGACTGGTTTCGGCGCAACGATCGCTTTTCGTGTTACGGGCAGAATGATCCGAAATGACTATTTCTTGAGATCCGCCGCCGACCGCATCGAATAATAATAGGTCCCGGAACAGGGAATAATATCCATATCCGGTCTACGTATTGTCGCGACGCCGTCTGTTACCTCGATATCCGCAACGCGGTACCATGAATCCGATTCATTCATCGATCCCATCTCATCCATCCCGTCTCCTTCGCTGAACCCGAACGGCCCATACGATTTGTTCGACGCAGTCGCCTGTACGGTTACGAACGCGTTGACCGTATCGATGTCGTAATTGATGCGATAGGCATTAACCGCCACAATGTAGTATCCGTCGGGGGCGCCAAGCAGCGTGAAGTGCTCCGGTCCGTATCCATGGACGTTATCGATATCAAGATTATTGATAATGGCGTCATCGTTCGGATGGTTTCTGCTGCCAAAATAATTGTGCCAGTCGGGAGTGGCTGTTCCCTCCGAAGGAGTAGTCGCATAATAGAACGTGTGCAGATCGATGTCGCTCAGATTGTCCCAGGTAAGCGTAAAGAGGAAGTTTTCGCTGCCTTCGATGTTCTCTGCGGTACAGTATACGGTCCTGGTTGGTGATGCGGTAAATCCTTGTGAGTTAACCGCGAAAAGCTGCACTTTGTTTTCTCCGGGGACGAGGCTGATGCTGCTGTTGATTATCGTTGCAACGCCGGTATTGCCTACGTAGACACTGAGCGGTTGGTACGCGTTGTTGACACGGAGGTACACGAGATCGCTTTCCAGCTGCGATATGGTTGCGTCGAATGTCGTAATCAGGGCTCCTTCCAGCGCTTCCGTGACTTCGAAGGAATCAAAAGAGGGACTCGCTGTTGCGGTGAATCCCGACAAATCAACTTCGGTAAGCGCTGCGGAAGAATTGTTTCCGTTAATGTCATTGTCCTCACCAGCGGAAATCGTCGTCATGTTGTATCCCGAAAACTCGATCGGTGTAGTGCCGGCGACAAGCGCCGAAGTGCAGGTAATAACGGTAATGCCTTCAATGTTGACGTTTTTGGAAAAACGTACGAGATAGTTGTTTTCTGCGTCATAGGTGATATTCGATGCGGGTATAACGACCTGACTGTTTCCGATGGTTACAATAACAGTGCCGGAAAGATCCTCTATTGCGCGAGAGGAGGCGACACTGGGTGCTACCGCCGCATTCGGGATCACAAAAGATCCTGAAACAGTAGTAACAGAAGATTCGCTGTCGTCGGAAGAATCGCCCGATCCTCCGCCACATCCCGCCACGAGTAAAACGGCGAAAGTAAGTGATAGAACTTTCTTGAAAATTGACATCTTGACTCCTTGAGTTTGAGTATTCGCACACAGCGCGATATGGGATTAGTGTAGCGTCACTATTGGAGAAAATCAATTTTTTTCAGTTTTTTGGCGTGACTTTTTCAATTATTAATAGAATCAAGGTAATCGTGTCAGCGCGGACAGGAAAAAGTCGGCACTCCATTGTAAGAGGAGACCTTGTTCCTGTGGCGGGATGAAGGGTGTGACATCATCCGTTGCACGCTTCCAGTCAATCTCGCCGATACGTCGCTTCATCTCGTCGATATACCAGGCACGATCGACGCTGATGCTTTGTCCCTTCCACGGACCAGTCTGGTCAAGGGCTGCAGACAGGCGGCGATAGTTCACCGGAGTTTTGTTCCCCAGGTACCACAGGAAATCATACCAATCCCGTCCCTTTTCGTATTTTCGGCAAAGGAGCGCGTGGCTTTTTCCAGCAAAGAGCGTGGGAAGTGTTTCGACCGTGATGCTGCTCGGGGCGGGAAAACCGATGAAGGCGCTCTCGAATTCGCCGTTTCCTGGAGGATTCGAGTCGATCTCGAGTTTGATGCGGATCTTACGTGGAGTACCCTGCCTGTTCGCATAGGCGAGGCGGAGCACCCTGCCGATCGAGTCATCCTTGATAAAGGCCTTTTTTACGGCTTCATCCGCGTTTGATTTATCTTGCAGCTCGACGCTATAGCCGTACTGTTCGAGCGTCGTGCCGATGAGCGTGAGATACTGTTGCCAGGAGAATGTGGTATCGTGCGTTTTCAGGATGAAATCCATATCCTCCGAGAAACGACTGAGACCATGTACAATACGGAGACAAGTGCCGCCCTGAAAGGCCGCATGCGAGAAGAAATCGCTCGTGGAGAGCGCGAAAAGAATAAGCTCCTGGGTGATTTCGCGGATGGCAGTGATTTCTGTTTCTGTGGAAATAGCTCCGTATTTCTTCAGTCGATCTTCGATGATACTGGTGTTCATACGTTCAAATCCTTTCTGAGTCCCGCCAGGAATAATTCCACGTTTTTCGCCGTAGAGTAATTTCCCTGAATACTCTCAAAATCGGCAGCCGTAAGGGTGTTGAGTTCTTCCTCTTCAATACGGAGCGATTCGATGAGCGGTTCCCGATCCGTCCAATCCAGTTTATGGGCGTAGATATAGTCTGCAAGCGCTTTGAGCGGTCGCGCTTGAAGCGCAGACTCGCCGTCGATCGAAACTGTTTCAACTCCGCAAAAGAACATAACTTGGGGAATTCGTTTGTACGTGAATCGTCCGAGGGGCGTATCGAAATCTACCGGGTTTTTCGAGGTTGCACACGTTACCGTGGTAACTCCTTCGGGAATCCAGCCATGACTACTGAGTGCGTATTCCATGCTTACATACGAGGGGTAATAGAGCCTGTTTGCGAGACTTGCCCGGTTCAGTGGCTGCTTTCGTAAAGGGGGACTCAGGGTATAGAGACCCCGCTTGATCTGGACGAGATCGCCATCTTTCATGGCACGTTTTACGAGAGCATACCGAACGTTATCATCCGGTTCGATATTCTGAATATCAGCGGCCGAGAAAATGGGTTGTTCTAATGTCTCAAAGACTGTCCGAATTAGCCTGTTCATAATGGTAACTGTCATATTGTGACAGTTACCATTATGAATGATGATCGGAGAGAATGCAAGTGTAGTTTCTTCGTGTGGATAGTGTCCAGTTTTGTTCACAACGTCCAAGTAAGATTCAGACTGTATGGGGCCGTTGAACGGTCATCTAAAGCGTATGTTTACTGGATTGATCCGGGTAATGGCAGTATGATATACATGTATTGCAGAGGTGGCTGCCATGATAGCGGTACGAGTACCTGAAGAGATTGAAATGCGACTTGACCGTCTGGCAAAGCTTACCGGACGAACCAAGACGTACTATGTCCGGGAAGCGATCGAGGATCACCTCGATGACCTTGAAGAAGCGTATCTCGCCGAGAAGATGTTGGAAAAAGTTCGATCCGGTCGGGAGAAGCTGATTCCGTTCGAAGATATCATGAAACAATATGGTCTGGAAGATTGAGTTCGCCGAGTCGGCTGCCAAGACCCTCGGAAAATTGGACAAGCCGACTGGAAAGCGAATAATGAAGTTCCTGCGGGAACGTGTCGCGATACCGGGTCGGTGACTACCGGATTATATGCGATATTGCCGATGAATCGGTTAAAGTACTAGTCGTTAATATAGGGCATCGAAAAGAAGTGTATACGTGAGGCAATTTTCTATACACTTCGCCCATCCTTTCGCTTTCTTCGAACGGCTGTGAGCAGGGCCATGCCGCGCGCCGGCCTTTTGTGTGCCTCGCCCTCGCGTTGCTCGGGACGCTCTCTCGGATCGAACCTGTGTGGCTTTCAAATAAAAAAAACCGAACCCAAAAGGATTCGGTTTTTTTTGAGCCACACAGGATTCGAACCTGTGACCCACGCCTTAAAAGTATTTGCGAGGGACTCAATCCTTACTGATTTTCGGTTATTCTCCCTTTTTAGCGTGAATTTGTCAATTATCAGGAGACATCAGACGTAATCAAGGAGAATCAGGGGAGTGTATTGCACATTTCGTTGCACATACGATCCCTTAGATAGTGTTGAATAAAACTTCAATTTACTAGCAGGAAAAGGCCATTGGAAGATCCATCGTATGGAGCCATTATTTTGTCACCAATGTACTAAGAAGATTTTTTAATGATTTCATCAAGTCTTCATATGGTATATCTTTTGCATAAGAAAACTGTTTTGTATATTTTAACCAAAGGTTTTGCAAGGGTTTGCTTTGTTGAATTTCGCCCATTCTAGTATCAATTTCTTTTATGAGATTTTCTGTACCTCTGTGTTTACAAGTTTCCGTAAAGGCACTCTTTAATTTTTTAATATCAAATTGCTTCTCTTTGGTAAGAATATAAACATCATAAAAATCACGAGGGCGGGTAGATGCAATTCCTCTGCTGATTATTGTTTGAAGCTTTTCTGCTAGAATAGTTTCTATGTTGTAGCCCCAGAGCGTAAATGAATTCTCGGTTCCAAAAATCGGGGAAAAATCATATTCCATCGGTTGAGGAGTTATTTTATCTCCTGTTGAAAGGTCTATTGAAAGCGGAGTAACAATTGAAAAATATGTAGCACTAAATTTTATACGGAATCCACCGTATTCATCATCAGGCCGTATAGGTGAAAAATGAAAACCTGAAAATGTAATATCGTCATCAAGATTTATTTGGCTGATTTGCTTCATTGCCCGCAGGATTATTTCTTCGTCCAGTGGCAGATTACGCAACGTTATATCTAAATCCATTGTAGAACGGGTATCAAGACCAACCATATTGGAAATAAGCACACCGCCTTTTATGATGAACTTGTCCTGATATTCAGATTTTGAAAGGCGTTCCAAAAAGCGTTCAAACATGAAGTTCTGCAAAACCGTCTGGGCGGTAATTTTGTTGGACTTGGCATAATTATTGATTTTAGCTTTAATGCTCATGGCTTCTTTTGTTCTGTTCAAACGAGCACCCCAATTAAATCCCGGACCTTTTGAAGAATATGAAATTTATCAGCATATGAGCCAAGTTTTCCCAAGTCTTTATTTTTTAAGGACGCATATTGTTTTATTCCGTCCAGGAACGTTTCTTCATCCATTCGGCTGCGGTTGCGAATAATGTCACAAATTGTACGCTCTGTGTCATAACAGGGTACAATATTGCCATGAATTGTTTTACGCTCTGTACGACCCAGGTCAAACAAATCGGGTTTTATATAGTAGATCTTGCAAGATTTTTTTATTTGAACAGATGGGCGCTTGTTATCCGGTACAGTAATTGAATGTTCAAAAGGGGTTCTTCCACTGATTCCATTCAAGTAAAGAGCGCTTTCATGGGAAAATATGATATGTTCAGATCGTTGGCTCAAAGAAAGCATTTCATCGGGAATCTCTGCAGGAAAAATGTATTGTCCCTTAGTAATTCGTGACAGAGATCCCTGCTTCACCAGATAAGAAAGCATGGCACGGGAAACTCCGGCCTCTTCTGCAAATTTTGCAAGGATTATTCCTCCATTGTCAATGGCAAGCTGTTTGAGAATATTTTCAGATTTGATTTTCTTTTCTTTGACAACCATACCCAAATAGTATGCCGATTTGGTATGATTGTCAAATAGAATTTAATTTACTCGTATTGCTTTATGGGGTTGTTAAAGTAACTATCAGTTATCGATAACAAAACAACACGGGCGAATAAGTGTCAGTACAAGCCTGGAAACTATCCGGTATTGGCAATATCTTCAAACAAGCTCAAGTTTCAGTTTTTTCCCCAAGACAGAGGCAGCCTTGCTGAGTGTTGTCAAAGTTACCGATTCGTTATCCGGATCGAGAAGACGGTCTACAGCCGCACGGGAAGTCTCAAGACGATGAGCGAGTTCAGTTTTCGTGAGGTTTTGGCTTTTGATAGTTTCGAGGAGTTGAAATGAAATGAGTTTCTTGACAGCGCCATTTTCTACTGCTTCTGCAATGCCCTCTGCTTCGAGAAAATCATCGAATGAACTACCAATGGTTTTATTTTTCTTCATCATAGCTTCCTCTTGGCAAGTTCAAGATCGTCAAGCGGTGTCTTCTGACTTTTCTTTATAATGCCATGGAGTAATACCATGAACACTTTCCAGACAGTAAAGAAAACCCGGGATATCTTGTTGTGCAGATGTGTACGGACTTCCCACAAGTCGGAATTCATCTTTCTGACGAGAGGCAATCCTATTGGCCACGCCATCTCGACAGTCTTGATATCTTCCCCGATTTTTTTCTTTTCATTGGACGGAAGACTCTTTAACCACGTCCGTACTGGTTCGTTACCGGACGGGGTTTTGTAGAAAACCACCTTGATTTCCTTTTCTTCTGCCATATCATAAGTGTACCAAAAAAGATACGATAATGCAAGAAAAAAGTATATCAATTCTTGGTTACATAAACCCAGACGGCTTTGTTAACGTCTTGATCCGTTACTGGCCGGCAGGCTCACCCGACGACCCAAAACAACGTCCGGAGAGGGAGACGACGGTTGCGATTGAGTTCTGAACTGTTTGGGAGTACAATAAAGGCACATCATCATGAAACGTATGGCAAACGTTATAAAACCTGATTTCGCTAAACGCCTAACTATTTGTTATACAAGCACTTATGGGGTTAAGGAAGCTTATGATAGCAGTGGGGATTTTTGGAGAGTCACGCTTGATGAAAATGGTAAAATTGCCAAGGTTCAGGAGGATGGGGATAAAGAACATATTACTATCGTTACTGTTTCAGGTGAGAAAAAAGTAATTGATCGTGATGAATCTATCGGTTTGAGTAGACAAAAGGGCGCAGCTTAGACCTCCGCCGTCGTGGCCCCGGTCCTAAACAGAAAGCGCGTTATGCGCAGTACGCCTACGGTCAGTAAACCTTCGGCGACTGTCCGTTCGGCGCACGGGACGTGAGCGCCTCACCGCATAACTTGCATTCTGTTCACCTACGGAATCAGGTTTTCCAAAGAAGTAAAGAAATCCCGTTCAGCTTTGGCCCTACCGGGGGTGACCGGACGGAGTACCGTCCGGTTTGTGGTGAAAATACAGGCTTGCAAATATACCAAATATGGTATAATATAAAGTATGGCATATGAAGTTAGGGTGTTAAAGGCTGTTAGCCATTTCATTGAGGAAATGGACGCAAAGCTGAAAGCGCGCGTATTTTGAGTCATTGGACTTCTCAATGAGATGGGGCCGTTCCTTGGGGAACCCTATTCAAAAAAAATAATGAATCATAAAAAGCTATATGAACTGAGAATTCAAAGCGGAAATTTGAGCTGCAGACTTTTTTACTTTCATAGTGGACAAAAGGTATATGTAATAACGAGTGGTTTTATGAAGAAGCAGCAAAAAACACCGTCTAAAGAGATCGAGAGGGCGGTAGCGTTAATGAAACAGTATGAGGAGGAAAATCATGACTGAAACCAAATGGGTAACCTTTGAAGAAATGAAAGCAACAGCAATGAATGATA
>ENA-UOWO01002624-UOWO01002624.1-activated-sludge-metagenome-genome-assembly--contig:-NODE-2624-length-22041-cov-6.124625_pt1 | contig 22041 bp, 15 predicted proteins | sample MGYA00238148_ERZ761564 | MGnify/ENA primary metagenome ERZ761564 (study PRJEB28885, sample SAMN05720194) | activated sludge metagenome | isolation source: Anaerobic digester | place: USA... | reverse complement strand
CTATTCGCTGCAGTGCGCGGGTACGTAGCTTCCGTTTGTTGCGCACACCCTATCGCCACACCCAAGTTAGTATTGAGTTCGTTGATCTCCCCGCTGAACGCGCTCAACAACTGCAACAATTCATCAATAATTTAATTTATCTCCAGTCGCCTTCGGAATTGCCAAAGCTGCGTAGCGCCTAAAGCCGCAATACCAGCAAAAAAAAAATCATGAACTAAGCTTTCCTGTAATAGAAAGCTCTGGCTAACAACAGGCAACAAGAAAGTCATCGCATTTTCTCTACAAAAACTTTTATAACACAGGAAAGTATCATGAGGAATAACGGAGCCATCACTGGGCGCGAAGTCAGCATTTCCGGTACTGAAGAGATAGTCTCTTCATCCGACCTGAAGGGCACAATTCTGTTTTGTAACGACACCTTTTGCAAAATAGCTGGCTACACCCGCGACGAACTACTCGGTCAACCGCACAATATTTTGCGTAATCCCCATATGCCAGAGCCCGTGTTTGCTAGCTTCTGGCAAACACTTAAAGCTGATAAACCCTGGATGGGGATAGTAAAAAACCGCTGTAAAAATGGCGATCACTATTGGGTAGATGCTTACGTCACGCCAGTACATGATCACGGTCAAGCCGTTGGTTATGAGTCAGTTCGCGTTAAAGCCGATCAAGAGCGAATTAGACGCGCCGAAGCAGTTTATGCACGTATTCAACAGGGTCAGCCTATTTACCCGCTTTGGGAGAAACTTTGGAGCCAGTGGGGTAATGCAATTGTTATCGCGTTGCTTAGCTTTGTGGTTATGGGAGTTATCGCGTTTGTTGCCGGTTCGCCGTCGCTAGGTCTCATTGCCGGACTGGCCTTGGCTTCCTTTGCGATTGGGTTCAGTGCCCATCAGATTAATCTCAGCAGCTTATCCAGTGCGATTGATGAAGCGCATAAAGTGATCAAGGACCCTACGGCGGCCTACATTTATACTGGCCGTTGCGATGCTCAAGGTGAAATTATACTTGCTCAAATCGCCAGTAAGGCACGTTTACGCACAGCCTTAGGCCGCTTCGGAGAATCGGCTTACGAGATGTATATCAAAGCCAACGCCGCTCACGAGCAAGCACAAAAAACCTATAAAGGTATTACCGACCAACAGCGCGAAACCGCCAACGTCGCTAACGCAATGCAGCAAATGTCGCTAGCTGTGCAAGAAGTTGCTATCGGGGCAACGCAAACTTCCTCGGCAACCAGTATGGCGATTAACGATGTTGAACAAGGCAAGCAAGTCATTTCAGTAGCGAATACGGCCATTTCTGACCTATCGAGTATGGTGGCCAATCTTGGGCAGGTAATGAATAAATTAAGTGAAGATAGCGGCAAAATAGCCAGCGTAGTGGATGTTATACGCGGCATTGCGGAACAAACCAACCTACTCGCTCTCAATGCAGCCATTGAAGCAGCACGCGCAGGCGAGCAAGGCAGAGGCTTTGCAGTAGTAGCCGATGAAGTGCGGCACTTGGCGCAGCGGACGCAAGAATCCACTCGCCATATTCAAGAAATTATTGGCAACTTGGGCAAGGCCACTACAGACGCCAGCAGCAATATGGAAAGCTGCCAAGCGCTGGCAAACCGCAGTGTTCATGAGATGGGCAATGTGCATCAAGCCTTAAACGCCATTGCCAATTCGGTGCATACAATTGATCAAATGTCACACCAAATTGCGACCGCAGCAGAAGAGCAATCCTCTATGGCACGCGAGATTGAACAGAATACCAACACTATTGCACATATTTCCGATCAATCACAAATACAGGTAAACGAAGCCGATAGACTCAATCACGAGATGGCTGATCTTTCACAGAAACAAAAAGATTTGATTACGCGTTTCAATTAAATCGGGAGCGCGAGTGCCGACTCGCGCCACTTCACTGCCCACTCATTCGTAAGCCTGTCACAATTCCCTGCTTCATATTCATTCTCAACCAATAAACTGCCCCACACCCGCGCGCTTGAATCTATAATGTGAAACCGAATTGCGTTATTCGCATTTCATTAAATTTTTAATGAGCGCGCTATGTTATTGACAACTGAATTAACTGAACTTGATCGCGAATATCTCTGGCACCCCTACACCTCCTTTACCAATCCATCGCCTGTTTTCCCTGTACGCCGGGCACAAGGTGTACACATTGAGCTAGCAGACGGGCGTAAACTTATTGATGGCATGTCATCTTGGTGGAGCGTTTTACACGGCTACAATCATCCCGCTATTAACAAGGCGATTACCGATCAACTACACCAATTTGCCCATGTGATGTTTGCCGGTTTTACTCACGAGCCCGCCGCAAAACTTGCAAAGACTTTAGTTGAAATAACACCGCCAGGTTTAAACAAAGTTTTCTTTTCTGACTCAGGTTCGGTTGCCGTTGAAGTCGCCTTAAAAATGGCGATTCAATATTGGCACTCACAAGGTGAAGCGCAGCGAACAACTTTTTTAGCACTTAAAAAGGGATATCACGGCGATACCATAGGGGCCATGGGGGTGTGTGATCCACATTCGGGTATGCACCATTTATTTCACCAAAGCATTTCGCACCATCTGTTTGCCGATGAGCCCAGTTGTAATTTTGGTGAAACCTTTGATGAAAAAAGCTTTGCCAATTTTTCACACCTCTTGCAACGCAATCGCCAAAAAATTGCAGCCGTTATTTTAGAGCCAATTGTGCAAGGTGCTGGTGGCATGCGATTTTATTCGCCAGTATTTTTACAGCGCGTACGCGAGCTTTGCGATCAACTTAACGTGTTATTAATTGCTGATGAAATTGCCACCGGCTTTGGCCGCACTGGAAAATTATTTGCTTGTGAACACGCCAATATCAGCCCCGATATTATGTGCATAGGTAAAGCCTTAACTGGCGGCTATATCACACTGGCCGCAACACTCTGCAATGACAAAGTGAGCGATGGCATTTGCAAAGGTACTAATAGCGTATTTATGCACGGCCCTACTTTTATGGCTAACCCCCTCGCCTGCGCCGCGGCTAACGCCAGTATTGAACTGCTACGAAAAATGGACTGGAAAGCAAAAGTGAACAATATTGAACAGCAATTAAAAACTGAATTAGAAGAATGCCGTAACCTACCCGCTGTAGCGGATGTACGTGTGTTAGGCGCTATAGGTGTAGTGGAATTACATGAGCCAGCCAATGTCGCCGAACTACAACCGCAATTTGTAGAACTGGGTATTTGGGTGCGCCCTTTCGGAAAATTGGTTTACCTAATGCCGCCGTTTATTATTAATGAGCAAGAGTTGCGTTTACTTACTTCAGGTATTAAAACGGTATTGAGCAACCTGAAATAAAAAATCCCGAAGCACCTAAACTTGCTTCGGGATTTTTTAAGCACCAATTCCAGTATTACTGAATTTTCTTAATGCCCACCGCAGCACGCACTTTTTCTAACAACGGCTTACTGTGCGCACGTGCTTTTTCAGCACCTATTTGCAACACTTCTTCAATATGAGTAGGGTTAGCCAAGAGCGCTTCGTATTTTTCGCGCGCCTCACCTACTTGATTATTAATCAACTCAAATAATTGCTTTTTCGCTTCGCCCCACGCAATACCATCAGCAAAAGCTTGGCGCATATCGGCAGTTTGCTGTGGCGTTGCAAATGCTTGCCAAATTTGAAATACCGTTGAAGTATCGGCGTCTTTCGGCTGGCCCGGTTCTAGCAAATTGGTCACAATTTTATTAATGGATTTTTTTAATTGTTTTTCAGGCAAAAATAAGGGAATGGTATTGCCGTAACTTTTACTCATCTTGCGGCCATCCAAACCTTGCAAGACAGCAACATTGTCATCGACCAATGCCTCGGGCAAGACAAAATGTTCACCATAGTGGTGATTAAATCGCGCGGCGATATCGCGTGCCATTTCGATATGTTGAATTTGGTCTTTGCCAACAGGTACTTTGTTAGCATTGAACATTAAAATATCTGCTGCCATCAAAATTGGGTAGGAATACAAACCCATAGTGATACCAAAGTCAGCGTCATCGCCTGCTGCCACATTCGCATCTACCGAGGCTTTATATGCATGCGCGCGATTCATTAAACCTTTAGCGGCCATGCAGGTAAGCATCCAGCACAACTCTGGAATCTCCGGCACATCAGATTGACGATAAAAAATTGCGTTGTCAGTATCTAGCCCTAGCGCCAACCAAGTTGCAGCGATTTCACGCGTGGATTGATGCACCAACACTGGATCATGGCATTTGATTAGCGCATGAAAATCCGCAAGAAAATAAAAAGACTGCACATCGGCGCGTTCGCTTGCCGCTATCGCTGGGCGAATCGCACCCACATAATTACCCAAATGAGGAGTTCCGGTTGTTGTAATACCGGTAAGAACACGCTGCTTGCTCATGGTTATGCTTCTTAATCTGAATAAAATAATCGAATGAAAGCGGCATTATACAGGCAAGCACTTCAGATTAGCGCGGGGGAGATGTTAAAAACGCAAACACAAGAACCAGATAACGGCTATTTATTAGCCGCTTGATGCAAACTCGCCTCTTGTAGAATAAGCGTTTCATAACCGGCTTGGTTTAAAAGTTGTGCCGCGACATCGGCACGACGACCAGCATCATCGGTCACCACATAGGTTTGCGATTGATCCAAGCTGGGCAAGTTTTTACGCAGTTGACTGAGTGGAATATTACGGCTGTTTGGAACTGACTGGAAACGCCGTTCAAGCGGCAAACGCACATCAATAATTTGATAAGAGTTTTGTGTTTCTAAGCTCTTAGTTAATTCTTCATAAGTAATAAAACGACGCACCGGCTCTTGCAACAAGGTCACAAAATCACTTTTCTCCAAACACATCAGCTTGCCTTGCGTAAGCATTTTCACCGTAGCATTGCGCGTAGTATCACCCACCAAAGCTTCTTCGCCAAAATAATCGCCAGGGCGCAGCGCCGCCAGTAAATTACCCTGCTTGTCTTGCACTTTAGCGCTGCCCGTTTCCAACACATAAAAAAACTCACCGCGCTCACCTTCCTTAAGGACAACTTCATCGGCAGCAACTTTTTGGGATTTAAAACGCATAAACAACTGACGGATATTGCCCGGCGGGATTTTATTAAAAAATGGCGACTGCAATAAGCTCGACATCCAGTCACCCTCTTCTGCCTCGTCAAATTCGGCTTGTTCGACTTTTTCATGAGAGACTTCTGCCGGTTCTTCGTTACCGCTTTCACTCCACGCCAACACCAAATCCGAAAAATCACTTTCTACCGACAAAATAACCACCGGAGATTTTGCAACGGCAGACACCTTAGTGGGCGATGCACTGTTTAGCGGTACTTTATGAGATTCATCTTCGCTCGTAATGGAAGTTACAGCAAATTGCGAATCTATAAGATCTACATTACCGGCCACCAAATATAGCGATTCCGTGAGTTCACGGCCACGCTTAAAAATAATGGCGCCCTTAGCGTGTTCTTTCAGGCTGGACTTTTCGATGACCTTGGACAAATATTCATAGGCCAAGGTATTGAAGGGAGAGAAACGCGAGAGGAGTTCATGTGTAAGTGTCATAGGCTGCCTCAGATAATACGACTAGATCAGATCATCGCGAATTATAAACAGCTGGCGCTAAAAGCGGCGATGACTTGCCAAGTCTTAGCGCTGAGTCACACTCCCTTCGGACAAAAGCCCGCAGGGGTTCAGGCAAAACTTAAATCTTGTGGATATTGGTAAAACGCCGTTGCAATGCGATATAGGTAGTGAGCATCTGCCACCCCAGCCAACTCGCGAATAGAGTGCATGGCAAAGGTAGGCACACCGACATCGATGGTTTTAACACCTACTTCCGACGACACTATGGGGCCTATTGTACTGCCGCAGCCCATATCTGTGCGAGCGACAAATACTTGCACCGGTACTTGATTCTGCTCGCACAGCCAATGAAAAAAGCCGCTGGTTTCACTGGTCGTCGCGTAGCGCTGGTTAGCATTGATTTTAACGACTGGGCCGCGATTCAATAAGGGGCCGTGGTTTTCATCATGGCGATCCATAAAGTTGGGATGCACGCCGTGCGCGTTGTCCGCAGAGATCATTAGCGAACGCTCAATAACGCGAATACGAGTTTCAGTATCGGGAATTAAACGCTCCAAAAATTGTTGCAACATGGGGCCTTTGGCACCGCAACAAGAAGTACTACCGACTTCTTCGTGATCGGTACAAATCAATAAACTGGATACAGCTTCATCCGCATTTAAAAGAGCTTGTAAACCCACAAAACAACTAAGTAGATTATCCAGCCGTGCGCTGGCAATAAAATCTTGTTGCAAACCAATCAGTGCTGGCGCTTGGGTATCGTACAAACTGATTTCAAAATCTAACACTTGTGCAGCGTCTATATTTGGATATTCGAGTTTAAGTTGCGCCAACAACAGCGATTTAAAATTAGGTGCAAGTGTTTGCGCTGAGTCTAATTGTAACAACAATGGCACTATGTCTTTTTGCGGATTAATACTGCGATTGTTATTAACTTCGCGATCCAAATGAATTGCCAAGCTCGGCACAATGGCAATCGGCTGCTTAAAATTAATCAAAGCGCTGGCGATTTTATTGCAATTGGTTTTATAGGTCACGCGACCCGCCAGCGATAAATCGCGATCAAACCAAGGCGCAAGCAAAGCGCCACCGTAAACTTCTACACCCAACTGCACATAACCCTTACGACTTAAATCCGGCTGGGGTTTTACTTTCAAGCAAGGGCTATCGGTATGCGCACCGAGCATGCGAATGCCGGTATCCAGCAGCGGTTCTTTACCATAAACAAAGGCAATGATTGACGAATCATTGCGCTGCATAAAATAGCGCTTGCCCGCCTGCAAATTCCACGCAGCAGCTTCATACAACTCTTCAAAGCCCGCAGCCCGTAATTGTATAGCCATGGTTTGCGATGCATGAAAAGCGGTTGGCGAAGCCTGAATAAAACTCAATAGTTGGCTGTTAAAATCGGCTTGAACTAATAATGGCGACATAAAGTTTTACCTAAAAAATTTTACACCTTACTAACGGAGCACAAGTAAAGAATACTGTTTGATTCGAAACCGTATGCGGCATGGACGACCTACATGGATGTAGGAAGTTTCCCGAAGCGACTGGATCGCGAAGGGATGCCGCGTCCGAGCCTACATGGACGTATTCACGGCGCGTTTTGAATTGAACAGTATTCTTTACTGCATACTCATTAGCAAAGAGATTGAGTTCTAATCCGCTCGCGCTTTTTCCACGAAACGGAATCGCGCAAATAGACAGGCTGCGCATCCAAAATAGAAATACTTTGACCCCGCTGAAAAGCGTTCGCAGCCAAGGCGAGAATGTCTTTTGCGTTAGGGTGGGCATCTTGTACTACTAGGCTGGGAACAATAGTGTGTAAATCGGCGTAATGCCAACCGGGGCCGATGGCGATAAATTGTTTATTTAAATCCTGAACAACACTTTGCTCGCACACATCTGCTGGCTTCATAACATACTCGTCACTTAGCGCTTGTGGGATTTTATCGGCGCTGAATAAGCCCCAATAAACTTCATCCATTCGCGCGTCTAAGGCGACTAACAAGGGCAGCGCATTATCTGCATTTTCAGCCACAAAACCCTGCGCCATTGCCTGCAAAGTTGATACAGGTATAACCGGCAAATTAGCGCCAAAGGCCAAGCCTTGAACAACGCCCATACAAATGCGTAAGCCCGTAAAAGAACCGGGGCCACGACCATAAGCAATCGCATCCAAATCTCGTAACTGGCAATTTGCTGCACGCAAAATTTCATCCACCATGGGCAGCAAACGTTGAGTGTGACTTTTGGCCGCAAGCTCAAAAATATGGCTAGTCTCACCATCAACAGTCAGAGCAACTGAGCAGGCATCGGTAGAGGCATCGAGCGCTAAAATTTTAGTCATGAATAATAAGTTCGCTGATAAACAGTATCGTCTAAAAAAGTTTTGTTTAAAAATAGTAGTTCAAAAAATTGCGATAAAAAAATAGGCTCACTGGGAGCCTATTCAGTTTTACATTTTCGCAAAGTCTAGCTCAACACAGTCAGCAACTGCTTGCGAATAGCATCAACACTACCTACACCGTCAATACGCGTGTAAACAGGTGCACTTTTTTTGCCTTCTGCCGCTAAATTTTGGTAGAAACCAACCAATGGTTTGGTTTGCGCGTGATATACGGTTAAACGTTTACGCACGGTTTCTTCTTGGTCGTCCGGGCGCTGAATTAAAGGCTCGCCAGTAATGTCATCGTGACCCGCTTCTTTCGGTGCGTTATGCAAAATATGGTACACACGGCCAGAAGCTTCATGCACACGACGGCCACTTAAACGCGCAACAATCTCTTCATCAGCAACATCAATTTCAATCACATGATCAATATTAACGCCCGCTTCCAACAAGGCTTCTGCCTGTGGAATAGTGCGAGGGAAACCATCAAACAAGAAACCGTTGTTGCAATCGCTTTGCAGAATACGTTCTTTAACCAAGGCAATAATCAAGTCATCCGATACCAAGCCGCCCGCTTCCATAATGTCTTTAGCTTGCAAGCCCAATGGGGTCCCTGCTTTTACAGCAGCACGCAACATATCGCCGGTAGAAATTTGGGGTATACCAAACTTCTCCATAATCAGCTGCGCTTGAGTACCCTTACCTGCACCGGGTGCGCCTAACAAAATCACTCTCATTACGGATTGCTCCTCAAAATTATTTTAACCTTTGGTGCCGAGTCGCCCCGAGCCCTAGGTCATTTATAAATGCCAACAGGCGCACAAAAAAGTGCTGGTAAAAAAGGCGTTAGGTTACACGCCCAAGCGGCCAATCACAACCTCAAGCCGCTGCTGTCAGAGTGACCCCAGGCATTTGTAAGTGAATAAAGCAGGATAGATATTAAGTTTGTGCAATATTTGCACACTAAAAACCTGCGACTAACTTAATTTATCCTATTTTGATTGTATTGATAGATTTTACATCCTACAATTTGGTCAATAATGACAATGACGAGGGTGCCATGATGGTTTCCAAAGTAGAACTTGATGAGTACGACCGAAAGATTTTACGTGCATTGCAAGAGAATGCAGATTTCTCCATGGCAGATTTGGGCAACCTCATAGGTTTATCTCATACGCCCTGCTGGCGACGCTTAAAGCGCCTTGAAACCGAAGGAGTGATTCGCGGCAAGGTAACGCTCCTCGACGCAAAAAAAATCGATTTAGGCGTACGCGTGCATGCCTTTGTAACCGCAAAGAATCACGATGAAGAAGCATTAAGCGCTTTTGAAGAAGCGGTGCAATCTATTCCCGAGATAGTTGAGTGCTACTCCACCAGCGGCGATAAGGATTACGTCTTGCAGATAGTGATTAACAGCGTTGAAGAATACGAGCAGCTCTTGCGTAAAACCCTGCTCAAGCTGCCAAACGTAGGCAGTATTCATTCTACGTTCTCACTTAAGCAGATTAAATACACCACGCAACTACCTATTTAATCAATAACTGATTAATCAATTACCAATACCCACAAAAAAGCCCCCGATTCTGCGTGAATACGGGGGCTTTTTTATCTGGAGAAAAACTTAAACTGTAAAACGCCTCAGCGTATCGCGCAAACCAGACGATAGCTGACTTAAGCGCTGACTGGCCTGCGCGGTGTAGGTTGCACCATCTGAAGTAGTCATAGCCAATTGGTTTATTTCTACCAGATTCTTATCGATCTCTGCTGTCACACTGCTCTGTTCTTCCACCGCGGTGGCAATTTGAATTGCCATATTGGTAATTTCCTGAACTGCCGCGCCAATACCCGATAACGACTGCCCTGCATCATTAGCTGAACTCACCGCTTCATTGGTCATAGTGGCGCTGGCGTTCATACCCTCCACAGCGCGCTGCACGCCTTGTTGCAACTGGCTTAACATGCCTTGAATATCAGCAGTAGATTGCTGAGTACGGCTGGCAAGCGTACGCACTTCATCGGCTACTACCGCAAATCCGCGCCCCTGCTCTCCCGCGCGCGCGGCTTCAATTGCAGCATTTAGAGCTAATAAATTGGTCTGCTCTGCAACACCACGAATGACATCAATCACCGAGGTTACATTTTTAGCTTCATCTTCCAACTTCACCATGGTCTGGGCGGTTTGTGTTACATGAGTAGATAGACCTTGCACATGGCTAACCGCTAATCGAATGCGATCTTGCCCCTGCTCAGTAATTCGATTGGCATCTTTGGTACTTTGCGCCGTATTACCGGTGTTACGAGCCACCTCCTGAATTGCCATAGTCAATTCGTTCACAGCTGTCACTACCATAGTAATTGCGTGGCACTGTTCATCCGCTGCTCGTTGGCCTTTACTGGAAACGACTAACAAATCCTCAGCTGCGCTGGAAACTTCGTTAGTATTTGCACGAACATCTTGAATAAGATGCTGGAGTTGATCCATAAACCGATTGACGTGACCTGCAAGCTCACCCAATTCGTCATCTCGCTCAACTTTGATACGAATGGTTAAATCGCCGTCACCTGCCGCAATATTTTTTATGCGATCGCTTATTTCTTTGATAGGTACAGTAACGAGCAAAGGAAGGAAAAAAGCAGCCGCGAATGTTGATAGAGTTCCGACCACCAAAAGTACGAGCAATTGACGCGCAATAGAATCACCGTCAGATTCAATTTCTACCGTAAATTCATCTACATGAGCCAAGCGCCGCTCTTGCAGTTCATCCAAAAAGCTTCTCGCCTTTGAGAAAGCCTCAAAACTCTCACCTAAAGAGCGCTCGATTAAATTGGCACGCGCATCCGCATTAGCGGCATTCTGTACAATAGATTCAGAAATACGCTGCCAATTTTGTAGGTAACCCAAATACTCTTCGCGCTCTGCTTTTGTAGCGGTATCGGAAGTTTCTAAGGATTTAAGTGCGCGATCATGGGCCTGCTGAAGATTATCTTTGTGCTCTTTGATGAAGGTGGCAACTTGCTGAGAACTAAGATTGGGCGATAAAAGCGCACGCTCCGCAATGAGAGATTGATACAAATCTCTATCTGCTTGAATTAACAATTGAATTTCAGGCAAGTTCACTTTTGCAATTGTTTTAGCGTTACCCGCAAGTAGGCTGCTCGAACGCACAGAATATAACCCTACATACAAAAAAATCAGCACTAACAAAAGCAGAGGAATTCCTAACTTCCAGCGAAACGAACTATTTGCATACCAAGCCATTTTGCGCTCTCCCATCCTTATTAATGAACAATTAATATTCTTCCCTAGAGCTTAGTACATTTTGTACAAATCGCCGCAAAAGGAGGCCATTTTTGGTGCAGACCTCAAAGATGCTGAACGTGAAAAATGCACCAGATTCTTCCGATAGCTATTTATGCAATTTTAAGCTTACCTTAATGAGTCGCTGATTTTTCATTGAGAGCACCACAAACTCAACCTGCCCAAGCGTTACTCTGTCACCTACAACCGGTTGGCGGTATTTGCTAAAGATGTACCGCGCAATACTCCAATTTGCCATTTCCGGCGGCACGGGAAAGTTGTACACCATACTTAAATCCGACAATTTGGCGCGCGAGGTAAGCACAAATTCACCAAAGAATGCCTGCGCTGATAGACGCTCATTCTCTTGCATTCCCACTAGCATCTTATCGAGCGCTTCCAATTCAGCGGATAGGCTCAGTAAAAAGATGTGGTCATCCGCTAAAAACTTTTGCTCTGGCTGCAGCGCAACGGGATTGCCATCACGCAGCAAACACAACAACTGAACCTTATTTGGTAAATGCAAACTCCCCACAGTACGACGCAATGCGGGGCTGCCCTCGGCCAATTTATAACCCACAAATTCGTGACCAACCTGCCCGGGCATCCCCAATTCAACCCGCTGAACGCGCGAGCTACTCGTGGGTACATTTAAATTAAGCCAGCGCGCCATGGGGCCAACGGTCCAACCCTGCACCAATAGCGATATGAGCACGATAAAGAACGCGATGTTAAAAAAGAAATTCCATTCAGGCACACCTGCTAACCACGGGAACATGGCCAGCACAATCGGTACAGCGCCGCGCAGCCCCACCCAACTGATAAAGGTCTTTTCCTGCCAAGAAAACTGGAAAGGTAAAAGACACATCCAAACCGCCAATGGCCGCGCGACAAACATCAATACCACCGCGACCAACAAGGCGCTTGATGCGTACTCCATCAATTTGTGTGGCGACACCAATAAGCCCAACATTAAAAACAAACTTATTTGGGCCAGCCACGCAATCCCATCGTGAAAGCGTTGAATATTGAAGAGCCCGCGGGATACGCGATTGCCGACCATCAAGCCAGCCAAGTAGACCGCGAGAAAGCCGCTGGCATGCATAACCGCTGCCACACCAAAAATAAACACACCGCCAAACAGAGCCAAAAGTGGGTATAAGCCTGGGCTCAGCTGCAAGCGCTCAACCCCATAGGCCAAAACGCGCCCACCGAGGAGCCCAACTGCGGTACCTGCGCCCATTTCCCACGCGAAATCCCCAAGCATCAACCAACTAAAATTAGCCTCGTTGGTCACCATCAACTCGACCAACATGATAGTAAGAAACACGGCCATGGGATCATTGAGACCCGACTCGATCTCAAGAGTTGCGCCCACACGGGATTTCAACGCTAGCCCCTGCATAGTCAATACCGAGAAAACTGCAGCGGCATCGGTGGAGCCCACAATCGCCCCCAGCAAAAGACCGTGAACCCAAGACAAACCGAGAATCCAAGCGGCCAAGGCGCCACAAATACCTACGGTGATTACAACCCCGATCGTTGCGAGTGAAAGCGCAGGTCGTAACCCCACGCGAAAAAGATGAATTTCTGTACGCAAACCACCATCAAACAAAATCACGGCGAGCGCTAAAGTGCCCATGAAATAGGCCGCCTTCACATTTTGAAACTGAATACCTAAGAAGCCATCCTCACCCGCCAACATGCCAATAATTAAAAACACCAAGAGCAAAGGCATGCCCATGCGCGGCGACAAGGTGCTGGCGAGGATGCTGATGATAAACAGCGCACCACCAAACAACATGAGCTGGTTCAGTACTTCCATTCAATAAAACCTGTAAAAACAATCAATTAGTCCGATACTTTCTGGATCTTACTACAATCTTAGCCCATAGATATCGCACAATTTAGATAATTATTGCCCATCGCAAAGCATTGCAAGCAATGCCAGCCTTTTGTTCTTGGGCAGCACAAATGCTGCTATGATTCGCACCATTATTTCCCTTATTAAGTTGTCCTCATGCTCAATAACTCTGCGCTACAACAATTAGCTCAATTAAAAACCAATTTAGTCGCTCAAAAAGATATTGCCCAAGGCACAGTGCGTAGCACCACTAAGCGTTTTGGTTTTGTGCTTTTGGACGATGGTCGCGAAGCATTCCTCGACCCCGAGCAAATGTTGCGGGTATTGCCAGATGATCGCGTTGAAGTGGAAATCACCACCAACAGCAAAGATCAGCTGGAAGCAAAATTAGACAAATTGCTCAGCAGTTCACTCACAGAATTCGTGGGCCGCTACGTGAATAAGGGCAACAACTTTTTTGTTGAGCCGGATGTGTTTAATTTCACCCGCTGGTTGTTTGTGCCACCACAGGATCGCAAGGGCTTAAATGTGGATGACCTAGTGCGTTGCACTGTCTCCCGCCATCCTTTTAACGATGGCAAAGCGCAAGTAAAAATTATTTCGCGTTTAGGCAAAGCCGATGAACCTGGTATCGAAAATCGCTACACAGCTGCAAAATTCCAATTGCCCAACGAGTGGACGGCACCAGCACAAAATCAAGCCAGCAGCATTAACTGGTCGCCCTTGGTATTTGATAACGGCGAGCTGGATTTAACCCACCTACCCTTCGTCACCATAGATTCCGAAAACACGCGCGATATGGACGATGCGATTTATATCGCCGCCAATGAAAGCGGCTGGGAATTAATCACCGCCATTGCCGACCCCAGTAAACAAATTGATATCAATAGCCCGCTAGAATTAGCCGCTCGCGAACGCGCCAGCACTGTGTATTTACTCGGCCAATCTATCACCATGTTGCCCTCCGAGTTATCGCACGACACCTATTCGCTTATTCCCGAAAAAAAGCGCCCGGTACTTATCTGCAAAATGCAAATAGCCACCAACGGCGAAATTACTGAGTATGAATTTGCAGAAGCACAAATTCGCTCGCAACATAAATTAAGTTACCAAGCAGTAGCCGATGATTTAAATGGCGTAAAAACCTTAAACGATGCGGGCTTTAATGTAAGTGATGAAATAAAAAATCAACTTATCACACTGCAAAAATTTGCGCAGGTGCGTGCCGACTATCGTTTACAGCACACTTTGGTAATGGACGACAGACCGGATTATTTTTTCATACTCAACGATCAAAAGAAAATTGATCACGTTGATAAACGTGAACGCAATATCGCTCACCGTATGATTGAAGAGGCCATGCTAGTGACCAATATTTGTGCGGGTGAATTGTTTGTGAAAAATCCCGGTTACGGTATTTTTTCTACGCACATTGGCTTTCGCGCTGAGCGTTTGAACGATGCCATCAGTTTAATTACTGAAGATCGCCTGGACTTAATTGAAACAGGAGTAATTGAATCGGGGTTAACGGCTAGCGATTTAGCGCAGCTGGATAAATTCCAACAATTATTTAAGGAGCTACGCAGCAACCCCAATAACAATCCTAAAAATGCACCGCTGTTGTCACTCTTGCAGCGCATGTTGCAAGCGGGTTCATTATCCTTTGAACATATCCCGCATTTCGGTTTGGGTTTTAACGCCTACGCCATGGTAACTTCGCCGATTCGTCGCTATAACGATTTTTATAATCACCTCGCCATTAAACGCATCTTGCGCGGCGAACCTGCGATTGAATTAGACAGTGCAGCTTTAGCAGCTCAGCTGCAAGAACAATTAAATTTAGGCCGCCAAGCCTGTCGTTATTTAGAGCTTTGGTTGCAATCACAATTTATGGCGCAGCAGATTGATACGCTCCACACGGGCACAATCGCACTCGTAAACTCCAACGGCATAGGCGTGCGCTTGGATGATTTAGGCATTGAAGGCTACGCCATGCTCGCACCACGCGATGGCGAAATAAAAGCACAATTTGATTCACGCCGCTTAAGCTTAACGATTGAGGGCCGCACTTATCGTTTAGATGAGAAAGTGCATGTACTGGTAAAAGAAGTGGATGTGGTTAAACGCAAAATTGCATTTGAAGTTGTGGATCAAGAAACGGCTGATCGTTTGAGTGCTTGGTTGTAAGACGCTTGCATCCTAAGGTAATCCTCGCGAGACACGCCGTAAATACGTCCCTGTAGGCTCGACGTCGGCGTCCTGCCTCCGACGGTCTCGCAAGAATCACCTTAGGACGCAAACAGAGTTCATCGTTTGCGAGAGAAAAAACATGAGCAAAAACTACTGGCTCTTCAAAGCAGAACCTCATATTTACGGTATTGACCATCTCAATGCCGCGCCAAAAAAAATTGGCCGCTGGGATGGCATTCGCAATTACCAAGCGCGCAATTTTTTACGCGATCAAGTTACGGTTGGTGATGAAGTTTTCATTTATCACAGCAGCTGCAAAAATGTCGGCATAGTCGGCACGGCAAAAGTCCTAAAAGCAGCCTACCCAGACCCGACCCAATTTAATCCCGAGAGCAATTACTACGACCCCAAATCCACACCCGAAAATCCACGCTGGGTGTCGGTGGATATTCAAGTTACACAAACCTTCTCACACCTTATTCCACTAGCCGATATTAAAGCGCAGCCTGAATTACGGAATATGGTTTTGATAAAACAAAGCCGCTTATCTACACAGCCGGTAACAAAAGTAGAATGGGATTTTATTTTGCAGATGAATTGAATATTGGAAACGCTAACTAACCCCAATGAAAACTGAAACAAAAAAGCCGATCACTTGATCGGCTTTTTTGCTTTTAACGTGAAGGGAAAATCATTCCCACTCGATTGTTGCTGGAGGCTTGCTCGACACGTCATAACAAACGCGCGAGACACCAGAGATTTCATTGATGATGCGGCCAGACACTTTTTCTAGCAATTCGTAAGGTAAGTGTGCCCAACGTGCGGTCATAAAATCTACGGTTTCTACTGCACGTAAAGAAATTACCCAAGAATAACGGCGACCATCGCCCACTACACCAACCGATTTAACGGGTAAGAATACGGCGAAAGCTTGTGAGGTTTTGTGATACCAGCCAGACGCATGTAACTCTTCCAAGAAAATTGCATCTGCTTCGCGCAGAATATCGGCATATTCTTTTTTCACTTCGCCGAGAATACGCACGCCCAAACCTGGGCCGGGGAATGGATGTCGATAGACCATGTCGTATGGCAGGCCTAATTCCAAACCTATTTTGCGAACTTCGTCTTTAAATAATTCACGCAATGGTTCAACGAGCTTGAAGGCCATATCGTCTGGCAAACCGCCCACGTTGTGATGCGATTTAATCACATGTGCTTTACCGGTTTTGGCAGCAGCAGATTCAATAACATCAGGATAAATGGTGCCTTGCGCCAACCATTTAACATCTTTTAACTTAGTCGCTTCTACATCGAAGACATCAATAAAAGTGCCACCAATAATTTTGCGTTTTTTCTCAGGGTCATTTTCGCCTTTGAGATTATTCAAGAATTGATCTTGTGCATCCGCACGAATAACTTTTACGCCCATATTTTTGGCGAACATATCCATGACTTGATCGCCTTCGTTTTTGCGCAACAAACCGTTGTCAACAAATACGCAGGTGAGTTGTGGCCCTATGGCTTTATGCAAAAGCGCAGCAACTACTGAGGAATCTACACCGCCAGAAAGACCTAGCAAGACTTTGTCGGTGCCCACTTGGGCGCGAACTTTATTAATTGCATCTTCAACGATATTGGCTGGAGTCCAAAGCGATTCACAGCCGCAAATATTCGAAATAAAATGTTCGTATATGCGGTGACCTTGCAGTGTGTGAGTTACTTCCGGATGGAATTGTACGCCGTAGAATTTTTTGGCTTCGTTAACCATACCGGCAATTGGGCATGACGGCGTTGATGCCAACAGTTCAAAGCCTGCTGGCATTTTGGTAACTTTGTCACCGTGACTCATCCACACATCAAGCAATACACTACCATCAGCATCCACATGATCTTTAATATCTTTTAACAGCGCGCTTTCGCCGTGCACTTTAACTTGCGCATAACCAAACTCACGAATATTTGAACCTTCAACCAAACCGCCCATTTGCATGGCCATGGTTTGCATGCCGTAGCAAATACCTAAAACGGGAACACCCAAATTAAATACAACTTCGGGCGCGCGCGGTGAGCCTTCATCAAGAGTAGACTCAGGGCTACCCGCCAAAATAATTCCGCGCGGATTGTATTCGCGAATTTCTGCTTCGCTCATATCCCAAGCGCGAATTTCAGAGAAGACACCAATTTCACGCACACGACGTGCAATCAATTGAGTGTATTGCGATCCAAAATCCAAAATAAGAATTCGCTGTGCGTGAATATCGTGAGTCATGCTGAGTCCTGAAGATAAATAAAAATTTGCTTTTTGGCCTCCCCCCTTTGAAAAAGGGGGAACTTAAATAAAAAACTCGGGCGCACCCGAGTTTTTACGTCAATCATATTCGATGAAAATTATCTTCCACCGATTGGATAATTGGGCGCTTCTTTGGTGATCTGCACGTCGTGTACGTGGCTCTCACCCATACCGGCGGAAGTCACACGTACAAACTCGGGCTTGGTACGCATGGCTTCCAAATCGGCACAACCTGTGTAGCCCATGGCTGAACGTACGCCGCCCATCATTTGATGAATAATCGCCGTCAATGTGCCCTTATAAGGAACGCGGCCCTCAATACCTTCTGGCACTAACTTCTCTGCGCCAGCACTGGCGTCTTGGAAGTAACGATCTGATGAACCCTGCGTTTGCGCCATTGCACCCAAAGAACCCATTCCGCGATAGGCTTTGTAAGTACGGCCTTGATAAAGCTCAACTTCGCCTGGCGCTTCTTCAGTACCGGCAAACATAGAACCCATCATTACACAGTGAGCACCGGCAACGATTGCTTTAGCAATGTCGCCAGAGTAACGAATACCGCCGTCTGCAATCGCAGGAACGCCAGTGCCTTTAAGCGCGGCTACTACGTTAGCAATCGCTGAAATTTGTGGAACGCCTACGCCGCTGACGATACGAGTAGTACAAATTGAACCTGGGCCGATACCCACTTTAACGGCATCCGCACCGGCTTCAACCAGCGCCAAAGCCGCTGCGCCCGTGGCGATATTGCCTCCAATCACTTGTACATCTGGGTATTTGGTTTTGATCGCGCGAACGCGATCCAATACATTTTTGGAGTGGCCATGGGCGGTATCAACTACCAATACATCTACACCTGCTTCAACCAAGGCATCAACGCGGTCATCAGTATCGCGACTTGTACCAACGCTCGCGCCTACACGCAAACGACCTTCTGGGTCTTTACAGGCATTAGGGTATTTTTCGGCTTTGTTGATGTCCTTTACGGTAATCAGGCCGCGTAATTCAAAGGCATCGTTCACAACCAAGACTTTTTCGATACGGTGCTTGTGCAGCAAGTTACGCACTTCTTCCGATGAAGCACCTTCCTTCACAGTAACAAGCTGCGACTTGGGCGTCATAATGCTGGAAACGCTTGAATCAAGATTGGTTTCAAAACGCACATCACGACCGGTCACAATCCCGACCAAATCGCCGTTTTGCATGACGGGCACGCCAGAAATATTGTTTTTACGAGTTAAGGCAATTAACTCGCGAACTGTTGCGCTGGATTCGATGGTAATTGGATCTTTAACAACGCCCGCTTCAAACTTCTTAACCGCGCGAACTTCAGCGGCTTGCTGCTCAATAGTCATGCTCTTATGGATAATGCCGATGCCGCCATCTTGCGCTATAGCAATCGCCAAACGCGCTTCGGTTACGGTATCCATAGCAGCTGAAATCAAGGGGATGTTCAACTGAATTTTGCGTGTCAGCTGGGTTTTGAGTGATACGTCTTTTGGGGTTACATCCGAGAATCCGGGAACCAACAAAACATCATCAAACGTGAGCGCTTCTTCAGCAATTCGCAACATACCAACCTCTAGACCCTGAAACTACAATAAGTGAAACTACAATAAATAGAAGGGAGAACTAAAATAAACGCGGAATTATAAACACTTAGCCCACATGGGTAAACATAAAACACAATAGCTAGTGGTAATCGGCCCCAGAAACTCAAGCTGTAATTCAAGCTATCCGATTTCGCCCGCTTCCCCTAAAATGCCTGCCATGACGACATCAGACCTTTTCAGCACACCACCCGAGCGCCCTTCTCTTACAGAAAAAGAGGTCATTAGTGTTACCCAGCTCAACCGCCGCGCCAAGCAGCTGTTGGAAACCCATATTCCGCTGCTGTGGGTTGAGGGCGAACTTTCCAATGTATCCATCCCCTCCTCTGGCCACTGGTATTTCACACTCAAAGATAGCGATGCCCAAGTGCGCTGCGCCATGTTCCGCAACCGCAATATGACTGTGCGGTTCAAGCCGCAACAAGGTCAGCATGTGCTGATTCGCGCCCGCGTCAGCCTCTACGAGGGTCGTGGGGACTATCAAATAATCGCCGAACACATGGAAGAAGCTGGTGCCGGCGCACTACAGCGCGCCTTTGATGAGCTAAAACTAAAACTCGCTAATGAAGGCCTGTTTGATGAACAGTACAAAATACCATTGCCACAGCTACCCAAACACATCGCCGTTATTACCTCGCCTACGGGCGCAGCGATTCGGGACATATTAAATGTACTTGAGCGCCGCTTCCCGAGTATTCCAGTCACGGTCATCCCTGTAGCCGTACAAGGCAAAGAGGCCGCACCGCAAATTGTTAAAGCGATTACACTCGCCAACTGTGCCGGCTTATTTGATGTGGTGATTCTTGGGCGCGGCGGAGGTTCGCTGGAAGATTTATGGCCGTTTAACGAAGAAATAGTCGCGAGGGCGATATTTGCCAGTGACTTGCCCATTGTTAGCGCCGTTGGTCACGAAGTAGATTTCACTATCGCCGATTTTGTAGCGGATTTACGGGCACCAACGCCTTCTGCCGCTGCCGAACTCATCACGCCCGATGGCGAAGATTGGCTGGATAAATTTATCGGCTTTGAAGTATTACTCGAAGAAGCCATGTCGAGAAAACTCAGCCATTTACAACAAAAGCTGCAATGGCTGCGCTCGCGTTTGCGTCACCCGAAAGATAAGTTGGAGCAACAATCGCAGCGTTTAGATAACCTGGAACTGCGCCTCAAAAATCACGCACAAAGAATTCTCAGCAATTACCGTAACCGTTTAGAGCGGTTAGCCATTCGCCAAAAACCACTCCACCCAGAACGCAAATTGGCGCAACTGCAGGAGCGCTTCAAGCAGGCACAACAAGGTTTGGTTCGCGCGCAAAACATTAACATCACGCAAAAGCAACAACGATTTGCCGAGGCGGTGCGCATGTTAAATACACTGAGCCCACTCAAAACCTTAGACCGCGGTTATGCGCTAGCATCACTTGCCGAAACTCAAACGCCCATCACTAATAGCCAACAATTAAAACCGGGCGACAAGGTTAAAACCCAAGTGGCAAAGGGTGAATTTGTTGCAGTAGTCGAAAGCATTACTCCTTAAGGTGGATTGCTTTAGGTCGCCCAGCTAAGTATATTGGCGACTTTCTTGTCGGAGCGCCTTGGTGCCTCACTCTAATAGTGAGCCATACGGAGGCTGAGATGGGCTCGGCCCAATCCGTAGAACCTGATCAGGTTGAGACCTGCGGAGGGAACAAGGTATCTATGGGTTTCACCCATACCTCGTTCCAAATCCCCTGCCTCAACGTAATATCTCGAGGCGCAATGAACAACTCACTTCCTAACAATATAGCCATTGCTGGTGCAGGCCTGCTAGGGCGTTTGCTTACATGGCAACTGCTGCAAGCCAATTGCAAAGTGACTTTGTTTGAAGCAGAAAGTTTTACACCAGACACACCGCAAACCCTTCGCGCCGCGGCTTTTACTGCAGCAGGAATGATTGCGCCGCTCAGCGAGGCGGTTGTGTCTGATGAAGGTGTTTACCGCATGGGGCAATTTGCTTTGCAGCAGTGGCCACAGTGGTTATCAAAATTACAAACGCAAACTGCACCGCTCTTTTTTCAGCACGGTAGCTTGGTCATCGCACACCCGCAAGATATCAGCGAGCTCGATCAATTTGAGCGCGAGCTGCAATTCGTGATTCCTCACTGCAAAACTTATCACCGTGTTAATCAACAGCAAATTCAAGAATTAGAGCCAGATTTAAATCCGCAGTTCTCCCAAGGTTTATTTCTCGCCGAAGAAGGTCACGTAAATAATCGTGAGCTATTAACTACACTGCTCAGCGAAATTTTATTACTCGGCGCAAAGCTGCGTGAATTTACACCTGTGGAAGTTGCCGCGAATAAAATAAGCACCGAAACTAGTGAAGAAGAGTTTGATCTTGTGATTGATTGCCGTGGCATGGGTGCAAGAGGACAGCAACCTCAATTGCGGGGCGTACGCGGTGAAACCTTGCATGTAGAAACCAAAGAAATTCAATTGCAGCGCCCAGTGCGATTAATGCACCCGCGCTACCAGCTTTACATTGTGCCGAAACCTAACAATCGTTTTATTATCGGTGCCACACAAATTGAAAGCGAAGATCGCTCACCAGTAACCTTGCAATCCTCGCTTGAATTAAGCAGCGCGCTTTATACGCTATCGCCCGCTTTTGCAGAAGCGCGAATTATCGAAATGGATACAAACTTGCGTCCAGCCTATATGGATAACTTGCCGCGAGTGGATGTTCAAGATGGTTTGATAACGGCGAATGGATTATTCCGGCATGGTTATTTATTAGCGCCAGCCGTGG
>ENA-UOWO01002620-UOWO01002620.1-activated-sludge-metagenome-genome-assembly--contig:-NODE-2620-length-22056-cov-10.484069_pt1 | contig 22056 bp, 18 predicted proteins | sample MGYA00238148_ERZ761564 | MGnify/ENA primary metagenome ERZ761564 (study PRJEB28885, sample SAMN05720194) | activated sludge metagenome | isolation source: Anaerobic digester | place: USA... | reverse complement strand
CCATGCGGTCGATCACTTCCTTTTGCAGCATGAAGTGCTGGTCTTCAATGACATCAACATACTCCAGCAGATGGAAGAGGATGGGCGTTGAAATGTTGTAGGGCAGATTCCCGACCACGCGCAATCTAGAGGGGTTTGCTCCTGAATTTGTAGCTGACTGTGCCTGTGCAATTTGGGCAAAGTCCACTTTTAGCACATCAGATTCAATGACGGTGAGCTGGGAGTGGGTACGCAAACTGGCCGCCAGGTCGCGATCCAGTTCAATTACGGTGAGACGACCCAGCCGTTCGACCAACGGCTGCGTCAAGGCGGCCAGACCGGGGCCGATTTCAACCATGGCCTGCCCGGGTCTGGGCGCTATCAGGCCAACGATATCCTCAATGATGCCCGCATCAGTCAGGAAATGCTGGCCGAATCGCTTGCGGGGGATGTGCTTCACTATTGGGGTGGCTCACGCATGTCAACGTAGGCGCGCGCGCGGATGTCACGCTCCCAGGTCGCATAAGCCTCTTCCAGTTTGGACTCGCGCAACATTTCCCGCACAGCTTCCCGTTCTTCGCGAGGGCTCAAGGCCACTTTACGACGCTCGGTGAGCTGGATAATGTGCACCCCAAAACGGGATGTCACGGGTGGGCTGATTTGACCTGGCGCCAGTGCGTTCATGGCTTCTTCAAACTCGGGCACAAACTGCCCCGGATTCGCCCAACCCAGATCGCCCCCCTGCGCGGCACTGCCGTCCTGCGAGTTTTCCCGGGCCAGCACGGCAAAATCAACCTGGCCAGCCGCTACGCGTTTTCTGAAGTCTTCGAGTTTGGTGCGTGCCGCAGTTTCCGTCAGCTGCGGGCTGGTTCGCAGCAAAATGTGTCTCGCCCGGCTCTGGACAACCGTCATGGCTGGCAGCCCGGCAGCCTGTTTCTCGATCACCTTGAGGACATGAAAACCTGCGCCAGAACGCACCAGACCCGTAGCCACGTCACCCGTGTTCAGGCTTTGCGTGGCGTCAACAAACAGCTGCGGGTATCGGTTGGCGCTGCGCAAGCCAAGCTGGCCGCCATTGGCCTTGTCCGAAGCATTGGACAACTCTTTTACCAGCGCAGTGAAGTCTTCTCCGGCACGGGCCCGCTCCAGAGCACGCGTTGCTTTTTCCTGCAACGACTTGACCTGATCTGCCGTCGCAGCTTCAGGAACCGCGATCAGAATCTGCGCCAGATTGATCACCAGATCTGCGGGGTTGGCGCCGCTTTTCTGGCTCAGAATGTATTGCTCCACTTCCGTGTCAGAGATGCGCAGTTTGGAGTCAACTTCGCGCTCACGCGCCCGGGTCAGGGTGAGTTGCTCGCGCAACTGCTTGCGAAACTGGCTGACGGTGATGCCGTCAGCAGCTAGGCGCTTATGCATGTCAGCCACTTCAAGCTTGTTCTGGCGCGCGACGGACTGTTCGGCCTGATCCACATCAGCCTCCGACACACGAATTCCGGACTCCGCGGCAAACTGCAAGATGGCCTTTTTGCGGATCAGGCGTTCGAGTGCCTCACTGGTCAACTCGGCCGCTGTTGGTTTGGGCGCATTTTGCTGCTGCGCCAGCTGCTGGGCCATGCGGCGGGCTTCCGCGCGCACATCGTTATTGGTCACAGGCTGGGAGTTCACCACAGCCACGATGAAATCCGCAGCTTGCTGGCCACCACCCACAACGGGTACCACGGGCTTGACAACAGCGGATGCGCTGGCCGCGGGCAGACGCAAGCTCTGGGCTTGGGCAGGCGCAGCCCCCAATGCAGCAAAGACAGCCAGAGTGAGTACCAGGATGCGGTGATTCATATTGCTTAATCGTAATTGCTGAAGCGGCTTGGTGAGTTGATTTGCTCACGCAGATACTGGTAACGCGGAATATTTTCCTTGAGGGTTTTCAGCGGATTGGCCCCCAGCCGGGAGAACCCGACAAACTCCAGCTGGAACATGATTCGCTGCGTAGCCGATGTAGTGCCTGTCTGCAAGCGCTCCAGAACGACCCGGCCCAGCCAGCAACAGGCATCGTACTCAAGGCCCACAATCGAGTCGACCAGCTTGCCGTCTTTCATGCTGAAGTTCAACCGCCCCACACTGTACCAGCGGCCACCGCCCTGGCCCTGCCCGGGTCCGAGGTCTTGCCCCATGTCGCCCCAAAGGTCATTGATGGGCCATTGCCAGCCAATGTCGAGTTGTTCACTCAGGTCTTTCTGGAACCGGTATGCCGCACTGATCACACGGTAGTTGCCCGGGCTGTAACGTGCCCCGATGGTTGAACGCTCGGAGCGTCGGGTTTTGGGATTGAACTGGACTGTGGTGTCAAACGTCCATTTGGGATCCCAATTGAGCGAAGCACCCAGCAGAATATCGCTGATGCGGTCAGCCACCGGCGTGCCGCCAGGGAGGGTCACATTCTGGTTCTTGAACCGCAGTCGCTGGGCAACACCAAAACGGGCAGCTTCAGCGCCTGTGTCGGGGTCAAGCAAACGCGAGGTCAAACCCAATGTCAGCAGGTTGTTATCCGAAATGCGGTCATTGCCGACAAAGGCATTCTCTGTATAGATGTTCGCAAAGTTGAAATCGGTCGCTCCCGAATCGTAAATGGGGAGATGGGACTGATCCCGAAACGGCGTGTATACGTAAAAAGCCCTTGGTTCCAGCGTCTGGCGCAGCGCACGACCAAAGTAACTGGCATCACGCTCAAATACCAGCCCGCTGTCCAGGCTGAAGGTGGGGACAATGCGGCTGGCCGACTTGGCGCCATTGGACAGCGGGGTATCAAACTGGTAACTGGAGGCGTGCAACTGCACCTTGGGCGTGAGAAACCCGGAGGGAGTTTGCCAGGGCCGGCTCACCTGCGCGAGCGCAAAGGTCCTTTGCGTGTTGGGCTGACCCGTCAGTGCGCTGTCGGACTGAAAACGGGTGTAGTCCGCATTGAATGAAAAATCGAACCCGTTGACACCCGAACGCTGGTATTGGGTGGCAACTTGCGGCAAGCGGTCATAAGGTGGCGTGATGGGAGAAGACACGTCCTGAAGAGTTTGCCATTTCAGTGTGCGCACGCTGTTGGAAAACCCCCAGTTTGACCAGCTGAGCGTCATGTCGTTGGCCAGCAGCCGTTGCGTCAGCGAGGACGAAACGCGGGTGAAATCACGCCAGTAGTTGTCGTCACTCACACGATTCAGACTGAGGCTGAGCCCCAGACCACTGTCAGGGACCATCGACCCGGTAATGCGCCCCTGATGGGTGTAGGCGTAACCCCAGCGCGTGTGCTGGCGAAGCCGGTCATCGGGCATCAGGTCCAGCCTGACCTGGCCGTCGTAACCCGGCTCCAGGTAGCGAAACTCACCCCCCATATTAAGACCCCGCTTGGTCATGACAGTGGGGAACACGGTTGCGTCCCGATTGGGCGCAATGTTCCAGTAATAGGGAAGCGTTACCTCGGCACCGTTCACACTGTCCAGGCCAAAAGTCGGCGGCAACACACCCGACTTGCGCTTGTCGCTCAGCGGAAAGCTCAGGATCGGGATGGGCAGAATGGGTATGCCCTTGAAGCTGAGCACCGCACCCTTCGCCAGGCCAACTTCCTCTTCGTTGTCGATATCGATACTTGCTGCGCGCAATATCCAGTCGGGCATCCAGCTGGGTCCGGGCGTGCGCTCACAGGTGGTGAACGTTGCGTTCTTGATAGCCATGCGCTGGTCGCTCAGGAAATCGACGCGGTCCGCCTCGCCGTGCGCCCCGTTCCTCAAAAAGCGGTAGCTGGGTTGCGTGAAGAACCCTTCAAAGACATCTACCTTGAGTTCCAGCAAGGGGCCCTGGTACACATTGCCAGCTTTGTTGATATAGACATTACCCCGCGCTCGGGCCAGGTCGTCAGGCTGGAAATACTCCATCCGGTCGGCACGAATCACCATGTCGCCACGGCGCAGCTCGGCATTGCCTTCAACGACAGTTTCCAGATCAGGGCGACCGAACGTGCGCTCCCCCTTCAGAAAAGTTGGCAGAGACTCCTGGGTGGCTGTGCCGGGCTGGTCCTGCAGCAATGGGCTGCTTTTCAGCTGGATGCCTTCTTCACCGGCTTCTTGCGCATGCACGCCTGCGCTGCCCAGCAACCCCCAAACGACGCACGCGACGGGGGTCAGCAGCAGAGGTTTCTGGCTAGTACGGGAAGTCGGTCGTTTCACGGCAGGCATCAAGGGGTGCATCGGACGGAAAGCGGTCAATCGGGCAGGTGAAACGGGGGAAGAGCAGGTAAGGGCAGGCGGGTTTGTAAAATGGATTATCCATGAGCCTGCACACTGCCCCATCCCCCGCGATCAACCCCGGCACCCCAGACACCATCCTGTGGTCCAGCCAGGACCGGGAAGCCGCCTTCCATAGCTGGTTTTCGGTGGTCGCACCCTTGCATCATCTTGCGCCAGCAACGCTGCGGCTGGCATCGGCAGACGCCAGCTTTCGCCGCTATTTCCGGGTGAATCAGGGCAACGAGAGCTGCATCATCATGGATGCCCCCCCCGACAAGGAGGACTGCGCACCTTTTGCGAAAGTTGCCTCCCTGATGATGGCGGCGGGGCTGAACGTGCCACAGGTGCTGGCGTGGGAACCCTCGCTGGGCTTCATGCTTCTCAGCGACCTGGGCCAGCAAACCATGATGCAGGTCATCAACCGCGAAAGCCCTGTCGCCAACCACGGGTTCTACCTGCAGGCGCTGGACGCCTTGATCGCCTGGCAAATGGCGTCTCGCCCCGATGTGCTGCCACCCTACAACGAAGCGCTAATGCGCCGCGAGCTGGAGCTGTTCCCAGAATGGTATTTGACCCGGCACGGCGGCGTGGCGATTGACGAGCCCATGCGCCGCACGCTTGACAGCACCTTCAAGGTGATCATCGAGCAATGCCAGGCTTGGCCTGCCGTGTATGTACATCGCGATTTCATGCCGAGAAACCTGATGATCTCGCCGGGCAAGACGCAACTTGGCGTGCTGGATTTTCAGGACGCGGTTTACGGCCCCGTCACCTACGACATCGCCAGCCTGATGCGCGACGCCTTTCTGAGCTGGGAAGAGGACTTCGTGCTGGACATCACCATCCGTTATTGGGAAAAAGCCCGCAAGGCCGGTTTGCCAGTGGGTGACGACTTCGGGGCTTTTTACCGGGGCGTGGAGTGGATGGGCCTGCAGCGCCACCTGAAAGTGGCCGGTATCTTTGCCCGCCTGACCCTGCGCGACGGCAAGCCACAGTACCTGGCCGATGCGCCGCGCTTCATCAACTACATTCGCACGACGACAGGTCGTTACCGCGAGCTCACACCTCTGCTGCGACTGATTGATCAGGTAGAGGGCACACAAGCCGTCAGTGGCTACGCTTTTGGTCGAATTTAAGCGCCAAGTATGGCCTTATCCCTCATGTATTATGCGTGAGTCGCTACTATTTTTATAGCGCTTGCCATGCCCCGTTTCTACTGCCCCACCCCACTCGCCACCGGCCTGCAGCTTGACCTGCCCGCGGGCGCGGCGCGCCACGTGCAAGTGCTGCGCCTGCAGCCGGGCGACACGCTCACCCTCTTCAACGGCGAAGGCGGCGAATATGAAGCCACCGTCGAGCGCATGGGCCGCAGTGATGTGGGCGTGCATATCGGCGTTCACACACCCATCGAGCGCGAAGCCCGGCGCGCCATCCATCTGGCCATCGGCATGCCCGCCAACGACCGCATGGACTGGCTGGTTGAAAAGGCCACGGAGCTGGGTGTGGCCAGCATCCAGCCCCTGATGACCGAGCGCACCGTGCTGCGGCTGGACGGCGACCGCGCTGCCAAAAAGGCCGCCCACTGGCAGAGCGTAGCAGTAGCTGCCTGCGAACAATGTGGCCGCAACCGGGTACCTCTGATTCACCCGGTCACAAACCTCTCCACCTGGATCAAAACCACCGGGGAAGCACTTGCCCACACGAAGTGCCTGCTGTCGTTGCGGGAGGGAACGCAGCCGCTGCGTGAGCGTATGGCTGCTGCTGACAGCCTGGGTTCCGACTGCGGACTGACTTTCCTGTCAGGCCCTGAAGGCGGGCTGGGCTTCGCAGAGGAGGCGCTTGCGGTTGCTGCAGGCTTCGCACCCGTCTCGCTAGGCGAACGGGTGCTTCGGGCCGAAACTGCCGCACTGGCAGCGCTTACACTGGTGGCATGAACCGCAGCCTGTGGCTACTGGCAATCTGCCAGGGTCTCTTCCTCACCAACAACGTCACCTTCATCGCCATAAACGGATTGGTGGGCCTGAGTCTGGCCCCGTTGGGCTGGATGGCCACACTGCCGGTCATGGGTTACGTGGTGGGTGGTGCTCTGTCCACCGGACTGGTCGCCAAAACGCAGCATCGCTTTGGCCGCAAGGCGTCCTTCCAGCTGGGGCTACTGGTCGCCTTGGGGTCTGCGCTGCTGTGTGCTTACGCGGCCATCCACAAGGATTTCTGGCTGCTGTGTTTTGCCACCGTAGTGGCGGGTTACTACAACGCCAATGCCGGGCTGTACCGGTTTGCCGCTGCCGAGCTGAGTGAGCCCGCCTGGCGCGAAAAGGCCGTATCACTGGTGATGGCGGGTGGCCTGATTGGCGCCGTGCTCGGGCCCAACCTCGCGGCGCAAACCCGCACGCTCATGGATGCGCCATTTGCGGGCGCCTATCTGGCATTAGCCGTCGTCGCATTGGTGTCCATGGTGGTGCTGAGTTTTGTCAGCTTTCCACCGCCACCGCCACTCAAAAAAGGTGACGGCGGTCGTCCCCTGGGTGAAATCATGCGTCAGCCGGTGTTCATCGTGGCAGCTGTTGCCGGTTCGTTGGGTTACGGCGTGATGAACCTGCTGATGGCGGCCACGCCCATTGCCATGCAGCAATGCAACCTGCCGTTTTCCGATGTGGCGCTGGTGCTGGAGTGGCACGTGATCGGCATGTTTGCGCCCGGGTTTTTTACTGGCCATTTGATCAAGCGTTTTGGTGCGTTGCCCATCATGGGCGTAGGCGTCGTGCTCAACGCGCTGTGCATCGCGATTGCGTTGTCAGGCGTTGATTTGCACCAGTTTCTGGCTGCCCTGTTTCTGCTGGGCGTCGGGTGGAATTTTCTGTTCACCGGCAGCACCACGCTATCTTTGCAAACCTATACCCCAGCGGAGAAAGATCGGGCTCAGGGCGCCTTGAACTTTTTCATGTTTGCCACACTGGCTATCACCTCGTTTGCATCCGGCGTGTTGGTGACCACACGCGGATGGACGCTGTTGAACATTGGCTCGCTGTTGCCCGTGGCGTTGACCGGTGCCGCGCTGGTGTGGCTGATGCTGCGGCAGGCCCGGCCCGTGAAGGCAGCGGCTCCCTAAAACCGGCTGTCCAGCCAGCGTTTGAGCTCGCCAAATACGGGCTCTGGTTTCAACTCGTTGAAAATCTCGTGGTACATCGACTCAAAACAGCGCGAGTCCACCACTGTCTTGGGCGCGATGGTGGCAAAGGCGCGGCTTCCTGCGGGGTTGACCAGTTTGTCTTCACCCGCCCACATCAGCAAGGTGGGCACCTTCCACTGCGGAGCTGCCGCCAGAACTGGTGGGCCGGTATCCACAATGAACTTTGCGAGCCGTCCGGAAACACGGTCATGCACCAGCGGATCCGACTTGTAGGCAGCCACAACCGCCGGATCGTGCGAAATGAACGATGCATCCAACCCGTTGCCCACCCGCAGATTGGGCGCAAACCGCGGCACCACATCCATCATGAATTTCTGCACACTATTCAGCCCGGGGGTCAGCGCGGGCGATGACATGATCAATCCGTCCACCGGGCGCATGCCCAGCGACACAAACCGGCTGGCGACAAGCCCGCCCATGCTGTGGCCCAGCAAAATCAGCGGAACATCCTTGTCAAAACGTATCCAGGTGTTGTCCACAATATCGGCCAGGTCGTCCAGCAAACGGGTGCTGCTGGGCAATCCGCCGCGCACGCCGCCCGATTCGCCGTGGCCATATTGGTCCAGCCCACGAACAGCAAACCCCCATTCATTCAATCTCTGGGCCACATGGTCATAACGCCCGGCGTGCTCCCCCAGCCCATGAACAATGATGACAACACCCCGCGGTTTGCGGCCTTTTTCAAGTGGCCAGTCCTGAATCGCGATGTTGTCGCCATCCTGGGCAACAAAAGTGGAGAGAGTTGAGTCAGTCGACATGAAGCATCCCGTAATTGATCAGGGCATCTGGGCCATCACATGGGCCACGGCAGCAGTGAGTTTTTTGGCATAGGGAACATGCAAAAACTCGTTGGGTCCATGCGCGTTGCTCTTGGGGCCTAGCACGCCGCACACCATCATCTGTGCTTTGGGAAAACCCGCAGAGAGCATGCTCATCAGGGGAATGGTGCCACCCTGGCCAATGTAGCCGCAAGGCGCGCCAAAGTGGGCATTCGATGCCGCATGGAGCGCGGACTCAAACCACGGCATCGTGGCGGGTGCATTCCATCCTGTCGCACTTCCGCCGCCTTCAAACGTGACTTTGGCCTGGTAGGGCGCGTTATCCTCCAGCAGTTGTTTCATTTCCTGAACGGCCTGTGCTGCATCAATCAGTGGCGGCAAACGCAGGCTCAGCTTGAATGCGGTGTACGGTCGCAACACGTTGCCAGCATCCTTGAGAGCGGGGAAGCCTTCAGCCCCGGTAACGCTCAACGTGGGCGTCCAGGTACGGCTCAGCAACGCCTGCAACGGGTCCGTCGTGGTGGGCAGCGTAAACACGGAGGATCCTCCGCAGTCGTAATGCGCCCAGGGAAACCGTTTGTGAACCTCGTCGCCCAGGATCGCGGCCGTGGCGCGGGCCTGGTCTAGTCTTTCAGCCGGCACTTCGCAGTGGAAGCTGGCGGGTAACAGGCGCCCGGTTGCGCTGTCCTCCAGGCGGTCCAGCACCTGGCGCATGATACGAAAACTGGATGGCACCAACCCGCTGGCATCACCCGAGTGGATGCCCTCGGTCAGTACCTCCACCTTCAACGTGCCACTGGCCATGCCCCGCAGACTGGTGGTCAACCACAGCTGATCGTAATTACCGGCGCCGGAATCCAGGCAAATAACCAGCGCGACATCGCCAAGGCGCGTGCGCAGGGCGTCAATGTAGGGCAGCAGGTCATAAGAGCCGCTTTCCTCACAGGTTTCGATCAGGCCAACAATGCGCGGGTGCGGCACGTTCTGGCTTTTCAGCGCCTGAACCGCCGCGATGCTGGCATACACAGCGTAGCCGTCATCCGCTCCACCACGACCATATAGCTTGCCGTCTTCAAACTTGGGAGTCCAAGGGCCCAGGTCTGATCGCCAGCCGTTGAATTCGGGCTGTTTGTCCAGGTGGCCATACATCAGCACGGTTTGTGTGCTGTCGGCCTTCGTCGCGGGAATTTCAAAAAACAGTACTGGCGTACGCCCTTCCAGACGAACAATTTCCAGCTTCAAGCCCGCAACCTTCTGGGCCACGACCCAGGCTGCGGCATTTCGCAACACGGTATCGATGTAACCGTGTTGTGCCCAATCTGCATCGAAGCCGGGTGATTTCGCTGGAATACCGATGTAATCGGTGATCTGGCGAACGATGTCGTCATCCCATTGCCGCGTCACGTCAGACAAGGCAAGAGCGCTGTCCAGCAAGCCCCCGGGGATCTCGCGGTGAAGAGGTGCATTCATGATTGGACTCCAGATTCTGACAACGGACGCCGCCGTTAAGGTTGCTACTTTACCTGTGCCCAACGCGGTACGCCAGCATCGGGGCGTCTGCGCTGAGCTCACCCTGCACCATCGACCCCCATGTAAACTGCGGAAATGCCCCATTTGGTAGACAACCTGGCCAATCTGACGACCCACAAAGACCGGGACGAGCTGGAGCTTGCCCTGGTCAGCACGATCAGGGACCTGCTGTCACCACTCACCATTGCGATCTGCCGCAGCGTGGGTGAAAGGGATGACGAGCGCTGGTTTACCTGCACGCGACTGGGGCCTGGTGAACTGGTTCCGGTGATTGAATCCGACTGGAACAATCTCCATCTGCTACCCAGGCTCAGTGATCACCCCCTTCGGCAGCAGGCCGTTGATTCGCAGCTGGTGATGCGGCAGATCGGCGAGTCCCACATCACGGTATTTCCGCTGTCCAAAAACCTGGAGTCCAGCCGCGTGCTGGAAATCCATTCGGAAGGATTGCTCGCCGAAGAGTCCGTGCGCCTCGTCAGTGGGGTGCTGCGCCTGTACAGCAACTTTCAGAATTTACTGGACTATGGCGAGCGCGACACATTGACCGAGTTACTCAATCGCAAGACCTTTGACGGCGCCTTCATGAAAGCGACTATTGAGCAGAACATGATTGAAGGCCAGGATCAGGAAGACCGCCGTGACGCGTCCAGCACCGGGAGTTATTGGCTGGCAATGATCGATATCGATCACTTCAAGCGGGTCAACGACACCTATGGCCACCTGATTGGTGATGAGGTTCTGTTGTTGTTGGCCCGACTGATGCGCACGTGCTTTCGCTTTCATGACCAGCTTTACCGCTTTGGTGGAGAAGAGTTCGTGGTGCTGATGCGTTGCAAAACCGAGGCCGATGCGGGTAACGCACTTGAGCGGTTGCGGGCAAATACCGAGCGCCATCTATTCCCGCAAGTAGGTCACATCACCATCAGCATTGGCTTCTCCGAGGTACGCGCGGGTGACACACCCAGTGGCGCATTTGAGCGAGCGGACAAAGCGGTCTATCACGCCAAGGCCAGCGGCCGCAATCGGTTATACAGCCACAGGGCGCTGGTTGCCGAGGGTGTATTGGTCGAGCAGGTCACGAACGTGGGTGACGTGGAGCTTTTTTAAGCTCGGCGGCGTTAAGGGGCCTTTTTGGGTGTCAGTGAAATGCTTAAACCCTGCGGAGTCACCTGAAAACCGCCTGGCGCGTATCCCCATCCATTCGTCGCATTCAGATCTTTGGCGCTGATTTGATGCAATGAGAAATCGTTGAGCAACCGCTCTGCAAGAAATGGTGCAAGACCATTCACCAGTGGCTGGTAACGCTCCGGCACACCGGCAAATTGAAAGCTGCTCACTTTGACATCCGTCATGCGAATGCTGTTGTCAGATGGCTCGAACCGCAGACCATAGTCCATCGACAGTGACCCCTGAAAGGCAGAGCGCAGTAAACGTTCACTGAAGTTGAGATCCAGCTCGGTTGCAATACGGTTGCTATCGGGCAGCAGCTTGATACGGGGGGCCAGCGCCTGCAAATCCAGCAAGTCGGCTACGCGCTCATTAATCGGGAAGCGTTTGGCGATCAGCTCCAGCAACTGTGCCTGGCTGACGGTGTACGAACGCGGACCCGGGCTCAGCGCGGCACAACCCGCCAGAGTCCACACCACCAGACCCAAAATACCCATACGTAAAGAGCGAAGCATTGATTTTCTCCCTGCAAAGAGTTGATGCGCTCGCATCATATGGCACCGGGCGGAGCCGCGTGATTGATGCCAAAAGATGAAGCCCCGAAGTATTGATCCTGGTCAAAGCGGGGCTCTGTCGGAAAGCGCATCATGATTACCTCAATATAGAGGTTTCGTCATGGACAAACATCAAGCTGATCCTTACCGTCAACAACTGCAACGCATGCGTACAGAATTACTGGCCCAGATAGCGCAGCAAAGAGGCGGAGATGTGAGCCGTGTCGAAGCGGCTACCGCACATTTCGCGCGGCCGGAAGATTCGCACGCACAAATGGCAACTGAACGGGAAACCGAGTTCGCTCTTGCCGAGCACGAAACCGCCGAGCTCAACGCGATTGATGCTGCATTAAAGCGTATTGACGCCGGTAAATATGGCGAGTGCACTGACTGCGGCGCCGACATCGGAAAAGGCAGGCTGCATGCCGCACCAGAAGCGCAGCGCTGCATCCAATGCCAGGAAAAATTTGAACTTCAGCATCCCGCCTGAAGAAGCTCTCCACGTCAAAATCTCACACTGACAACCTGGCCACCAGCCCCGCCATAGCAGAGGCGGCTATCACCGGAATCACGCCCACCTTATAGCGCAACAGGGCGACAGCGGCTACGGTTGCGATCAACAGTCCGACCCAGTCCAGTTGGGAGAAATGGGTGCCTGTAGCGCCCGGAATATATGCGATATGCGCTATAAAAAACAGAGCCAGACTGGCGATCACACCAACCACGGCTGCTGTGATCGCCGCTAGCGGCGCCGTGAAGTGCAGCTTGCCGTGAGTAGACTCAACCACCGGCCCTCCCGCAAAGATGAACACAAATGAAGGCAGGAAGGTGAACCAGGTCACCGCCGTTGCGGCGAATGCTGCGCCCAGGAACAAGGCGTCCGGCCCCAGCACCTGCTTTGTCCAGCCACCCACGAACCCGACAAACGCCACCACCATGATCAGCGGGCCGGGAGTGGTCTCGCCCAGCGCCAGACCATCAATCATCTGGGGACCCGTAAGCCACCCAAACTGCTCGACTGCACCCTGGTACACATAAGGCAGAACGGCATAGGCGCCGCCGAAGGTCAGTAGTGCAGCCTTGGTGAAGAACCAGCCCATTTGTGTAATTGCACCGCTCCAACCCTGCCACGCCACCAGACCGGCTACCGGCAGCAGCCACAGCACCGCACCGATGACGAGTATCTTGGCGAGACGGGATTTTTTGAAGCGCGCATGTTCCGGAGTCGGCGTGTCATCATCAATCATCGCAGGCCCATAACTTGCCTTTGCAGCGCCATGCCCGCCACCGCCCGAAAACTGCCCCGGAGCGAGCCGGGCACCCAGCCAGCCGATAAAGGCCGCGCTCAGGACGATCAACGGGAAAGGCACGTTAAGGAAATAGATTGCTATAAAACTCACAGCTGCTATTACCCATAGTACGGGGGCTGAGGATGGTTTTTTTAAAGTTTTGGAGCCAATCCGGTGAACTGCCTGCAGCACAATAGCTGCTACTGCAGGCTTGATGCCATAGAGCAGCGCGGCTACCCATGGCACCTGGCCAAACACCACATAGACCCAGCTTAGGCCAATCAGGATAAACAGCGAGGGCAACACAAACAGCACCCCGGCCGCAATACCACCCCAAGTGCGGTGCATCAGCCAGCCGATATAGGTGGCCAACTGCTGCGCCTCGGGGCCGGGCAACAGCATGCAGTAGTTCAGTGCATGCAAAAACCGCTTTTCGGAAATCCAGCGTTTTTGCTCTACCAGTTCACGGTGCATGATGGAAATTTGCCCTGCCGGACCACCAAAACTGATGAAGCCCAGTTTGAACCAGAACTTCAGGGCCTCCCGGAAGCCGATGGTGGGGCCGGACGTTAATGGCGCCACGCCCTCGCTCATGCCGGAATTCATGCTTTTGCTCCGGTCATGGTTTCGGGTTTCCAGTTATGGGGCTCGTCTTGCGCGTTCACCTTGTCACGGCACCACGCATACAACGCGTCGTACAGGGGCATGGCAGCCTCCAGCATGGCCAGATCATCGCCAGCATGCAGTCGGGAGAGCCCGAGCGACAGGGCCAGCAAGCCGGCCGACTGCGGTGCCAGATCGTGGCGGTCGGTGTCGGCGCCCCGCACGATGGTAGCCAACAGGTTCAGCGCTGGTTCTGACAGATCAAACCCCATCAAGACCGCATCAAAGCTGCAACGCTCACCTTCGTGTGACACCGGTGCACCGGGAATGTCATACGCAACGGCCCCCAGGCGCTGCGCTTCGGCAAACACCTGTGCGGTAGGCACATAGAAATATTCAGCGCGCGGGTCAATAAAGCGGCGAATCAGCCACGGGCAGGCAATGCGGTCTATCTTAGGTCGCTCGCGGGTGATCCACCGCGAGGCGCGCTCGCCTGTCACCCCCCAATCAGGCCGCTTGGTGATGGCTGGTGCAGGTTTTGCGCGCCACTGAGCAATGTCATTTGCGGCGTCTGTACCGTCTTCTCCTCCCTCGATACCACCTGCCAGAGCATGCGCGTCCCAGCCTGCGGCACGCAGTGTGGCCATGGCATCGGCGCTGACGTTGTGCCCGTAAACGCAATACACGACGACTTCACGCGGTGACTGGGCCGCTGCAAAAAGAGCCACGTCGTCTGGTGCACAGCGCAGAGCGCCGGCCAGTAGGCGCGGGCTTTCACGGAATTTGGCATCGCGCCGAACATCCAGCAACAACGGTGCGTCAGCCCGGCCCAGGCGGACAGCAAGTTGTTGCGGAGAAATGGAAAAAGAGGAATTGATAGAGGTGTCCACGGAATACTCCAAAGCATTGCCAGCTATTGGACGGGACACCGTCTTGGGGCCTGTTGGGGCCCGATGCCGGGGAGCTGAAACCCCGACATCCGCAATGTATCACAGCACGGCCGACCTGACGGACTCACCTGCCAAACATGCGGTCACGGGCGTTTTCCAGATGCTTGCGCATCGCGGCCGCGGCTGCCCGGCCATCGCGGAGTCGAAGCGCCTGGACGACAGCCTGATGCTCAGCCTGCACCAACTTCTGGCGTTCAGTGCTTTTGACCAGCGACAGATTGCGCATGAGGTCCATGCTGAACAGCACCTGCTGCTGCATGGACGCAATGACAGATACAAAGAACTGGTTTTTGGAGGCTCGTGCGATGGCCAGGTGAAAGTCAAAGTCTTCTTGCACACCCAGCGCCTGCTCGGCAATCACCGTATCGAGTTGCAGGCACCTGCGCTCGATGTCGGTCAGGTCGGCTTCATCAGCCATGGTTGCCGCCAGTTCTGCTGCGCCAGACTCCGTAACGATGCGAAATTCATAGCAGCGCTGGATATCCGAAATGCTTTCCAGCGGCGTAAAACGTGGCAGGTCCGGGTCAGGCCGGCGGGTAACAAAAGTTCCCGAGCCTTGCCGACTGGTAATGATGCCGTCGGCCCTTAAACGGGACAAGGCCTCGCGGATGGTGGGTCGGGAGGCAGAGAACCGCTCCGTCAAAGACTGTTCAGTGGGCAGTCGGTCGCCCTCGGTCAAGTCACCCTCCATGATGCTGCTCAGGATCTCGCGGTAGACCCGATCAACAAGGCCTGTAGCTTGACTGCGATTCATCAGCAATCCGGGTTTGGGTTCAAAAATTTTGATCGCACGCCAGCAGTGTGCGTGCAACAGCCTGAATGTCAGCGTGGCGGTTGGCAGGTGACGCACTGAGCAAGGGCAAATGTGATCCCATGTCAGCCACACCGGAGAAGGTGACCGCATCATGCAGGACACGGATTAGGGAAATGGAGTCTCGCAGTGTTTCTAACGGCATGAAGAGATCATAAATGGCCTGCGCTCGCGGCATGTCTTTTTGCTTGAGGGCACGCAGCAGGGCCATGCACGCCTTGGGTGCGATGCAGCCCGAGCCGGTGGTAAAGGAAGCAAGACCGAACTGCGCAAGGTGAACCAGCGTCGGTCGTTCACCCATGCCGCTGACAACCCTGGCAGCCGTGATGCGTTGCACCAGGGCTTGCAGAAAGGGGTCCTGGGCGGGGTCATCGCGAACGATGGCGTATTTGACAGCGGCAATACGGCCCTCATCCACCAACCGACCCAAGGTGTCGATGTCAATGTACTGCTCACTCTTGATGTAGAGGGTGACAGGTATGCCTGCAACATCAACGAACCGTGAAATACCTTCGGCAACGCCCTCTGGCGTGGTGAAGCCCTGCATCGGCAACACCATGGCGGTGCGATACCCGGTATTACGCAAAAGCAGCGCCTGGTCCATCATTTTTCCGAAATCCGGGCCAATGGCCGGGATCACACGCGTGGTGTCTGCCGCGCTGGTAGCCAACATATCCAGCAGCTGGCCATATTCCCGGGTTGAGGTGTGATACAGGTTGGCATTTCCACCATAAAGCAGCGTGCGGAAACCACCTGCTTCGATATGGCGGATGAGTTTGCGGTTTTGAACCACATCCAGCGTCAAGTCGGGTTGTCGCGCCAGGGGGGGAACTGCCAGGACAGATGCTGAAAATTCGTCAATTTGCAGAGGAGATGTATTCATGATTGATCTTGATGGTTTGACTGTGGCGGGTTTTCTTTGTAATATTCTAAAATTGTATGACAAATAAAAAGTTGTAAGGCAAATTGGTCCGGGATTGACTTTCTAGACTCAGATTTCATCAAAATATGATGCAGATGAAGGGTTTCCCCTGTAGTTTGTCTTGCACGAGACAGTCAAAAATGTTGACTGTTGTCTGTTGTCTGATCTGTTAGAGCGGATCAAGTAGGGGACACATCACAGCATGGCCTGTTGGACAGGCGACCGTGACGCGTATTTCTTGGGGTTAACCATTTTTGGAGACTATTTATGAAAAAAGAAACAGCTACGTTGAGTACCTCAAACGCCGGCCGGCGCACAGTACTCAAGGGTTTTGCAGGTGCCGCGGCTCTGGCGGGCATCGGTTCAGGCGCATTTGCCCAGCAGTCCAAGGAGGCGCCCACGCTGGCAAAGCTGGTCTCTGACGGCAAGCTGCCTGCGTTGGCGCAACGGCTGCCGGCCTCGCCACTCGTGGTTCAGGCCGAAAAGGTCGGTGTGTATGGCGGCGCTCTGCGGCGTGGCCTGCGCGGCAGTGCGGACCACAACGGCATTCTGCGGATGGTGGGCAATCAGGGCCTGGTGCGTTGGAATCTGGCCTTCACCGAGGTGTTGCCTGGTGTGGCAGAGAAGTGGGACGTCAACGCCACTTCAACCGAGTTCACTTTCCATTTGCGCAAGGGCATGAAGTGGTCTGATGGCAAACCTTTTACGGCAGACGACGTGGTGTTCGCGATTGAAGATTGTGCAAAGAACTCCGAGCTGTATAAATCAGTTCCCTCCACGCTGGTCATCGCCAACAAACCCGTGCAGGTTACCAAGGTGAACGACAGCACTGTGAAGTTCACGTTCGCCTCACCCTACGCGATGTTCCTGGAGCAACTGGCCACGCCGCTGGGGCAATACCCCACACTGTTTCCCAAGCACTACTGCAGCCAATTTCACCCCAAGTACAACACCAACGTAGCCGCGCAAGCCAAGGCTGCCAACCAGTCCGATTGGGCAGGCTTGTTCCGCAACAAGTGTGGTGACATTGAAATTCCATCCCGTTGGGGCAATGTGGAGAAACCTACGCTGGATCCATGGATCGTCACCGAGGCTTATTCGGGTGGCGTGACACGCGTCGTAATGGAACGCAACCCTTACTTCTGGCAAGTTGACCAAAGCGGACAGCAACTTCCCTACATTGACCGGCTCAATTTCAGCATTGCGCAGGACGTCGAATCGCTGATGCTAGACGCACTTTCGGGCAAGCTCGACATTCAGGAGCGTCACATCGATTCGCTGCAAAACAAGCCTACCTTGTCGCAAAACCAGCAGAAGGGTGGCTACCGCCTGTTAGAACTGGTTGCCACGAGTGCGCAGCAAGTCCAGATTTATCTGAATTTGACCCACAAAGACCCGAAGATGCGCGAGATGTTCGCAAACAAGCAGTTCCGCCAGGCGCTGTCCCTCGGCATGAATCGCAAGGAGATCATCGATCTGGTGTACCTCGGACAGTCAGAGCCCTACCAAACCGGACCGCGCCCCGGACACCCCTGGTACAACGAAAAACTGGCTCGCCAGTTCACCAACCATGACCCCAAACAGGCCAACGAACTTCTGGACAAAATTGGCTATGGCAAACGCGATGCGCAGAAGTTCCGTTTGCGTCCGGATGGACAACGCGTGTTCTTCTCAATTGACGTGATCCCAACGCTATATCCTGACGCGGTGGACACGCTTGAGTTGGTCAAGCGTCATTGGGCCGAGATTGGTGTGGACATGAAGGTGAACACGATTGAGCGGGCGCTCTACTACACACGTGGCGACAGCAATGACCATGACGCAGCCACCTGGCCTGGCCCCGGCGGGCTGGACCCCATGCTGGATCCGCGTGATTATTACGCTCAGCACATTCAAGGTTCGCGTTACGCAATTCCATGGACCCAGTGGTTTGCATCAGGCGGCAAAGACGGCCAAGAGCCGCCAGAAAGCCAGAAGCAGCGAAAGAAGCTTTTTGATGATGCGCTTGCGACTGCAGACATGAAGAAGCGCGGCGAAGCCATGAAAAAGGTATTCGATCTCGCCGCGGAGTCATTTGAGACCATCGGAGTCTGTCTGGCAGTGAACACCTTTGGCATTGTCAAGACGAACCTGCAGAATGTGCCCAAGAGCTACCCCAACTCTTGGGCCTGGCCAAACCCTGGTCCGGCACTGCCACAGCAGTTCTTCTTTACACGCACCTAAAGCCCGAAGTTCTGTCTGCACAGGTACCCGGGTAGGAGACGCATTGCCGTCTGCTGCCCGGGTATCGCCTTCAAGGGATACCCTGCATGTTTGTCTTCATCGTCAAACGGCTGCTATGGATGCTGCCGTTTCTCATTGCGATCAGCTTCCTGTCTTTTGTGCTGATCCAGTTACCGCCGGGCGACTACGTCACCACCTACATCGCCACACTTGCGGCGTCCAACGAGATAGTGGACCAGAACACGGCGGCCGATCTCAGGAACCGCTTCGGGCTGGACCAGCCCATGATCGTCCAGTACTGGAAATGGATTTCCAACATCATTTTCCGTGGTGATTTTGGATTGAGTTTTGAGTGGCAACAGCCCGTGGGCGACCTGATCTGGGAACGCATGGCTCTGACGCTGGTATTGACGCTTTCTACGCTGCTGGTGACTTGGGGCATTGCCTTGCCTATCGGTGTCTTTTCAGCCGTCAAAAAATACTCGATTGGCGACTATGTCGTCACATTTCTTTCCTTTCTGGGACTGGCCGTGCCCAGCTTTTTGCTGGCGCTGGTGCTGATGTACATCGCTGCTGTTGAGTTCGGGCAAAGCGTCGGGGGGCTCTTTTCCGAGCAATACCTGATGGCGCCATGGAGCGTTGCCAAAGTAATTGACATGCTGCAGCACTTATGGATTCCTGTAATCATTCTGGCCGTCTCCGGCACCGCCAGTCTGATACGCGTTATGCGTGCCAACATGCTGGATGAGCTCAACCGGCCTTACGTGACAACTGCACGGGCCAAGGGTTTGTCAGAGTTCACGCTGCTGGTGAAGTACCCCATGCGCCTCGCTCTGAACCCCTTCATTTCGACCATTGCCTGGCTACTGCCGAATCTGGTGTCCGGTTCCATCATCGTGGCCATTGTGCTGAGTCTTCCCACGGCCGGGCCCTTGCTGCTGCAATCCCTTATGAGCCAGGATATGTACCTGGCTGGCGCCTTCATCCTGTTGATCTGTACGCTGACCGTTCTTGGCTCGCTGATCAGCGACATCCTTCTGGCGCTGGTTGATCCACGCATTCGCCTCGAGTAATTTGCCTTGAACAACATCACTGCTCCTTCCCCGGTCGCCGATGGCGCGGGTGATCTGGTATCCAGCCGTCTGGCCGTTGCATCTCAGTGGCAACTGGTCTGGTGGGCTTTCAAACGCCATCGTCTGGCCATGGTGGGTCTATTTGTAACAATCGCTTTGTATGTGGTAGCGGTTGTACCCGGGTTCTTCGCCGTGAACGACCCATCCCAGCAAAACCGGCGCGCGGTGTTTCACCCACCTCAGGCTCTGCACATCATCGACTCTGGAGAAAACGGGTCTTGGGCAATTCGACCTTATATCCATCCTTACGTTCTGGCGCGCGACCCGATCTCTTTGGCTTCCGTTTACAAGGAAGACAGCGAGCGCAAGGTTTACCTGCAGATGTTTGGTGAAGGTTACGAGTATTCCGTGTTGGGGCTGTTCAACGCACGTACACACCTTTTTGCGTCACAAGACGCAAGTCAACCCCTGTTCTTTTTCGGTGCTGATCGCCTGGGGCGCTGCGTGTACAGCCGCATCATGCTGGGCGCCCAGATTTCGCTTTCCGTCGGTTTGCTGGGTGTATTCCTGTCACTCACACTCGGAATCATCCTGGGCGGCATCTCCGGCTACTACGGCGGTCGCATTGACTTTGCCATCCAGCGGGTGATCGAACTGGTGCTGTCCCTGCCCACCATTCCCATCTGGCTGGCACTGGCGGCCGCCCTTCCCCAGGACTGGCCAGCCACGCTCAATTACCTGATGATCACGGTCATCCTGTCATTGACGGGTTGGGCACAGCTAGCCCGCGTGGTGCGTGGCCGCTTCCTCAGCTTGAGAACCGAAGAGTTCGTGACGGCAGCCCGACTCGATGGTGCATCTGAAGGGCGCATCATTTTCCGCCATATGCTGCCGAGCTTTTCGAGTCACATCATTGCATCGGTCAGTCTGGCCATCCCCGCCATGATTCTGGCGGAAACGTCCCTCAGCTTTCTGGGTCTGGGGTTACAACCACCCACTATTTCCTGGGGGGTGCTACTGCGTGAGGCACAGAACATTCGCTCCATTGCCACTGCACCCTGGTTGTTTGCACCAGGGGCAGCGGTAGTACTGGCCGTGATTGCCCTGAACTTTTTAGGTGATGGCTTGCGTGATGCATCCGACCCGTACAACAAATGACCATGACCCAAGGCACTCCCAACACCGTCACTGCGCCTGCGGCGGCCCCTCTATTGCAAGTACGCAATCTGAGCACCCATTTTCCTGTTCGCAACGGCACAATCAAGGCGGTCGATGGCGTTTCGTTTGACGTCGAGCGCGGGCGCACGCTGTGTGTCGTAGGCGAAAGCGGCAGCGGCAAGAGTGTGACTGCTCGGTCCATTCTTCAGATCGTTGATGAGCCCGGACGCATCATCAGTGGATCGATGGTCTTGAACCGGGCTGACGGCTCAAGCGTTGACCTGGCCAAGCTACCGTCTCGAGGCAAGGAAATTCGTGCTGTACGTGGCGCGGAAATCGCAATGATCTTCCAGGAGCCAATGTCCTCGCTGTCGCCTGTTCACACGGTAGGCAACCAAATCATAGAAGTCTTGCAACTTCATATCAAAATGTCCAAGGCAGAGGCAAGGGCACGCTGCATTGAGCTCTTGACTCAGGTAGAGATTCCGAATCCCGACAAGGCCGTAGATCGTTACACCTTCGAGTTCTCGGGCGGAATGCGCCAGCGGGTGATGATTGCCATGGCGCTGGCTTGCAACCCGTCATTGTTGATTGCCGACGAGCCCACTACCGCGCTGGACGTGACCACGCAGGCCGAGATTCTGGACCTGATCAAACGTCTGCAACAGAGCCATGGCATGGCTGTGATGTTCATCACACACGACATGGGCGTAGTCGCCGAGATTGCTGATCAGGTCATCGTCATGCGAAACGGGAAGATCGTCGAGACCGGGCCGGTCGACCAGATCTTTTATGCAGCCCAGCATGAGTACACCAAGATGCTGATTGGTTCGGTGTTGAAACTGGGGCGCAAGGCAGACATCCGTGTTCAACGCATAGCGCCTACCCAAAAGCAGGAGCCGATTCTGGAAGTGCGCGATCTGGCGATGCATTTCGGTGGACCCAAATCATCCACCAGAGCGGTGGACGGCGTTTCGCTGACCCTCATGCCGGGCGAATCCCTGGGCATTGTTGGTGAGTCCGGCTCCGGAAAGACCACAATGGGCCGTTGCCTTTTGCGCGTCTATGACCCCACCGCTGGCGCCATCAATTACCGCCAGCCTGATGGGACGGTGATCGACCTGGTCACGGCCAACAAGCACACACTCAAGCAATGCCGGCGTGAAATGCGGATGATCTTTCAGGACCCGGTAGGCTCCCTGAACCCGCGCATGACGGTGGCCCAGATTGTGGGCGAGCCACTCCTGGTCAACGGGCTGGCATCTGGCAAGGAACTGGATGACCGCGTTGCCGACCTGTTGCAAAGCGTGGGCCTGGAGCCTGCCTGGCGCGAGCGTTACCCGCACGCGTTCTCTGGCGGCCAACGCCAGCGCATCGGTATCGCCCGTGCCATTGCACTCAACCCTCGAATCATTGTTGCGGACGAGGCTACAGCAGCACTGGACGTGTCTTTGCGTTCGCAGATGCTGGATCTGCTGCTGAACCTGCAAGACAAGTTAGGGCTGTCATTCATCTTCATCAGCCATGACATTGCAGTGATCCGGTATTTTTGCG